>Ga0070681_10000203_pt1 | contig 46433 bp, 40 predicted proteins | sample KBSC83BmetaG_FD_65650 | JGI IMG/M metagenome (GOLD analysis project Ga0070681, IMG submission 65650) | Corn rhizosphere microbial communities from Kellogg Biological Station, Michigan, USA - KBS C8-3B metaG | ecosystem: Host-associated > Plants > Roots > Rhizosphere | place: USA: Michigan...
TGCAGCGCCGTCGGCGAATACCAGACCAGCACCTGCGTCGAGTCGTGAGCGGCAATTCCGTCCGCGGGCGTGAACTGCGAGAACCCGGTGAGCAGCGCGGCTTGACCCCATACCGGCTCGTCGAGCACGCCATCGACGACGACGGCGCCTGCCTCACCTTCGATTCGCGGAATGTTGACGTGAAGCTGGTTGGCTCGGCCAATGTACGGAGGCCCGGACGATGGCGACCCGACCGAACCGCATAGCGCGGCGAAGGTCGTCAAAAGAAGCGGACAAAGCATGCACGAAGTTGCGGCGCTGCCCCGCGCCGCGCTATCCGCGAGTTGTCAGGATTCCATCGCCTCCCGAGAGAATCAGAACACCAGGCGCCGATAGATGTACGTCGCGTCGCCGAACTGCGCCTGTACGACTTGCGGAGGCCTCGGCGGAACGGTGAGTCCAGGCACCTTGGGAAGCCCGGGCTGTCGCGACACGAGCTCGAGCTCGATGTGCGAACCCGTCGGCACGGACAGCGCGACGATCGCGCCGGTATCCGGCACCGCCCAGTATGGCATGCTCCATTCGGCCGGCCGGCGACGATATCGAGTCGTGTCCACGACGCGACCATCGATCGACGACGACGAGACGTGCGCGCCGAGTGCTCGCATCACGAGATTGGTTGCGCCGGGCGGCGCATGGACGCGGAACACGAGTCGGCGCGCGCTGGCGATTATCGTGTCGCGAACGAGCGCCGCGGCCGGCGCGTCGAGTGAAACGCGCGCGACGGGATGGCCAACGAGACCACGAGTGCCGCTAACACGACGCGTCCACGCTGGTGGCGCCGCGAATGGCGCGATCACGCGCTGACTCCAGTTGTCCGAGACGCCGGAGTACGTTCCGAACCAGCCCTCTCCCGAATCCGCGTTCACGGCGTACACCAACGCCGTCGGTACCGGGTGGTCCGGCCCTGGACGCGTCGTGATCGCGACCGCCGTGAGAATGACGGCGCTCGCCGCTGCAAGCCACTCGGCGCCATTCCATTCGACGCCGGCCATCACGGCCTCGATCCGCGGTAACACGAGCAGCACGACGGTCGCCGTCAACACGCCCAACGCAACTGCGCCAACGCCCGCGATGCCGAGCATCACGACGGACACGCCATACGCAAAGCCAATGAGCAGCAGAATCGTGACGGCGATGGCAATCCACTCCACCACCGGTCGCGCACGTGCTGGCGTGAGTACGGCCACCGCGGCAAGAAGAGCAGGCCACACGAAGAGATAGCTGGCGCCCGGCGCCACGATGCTGAGTGCGAGCCCGGCGATGGCGCATACGACGATGGCGCCCATCCAGACCCCGGACTCGTGCGTCCACCGTTTCGCCATGGACGCGAGCGCCAGTACCACCGCCATGCAGAAGAGCGACACGGCGAGCGCGTAGAGTCCTCTCCACTGCGGATCGCCCGACCAGTGCAACCGCTGAAGCACGAGCGTGGCGATCCACGTCACGGCGAATGCGGCGGACGCGCTTGCGACAACCGCGACGAGTGTCACGACGACGCCTGCGATCACACCGCGACGCGAGCGAAACACCGCGGCCCCGACGGCGAGGCACATGACGATCGCCAGCGGAATCGCCAGCGATTCGGGATAGACGACGAGTCCAATGAGCGGAAGATCGAAGAAGACGGCATCGCCGGTTCGCGGCCGTGGCAGCGTTCCAGAACCAAACGCTCGCGCGAGACCGAGCATCTGTTCGCCCTGATGCTGCAGGCTTCCTGGATCGAGATGCGCGACGTCGTCGTTGCTGGTGTGATACCGCTCGATGCCGTCAACGAACGCGAAGTTCATCGCCGGCTGGCCGAGCATGCTGAGCTCCGACAGGTCGGTGTCGTTCGGCAGCGTTCGATAGATCGTCGTGAAGACTGAGCCCGCGGTTGCGTCGCCGACACTGCGGAGCACCGACACCGCGTCGCGGTTCCCTACTCCGGTCTCGAACATCACCGATCGGCCGCTCGTTCCGCGCGTGTCGAAGTTCAGGACGACTGCCACGTCCTTTGCCCACGGATGCTCTCGGACGAATGCCGCCGCGCCCAACAAACCGGTCTCCTCGCCGTCGGTGAACAGGCCGATCACATCATGGGCGAGCGCGGTCTTACGGGCGCGCAGAGCGCGGAGCGTCTCGAGCAGCGCCGCCGTCCCGGACCCGTTGTCGCCGGCGGCGGGCCCGCCCTCCACGCCGTCGTAGTGGGCCACCAGCAGCACCGCCTTCCCATGCGCGTCGACGCCGGGAAGCCACGCGAGGATATTTTGCACCCGTCCGGCAACCTGGTACCGGGTACCGACGCCCGTAGTTGTCTGTATCTGGGGACGCAAATTGAGGGCGTTGAGCTGCCCGACGATGTAGTCGCGGACCCGATCGTGGTCGGGCATTCCCATGGCGTGCGGGCGAATCGCGATGTCCTCCACGTAGCGCATTGCCCGTTCAGCGGAAAACACCGTATCCGGAGACGTCGCGGCCACTGGCCGGGGCGGACGGCTGACTCGGGCAACGGAAAGGGCGCTCAGGAGGAGCAGCGCGAGGGCGATGGCGATACGGTCACGCATGCGGTGAGATGAGGCGGGTACCAATGTGACGAACGACCAGGTGAGGGGGTTGCTGAGCGCGTACCTTGCGCTGGGTCGCCTACCTATCATTCTACAGAGACGACATCTACCAGTGGAGCACGGATGGCAGAAGCGATGCAGGTCGGTGCCGGAAAACGAGTGTTGGTCGTGGACGATCACGATCCGACTCGTCAAACGATCACGCGCATGCTCGAAGCCGGCGGCTTCGAGGTCGTGCAGGCGTCGAGCGGCAACGAGGCGCTCGCCTGCCTCTCGCGCGAGAGTGACGACATCGACATGGTGTTGTCCGACGTCACGATGCCCGGGATGACAGGCATCGACCTCTCGTACCAGATTCGCGAGCTCTACCCGTCGATGCCCGTCGCGATCGTCTCGGGCGACGTGAGCGAGTTGGAACGGAGCATCATCGGGCGCGCGGACGTGCCGTTCATCAAGAAGCCGTTCCACGCGGAGTCGCTCTATAGCGCTGTAAGGGAAGCGATCGCTAAGGCCGAGAATTAAGACGCCATCCCGAGCGACACTGCGTCATCCCGAGCGAAGCGAGGGATCTGCACGTCTTCCAACGTGAAGTGCAGATCCCTCGCTTCGCTCGGGATGACAGAAAAGAAGCTCGGGATGACACCCTAACGAGCTTGCCACCCGGGCCCTCGCACGAGGCGCCCGGGTTTTTCGCCGGTAACCTGGCCGTGGCTCAAAACGGCGACGCCGTTCACGAACACCCACTGCATTCCCACCGATAGCTGGTGCGGCTGCTCGTACGTTGCCCGATCGATGATCGTCGCCGGATCGAAGATCATCACGTCGGCCATCATCCCCTCCCGGATCAAACCGCGGTCGCGAATCGACAGCCGCTCCGCGACCGCTGATGTCATCTTCCGCACCGCGTCCTCGAGCGTCAGGATGTGCTGGTCGCGGACGAATCGGCCGAGGATTCGGGCATAGGTCCCGTAGGCGCGCGGATGGGTCGCGACCTTGGCGGTCGCCGGATCGAATGCCTCCGCGTCGGTGCCGAACTTCATCCACGGCTGGCGCACTTGCATCGCGACGTTCGAGTCCGACGCGATGAAGATCACCTGCTGCAGACCGTTCTGCTCCAGCAGCGTCAAATCCATGACCACGTCCGCCCAGTCCTCGCCCCAGGCACGCTCGAAATCGGGCAGACGCTTGCCTTCATACTTCCTCAGCGAATCGACCTTGAACCCAACGACCTCGACGCCCTGCGGCGTCGCGGCGAGGCAGAGATTCTCCCAGCCCACAGGGTCGTGCGTCATCTCCGTCTTGATACGATCGCGCACGACCTTGTCGCGCAGACGTTCGAGCAGCTTGCCATCCGCATGCGCCCACGCGGGAATGCACGACGACAGGTTGTTCTGGCCCGCGACATACGGATACTGATCGGCCGCGACATCCTGCCCCGCCGCGCGCGCTGAGTCGATCTTCGCGACGACTTGTTTCGCCTTCGGCCAGTTGTCGACGCCGGCGGCTTTGAGATGGTAGATCTCGACGGGAACGCCGCCTTCGCGCCCAATCCGAATCGCTTCGTCAACCGCCTCGACGAGATGCGCGCCCTCGGAGCGCATGTGCGTGATGTACACGCCGCCAAGCGGCGCCATCGCCTTCGCTTCCTCGATCAGTTCCGCGGTCGACGCGTAGCCGCCCGGCGGATAGATGAGTGCGCTGCCGAGCCCCATCGCGCCATCGAGCATCGCGTCGCGCACGACGCGTCGCATCGTGTCCAGCTCCGCGGGCGTCGCCGGGCCGTCGGCCATCCCCTTCGCGTAGGCGCGCACCGTTCCGGCGCCCACGAACGAGCCGACGTTCACGGCCATCTTGTGGCGTTCCATGTCGCGGAACCACGCGTCGAAGCCGTGGGCGCCCCGCCAGTTCGCCATCATTCGGCGCTGCGACGTGTCGATCGCCTGCGCGATAGCCGACGCCATTACGCCGTCGTTCACGGGTGCGAACGTGTCGCCTTCGCCGAGAATCATCGTCGTCACGCCCTGCGTGCTCATACTGATCACTCGGCTATCGCCGGTGAGGAGCTGCACATAGGACTGCGCTTGGATGTCGATGACGCCTGGTGCGACGACGAGACCGCGCGCATCGATGCGCTGCTTGGCGGCCGCGTTGGTCAGTGAGCCGGATCGGGCAATGCGCGCGATCTTATCGCCGACGATGCCGACATCGCCGTAGTACCACGCGTTGCCGGTGCCGTCGACGATTTTGCCGTTCGTGATGACGACGTCGAACGGGCCGGTGTTGGGGGCAGTATCAGCGCGGGGCGAGCTCGTGCACGCCGCGAGCACTGCACAGGACAAAACCGCGGCCGCGGCGCGCGATCTCGAAAGACGAAGAATCGCCGCGCCGCGAAGCCGCATCGCTACTGCTTGTTGAACAGCAGCTTCAGCGACTGGGTCTGCCCCATCATCGTCGCCGAGCGCTCAACCGTCAGCGTCTTTCCACCCTCGCCGAGCGTCCACTTCTCGGTCTGAGTCATCGCGGTGCCCTGAATGTCCGCCTTGGTGTTGACGACGAACACGGGGCCTTCCCACGCGCTGGTCGAAACCAACTCCAGCGCGCCCATCGGTCCTTTGACCGTGTTCTTGGATTCCGAGCCGTCGAGGTTGAACGTGACGGCGCTCTTCATCTCGCCCATCTGGCCGGACGCTTCGGTCTCGACGGCGACGGTCTTCGCGTCCTGCTTGACCGTCATTGTCATCGTTGCCGGTCCCATGCTGTTCGCGACGCTCTTCGGGTCGAGCGCCCACTTGCCCGAAAAGTCGGTATGGGTCTGAGCAGCGAGAGGCGCGGCAAGTGTTGCGAGCGCGAACAACGTTGAAACGAGACGACGCATGAGACGTGGGCTACTGGTGAATCGCTCGCGCGGCACTGTCATTCCGAGCGAGCGCACTGCCCTTGCGAGCGAAAGCGACGCGAGGGAGGAATCTGCACTTCGAAAGCTACTTACTTCTTTTTCTTCGGAGCGGCCTTCGCAGCACTCTTCGTTGGCGCCGACGCCTTCGCTGGGGCGGCGGCAGCCGGAGCAGCGGGCTTGTATCCCGCCGGAGCGTCGCGCAGCACCCAGTTGGTGCCCTCGGAGCCGAACTTCAGCTTCGCGCTCTCCTCGACCTGATACATGTTCTCCTTGATGATCGGATGGCCGGTCGAATCGAACGGCACGCTGATCGTGGTCGGGCGATCGAGCAGTGGTGCGTCGGGAACCTTCACGTCGAATCCCCAGCGCCCGAGCACCGCGACGACTTCGCGCAGTGGTTTGTTCGTGAATGTCATCTTGCCGTCGACCCATCCGAGCTGTTCGGCGCGCTCAGCGTCGGTTGCGGCGCGAATCGCGCCATTCTCGACGATCACGGCCTGATTCGCGACGGCGTTGGTAGTCGCTTTGCCCGACTTGACCGTCACGGTGCCCTCTTTCACGAGAACGATCACCGCACTGTCGGTCGAGTACCCTGAAACGGCGAACCTGGTTCCCGTGGCCGTGATGTGCACCTTCTTGACGACGACCGTGAACGGGAGCGCCTCCTTGCCTTTGGCCGGCGCAACATCGAACGACGCCGAGCCATCGATCTTCAGCGCACGAATCTTGTCGGGGAAGTGATCAGGGAGGAAGGCTTTGGTGTCCGGCGCCATGTTCATCTTCGACGAGTCGCCGAGGACGATCGCGCCGATCTGCCCGACATTCGACGCAACCGGCTGGATGCCGGCGTTGTTCACGGCGCCCTGAATCGCGTCGTCCGCGCCGAGGCTGTCGACGTACAGCATGCCGCCGACCGAGATCAGTAGCGCGATGACGCCGATCGCCACGGGCACCACCCACGACGGGCGCTTGGCCATCCCCTTCATATGGCTCGCCGCTTCGTGGCGGCTCGCATCCGCCGCGCCGGCGTGCGCGGACTCACTCGGACCGCGAATCGCCTTCTCGACGCGCGACCACACATCGGCGGGTGTCGCCGACGCCGTCGCGTGTTGTCCGGTCTGCGTCTGCTTGCCGCCCGCGAAACGACCCGCCGAATGGCGCCGGCTCAACGCGCGCGCCGATCCGTGGCGAATCTCGTCGGTGAGCGCCGCCTTGAGCTGCTGTTGATTTCCGATCGCACCGCGGTGATTCCAGAGGTTCACGAACGCCGTTTCCACGACGCGTGGCGCCAGGTTCGGCGCGTCACCCAGCTGGGACTTCGCGGCAGCGAGGGATGATTCAAACTCGGCGTCGAACGCGCGCTTCAGTGCGGCTTCGTCGGCGAGAACGATGGCGGGAGTAAGGGGATTTGAAGAAGCGGTCCGGCTATCCGTCGACATGCAGCCTCCTTGGGCGGGCGCGGATGTAGTCGCGATATCTTGGTGTCGAAAACGGGAAGGGGGAAGAGGGAAGCGGGAAGAGGGGGGAAGAGATATGCGGGAGGGGAGAAACCAGACCACGACATCCCTCTTCCCTCAGACCCCTTCCCCCCTCTTCCCTCAGTTGACCTCGTTCCAGATCCGCTGATCCTTCGTCTCCTTCAGGAACAGCGACCCGACCACGAACGAAAGTGCGGCCACCGTAATCGGGAACCAGAGCCCAGCGTACTTGTTCCCCGTCGCCGCGACGATCGACGTCGCGATCACGGGAGTGAAGCCGCCAAACCAGCCGTTGCCGAAGTGATAGGGTAGCGACATCGACGTATAGCGGATCTTCGCCGGGAAGCTCTCGACGAGAAAGGCCGCGATCGGACCGTAGACCATCGTCACATACAGCACCTGCACGAAGATCAGCGACGTGAGCACCGGCACGTTGATCGGACTCGCCGCCGCCGTCATCGCGTGATAGATCGGGATGTACGTCGCGGCGGCGAGCAGACACCCGGCCATGATGATCTTCTTGCGACCGATCTTGTCGGAGAGCGCGCCAAACACGACGAAGAACGGCGTTCCCAACAGGAGTCCATACGCGACGATCTTGTAGGCCGTGTCCAGCGGCACTTTGAGAATTGTCTGAAGGAAGATCAGCGCGTAGAACTGTCCCGTGTACCAGACGACCGCCTGCCCCGCCGTCGCCCCGAGCAGCACGATGAAGAACAGCTTCCACCGGTCCGCCGAACCGTAGCTATCGGCGATCGGCGCGGTCGACGTCTTTCCTTCCGCCTTGAGCTTCACGAACAGCGGCGACTCGGCCATGCGCGCGCGGATGTAATACGACACCACCACGAGCACGGCCGAAAGGAGGAACGGAATGCGCCAGCCCCATGCCTTGAAATCGGCGTCGCTCATCGCGTGCTTCGTCACGAGAATGACGATGAGCGACACGAACAGGCCGAGCGTCGCCGTCGTCTGAATGAACGACGTGTAGTAGCCGCGCTTGTTGTCAGGCGCATGCTCGGCGACGTAGACCGCGGCGCCGCCGTACTCACCGCCGAGCGCGAGCCCCTGAAGCAATCGCAACGAGACGAGCAGAATCGGCGCACCGATGCCAAGCGTCGAGTACCCGGGAAGCAATCCGATCACCGCCGTCGATCCGCCCATGATGAGCAACGTCATCATGAAGGCGTACTTGCGGCCGACCAGATCGCCGATGCGACCGAACACCAGCGCGCCGAACGGTCGCACCGCGAAGCCGGCGGCGAATGTCGCGAGCCACTTCAGCAGCGAGATCGTCGAGTTGCTCTCGGGATAAAACACCGCCGCGAGCACCGCCGAGAGACTTCCGAAGATGTAGAAGTCGTACCACTCGATCACCGTACCGGCGGACGATGCCGCGATCACGCCCCAGATCTTTCGCTCGCTGTCCGCGACCGTGGAGACGCCGGGCGACAGCGGCGACGTCACACCACGGTCAGTTCGGAGGTTCGCGCCAGTGTCAGTCATTAGCTGAGTAGCCTCGAAATCGCGTCCGGGTGGATTTGCCAGCCCAGCAGGCCCGCGAGTCCCATGAGCACTCCGAGCGCCGTGGGGATCAACGCCACCCAGTATAACCATTGTTTCTTCGTTAGCGAGGTGAGGGCGAGCATTGAGATCGCGAGCGCGATGAGCGTGTCCGAGAGATCGAACTGATCGTCGCGATAGTTCAGCGCATCGTATTGTTTCGCGTTGTCCTCTGCGGCGGTGCGCAACGAGTCTTTCTTGCTCGCTTGGTCCTTCACGAGCGCCTGCGCGCGCGCGATCGCCGAATCCATCGCCGGCCGCTGCGCCGGTGCCGCCGTCACTCTCGTGATCGTGAGCTGCGAGACGGCCGCCTGCCCGATCTCCTGGCGAATGTTTCGCGCTTGATAAAAGCTCCAATTGTCGATCTTGTCGGCCTGCGCCTGCTGCATCGCCTGGACGATGTTGTCGTCTTTGACTTTGCAGATGCCGAGGAACGTCGCGAGAAGCGCAACGGTGATGGCGACCATGTTGTTGAGCCGCGAATGCGCTCTCGCTTCGGCGGACGATTCCGCCGCTTCCTCATTTGCCGCGTCAGCGGACCCCATCGGATCGATTTCCATGACGCGAACATATATGAGGGTCGAGCTCGGTCGCGCTAAGGAATCTTGCTTTTGCGGCCATCCAATGTCATGCCGAGCTAGTCGTCATCCCGAGCGCTTAGTTGTCATCCCGAGCGCAGCAGCCTGCCCTGATGCGAGCGGAGGGAGCGGAGGGAGGGATCTGCACGTCCCGTCGGTCTTGCTGTCACTCCGCCCAGGCTAGCCACTCAACTGGGAGAGTAGAAACAGTGAACACGAATCGGACCAAAAAAACTCTCATCCAACCAAAAGGCGCGAGAGTGGCGTCGTGCCACGACGCCACTCAGAGCACAAGCGGTTGGATGACTGGTCTGATGAAATCCTTTTTTGTTGGACCGTGATTGGCGTCGCGAAGTGCGAACGGTTACTCGCTGTTCTCGCTGTTCCGTGACTGTCCGCCTGTGACCGTGACGATCCGTGATAGATGGCCCGGGCGCGACCCAACTAAGGAGTCAAACTCGGATCGTAGCTCGTCACGAACTCGATGAACTTCGAAACGTCGATCATATCCTTCGCCGCATATCGAATCGTGTGGGAGTCGATACGCTGCACGTTCGACAAAAAGCCGAGCAGTTCGACCGGCCGATAATTCTTGAACGAGATCTCGAGCGTGATCGGCTTCGTCATCGTGTAGGGGCGCATCTCCGTTCTGCGTCCCACCGCGACCTGCGCTCGCTGGCGAATGAGCGCCTGCCCAGCTTCGGGCGTCATGGTCGCAGTGGAGTGAAAGCCGATCGCTCGCTTCACCGCGGCGCCCTCGATCGATCCAAGTCGCTGCTTCGTCTCTGCGACGATCTGATCGTCGCCCGTGATCAGCACGACCGGCACGCCGAACTGCGCGGCGATCGCGGCATTGATGCCTGCCTCCGACATCGACGTTCCATTGATGCTGATGCGCGTGAGCAGCGCGCTCGAGATCGTATGCGCTCGAACGCCCGTGAGACTCGACGTGGACGCGTGATAGCCGACGAAGATCGCAGCCGCGAAGGTCGAGTCGAGTCCTTCCATCATGCCGAGCGGCCGCGGGAACGACCGCACGATCGTGATGGGAATGTCCGTTGGAAACCGATCGATCAGGAGTGACTGCCCGTTGCCATGCGAGTCGCTGATCACGAACTCGGTCGCACCGGCCGCGCGCGCGCCTTGAATCGCGGCGAGCACGTCGGCGGTCATCCACTGGCGCGCCTGGTTGTACTCGAAGCCCGTCGGGCCGAGTTGATCCGCGGACGCGACGCCGGTGATGCCTTCCATGTCGGCTGAGATGTAGACCTTGAGCGGACGCTGAGCGTCCGCGATGGCAGAGGCTGCAGCCAGGAGCACGGCCGCGATTCGGAGAGATGAGCGCATGGCGCAAGGATGAGCCTCTGAGCTCGGTGTGGCAATACCGATCGTTTCGGCATTCGCAGCACACGTCTTGCCAAGACGCACGGCCCGATGGAGCAGCTAACACTTTTTGTGTTCCACTCGCGGGAGTGGGACCCGGCATTGGCCGAGCGCGTTCGTCTCGCACATCGGCGAACGCGACTGGACGTCGGGCCACCGGTGTTGCTCACGAACGATGATCCGCTCGCAACCGACTACGCGGTGGCCGGCTGCGACGCAGTCGTCGTCGCGGAGGCCGGCGTGGTCGTTTGGCGCCTCGTGCTCGGCCAATCCGCGGAAGCGAGCGAATCGTTTGCTCCTGGACGCATCTGGACCCGACGGGAATTCGTCGCTGTAACAGCCGGCGCGGCGATTGCGCTCGTGCTCGATCGCGAACAATGAGGGATCTGCTTCCCTCTTCGCCCGTTCCCTCAGTTTCTCGAAATCAAGAACTCCTCAATCTTGCCATCCGTCGCTCGATACATCAGCGCCACCGCGTGCGTGGTGCCGATGTCGAACGCGACGGTAGCGACCTCCAACCCACCACGCTCCGACAGATTGGCCACTCGGACCTTCGAGATCGGTCCGAGCGCGTTGAGTGCGGCCTTTGACGCGCTCACTTTCGCCGGCGTCAGATAGTCGTTGAAGTCCTTGGTGAACGTGGAACGATCCACCGTTCCCTTCTCGAGTGCGGACAAGAGCGCCTGCGCCGCCGCGAGCGCCGTCGGACCGTGAATGACGGGAACATCCACGTGCGGCAGTAACGTCGCGATCAACTCCTGATTGAGTTGTCCGATCGCCGCGAAGTCCGAGTTCGAGAGCAGCACGACCGCCGATTTGGTCGACGGAAGCACCGTGTTCTGCGCGACGAAACCGCTCACCGCACCGCCATGCGAGAGCGTGACCGCGGGTCCACGATCGTTCACGCCCTCTCCGCAACCGTACCCGCTCGAACGGCCATCAGTGAGTCGCCGAGCCGTCGTCATGATCGCGTAATCGTCCGCTGAGATGAGCGTATGATCGATCAAGGCCAAATCCCAGGTGAGCAGATCGGTAGGCGTCGACCAAATTGCACCCGCCGCGCCGGCCCACCCCTTCGCTTCTGGTTCCGCCGGAATCGGAGCGGCGAGGCCGAATGACGTGTACCCGGTCGCCATATCTGTTCCGCCACGCGCGGGCTCGTACGCCGTTCGGGTCAGCTTGAGCGGCGTGAACAGTCGCTGCGTGATGAATGTTCCGAACGGCTGACCACTCGCCTTCTCGATTACTCGGCCGAGAATGAGAAAGCCGGTGTTGCTGTACGACCAGCGCGAGCGTGGCTCGAAGTCCAGCGGGCGCGTCGCGTATTCGGTGATGATCGCGTCCGCCGTTGCCGGCTTCTGCATCTCGTTGTCGACAAAGTCGAGCGGGTAATAGTCGCGATAGCCCGAAAGATGCCCGCCGAGATCGAGTAGGGTGATGTCCTTCGCTCGAGTGAGCGTCGGAAAATATTTCGACACTGGATCGTTCAGCGACAGCTTCTTTTCGTCGGCGAGGATCATCAGCGCCGAGCAGGTGAACTGCTTGGTCACGGATCCGATGCCGAACATCGTCCGCGGCGTGACGGCATCGCCCGCGGCCAGCGTGCGAGTACCGTAGCCTTTCGCGAGAATCACCCTGCCTTGGTGCATCACTCCAATGGAGACGCCGATGAGATGCTTGTCGGCAACGGCGTGGCGGATGATGCTGTCGAGCTTCGCAGGGTCGGGCGCGCCTTGGAACAGCAGCGCCGCGACGAGAAGCGTGGGCAATGGCATGCTTCCAAGTGACAGCACGTAGACCCTGGCGTCGAGGGTGTGTTGAAATCCGGGCAGCCCGCGAGAGTCAAGGTGGTGCGTTTCTCCGCCGTTCAAGAAGAGAGTCCGCTATGTCCGCGGCATCCGCCATTCCGCGTTCAATCTCATTGTGGGCTTCCATGCACGCCTCGAGCTGTTTGCTTGCCGGAGTGAAACCGGCGACCATTTAGTCGTCCACGCTGGCTCGGCGCGTCACCATTGTCGATCGGAATGAACCCCGTGATCCGACTCCGATTCTTTGCACAGCTCGCAGGCCTGGTCCTTCTCGCTGCGGCGACGGCGACCGCGCAACGCGTCGACCGCGCCGAGCATCACCAGTTCACGATCTCGAACTTCAAGACCGAGAGCGGCGTCGTGCTGCCGAAAGCGATCGTCGTCTACGGCACATACGGACATCTGAACGCCGCGCACGACAACGTCGTGCTGTTGCCGTCGCATTACATGGCGAATCACCACGGCTACGAGTGGCTGATCGGTCCGGGCCGCGCGCTCGACACGGCGAAGTTGTATCTCGTCGCGACGGAGCTCTTCGGCAACGGACACTCGTCGTCGCCAAGCAACACGCCTGAGCCGTATCACGGTCGGCGCTTTCCGATCACGACGATTCGCGACAACGTGGCCGCCGTGCATCAGCTGCTCACTGAAGATCTCAAGATCACGCACTTGCGCGCGATCATCGGTTTCTCGATGGGCGCCGAGCAGGCGTTTCAGTGGGCGGTGAGCTATCCGGATTTCGCCGATCGCGTCGTGGCGACATCAGGAACGGCCAAGACCTACGGGCACGGTATCGTTCGACTCGAGGGACAGATCGCCGCGCTCACCGCGGATCCGACGTTCAACAACGGGGATTACACCACGCCGCCGAAGAAGGGCATGGAAGCGTTCGGCATGGTATGGGCTGCCTGGCTCTACTCGCAGGAGTGGTGGCGACGCGAGCTGTGGAAGCAGAATGCTCCGCCTGGTACGACACTCGAGCAGTACATGCAGACGTTCAAGACGAACTTCCTGTCGAGCGCGGACGCGAACGACGTCATCCTGCAGGCGCGCACGTGGCAAAAGCATGACGTCGGCGGCACGCCAGGCTTCAATGGCGATGTCGAGCGAGCGCTGCGATCGATCAAAGTGCCGTTCCTGTACATGCCGTCTGAAACAGACCTCTACTTTCCGGTCGGCGATGCGCGTTATGAAGCGCAATTCATGTCGACCGTGTCGCTCGTTCCGATCCCATCATTGTGGGGCCATCCGGCGGGCGCGGGCGCGAGCCCGCAGGACCGCGACTTCCTCAACACGACCATCGCGCGATTCCTCGGCGACAAGTGACCGCGCGCCGAGTTCGGCGAATCGCAAAGAAGTCGCAAATCCGTCGAGTGGCGTGAGCGCGTTGCTTGCTCTCGGGTGTCGGACAGGATAGGTAGCAGATCCTGTCTTTCTTTGAGGAGAGGGATGGCGCGCAACTCTTCGGCCTGGCTCGGCTCCGCACTGCGATGGGCGTTCATTGCACTGCTCGCGACGCCGGCGCTCGACGCGCAGCAGGGCTTCGGTCGTGCGTTCGGCGGCGGCGATCCCGTGCCGCACAATCTTCCATATGACGGCCGATTCATCTTCGCGCGGCTGACGTACACGGTCGGCTCCGGCGGCTACTACTACCGCGGACTCCCGTCATGGGCGCACGGCTACTCGCATGCCGAAGAGAATCTGCTCAAGATCACGAACGCGATCAGCCTCCTGCACGCGCACACCGACGGGTCGAATCTTCTCGCGATCACCGATCCCGAGCTGTTCAAGTTTCCGGTCGCGTACATGACCGAAGCCGGCTACTGGGTGATGTCGGACGCCGAAGTCACAGCGTTGCGGAAGTACGTGCTCAAGGGCGGCTTTCTGATCCTCGACGACACACGCGACTACTTCAGCCCCGGCAACATGGGCTGGGCGAACATCGAAGCGAACTTCAAGCGTGCGTTTCCGGAGCTGACGTTCGCGGATCTCACCATCGAGCATCCGATCTTTCATGCATTTTTCGACGTGCCGTCGCTCGACGTGGTGCGCCAGTATTACGATCGTGGGCCGCCGCAGTTCCGCGCGCTGTTCGCCAACAACGATCCGAAGAAGCGGATCATGGTGTTGGTGAACTTCAACACCGACGTGTCGAACTATTGGGAGTTCTCAGATACAGGTTTCGAACCTGTTGAAGATTCGAATCAAGCGTACAAGCTCGGGGTCAACTATCTGATCTACGCCCTCACGCACTAGCCCGAAGCGGGAACGATCTCGGCGCGAGGACGATAAAGAGGGAAGCGGGTCGACAATGAGAGGCTCGTAGATGGCGCGGCTGGCCACTACGAGCCTCTCGCTACGTTCCCCGCTTCCCTCTTCCCGCTTCCCGCAATACCGTAGACGACCCCGAATCCCCCGGTTCATGAATCTGAGCATCTCCGGTCTCTCGAAGACCTACAGCAACGGCGTCCGCGCGCTGAACAAGGTCTCGCTCGATATCCCGGCCGGCATGTTCGGCCTTCTCGGCCCGAATGGCGCTGGCAAATCCACGCTGATGCGCACCGTCGCGACGCTGCAGCAACCCGATTCCGGCTCAGTTCGCCTCGGCGACATCGACGTCCTCGCGCGGCCCGACGACGTCCGAAAGGTCCTCGGGTATCTGCCGCAGGAATTTGGCTTCTACCCGAATCTGAGCGCCGAGCGAGTGCTCGATCACTTCGCGTCGTTGAAGGGTGTGGCGAATTCGGGCGAACGGCGTGATCTCGTCGACGCGCTGCTGAAGCAGACCAACCTGTGGAATGCGCGCAAAAAAGCGGTCGGCGGATTCTCCGGCGGCATGAAGCAACGACTGGGCATCGCGATCGCGCTCGCGGGCGCACCGAAGCTCATCATCGTCGACGAACCGACAGCGGGGCTCGATCCAACGGAGCGTCACCGATTCCTGAATTTGCTCTCGGAGATCGGATCAGATGTGATCGTGATTCTTTCGACGCACATCGTCGAGGATGTTCGCGAGCTCTGCCGGCGGATGGCGATCATCAACGCGGGCGAGGTGATCTTGCAAGGCGATCCCGGCCAGGTGCTCGACGATGTTCGCGGTCACATCTGGCGCAAAAGGATGCGTCGCGACGAGCTGGCCGCTGTGCAATCCGCGCTCGACGTCATCTCGGTTCGCCTCGTGGCGGGCGAGCCCGTCGTGCACGTGTTCAGCGAGACCGCGCCCGGCGAGGGATTCGCGCAAGTCGAGCCGTCACTCGAGGACGTCTATCTGCATCGCGTCGGCTCCGGCGTTCTCGCGGAGGCGTAAGCCATGTTCTGGACGGTCTTCACATTCGAGCTGGCCTACTGGTTCAAGCGGCCGCTCACGCTGCTGTTCTTCGCGCTGTTCTTCTTGATGGCGTTCTTCTCGACGGCGTCGGATTCGTTCCTCATCGTCGGCGGGACGGGACAGATCCACAGAAACGCGCCGTTCGTGATCGCGATCGCGATGGGCATTCTCACGGCGATCGGCCAGGTGATCACGACCGCGATCGCCGGTACCGCCGTGCTTCGCGACGCGCAGCTCGGCACCGAAGAAATGTTGTTCACGACGCGCCTATCGAAGTCCGGCTATCTCCTCGGCCGCTTCTGTGGCTCGTTCGTCACGATGGTCGCGGTCTACGTTGGCCTGCCGCTCGGACTCTTGGTCGGCATGCTCATGCCGTGGGTTCCGGCCGACAAGCTCGGGCCGATCAGCCTGTGGCTGGTGATTCAACCATTTCTTGTCATCGCGCTTCCCAATTTGCTGTTCGTCAGCGCGTTGCTGTTCGCCGTCGGCGCACTGACGCGGAAGTTGTTCGCCGTCTACATCACCGGCATCGTGTTGCTCGTCGGCTGGCAGATCACGCAGCAGATCGTCGGGCAGTTGGACAAGCTCTCGCTCGCGGCGCTCATCGATCCGTTCTCGCTCACGACCACGCAGGTCGCGATTCGGTATTGGAGCGTGGCGGAGAAGAACGGCCGGATGATCACCGCGACGGGAGCGATGGCGAACAACCGATTGCTGTGGATCGGCATCGCGGTCGCGATTTTCGCGCTCGTCGCGGCCGTCTTTCGTCTGCGGCTGCAGCACGGCAGTGCTCGAAAACGAAAAAAGGCAGACGCTCCGAGCACCGAACGCTCGCCTGTGCCCATTCCGACCGTCGCACTGCGCTACGACAACGCGGCGTGGCGGCGGGCGTTCTTTCATCAGAGCCTCTTTCACCTACGCTCGATCGTTCGCGAGGCGCCATTTCTCGCGATCGCGGCGATTGCCGTCATCAACCTGACCGTCGCCGCATGGTACACGACGCATCCCAACGACAGTGCTCGTTGGCCGGTGACTGCGCTGGTAGCGCCGGGCATCTCCGACAATCTGTTCATCTTCATCGTGCTGCTCGCCACGCTCTACGGCGGCGAGCTCGTATGGCGCGAGCGGCAAATCAAAGCGGACCAGCTGCAGGACTCGATGGCCGTTCCGGTGTGGGTGACGTTCGGGGGAAAGCTCCTCGCGGTCTTTCTCGCGATCTTCGTCCTCGCGGTCGTTTCGTGTCTGTCGACGATGGCTGTGCAATTGTCGCAAGGCTATACGCGTTTACAGCCGCTGCTCTACGCGGAAGTCGTTGGCTTTGTCGTTCTCCCCACCGCCCTCGCGCTCGTTGCGCTGGCGATGGGCGTGCACGCGCTGGTCAACCAGAAGTTCGTTGGACACCTCATCGTGATCGCGTACTGGGTGACGGTGCCGGTGCTCAGCAATCTTGGCTTGGATCAGCGACTGTATCAGATCGGACGCGTGGCGGACTTCACGTACTCCGACATGAACGGCTGGGGTCCGTATCTCCCACGCATGTTCACGTTCGAGCTCTACTCGGTGGCCGTCTGTCTCGTGCTGGCGACGATCGGCTATCTCGTGCTGATCCGAGGAACGGATCCGACGTGGCGCGCTCGAAAGACGCACGCGTCACTGCGCTGGCGCGGTGGCGGCGCGATGACCACCGCGACGTTCGCGGCCGCGGCGCTCGTGCTCGGCGGGTACTTCTTCTATAACGCCAATGTCGTGAACGCGTACACCGACGTTCGCACGGCGGAACGGCGAGTGAAGTCGTACGAGATGAAATACAAATCCCTCGACGGCTTGCCGCGGCCGCGACTCATCGGCGTCACGCTGCAGCACGACTACTATCCCGAGCACCGCGCGTCGACATGGCACGGCACGCTGAGGGCTGTGAATCACGGGGCGCGCGCGGTCGACACGCTGTTCATGACCATTCCCTCGACCGGCCCGCGACCCTCGAACGATTTCGAGGCAACCACGAACAGTGGCATCGGTGTCGATTCGCTCACGTTCGATCGCGCGGCGTCGATGATCCTCGACGATCCGGTGAACGGCGTGCGCCTCTATCGCCTTGCCACGCCCATGGCGACCGGCGACTCGATCACCGTGCGCTTCGCCGGACACTTCGATCCAAAAGGATTTCCGAACGACCAGTTCAACAACGACGTCGCGTTCAACGGATCGTTCATGAACTCGTCGTACATGCCGAGCTTCGGCTACGCCGAAGGTCGCGAGCTCGGGGATGACGACATCCGCAAGCGGAACGGCCTCAAGCCGAAGCCGCGCATGAAGAGCATCGACGATCCCGCCGTTCGCGAGAACAGCTATCTCGCAAGCGACGCGGATTGGATCACGTTCGACGAGACGACGTGCACGAGTCCCGATCAGATCTCGATCGCGCCCGGCTACCTCGAGCGCGAGTGGACCGAGAATGGACGCCGGTGTTTCCACTACAAGATGGACCGCCCGATTCTCGACTTCTACTCGACGCTCTCCGCGTCGTACGCGGTGGAACGGACCGAACACAATGGCGTGAAGCTCGAGATCTACTATCTGCCGCAGCATGCGTTCGCGCTGTCGTCGATGCTCGAGGCGAGCAAGGATGGTCTCGACTATTTCGGCAAGAATTTCTCGCCATACCTGTACCGGCAGTATCGGATCCTGGAGTTCCCGCGGTACCAAAGCTTCGCGCAAGCATTCCCGAACACGATTCCCTACTCCGAGAACATCGGCTTTCTGTATCGCAAGGAAGAAGGTGACGACAAGATCGACTGGGCGTATTTCGTGACCGCGCACGAGCTCGCGCACCAGTGGTGGGCGCACCAGGTCATCGGCGGCGATGGTCAGGGGTCCACGCTCTTCTCAGAGGGTCTCGCCGAATACTCGGCGCTGACGGTCATGGAGAAGCGCTATGGTCGCGAGGCGGCGCAGAAGTTCTTGCGGCGTGAGCTCGACGGCTACCTGCGCGGCCGCGGCAACGAACGAAAGAAGGAAGTGCCATTGCTCTTCGTGGAGAACCAACCGTACATCCACTATCAGAAGGGATCGCTCGCCTTCTACGCGCTCCGCGATTACATCGGCGAAGATCGCATGAACGAAGCGTTGCGTGCGTTTCTTCAGAAATGGGCGCTGAAGGGACCACCCTACCCCACCGCGCGCGACCTGTATAGCGAGCTCGATCGCGTCACCGCCGACTCACTCAAGTACGTGCTCAAGGACTTGTTCGAGGAAATCACGTTCTACGAGAACAAGGCGGACAGCGCGATCACGACCAAGCGGCCCGACGGATCGTGGGGGATCCATCTGGTGCTGCATTCGAAAAAGCTCAAGGGCGATTCGCTCGGCAACACGCGCGAGGTGCCCATCGCCGATTACGTCGACGTCGGCATCTTCGGTGATCGCGTGCCCGGGCAGAAGCTTGGCGAGCCGCTGCTGGTCAAGAAGGTGCGAATCACCGAACCGGTGACGGTGCTCGATCTTGTCGTTGCGAAGGAGCCGAAAAAAGCCGGCATCGATCCGTACAACAAGCTGATCGACCGCACGCCGGAGGATAACGTCACGACTGTGACGAAGCCTTGACGGCATAGGGAGAGATCTGCGCGCCGTCGGAGGAGCCTTGATGGGCTTCGGCGAGAGCGGCCCTCGCTCGCGCGCACAGAACCGTCCAACGCGCGCGAAGTCAGTAGACCTCGTACTCCTCGGGAAACAGATCCTCGAGCGGATCGTGCTCGTCGGCCTCGAGATCGATCATCTCCATCCACGCGCGCGCTGGGTCGGCTTCTCCTTCACGCACACGAAGCGGCGGGAGATCGACGCCCTCGTACACTTCGGCGAGTGTGAGCGGCACGTCGAGACACGGAAGATGAATACCGCCGGCGGCCACGGCTTCCTCACGCCGCCACTCGCCGGTGTCGTCGCGGAGATATGCAGTCATGTGGCGGCGCATCTGCTCGATGACGATGTAGCCGCGGAGCGATGGCATGCTCAAATACGCGTCGAGCTTTTCGCCGCGATCCGTGCGCCGAGTGCTTCGAGACGTGACCTCGAAGATGAGGCATGCCTCGTCGAACAGCACAGTGTCGCCGGAGTGCGGCCCGCAGGTCACGATGCAATCGGGGTAATAGATGCGCGATTCGTCGGCGCGCACGAGAATGTCGCAGAAGTAGACGCTGCATGGCCCGCCGGCTGCAGCAGCATGCAAGCGGGAGGTCACATTGCGAATGATCGCGTTGTGGCGGGTGGTGGTCGCCTCGACACGAAACAGGTGCCCGCCAACGAACTCGTGCCGCCGTTCGGCGCCGTCCTCGATCCGGAGAAACTCCTCGACGGTGAGCGGGCCGAGATTCGGTTTGTTGCGCATCGCCGAGCATACGCTCGGCGCGCCGAGGAGGGCAAGGGCACCCTGTCGCAGGCGATACCACAATCGCGCAGCCGCGCCCTGCCGGCGCCGCGCTGGGTCGCCGCCGCTCGCGCCCGTGGCTAATATCCGTTGGCCACACTCTGGATCATCCAATGAGCATCGCACTCGCCATCGGGCTTCTCGTCGTCTTCCTGGCTCTGCGCTTCTTCTTCAAAGTGTCGAGGTGGATGCTTCGACTGGCCTTCCTCTGCATCGCCGGGGCGATCATCGCGTTTCACTTCATGAGCGCACCGAAATAGGCGATGCAACGAACAGCTGACGTCGTCGTCATCGGCGGCGGAATCATGGGCGCAAGCACCGCGTATCACCTCGCGAAGCGCGGCTGCACGAACGTGCTCGTCGTGGAAAGCGGCGAGATGTTCGGACTCGGCTCAACGGGGCTCAACGCCGGCGGCGTGCGCTACCAGTTCGCGACGGCCGTGAACATCGAGCTCTCGAAGCTGAGCATCGGGATGATGGAGCGCTTTGCGGACGAGATGGATCAGCCGATCGGTCTGCGCCGCTGCGGCTATCTCTTCATGCTCGACGACCAGGCGGACCTCGAGCAGTTCACGCGCAATGTCGCGCTCCAGAACACGCACGGCGTGCCGAGCCGCGTCATCACTCCCTCGGAAATCGCGGAGCTCGCGCCCGAAGTCGAGCTCACGGGCATCATCTGTGGAACGTGGTGCCCGCGCGACGGCCTCGTGGATCCGAACGGATTGCTGCAAGGCTTCGTGTCCCAAGCGCGCCGACTCGGTGCATCGCTGGTGACGAGTACCTCGGCAACGTCGATCGAGATCAGCGGCGGCCGCGTGCAACGCGTCGTGACGAACGCGGGCACGATCGATACGCCCGCGGTCGTGATCGCAGCGGGACCGTGGTCGGGCGACGTCGGCGCGATGGCCGGTGTGTCGCTGCCAGTGCAGCCGGTTCGTCGACAGATCGCCGTCACGGCGGGAATTCCGAATTTGCGCGCGGAGTTTCCGTTCGTCATCGACTTCTCGCGCGCACTCTACTTTCACCGCGAGGGCGGCGGCATTCTCACCGGCATGTCGAATCGCGATGAGCCGCCCGGATGGAACACCGCGGTCGACGACGAGTGGCGCCTCCATCACCTCGAGAACGCGATGGAACGACTCCCGATGCTCGCCGACGCTGAGATCATGGCGGAGTGGGCTGGGCTCTACGAGGTGACTCCGGACGATCAGCCGATCCTCGGCAAACTTCCGCAGGCGGACGGCTTATTCGTGTGCGCGGGCTTCAGCGGACACGGATTGATGCACGGCCCCGGCGCGGGACTTCTGATGTCGGAAGAAATCCTCGATGGTCGCGCGCACACGATCGATATCGATGCACTTCGCTGGAGTCGATTCGAGGCTGGAGTGAGCGTCGGCGAATACAACGTGGTCTAGTCGTCGCGGTTACGCTGACATGAGTCGAATCGTCGCACATGGTCCGCTGTGTACTCCCACCGGCCCATGCGCACCGTGCAGCTTCGATACTCGGAACGGCCTCGCTGGCACGCCGCGCTCGATGCGTGGGCCGTCATCATTCTCGTCGCTGCCGCGGTGCAGGTGTTCGTCAGCCTTGGCGCGTACCAGTGGGACGTCATCGTCTATTGGTGGGGCGGACACGAATTCGCGGCAGGTCGCTCGCCGTACTCCGCCATTCCGAACCAGCCGGTCTATCTCCACTACGTCTATCCGCCGCTGACGGCCGCGCTGTTCGCGCCGTTGTCTTCGCTGAACCTCGCGGCCGCGAAGCTCCTCTGGATGTCGGCGAAGGCCGTCGCGTTTGCCGTGACGATTCGCCTGTGGATGCGCGCGATCAATGCGCGGATGACGATCGTTCCGCCGATCTTCTTTTTCACGTTCGCGTTCGGCTCGGCGCTGCTTGTCGACTTCACCGCAGGCAACATTGCGGTCTTCGAGCAACTCGTGCTGTGGCTGGCGTTCACCGCGCTGCTGGCGCGACGGCCGTGGGTGTTCGCGCTGCTCGTCGTCGGCGTGGCGCAATTCAAGCTGACGCCGATCTTCTTCCTCGGTGCGCTGTTGGTGATCGACGAGCGTCCGCTGTGGAAACCGTTCGTCGCCGGCACCGCACTCTTCGCGGCGTCGCTCGGCGCGAACGTGCTGTTCGCGCCGGCACCGACCCGCGAGTTCCTCAAGAGCGTGTCGTCGCTGGGGGAGCGCGGCTGGGGCGATCCGTCCACGCTGGGTGTGCTCCAGGATCTCGTCGACCAGCTCAATGGACTGAAGCTGCCGGTGCCCATGGCGGTCGCGTACGTGGCGTACGCCGCTGTCGTGGTCGGCATCTTCTTCTACACAGTACGTTGGTGGCGGCAGTCGCGTGCGGATGGGACGTCGGACAGGATCACGATCATTCTCGCCACGCTGGCGCTCTACGCGCTCGTGATGCCGCGTATGAAAGATTACTCATACGTCGCGCTGCTGCCGGTGGCGTGGTATGCCTTGTCACGCTCGACGCTTCAGACGGTGCCGCTCGTGATCGTGGCGGCGCTGGTTCCGCGCCCATTGCCGCAGCTCAAGCTCTGGCTTCCGATGATCACACAGGCGTACGTGTACGCGCCGCTGGTCGGCGCATTCGCCGTCTGGATGGCGATCATCGTTGAGAAACAAGAGCACGCAGCCGAGGGCCTCGGCGCATCGCCTGCCCAGATCGCCGCGTAGCGCGCGCTTCAGGTCGGTCGGTCCAGCGCCTTCAACTCACTCGCGGCGTCCAGCACGTAGCTGATCTCACGCGACAAGGCGCGCGCCTCCTGCGTCGCGCTCGTGATGCCGCCGAGCGCGGAGTCGAGTCCAGAGGATCGCACCTTGAGGAGATCGAGCGCGAGATTCTGCAACAGCAAGCCCGCGCTCTCGTACTGCTCGAGCAACTTCGAGCGCGACGCCTCGAGATCGGCAAGCATCTCTCGCTGCCGGCGGAGGAGTTTGAGGCGACGCTCGCTGTCCGTCGCATCGCCGGGCTGGTTCTGAATCTGTGCGATCCGTTCGTCGAGTGAGCTGGAGCGATCGGTCCCGATCTCCGCATCGATTCGCTGCAACGCCGGCGCCAGTGTCTGAATACGCGCAAAGAGCGCGTCTGCCGTCGGCTTCACGTCGGGCAACGCCTTCCGCTCCGTTTCACTCAATCGAGCGATCGAATCCTGGATACGCGCGTTATCGGCGATGGCCTGCTTCAACGCGCCGCCGTGCGGGCCCGAAAGCAACTCGGCGTCGCCACCCGAGCCCAGAGCCATCGGCGTCGCAGCGGGCAGCGATCCAGTGAATAGCGATTTCAGAGGCACACCGTCAGCCCAGAACTTTCCCAGCGAGCTCGCTACGCTGAAGCCCATTCCAAGAATCGGAAAGATCGCCCACCAGAATCCGTCGCCAGTCATGTAGTTGATGCCGAGCAGAAACGCGCTCGTCGCCGCGTAGCTGGCGATTCGCTTGCGGAATTTGCGCAGCCGCTCCGGCAGCTGATCCTCTTCTTCCTTCTCCTTTCGGCGTGCCAAGTGCTGTGCGCGTTTCTCGTCTCGACGAGCGCGCTTCTCATCTCGGCGCGCACGCTTCTCCTCGAAGCGCGTCATGACCTTGTCGTGCGCGTCGGCGATTGCGTCGGCGGTAACCCGATCGACGTAACCCTGCCAGGGTGGGGACTGCGCCGCCGGCGGATCAACACGCGCGCCGTCGAGCGCCGCGATGACATCCTGGCCGGTCGCGAATCGATTCGCTGGATCCTTCTCGAGCAGCTTGAGCACGATCAGCTCGAGCTCCCTCGGAATGTCGGGACGGCGCTGGCGCGGAGGCACCGGCGTCTCCGTCACGTGCTTCACCATCACCGCCGGCGTGCTCGATCCACTGAATGGCGGCTCACCCGTCAGCATCTGGTACGCCATCGCGCCGAGCGAGTAGAGATCGGAGCGTCCGTCGATGTCGCGATCGCCCGAACACTGCTCGGGAGACATGTACGTCGGCGTTCCGATCGCCGCGCCGGTGGCGGTGAGCCGCGTGCCTTCGCCGCTGGTCGTCGCGCGCGCGATGCCGAAGTCGGTGATCATCGCGCGCCCGGTGTCGGCATCGAGCAGAATGTTGTCCGGCTTGATGTCCCGGTGAACGACGCCGTTGCGATGCGCATAGTCGAGCGCGTCGGCCAATTCGCGAAGCGTGCGGCGCACGTCCTCGACGGGAAGCGTGCCGTGATCTCGCAACCGATCGCCGAGACTTCCGCCCTGCACGAACGCCATCACGAAGTACACGAGGCCGTCGCGTTCGTCGACGCTGAAGATCGGAACGATATTCGGATGACTCAGTTGCGCCGCGGTCTCCGCCTCCCGGAGAAATCGCGACCGAATGTCGGCGCGATAGGCGAGCTCGGGCGGCAGCAGCTTGATCGCGACGCGCCGCTTGAGGCGCGTATCGCGCGCGCCGAAGACGATTGCCATTGCGCCGCGGCCGAGCTCGCGTTCGAGCTCGTAGGCGGGCCCAAGCGCGCGTGCCAGCCGAGCCGAGAGATCGGCGTCGGTCGTCGATGTCGTGGGGTCGGTCATGAATGCAGTGTCTGGCCGGCTGGCGTCATCAGCCAAACCTACGACGCCGTGCTCGTTTCAGCACGGCGTCGGGAACCTCGTGACTACGGGTTCGGCTTGACGGTTGCCTTTGCGTTCCTGCCTGCCCTGGTGAGGTCGCCGTGTGCGACCGCCTTGCCGTGCTTGAGGCCGTGCTTCGCCGCGCGAGCCAGCTTCTTCCCGTGGCGGCTGAACGATTGCGCCGCCTTGCCGACGTCACCGCCGACCTTGTGAATGCCAGTCGCGTTGCCGAGCGCCGTTTTGGTCCCGTTTCCGGCGTCCGTGAGCATCTCGTGCGTCGCGCTGCCCGTCTTCTTCGCGCCCTGCTTGATACCCTTGCCCGCCTTCTGCAGCTCGTGGTGCGCTTCCGAGGTGATCTTCTTTATCGACTGCGCGCCCGCTGGCGCAGCCAAGAACGCGCCGAGCACGGCCGTGATGAGAAATCGTTGAACTCGCATCCTGCTCGCCTCCTTTTTGGGTCCATCAGCCAATTGCGACCTGAAAAGGCAAGGCGTGTGCGAAGATGGCGAGCACGAGGAGGACTGCCGCGTCGAGATCTCGATATGCGAGTTTCGTCGCGCCGGAGCCGTTCATCACGGAGCGGCACGGGCACTGGCCGATCGGCACGGACCAGCGGAACTGATCGCTTTGATGACTGCCGCTCAGGACGTCACGATGCTCTCGAGAAACGAAGCCAATCTGCGCCGCTTTGCTAGGCTGTCCCGTTGCTCGACCGAACCCACCTGACGATGTAGATGAGCATCACCGCCCCGAGAGTCGCAACGATGATCGATCCGATGATGCCGTACGCTCCGATGCCGACCAGCCCAAGCGTGAAGCGACCAAAGATTCCGCCGAGCAGGCCCAGCGCGAGGTCGACGAACAGGCCGTAGCCGGATCCGTTCATGATCTTTCCGGCGAGAAATCCGGCGAGACACCCGATGAGCAGGGCCATGATCATTGGTAGTGCTCCTGGAAGGTGAAGAAGGTGGACGGAGTGCGATCAGGGACTCGTTAGAAAACGCTCAACCACGGGCCACACCAGCTCGGGACGTTCAGCATACGTGAAGTGCGCAGCGCGCGGAACTTTGAATAACGTCGCCTTGGGCAAGGACGTCACCCACTCTTCGACCAGGTCCATCGGAATGCTCTCCTCTTCGCCATGGACGACGAGCGTCGGCACGTTCAGCGACCGAAGCCCTGCCCGCAGGTCCCAATCACCATACGAAGCCATGATCACCCGGTTTCCAACCCGGTTTCCGTACCGGATCCCGGCTGGGTCGGTCGCGCACAGGTTCGACTTGATCATGCCGGCCGTCCGATCCGGTTCGGCCAGCCGCGGCCTCACGCCAATCGCCCAGTAGGCTTTACAAGCCTGGCGCACGGCATCGTCCGACGAGGAGAGGCTCGTCATCTGCCGCGCCGCCGCCGACATGGCCTCGCGCTGCGCGGCGTCGAGTCGCGTGTTCAGGCTTTCCCCGAAGCGCTGCCAGAAGTTGCCGCGCCGCGGTGGCACCGGACCGAAGAACACCATCCGGGAGACATTCGACGGGTGGGCGAGCGCGTACGAAGCCGCCAGCAGCGGGCCGTACGAGTGCGCGACCAGGGTGACCTTCGCCAAGCCGAAGTGCCGGCGCAGCTCGTCGAGGTCTTTGACCTGTCGCGCGACGACCAGGGAGCTGGTATCTGTGGAGAGCGTCGACTTCCCGCCGCCGCGCTGATCGTAGAAGATGACCGTGTGATGCTGGCCAAGGACCGCGAAATCCCCGGCGATCGACTCGTGATCGAGTCCCGGCCCGCCATGGATCGCGATGATCGTATCCGCGCCTCGCCCCACGATCTTGTAAAAGATCCGGGCCGAATCGGACATCGTGACGTATCCGGACTGCGCGCGCACGGGCATCGCCACGCTCAGCGCGACCAATGCGAGACGAGCGGCGCGACCGAACCCGCTACGTCTCGCCGCCGACTTGCCTCCGCATTCTCTCCATGGACGCATCCACGCCCTCCGGAACGAGCAGTGAGTCGGCGATTCCCGCGATCTCTTCGGCTTCGCGCCATGCGCGCTCCAATTCGGCGAGCTCGCCCTCGACAGCGCGGCGCTCCGCTTCTTCGTGCAGCGCCATCTCGAGCGCCAATCTGTGCGGTCCCGGCATCGCAAACAATCCGCTGTCGCCGAAATCCTTGCCGCGGCGGTCGTTCCACCACGCCGACCTGCCCATGCGCACGCGCGTATACGGCGCGCCGATTTTCGCGAGCCGCGCGAGGTATCCCTCGGCACTGCCGGACGTTTCGATTTCCTTGACGGCTTGGGCAACGGCCGCTTTGTCTCCGCCGAACCGGTTCACCTTCGGAATGACGATCGACGCGATGCGCTCCGCCTCACGGCCCGTGAACGTTCGCTGTCCGTGAATGAACCGAAGGTTGAGCGCCATCGATCCGTCTTCGGCGCGCGTCAACGTCGTTTCGCCCAGGTGCCGACGACGAATCTCGAGCCTGCGGCCTTCCTCCGTGCGCAACGTCGCCACGATCTGATCGGGACGTCCGCGAATGATCACACGGCCGGTTTGCGCCAGCATCCATCCGAAGCCGCCGATGCCGACGCCCGCCACCGCTCCTCCGACCACGAGCGCGCCGAGCGCGGCAACACCGCCGCCGGCAAAGAGAAGCTGGCGCCGTCGCCGGCGACCGAACTGATCGCCGTACCGCCACGCGGCGAATTCCGGCCTGAGCGGCTCGCCGATGCGTACGAGCGTGAGCCCGTCGCGCAGCTTGGCGAGTCCGATGTTGTCAGTGGCAACTCGGCGTCGCGTATCGCGATACAACTTCTCCGCCTGCTCGATCGCTTCCCAGCGCTCCTCGAGCGGCGAGAGGTTCCATCGCTCGCACTCTGGACAAACGACCCAAAGCCGCCCTCTTGCGGCATCAAAGGCGAGTCGCTTGCCGACCGGAAACGTCTCGATCGCCTGATTCTCGCCGAGCGATTTATTGCAGAACAAACACGTCGAATACATACGGGCTCGAAAGCTCCGTGAACATTACGTCTGGCGCCGCGAGACGGTTTCCGGAAGATGCAACCCGTTGGGCGGCGAGAGCTTACTCTCGAAGTATACGCCCGGGACGAGCCGATACGATCGCGGTCGAAATGATGTTGGTGCCTGAGGCTGGTTGTGATTGCGTGAAGTGCTCATCACGGATCGGCACAGTCACTGACGGATCGGAACGGTACGGCCCCTTGAAGATCGAAGAGAAACTGCTGCACGGCAGAATCACTGGCGACGTGATTCGCCTCTTCTTTCGCGTGTACGACCGGCTGCGCTTTGGTTTTTTAGAGTCGGTTTATGCGAACGCCCTTGCCCACGAGCTCAGGCTCGCCGGCATTCAGTTCGAGCGAGAGGCGCCGGTCGACATTTGGTACGACGGCGTGTGCGCTGGCCAATTCCGCGCCGATTTTCTCATCGAGCGCCGAGTCGTCCTCGAGCTCAAGGCAACGCTGCTGCTATCGGAGGCAGATCGCCGGCAACTCCTCAACTATCTCCGCTGCTCGGAAATCGAAGTTGGAATGCTACTCCACTTTGGACAGCGCGCCTCGTTCGAGCGAATGCTCTATACCAACGACCGAAAAAAAGACCTTCCTCGGCGAACGTAGAGCAGCGCGCATGGTCCGCCGTTCACAAAATCGAACTCCGTGCCGATCCGTCTGTGTCCGTTCTGTCCGTGATTCGCTTTTCGAGAATCACTTGACGACAACCTTCACATGTGCTTCGGGTCGCGCATCGGTCCGCGTCTTCCACGCGGCTCTCGGATAATGAATGACCAGATCCGCGGTCCCAGGACTCACACCAGTGACCTGACGCGGCACCGCCTTCGCAGCTTCACCAGGTTTGATCTGGAAATCGTAGCCGATCAAATTGCCGCGCGCTTTGCCCGACGAATCGAAAACGGTGACGATGATCTTGTTCAGGCTCACCGTCTGCCCAACGTGAATCGTCAGGCTCGACGGCTCGGCGGTGATCGACCGAACCTTCGGCGCGAGTGACAGCACATCGGCATCCCCGAGCGCTTTGAGTGAAGCGCCGCCACCTTGCGCGGCGAGCGTGCACGGGAGGCCGAGCGCGATGATCGCGACGGCGGTTCTCAGCGTTCGAGTCATGACGAGCCGGCTTGGGTTGAGCACGAAATATCGAAACGCGCGCCGCGAAGAGCTAGCGCTACCCGTAGATCGCTTGATGGCGCTGATGAAAAGGACGGACGCTGGCTTTTCACGTCGACGACGACACTACCGCCGCACGATCTCGCTGATTGGTGAGGCTCCCGCGGCGTAGCTCTGTCCGAGGAGCGCCGCAACAGTCCCGGCAATCTGGGATTGCGTCACGCGATCGACGTTCGAGCGCTCGCCTTTCGCCGGTGTGTCCGGTCCGATCGCTGCAATCCAGACATTCTCGGCGCCGTCGACATGCTCGCCGTGATCTTGCCACTCCGTTCCGGTCGATCCGCGACCGTGGTCGGTGGTGACGATCATCGTCGTCGTGCCGCGATACTCCGGCATGGACTGCAACGTGGTCCACAGCTCGCGCAGATAGCTGTCCACCGCGTGCGCGGAACGGAGCACGCGATCGTAACGGCCCGCGTGCGCCCACTCGTCTGTCTCGCCATACCCGACGAAGAGCACGCGCGGCCGATGCGTTCGCAGGTAATCCATCAGTGAGGCCTGCATGAACGAGTCGTATGCGTCGTCGCCCCACATGCGGCTCGTCGTCGCGTACAGTCGATCGAGCAGCGAATCCGAACGCGACACCGGCGTCGCGTACGGCGGTGTCCAACCCGCGCGAATGACGAATCCAGCGCGCTGACGATTGAAGATGTCGTTGAACGCATCCCACGTCGCGAACGCCGCGACCCGACCGGCGAACGTGCGCGATTTCGCGAGCCGCTCGAACACCGTCACGTTCGGGTTCGGGCCGAAATCGTTGCTCCGAATGCGCGGATCGGGCGCACCAAAGAGCATCTCGTTGTAACCCGGGTATGAGAACTTGAGACCGTTCGTCACTTGCGCTCGGCTTCCCGCGGCTGCGTTCCCGAAGATCTGTCCGTTCTTCGCGATCGTATTCCAGAGAAACGGCATCATCGCTCGCCGCCGCTCGTCGACTGTCGGGCGCCAGAAGTCGCGGCGAATCGCCGTCGTATCACCGAGATAGCGTGAATCGCCGAAGAGGATGCTCGAGTCGGCGCCGCTGAAGACGTCTTGCCAACGCAGCCCGTCGGTTACGACGAGAACGACGTTGCGAGTGCGCAGCGGCGGTGGCGAACACGCCGCGATGATACCGAATAGGACCATCGATGACAAACGAAGCAGCTTCATTTCTCCTCGATTCTCGAGAACATCACGACGCTAGGGTCGCTCGTGAACTGCGTCTCGGCAAGGGTGATCGTGCTGGCGCGTGCTCGCTGAACGGCCTACCTTCCCTCGTCCTCTACAGGCCGCCACACGGGCGCCGCTCCGACATGCAACTGCCTGGATTCATTCGCCATCACAAGCTCGCGACGGCGCTCGTTCTCGTCATCGTCGTCCCGATTCTGTCGTTCGTGCTGTGGACGTTCCTTGCACTTCATACGTCGTACGCAGCGGGAGATCGCGCCGGCTATCTGCAGAAATTCTCAAAGCGGGGATGGATCTGCAAAACGTGGGAAGGCCAGCTGCAAGTGAACGTCGTCCCCGGCACTGCGCCTGAGACCTTCGACTTCAGCGTCCGGTCGGATTCCATCGCCGGGCTGCTCAACAAGTACGCCGGTCAACGCATCGTCGTTTCATACCAGCAGCACAAGGGCGTTCCGGGCTCCTGCTTCGGCGATACCGAGTACTTCATCGTTGGCGTGCGTCCTGTGGGGACGCCATAGCTCGTGCGGCTGCGTCGTAGCGCCGCTGCTGGTCTCGCCTGGGTTGCGGGCGCCAGCAGCGCGGCGGTGCCGCGAGTTTCGCCGCCGCCGCACACCCGCGTGGTCATGCTCGGCACTGGCACGCCGAACGCCGATCCTGAGCGATCCGGTCCCGCCGTTGCGATCGTCGTCGGCAATGCTGTCTATCTCGTCGACGCGGGCCCCGGCATCGTACGACGCGCGGCGCTGGCTGCGCGAGTCGATTCGATCGCCGCACTCTCCAACCGGAATTTGCGGCGCGTCTTTTTGACGCACCTGCATTCCGATCACACGGCCGGGCTGCCGGACCTCATGCTCTCGCCGTGGGTGCTCGAGCGAACGGCGCCGCTCGAGGTGTACGGGCCGCCCGGCACCAAGCGCATGGTCGACCTGCTCGAGCAAGCCTACAGCGAGGATATCCAGATTCGCCTCCGTGGAGGCGAGCCATCGAACAAGACAGGCTACGTCACGCAGCCGCGCGATGTCGCCCCCGGCGAGGTGTATCGCGACAGCAACGTCGTCGTGACGGCGTTCGCAGTCGCACACGGAAAGTGGGAGCACGCGTACGGCTACGTGTTCAAGACGTCGGACCGCACCATCGTCTTTTCGGGCGACACCAAACCGTCGGACGCTGTCGTGCGCGCGTGCAACGGCTGCGACGTACTTCTTCACGAAGTCTACGACGCCGAGATGCTCAAGACACGCACGCCCGACTGGCGTGCGTATCACTCTGCGTATCATACCTCGACGTATGAGCTCGGCGGTCTCGCGAAACGCGCGCGACCGAAGCTGCTCGTGCTCTATCATCAGCTCTATTGGGGCGGCACCGACTCGTCGCTCGTCGCTCAGGTGAAGAGCGTCTACGGCGGCAGCGTTGTTTCCGCCCGCGACATGGGCGTGTATCCTTGATCGTCTTCGGGAGCGCAACGAGGGATCCGCACTTCCGTTGACCGGATTTCGCCGCTAAGGCCCAGCCCGTCGCTTGCCATCGCCCAGCCCCGCGGGTCAATTCGATCCGTTGCCCGATCGTCTGACCTTTCTTGGGAGCTCGTCATCATGCGTCGCTCATTCATGTTGGGCGTTTTGGCGCTCATGGCCGCGCGCGTGGCCGGCGCGCAGGTCCAATCCGGCGCGGCCGATCCCAATCTCTGGCTCGAAGACCAGCGTGGCGCGCGCGCCATGGCCTGGGTCAACGCCGAGAATGTGAAAACCACGGCGGTGCTCGAGAAGGATGCGCACTTTGCCGCGATCTATCGCGACGCGCTGGCGGTCGCGCAAGCCAGCGACCGCATTCCGTACGCACAGTTCCTTGCCGGCGAGCTATTCAACTTCTGGCAAGACAGCGCGCACGTGCGCGGCATCTGGCGCCGTACGTCGCTCGCGAGCTATCGAACCATGCAGCCGCAGTGGAACACGGTCCTCGACGTCGATTCGCTGGCGAAAGCGGAAAAGGCGAATTGGGTATGGCGCGGAAGCCAGTGCGCCGAACCTGCCGAGCGACGGTGCATGATCTCGCTCTCTGACGGCGGCGAAGACGCGGCAACCGTCCGCGAGTTCGACATTGGCACGCGCTCGTTCGTCAAGAACGGCTTCGAGTTGCCGAAAGGCAAGCAGTCGGTCTCGTGGATGGGGCCGGACACGCTGCTCGTCGCGCGCGAGTGGAGCCCAGGTGAGCTCACGGCCTCCGGCTATGCGTACATCGTCAAGCGCGTCGTGCGCGGACAGCCGCTCACCAGCGCCGTCGAGGTCTATCGAGGAGCGCAGGCCGACGGCGGATACGGCGTTCGACCGCAAACGGTCGAAGACGGCACGGGTCATCGCGCCGTGATCATCAATCGGCCGATCAGCACATTTGAATCAGAGAAGTACATCGTCACACCGAAGGGCGTGGCGAAGCTGGCCCTGCCGCTCAAGTCGCGCGCAGTGACGATGATCGATGGGCAGATCATCGTGCAGCTCTCGCAGGATTGGACCGAGGGTGCTGCGCACATTCGCTCCGGCGGGCTCGCGGCGTTCGACGCCGGGCGCGCTGTCAAGGATCCAACGCATCTCACGCCGGTCGCGGTGTTCGAGCCCGGCCCGCGCGAGTCAGTCGGCGGCGCGACCGCAAGCCGCGACCGGCTGATCGTGAACATCGATCAGAACGTCCGCGGACGCATCTTCGTCTTCTCGCGCGCGGCGAACGGAACCTGGTCGAAGAAACAACTTCCCTTCCCCGACAACGTCGCGACCGGCATCGCCGGCGCAAACCGCCACGGCAACGAGGCCTTCGTCCAGCTCACCGGATTCCTGACGCCCTCGAGCGTCTGGCTCGCCGACGCGCAGACCGGAACGGCGACCAGCGTGAAATCGATCTCGCCGAAATTCGACGCGTCGCGCGACACCGTCGAGCAGCTCGAGGCGACATCGAAGGACGGAACGAAGATTCCGTACTTCATCGTGCATCCGCGCACCCTCAAGCTCGACGGCACTAACCCGACGATTCTCACGGCGTACGGCGGTTTCGAGGTCTCCATGACGCCGTCCTACGAAGCGGAGACCGGCAAGCTATGGCTCGAGCGAGGCGGTGTGTTCGTGCTCGCGAACATCCGCGGCGGCGGAGAGTTCGGCCCCGCATGGCACGAAGCCGGGCTCAAAACGCATCGCCAGGTGATCTACGACGACTTCGCCGCGGTCGCGCAGGACTTGATCGCGCGCAAGATCACGAGCCCGCGGCGACTCGGCATCGTCGGCGGATCGAACGGCGGACTGCTGATGGGCGTCGAGATGACACAGCACCCGGATCTCTGGCGTGCCGTGGACATCCAGGTGCCGCTGCTCGACATGCTGCGCTTCGAGCAGATCGATGCGGGTATGTCGTGGGTGGGCGAATATGGAAGCGTGTCGAATCCCGCGGAGCGCGCATTTCTCGCGTCGATCTCGCCATACCAGAATCTCAAGGCCGGCGTGAAGTACCCGGAGCCGCTGATCTGGACAACGACGAAGGACGATCGGGTCGGACCACAGCACGCCCGCAAATTCGCCGCGAAGATGGCGGCGATGAACCTGCCCTACCTGTTCTATGAAGTAACCGAGGGCGGGCACGGCTCAGGGGCGAACCTCAAGCAACAGGCGCACACCACGGCGCTCGAGTACACCTATTTCGTTCGGCAGCTCATGTAGCGTTACTGTTACAGGGCCCCACCCTGCCCACCCTCTCTCACCTCACTCATGCTCAAACGCTTACTGGCCATGCTCTGTACCGCCGCAGTCCCTGCGCTCGCGCAGGGCTCTGCGGCAAGCTCGAACGTCGACAACGCGCGGATGCTGTGGAACGACGTGCGCGGCTATCTCACCGAAGCCGCCGCGGACGTTCCGGAAAACCTGTACTCGTTCCGTCCGACGCCCGACGTGCGCACGTTCGGAGAGCTGATCGGCCACATCGCCGGCTCGCAGAAAATGTTCTGCGCCATCGCGCTCGGCGAAAAGCCAACCGAGGAGGACGCGGTCGAAAAGACGGCCAAGACAAAGGCAGCGCTCGTCGCTGCGCTCAAAGAGTCGAACGACTACTGTGCGCGCGCCTACAAGCAGACCGACGCCGCGACGAAGCCGATGGTCGATGTCTTTGGCCAGCAGCGGTCACGCTTGTTCGTGTTGCTCGAGAACGCGACGCACGACAATGAGCATTACGGCAACATCGTCACCTACATGCGTATGAACAAAATGGTGCCGCCGTCGAGCAAGCCGCGAAAGTAGCGACCTTGTCATCCGGAGCGAAGCGAGGGATCTGCGCCGCAGTCGAAGTGCAGATCCCTCGCTTCGCTCGGGATGACGACTATTGCACTCGAACCGCGACGCGTCGGGTCGGCGGATTCGGAGGAAGCCCTGGCGGCGCAGGCGGCGACGCCAATCCAAACGACAGCACGTAGTCGCCCTTCTTCGGGATCAGCTCGAAGTCGTAGATCTCGCCGGGTTCGAAGACGACCTTCGCCGGACCTGTGGTCGCGAGCGACGGAGGAAGCGCCGCGCCGTCCTTGGCAAGCGCCCTCCAGGTGAGAGTGTCTTTTCCTTTCACCAGGGAAATGCCGATCGGACCGTTGTCGGCCAGATTGATCATCCGAAACCGGTACGTCTGTCCGGCGCGAAGATCGATCGGCTTGGGTTGCTCCGCGCCGTTCAAGAGGTAGTGCGGATACGGCCCGATGACGACGTTCGTCGCTGGACCCGCCGTGCCCACGAAGAATACCCGATCGTGCTCGGCGTCATACTTCTGCCCAGGCTCGAGGACGATGATCGGCCCATACAGGCCGGACGAGATCTGGTCGGCTTCGTTGATGTGCGAGTGATACATGAACGTGCCCGCGCGCGGCGGAGTCCATCGCACGGTGAGCGAATCGCCCGGCGCGATCGACGGAAGAATCTCCTTCCCGCTGCCGCTCCATCCCGGGACGCCATCCGGATAGCTCTCGAGCTCCACTCCGTGCCAGTGAATCGACGCGCGGTTTCTCGCGTGATTCACGACGGTGATCGCCACCGGTTTGCCGCGCTCGAGCACGAGCGTCGGTCCTGGAATGGGCAATGCCGTGGAATCCTTCTCCGCCGCGGTTCCGCCGAGCACCATCGCATATCCAGCGAATTTTCCATAGACGTGCTCCTTTTGCCGTACGATCATTCGAATGGCGCGCGGCGATTCCGCGAGCTTCACGGGCGGGCCCTTCGGCGCGACGCGAAGGCCAAGGACGAGACCGAACATCTCGTGCGGCCGATCCGACGGATGGTGACTCTCCATGCCGGCGTCGTAGTGATCGCCGTCGCGATCGAGTGCGGAGATCGACGAGATGTGATCCGCGAAGTGGCAATGATAGATCCAGTTGCCCGCCCGATCCGGCAAAAACGACAGTGACATCGTGCCCGACGGAGGCAAAATCTCCGTGACGGCCAGTCGCTGGCGATCGTTCGCGTACGCGGTGTCTCGCGTGCCATCGCCGCGGCCTTCAAGACGAAAATAGAATCCGTGCAAGTGCATCGGATGGTCGGCGTCGGTCATGTTGATCAAGCGCCAATGGACCGAGTCGTTCTGCGTGAGATCGATTCTCTCGGTGTGCGGCCATGACAGTCCATTGATGGCCATCGTCGCCCGGCCAAGTCCTGTTGGACTTTTCTGATCGAACGTGAACCACCACGACAGCAAGAAGACGCGATCCTTCGGCTGCGCGCCCGGCGCGTCGACGACGATGCCGCCGACGAGCTCCATGTCCGCATCTGATCGTTGATCGAACGGCGGCATCAGCTTGCCGCGCGCCATGTAGTAGTACGTCCCAGGCGCGCTGGCCCTGAACTGCACCTCGCGTGTCGCGCCCGCCGGAATCACGACGCTGTCTCTTCCGCCGCGCGTTTTCGCGAATCCGAACACGGTGAGCTGCCGGTCGAGCGAGTTGCGCAGCGACGCTTTGACGTCAGTCCCAACCAGCACGCGAATGAGCGGGCCGGGCACCGACATGGGCCTACCCTCTTCCGCCCACGCGGCCACGGTGAGTGCGCGACCTTGATCGCCCTCGGGGCGCCAGAGGCCTGTTCTCGCCTCGAGCTTCAGCGTGAGCACGCCATTGTTGAGTGTACCTGCGGCTCGGCGATTGTCGTTCGCGACAATCGACTCAGGTGCGCGCGGCGTGGCGGCGGCGCCGACGCAAATTGTGGCGACGACGAGCGCAGCATGCCGGACCAGCTTGTTCATGGGAACCCTCGTAGTGGAGGCGGGGAGAGCGGCAACGAGGACTGCGACACGCGCGGCGACAGCGTGCGACTCGCGCGAGAGTAATGCGCTCCCGGAAGAAGTCAATGAACGGTCTTCATGCCGTTCAAATTCCCTAGACGGCCGTCACCTTCGTCTTTCGGCGTACGGGGCGCCGATACGGCTCGATGACGGAATCGAGATCGCGTCGGAGCCACGCCGCGGCGGAGCCCGAGCGATGGATCGCCCATGTGAGCAGCGAGCCAGCCAGGAGTGCTTCGATCACTCGGGCGAGTGCCGCGGCGTTCGCGTCGCGGGTCAACTCGCCAGCCGCGACGGCATCCCGAATCATCTTCTCGAGCGCCACGCGCGTTCCCCGCTGCTGGCGTTCGAGCTGGATGCGAAGATCGGGATCCGTGAGATCCTCGAGCAAATAGGCAAGGCTCCGAACGAATGCCTCGGGCGACGGCGCGAGCTCCGCCATGCAAACGGCGTATTCGCGGAGCGCGGCGAGCGGCGACGTGTGTCTGGCCCGAATCTCGTCGAGAATGCTGGGCATGCCGGCCGCGGCGCCCTCGGCCAGTCGAACTTGCAGCGCGCGCTTTGAGCCGAAACGCTGAACGAGCGCGCCGGCGGTGACGCCGGCCTCGCGCGCGATCGCATCGAGCGTGAAGTCGCCGGGTCCGACGCGTTGCATCACGCGAACGGCCGCAGCGAACACATCCTCATCGGAAGCTTTGCGTGGTCTGGGCATCTCGAACCTGGTCGGAGCAGCGAAGTCATCCCGAGCCCTTCGGTCGCTTGCGCTCCCTCGAGGGCAGGCTTCGCGAGGGATCGGCACGTCCCATCGTTAGCCTGGGCTTGACGTTTCTAAAGACTCGTTTAGAATCAGTTTCTCAACGATGCTTTAGAAACTAACCGGAAGGAGGATCTTCGCCATGCGCACCGTCACTTATGGCGCGGCCTGCAGTCTCGACGGCTTCATCACGGGCCCCGACGAATCGCTCGACTGGCTGCACTGGAGCGATGATGCCGCGGCGATCATGTCGAAGTACTGGAGCACCGTGGACACGATCCTCATGGGCCGCAAGACCTGGGAAATCTCGTTGCAGCTCGGCGAGCCGCCCATCGAGATGCCGAAGATGCACACGTACGTGTTCTCGCGGACGCTCGATCACATCGACGGCAAAGGCGTGACGCTCGTGAAAGAGGATCCGGCGGAGTTCGTTCGCACGCTCAAAGCCAAACCGGGCGGCGACATCTGTCTCATGGGCGGCAGCGACTTCGCGCGCTCACTGATGGCCGCCGGCATCGTCGACGAGCTCGGGGTGAACGTACACCCGATTTTACTCGGCTCCGGCGTGCCGTTCTTCATGGACGCTGGACACCGAATCTCGCTCGAGCTCAAGGAGTCCAAGACGATCGACGGCGGATGCGTGTATTCGACGTACCATGTGCGGGAAGCGGGAAGCGGAAAGCGGGAAGCGGTCAGCCAATGAGAGGTTCGTCGTCGCCAGGACGGGGCGCGACAGGCATGCGCGTGGCGATCATCCTGACTCGCGGTCGGATTTGCGGAATTCTTACACGCGTTGATGCTCGGAGCGGTGGCAGCCGTACGACGCGTGCGCGACGTTTCCTCATACCCTTCGCGAACGGTGTCTCGTGTCGGATCGTCGCACGTTTCTACGCCAAGCCACGCTGCTCAGCGGCGCGTTCGCGATGCCGCGCATCCCCGGCGCGTGGGGCGCGAACGCACTGAACGCCGCGATGCCGTTGCCCGACGTGGCCTCGGCGCCGAACCCGCTCAACATTCTCATCCTCGGCGGCACGGGACTCACGGGCCCGAATCAGGTGCGCTACGCGCTCGCGCGCGGACACAAGGTGACCGTGTTCAACCGCGGCCGGCGCAACGACCGTCTCCCGGCCGGCGTCACCGAGTTGATCGGCGACCGGAATCTCCATCAGGTCGACGCGCTGAAGGGCAAAGAGTGGGACGTCGTCATCGACAACCCCACGACGCTGCCCTTCTGGGTTCGTGACGCGGCCCAGGTGCTCAAAGGACATGTCGGCCAGTATGTGTTCATCTCCACGATCTCGGTCTACGACACCAAAGGTCAAAAGACGATCAACGAATCGTCGCCGCTCGCCGAGTACAAAGGCGGCGATCCGCTCGTCGTGACGCAGCAGCAGCTCATGAAGGACGTCGAGAACCTTTACGGCGCGATGAAGGCGGCGTCCGAGCGAGAAGCCGTGAAGTGGTTCGGCGATCGCACGACGATCATTCGGCCGACGCTGATCATCGGACCGGGCGACGATTCGTTCCGCTTCACCTATTGGCCGTACCGCATCTCCAAGGGCGGCGAGATTCTCGCGCCAGGCGACGGCTCCGAGTACGTACAGATCATCGACGCGCGCGATTTGGCCGAGTGGACCATTCGCGTCGTCGAGAATGGAACCACGGGCACGTTCAACGGCGCTGGTCCTGCCTCACCGCTCACGATGGCCGAGCAGCTGTACGGCATTCGCGGCGCGTTCGACGGCAATCGGGACGTTCGTTTCACGTGGGTGCCAGCGGATTTCCTTGCGACGCAGAAGGTCACGCCGTGGGGTGACATTCCGACATGGATTCCGAAAACGGATTCGGATTCCTCGAGCATGCAGGCAGACAATCGTCGCGCCATTGCGGCGGGCCTGACGTTTCGCCCGCTCGCGACGTCGGCGGTCGACGCCCTCGCGTGGTTCAATGCCGCGCCGGATGATGCACGCGCACGCATGCTCAAGAGCGCCGGCATCGACGCGGAACGAGAGCGCGCGGTGCTGGCCGCGTGGCACGCGGCGAAACGCTGACGTTTGGTGTAACGCGAAACGTCAGCGCGACCGTTCAGCACGGAGATTTCGCGCCTGCTTTCGCGCGCGCTTCGCCGGGCAAGGGCGTTCATCTGACTAGTCGACGATTCGGGCCGCATGAAGCCAGTTCGAACCCCGTTGTCGATCTGACGCGAGTCCGTTCGACGTCTTGGAAACGAGGTTCATGCACCATCCATCACGATGAGGATAGACGCCATGCGTAAGCTCAAGCTGCAGATGCAGATGACGGTCGACGGTTTCGTCTCCGGCCCCGAAGGTCAGCTCGACTGGATGGCGCCGCTCGACACGGATGAAGCGATCCTCGCTGTTATCAATCAGCTCATCGACACGAGCGACACGATCCTGATGGGACGGAAGATGACGCAGGGTTTCGTGAACTACTGGGAAGGCGTGCCCACCACGAGTCCGGAGTACGATTTCGCGCAGAAGATGGTGCACACACCGAAGGTCGTATTCACTCGCACGGCCACGAAGATCGAAGGCAAGAACGTGCGCGTGGAGAGCGGACCACTCGTCGACACGATCAACCGGATGAAGCGTCAGGACGGAAAGGACATCCTGGTCTACGGTGGCGCGGGCTTCGTGTCGTCGTTGATCGAAAACCGGTTGATCGACGAGCTGAGTCTCTTCGTCAATCCGACAGCCATTGGCCGCGGTCTGTCGATTTTCTCGCAGCGCACACCGCTCGCACTGATCAAGTCAGTCGCGTATACGAGCGGTGTCGTGATCAACACCTACAAACCGCGGTAGCACGCTACAGCAGCTCCACTCGGACGCCGCCGCCGGGCTTGTCGAGAATCACCACCGTTTTCTTCTGGCCACTCGTGAGCGGAATCACGACTTTGACCGGTGCGTTGGCCCAGCCTGTCGAGTCGGCCGGTATCTGCCACACACGCACTTCCCACGAGCCGGCCGTGCTCTGATAGAACGGCGCGCTCAGGGTCGTCGGGTTTGCCTGATACGTGAACGGGAACTGCCACGACACCGGTTGCGGATAGTCGGGCTGCGTGCGATAGACCTGCAGCACGCCGGCATTCGGCGCGAGGTGCAGCACTCGCACCTTCGTCTTGCCGGCCGGCACCACGCTGTTGGTGTCGTCCAGCGCGATGCTCGCCACCGCGCCGCTGGAGTTTCGAACCGCCGCAATCGTGGCGACGGCACCATCTGCGGTCGTGATCGACTGCGACGCTGACACGCCGCCGCTCGGTCGCAGCATGAGCGTGTGACTCCCGGAGCCCGGCGACGCCGTGCCGATCGACCCGGCCGCGAGTGCTGGAATCGCCACGCTTCCGTCGATCAACACATCGACCGGCGTGGAGAACCCGTTGATGACACGCAGCGAGGGTGCTCCCTGCTGGCAGCACGACGGTGTGACGGCGTCGCTCCCGCAGGCCACCAGGCCGATGAGGGCGAACGCGGACGCAGTGTTCGTCAAGAATCGCATGCTCGATCACCTGGGAAGGACGACGCGAAGTATACCCCGCGACACACGGCAGTTCCTGCGACGCAAGTCACTCTCCGAAGCGATGCCCACTTCGGCGCGCTCACGGTATCGAACCGCTGAGCCAGTCGGCGCGGTCGATGAGCGCCCCGCCGAGATACGCCAATCCGCGCAACGGTCCGCTGAGCGCGAGCGATTGGCTCCGCCCCACGCGGTAGTGGCGGAACTGCGGGTGCACGAGGGACTTCGCCAGGAACCACCACGCTCGTACGAGGCTGCGAGAGAACGACGCCCCGTTGGCGCCGCCCTCGAAAAACGCACGCCAGACGAACGGGTTCTCGAGAATCGCGAGGCCCTTGTCGACGTCGCGATAGAAGAGTCTCGACGCGTAATACGTAATGAGCGCGTCGGTCAGCACCGTCGGCTTGAGTCTTTCATAATACGCGTTTGCCGCGACTCGCCCGGCAAGACAATCGGCCGCGGTCTCGCCGGCAAGCGTGCCACTGGCTACGGCGTGGTAGATCCCTTCGCCCAACAACGGATCGCCAAAACCGCCGGCATCGCCCACGACATACACAGGGGCATTGGGCAGTATGACGCGATAGCCACCGAAGGGAAATCGATGTGCTTCGAACGTCGCGAGCGCGTCGCCGGACACGCGGAATCCTTTCAGACGGATATACTCGGCGAGCTTGTGCTTCAGGTCTGTCTGCTTCGCCATCGTGTACAGGCCGATGTTCCAGTGATCATCCTTCGGAAACACCCAGCCGTAGCCGCGCTCGATCGCGCCGAAGTCGAAGCACGGCGGAATCTGCTCGGGCAGCACGGCGTCGCCGCGCGGCAGTGCGACTTCGACCGCTGTGGCCATCCCTTTCGGCTGCGTCACTCGGAACAACTTGTTGACGATGCTGTAGGCGCCGTCTGCACCGACGAGTTGACGCGCTCGAATCGTTCGAGCGGACGTGCGGAGCGTGAACAGCCCATCGTAGGAGATGTCGAGCACGCGCTCGCCATCGAAAAAACGAAAACCTGGCTGCTCTGCGTTCTTCGAGACGAGCCAATTGTCGAACTCGGGACGGACGACCAGCCGCAGCAGCGGCGATCGGCGGCGAGTGAATCGGTTGTGACGCGTCTGCCAGACGTTGAAGTCGACGTCGTGCGATTCGCCGCGGATCATCGGCGTCAGGTCGTACGGCAGCGTGACGCACGATTTGATCGTGATGCCTCCGGCGCACGGCTTGATTCGAGGAAACGTGAAACGATCGATCTGCGCGACCGATAGGCCCCTGCGCAAAGCGGCGGCGGCGGCGGCGGACCCTCCCGGCCCTCCACCGACGATGGCGACGTCAAATGGCGCGGACATGGTACGCGGAACGAGGTACAGGGCGCAGAACCGGCGACGTTCTCCGCGATTCTAGAATTGAGCGCATTCGCCCTGCAGAACGAAAGCCGCGTGTCGGAGCGGACGCATGCACACAAACGAAAGCGCCCGGCCACGCGACGTGCGCGACCGGGCGAGAGTGCAAGACCGGTTGGTCAGGCTTGCGACACGCGAGAGACTGGTAGGCCGACCACGGTTTGTCGCTTCGTGGTGTCTCGACGGAGAGCCAGCGTGGATCGAAGCGAGCTGATGGCGAAGATCGCGGCGATGACTGTGTCGACAAACAGCTTCACCGTTGTCATCACGGCGGCGCGATCGAAGCCTTGCTTCGCTCTGGCCGCGATCGCCGGCCGAAGCTGGATGGCATCGAGCGCGAAGGTCGCCAGGCAGGCGAGAAGTGCGAGCGTCGCGAGACCGGCGACGATGCTGACGGTAGCCAGCACGCCTCGATCGTTCGACCAAAGCGCCAGAGCATAGGCGAGCAACAGCACCAATAAGAGATTGCCGACCATGTTTGCGCCAAGCCCGATGGACGCGAATCGCCATGCTGCCGAGCCGATCTGCGGAGGCAGGAGGCTGACGAGGAAGTCGGCCAGCTGGAACAGGAAGGTCACTGCCAGAAACAGATAGGCAGGCCCTCGCAGGCGGCGAAGAGAGTCGCGTTGAGGCAGGTTTGTCATAAGTCTCGAAGATAGGCGGAAGCGCAGCAAAGCTGGCAACCCCTTTCCGCGCCGGATCGGGCATTTGGAGGCTGATCTCGGCCCCCTCCCCTCTGAGTCTCGGCAGCTTGGGCGAACGCGGTAGCGACCAATCGCTCGCCGTGGCGGTGCAGACCAACTGATGCATCCGCGCCACACCCATGATGGGCGGCCACGACAGCTGGTTGTCATATCATGGCCCACGAGACGTGTCTCACGGCTGGCACGACGTGTTACATGGCGCGCCACGCATGCGTAAGTAGTTGAATTACCTTGTTTTCTGCGTGGCAAGATTGACGAGGCGGAATGCTCCAATCCCCGTATTCCGGGCGAACGCATCCGCACGCGAATTGCTATTGACGGGGCCGATCGAGTGCCAAGGGAAGACTCCAAGTCGCGCGAACCCCTCATGCGACGGCCTTTTTTTGGCACCCAGGACGACGCCGCAAACTGGAGAATTGGATGAACGTACTTTCGATGGTTCGTACGCCGACCCGACTGCGGTACCTAGCGGTGGCAGTTGCTCTCGGCGCAGCCTCCCCGGTTGCGGCCCAGATCAATTTCGCCGGTAATACATCGTTTGCCTTCAATAACGGCTCGTTGGGAAGTCCGGCCAGCCTCAGCGGCCTGACGGTCACGAATACGGGGTTCAACGTGACCACCGTGCCGCTCGGCGGAAACCTGTCGTTCGCCTCGATTGGCGGCATCGGCAACAACTTCGGCGCGATCTCACTCACCGGGGCGCCAACCTTCTACAACAATGTCCCGTTCCAGCTTTTGATCGCGTTCACGTCGCCACAGACGACGAGCCAGACGTTCTTCGCCTCCATTTTCGGCGTCGTTGCCAGCGCGGCGAACGGGGGTGTGAACTTCATGTTCAACCCGACGACGATCAACAACATTCCGTTCGCCAGCGGAAACCAGACCGGCACCTACTCGCTGACGGTCAACAGCGTCTCGGTGACGCCGGGACAGACGAATGCGCAGTTCACCGGCAGCATCGTCGCCACGACGAATCCGCCGGTGACGTCAACCCCTGAGCCGGCCACGCTCGCGATGCTGGCGCCGGGTGTCGTTGGGGCGCTCGGCTTCATGCGTCGCCGTCGCTCGTAATCCTCAGAGCTCAACCGCAAAACGGCCACGCGAAAGCGTGGCCGTTTTGCATTTTGGGGAGATCCGAGGTCGCCGTTGCCTCGGTGGCTGATTGAAAGCACTATAGTAGGGAGTCGCGAGCGCAGCAGCTCAGCCGTTCAGCCCAATCGCCGGGAGACACGAATGAAGTCACTCGTCGCCGCGAGCGTGTCCGGCGTCTGTTTCACCCTGGCGATTTATTCCGCCAGCTCCGGCTCTCGCACCCTTCAGGCGGCGCGCGCTCCCGCGCCGATCCCTGTCGAGACGCTGACCGCCGTCGTGCGAAACTTCTGCACGGACTGTCACAACCCGACGGTCATGGCGGGCGACATGTCGCTGGAGGAGTTCGACGTCGCCAAGTCCGATCACACGCCCGAGATCGCGGAGCGCATGATCACCAAGCTTCGCGCGGGGATGATGCCGCCGCCCAATACCAAGGGCACGCCGCGCGGCGATACGCTCGTACAGCTCGCGAGCGCGATCGAACGGGTGCTGGACCAGCGCGCGCAAACCTCGCCCGAACCGGGCACGCGCACGTTCCAACGGCTGAACCGCGCCGAGTACGAACGGTCGATCATGGATCTCCTCGGCCTCGAGGTCGACGCGGGGAACTGGCTGCCGCTCGACACCAAGAGCGCGAACTTCGACAACATCGCCGACGTGCAGACACCGTCGGCTACGACGCTCGACGCGTATCTCGACGCCGCGAGCGAAATCAGTCTTCTCGCCGTCGGCGACCCGCACGCGAGCGCGCGAACGGCAGCGTACAAGGTTCCGCGCCTCGCATCGCAGTGGGACCACGTCGACGGCGCGCCCGTTGGAACGCGCGGCGGCGTGTCGGTCATTCACAACTTTCCGGCCGACGGCGAGTATATCTTCGCCGTGTCGCTGCACGCGATTCCGACTGGCCAGTTGTACGGGTCGTCGTCGCCGTTCGATGAGAAGGTGGAAGTCTCAGTGAACGGCGAACGCGTCGCGCTGCTCGACATTCCGCGCGGCATGTCGCAGGCGGATCCGAACGGCATGGAGCTGCGGACGCCGAAGGTGCTCGTGCGCGCGGGTCCGCAGCGAGTGAGCGCGGCGTTCCTGCGGACGTTCGAAGGACCCGTGAACGACAATCTCGCGCCCATTGGCGCGAGCATCGCCGACACGGACATCGGCCACCAGTACGGCGTGACCAATCTGCCGCACGTGCAGGTGATGTTCGTCCGAGGCCCGTTCAATCCGACCGGCGTCTCCGAGACACCGACGCGCAGGCGCATTTTCACCTGCCGCCCGACGTCGCCTGAAGAAGCGCGCCCGTGCGCGACGAAAATCGTGACAGAGCTCGGCAGCGCGGCGTATCGACGTCCGCTCGAGGCGAACGATCTGAAAGCCCTGATGGCGTTCTATGATCGCGGCGCGTCGAGACATGGCGGCGGCTTCGAAACCGGCATTCGTGAAGCACTGGAAGCCATTCTCGCGAGTCCGCATTTCATCTTCCGATTCGAGGAAGTTCCGTCCGGAGCGAAAGCCGGCCAGCGCTACGCGATCAACGATGCCGACCTGGCGTCCCGTCTCTCGTTCTTTTTGTGGGGCGCGCCGCCGGACGAGACGCTCATCTCGCTTGCACAGCATCACGAGCTCTCCAAGCCCGACGTCCTCGAAGCACAGGCGAAGCGGCTCCTCGCCGATCCTCGGAGCGAAGCGCTCTCGACGCGATTCGCCGCGCAGTGGCTGCGCTTGCAGGACATCGACAAGGTTCATCCAGACGCGCTGCAGTTCCCGAACTTCCGCCAGCAGCTCGCCGATGACATGCGTCGCGAGACGGAGCTGTTCTTCGACGACATCGTTCGCGAGAACAAGAGCGTGCTCGAGCTCTTCAGCGCGGACTACACGTTCATCAACGAAGCGCTCGCGAGGCACTACGGAATTCCTGGCGTGCGCGGCCCGGAATTTCGACGAGTCACGTATCCCGACGATCGGCGGCGCGGCCTGCTCGGACAGGGCAGCGTTCTGATGCTCACGTCGCAGGCGAATCGCACGTCGCCGGTGTTACGCGGCAAGTGGGTCATGGAAGTACTGCTCGGCTCACCACCTCCACCGCCGCCGCCGAACGTTCCGGATCTGGAGAAGACCGAAGGCGCCAAGGACGGTCGTCTGCTGACGACGCGCGAACGCATGGAGCAGCACCGCGCGAGTCCGCAGTGCTCGTCCTGTCATCAGTACATGGATCCGATCGGCCTCGCGCTCGACAACTTCGACGTGATGGGTCAGTGGCGCACGCGCGAGAACGGATCACCGATCGACTCGCGCGGAATGCTCTATGACGGCACCACAATATCGAATCTCGCGGAGCTCGAGCGCGCGCTAATGAAACGCCCGACGCCGCTCATTCGCACGTTCACGCAGAACTTGCTCGTCTATGCGCTCGGCCGCCGCGCCGAGTACTACGACGGGCCAACGATTCGGAAGATCGCCGCCGACGCCGAGGCGAATGGGGATCGTGCTCAGGACTTCATTCTCGGCGTGATCAAGAGTGATGCGTTCCGCATGAAGAGCGTGCCGACCAACTAACACCGTCGGCTGACCCTGGACGCGCGGTCGCAAGGCAGGCAGGAAACAAAGGGATTTCATCAAACCAAAACGATTCCATCGAACCAAATAAGGCTGAGTAGCGTCGCGGCGAGACAAAGT
>Ga0070681_10000204_pt1 | contig 46227 bp, 32 predicted proteins | sample KBSC83BmetaG_FD_65650 | JGI IMG/M metagenome (GOLD analysis project Ga0070681, IMG submission 65650) | Corn rhizosphere microbial communities from Kellogg Biological Station, Michigan, USA - KBS C8-3B metaG | ecosystem: Host-associated > Plants > Roots > Rhizosphere | place: USA: Michigan...
GCAAAGCGAAAACACGGCGGCGATGTCACGCTCGCTCGCCGCCGGGAAGATCGTCGAGATCGAGAACGAGCCGACGCTCGCCGACGGACTGGCCGGTCAGATCGACGACGAGGCGTTCGATATCGGCAAGCACGCGCTGGACGACATCGTCACTCTCACCGAACGTGAGGTGGCGGAAGCCATCGGGTTTCTCTGGCGGGAACACGAACAGCGTGTGGAGGGTGCCGGGGCGTGCGCGACTGGCGCGCTGTGGAAGCGGAAGATCGCTTCCCTTCCCACCCCTGCCGCCATCGTCGTGAGTGGCGGCAACATCGATGATTCAAAGCTGGAAGCCATCCTCGCCTCCAGCTGAAGGCTCGCTTCGGACGTCACACGGCGGTCGCCAATTTCCTTCCGGGACCGCCGTCGGCCCGCAGCCGTCTGCTCACGGCCGCCAAGCCAACAGCACCGCACCGCGTACTTTCGGGGCTAACTGTTGCTAGAAATCTCCTCGAGCATTGCTATCCGATCCGCCCGTCGGACGTCGCTCACCGCCGAGTGGCGAGTTGCCGCCGCGCGTTCCCTGCGTGTTCGTGTTCACCCCTTCGCGCTCGTTGCTGATCGCGACCTGGCGATCCGAGGTGCCACGGCTGTTCTGATACGAGCCGTTTGCTGATTCGTTGCTGCCCGTATTGGTCTGAGCGACCTGGCGTCCACGGGAATGCCCCCGTGCTTCGCCGCCCCGGCGTCCGATTGCCGCCATGTGCTCACGATTCCGGCTCACCGCAACGCCGCCCTTTCGGCCAGCCTCGCGTGCTTCGCTCGAGTCGAATTCGTGCGCCGTGCCTTTCGCATGGGCCGCCTTGCCGCCCTTGCTAGCGATCTCTTTCTGTTTGTCGCGGTCCATGGATGCGAACCCGCGATTGCTCCGTGTGCGCGAGTGGCCGCCCGCTTCCCCATTACTCGAGCCGCCCCGATCGGCCACTCCTATCCCGCCACCGATCCCCGTGGCCGGATTGCGATCGTCATTCCCCGGTCTACTCGGCATGCCTCATCCTCCTGAAGATTTTGGGTCTCCGTGATCGTTATACACCGGGCCACGAGAGATGATGTCCGGCGTAACGATCCAGGCCCCGCGGGCCAGTGCTGCCCCTAGTTCTCGTGCAAATGGCGGGCCGGACCGAAGAACGCGTTCTCACTCCGATCGGCTCAGTTGTGGGCTGCGGCTCGCCGCAAAAAGGGGTCCACCCTGAGCGCCTACGTCGCTGGCTCTCCTCACGCCAGGGCTATATTCAGGCCCCATGTCGCTGACTATCCGCCTGCTTGGAACTTCCGCATCTCGTCCGACCGTCGAACGGAACGTGTCGTCGCTCGCCATTCATCGCGAGGGCGAAACGTTGATGTTCGATTGCGGAGAAGGCACGCAGCGCCAGATGATGCGCTATGGCGTGTCCTTCGCCTTGGAGGACCTGTTTTTCACGCACATGCACGCCGATCACCTGCTCGGCGTGATCGGGCTGATGCGAACCATGGCCCTCCAGGGCCGAACCGAACGCCTTCGACTCTGGGGACCGCGCGGCGCTTCGCGCGTTCTCAAACGCGCGGAGAGTTTTGGGTTCGAGCGAATGACCTTTCCGGTGGAGATTCTCGAAATCGACGCCGGGCAGCGTTTGGAGCGCGCGGGATACGCCATCGTGGCCTTTCCCGTCGATCACCGCGGCTCGGCGTCACTTGGTTACGCAATCGTGGAGGAGGAACGCAAAGGTCGCTTCAATCCGGACCTGGCACGGGAGCTGGGGATTCCCGAGGGACCGATGTGGGGGCAGATCCATCGAGGACTGCCGGTCACACTGCCCGACGGCCGAATCATCGATCCAGCGACGCTCGTGGGGCCGCGACGGCCCGGGCGGAGCGTGGTCATCACTGGGGACACGCGTCCCTGTGAAGCGACGCTCGAGGCATCGCGAAACGCCGATCTCCTGATCCACGAGGCGACGTTCGGCGACGAGGAGGCGGAGCGGGCCGTTGAGACGGGGCACTCGACGGCGCGCGAGGCGGCGAAGCTCGCGCGCGAGGCCAACGTGTGCAGGCTCGTGCTCACCCACTTCTCCGCGCGCTACTCGCGCGATCCGGGCGATCTCGAGCGCGAGGCCAAGCAGCTATTTCAACAAACGCTCATTGGGAAAGATGGAATGGAAATCGAGGTTCCATACCGGGATGACTGTTGACGACGGAAACGCCGTTCAGCCGTTGGAAGCAGGCCCGGGCAGCAGCGGATCCGGCCTCGAGACCTTCATCGATCGGCGGTAGAGCGCCGTCAGCTCCTTATCGTTGAGCGTGTCGAGGATCTTGTTCTTCGACAGCCGCGACGTCACGCTCCGCGCCTCGGGCCCGTTGCTGATGAACCAGTTGTATCGGTCGAGGCGCGCGCTTTTCCCGCTCGGATGGCGGAAGATCACCATCGCGTTGCTCGAGCCGGGCAGGTCGACCTCGACGGACCACTCGATGCCGTCGGGGGAGATCCAAGTTTTCATAAGTGCGGTGAAATGCTAAGGCTGGACGGCCGTGTTAGCCAACGAGCTCGGGCGTCAACGGCTGGCGGCCGGCGTACCCGGCATCCACCTCGTGCCAGAACTGCACCTCGGGCTCGCCGAGTCGCCAGCACAGCAGCACGTGGCGGCCATTCAACTCGCTCGGAAAATCGACCAGTCCCAACCGGCGATCCTTGAGCTGAATACCGAGGGCCTCGAGCTCTCTCTGATACCCATCAATTTCGCGAGCCAGCGCCTGCGCGTCGCGCTCGAGCTGCTCGGCGCGGTCGCGCGGTTCATCCACACGCGAGCTGGACGCGACGAGATCCAGCTCGAAGATGGTCTCACGCCACTTTCGATGCTGCGTGACGACGTCTCCCACGATCTTTCGCACGAGCGGGAGTGTCTTGTTGGCGTGCTCCACCGTGAACAGCTGCATGACTCCGACGCGAGAAGAGAAATCCAAAACGAATGCTCTACGGTCCGATTTTGCCCTTTGCCTCGGCCTCGCGCTCTTCCAGACGACGCCGACGACGCTCCTGTGCGGCCAGGTTTCTCCGCACCTCATCCTCCGTCTCCGGCGTTAGTGCCGGCACTTCGATGGGACGACCATTTCGATCAACGGCAACGAACGTCAAATAACACGAGTTTGTGTGGCGCCGCCGGCCGGTCAACAAGTCTTCGGCCTCCACACGCACGCCCACTTCCATCGAGCTCGTCCCCACGTAGTTGACGCTCGCTTTCATCACCACCAGGTCGCCGAGGTGAATCGGCTCGCGAAAATCGACGCGATCGATCGAGACGGTCACGACGGACGAGCGACTGTGACGAAACGCCGCGATCGCCGCGCACTTGTCCATCATCGAGAGAATCACGCCGCCGAACACATGACCCAAGTTGTTGGCATGCTCGGGCATCATGAGCTCGGACGTTTCGCTCACGCTTTCGCGCACCGATTTGGAGAGACGCATGACTCGTGACGAAGTGGAAGCCTGTGCCTACGTCGCTCGCGCTCCTCAGGCCAGGCCTGATGCGAAGCGAAGCGGAGCGGAGGATCCGGTCCGCGCGTGGAATCGCAGCGACGCGCGTCGCGTGATCGTACGACGCGGCTTGATCGAACGCACGGACGAGCGCGCGTCGCTGATCGTCGCCAATCACCGGGTGATCCAGCCAATCGATCCGATGCAGCGGAGCCAGCACCGTCGTCACCGGCCACTCGCGCTTTGCCGAGTCCGCGAGCGAGATTTGCGCGATCTGGCCGGAGGTGTCGTACCGCGCGAGAACGCGATAGCGCTCGCCAATCCACCGATCGTTGCCGCCGTCATCTTCTGACGGAAGGCTCGAAACTACCGTCCGCCACCACGACGCCGAATCGGCGCCGATCGCGTCAAGCTCGACGGCGTTGCCCAACGCGCCTTCGCCGCGACCGGGAATGCTGAACTGCAGCGCGGGCGCGCCGTCGACCTCGGCGAGGTTGAAGCTTCGATCGTCGAACTGGAGCAGAGCCAGTGCGTCCGCCGCGCGACGCTCATCGTCGCTCATTCCTGGGCGCGCCGCGCGCAGCGAGTCGCGCGTGTGCTGGAACGCTCGGCGCGATGCCGCGACGAGCCGGTCACCTTGTGGTCCGCCAAAGACATCGGCGACACTCTGCGTTCGGCCAGTTCGGAGATTGATCACGCCACGACGCGTCGTATGCCACAACGGATGATCGGTCCGCTCGATGTCGACGTGGTATTCAAAGGAAACGTACGGGCCGTACACCTCGAGCACGTCGACCTCGGCCGTCGCGTTCACCGCCGGGTTGGCTGATGCTTCGTCGTCAGGGCTGAGCGGCCGCTCACCAGGGTGCGCCAGCGCGTACTCTCTGGCGACTCGAGGCACCACGGTATCAGCAAACACCAGCGCGCTGTCACCAGTGATCAGATCGCGCCGGTAGAGCCGCTCGCCGACCATCGTCGCGTCGGGAAAGGAATAGTCGTCGTCGGCGGAGTACAGCTCGTAGAACTTGCCGTCGTAGTTGGCGAGGACGAGCGGCGCGCCGCGAACGTGGGTCTCGCCCTTTGTGGTCGCGACCCAAAACGTCGAGTCCGCGCTGCTGAGCAGGAACTCCGCAGCCGGTGGCGGGTCGGATTGCTGGCGGCCGGGCAAGTTCGAGCACGCCGCAGTCGCCAGCGCCACGGCCCATGCGGCGCCGCGGAGGGAGGGAGAACGCATCGTGGCAAATATACTGCGAGGGAGAACCGTCATCGCGGTGTCGGTCGTCTAGATTCCAAATCCGTTTTCCGCACCTCCGAACATGCGCCCAACCCTGCTCGCATTCTGCGTCGTCACGGCGTGCACCGCCAGCGCCGACACACCGAACAAAACCAAGGCGACCGAGCATACCTCGGACGGCGCGATCGCGGTCGACAGCACGCGCCCGTCCTCGTCTACAACTGCGACGCACCGGGACAAGGCACCGTCACCGCGAGCGCCCCGGGGCGCGGCGAAGGCCTCGGACGAAGGGCCGACGGTCGTTCGCGCGCTCTACGTCAATCGATGGGCGACGCAGAGCCGCCGGCGTATGGCGAAGCTGATCGCCGCCGCGGACTCCACGGAGATCAACGCGTTCGTCATGGACATGAAGGACGAGTTCGGGCTGAACTACAAGACGCAGAATCCGGAGTTCAAGAAGAACGCTGGATCCGCGAGCATGGCGAACGTGCCCGCGCTGCTCGATACGCTCAAGAAACACAACATTCTTCCGATCGCGCGCATCGTCGTGTTCAAGGATTCTGTTACGGCGCGCGTGCATCCGGAGTGGACGATTCGGAAGGCCGACGGCTCCATCTGGCGCGACAAGAAAGGCATCGCGTGGGTGAATCCGTATCACAAGGAGCTCTGGGAATACAACATTGGCGTCGCCGAAGAGCTGGTAAAAATGGGATTCGGCGAAGTGCAGTTCGACTACATCCGATTTCCCGAACCGTATCCGAGCTTGCCGAAGCAGGTCTTTCCGGGAGCGGGCGACGTGTCCAAGCCGCAAGCGCTCGCCGACTATCTCAAAGAGGCGAAGACTCGGCTGAACAAGCTCGGTGTCCGCTCGACGGCCGACATCTTCGGCCTCGTCACGACGGTGAACGGCGCGCTCGAAGTCGGGCAGGATTGGGAGAAGATCTCACCGAACGTCGACGTCGTGCTGCCGATGGTGTACCCCTCCCACTACCCGCATGGCGAGCTCGGAATCGCTCGCCCAAACGCGGAGCCGTACAAAGTCATCGTGACGGCAATCTCTCGCGCGCACGAGCGGGACAAGAAGCTCGGCATCACGGAGAAGGAGCATGTACGGCCGTGGCTGCAGGCCTTTAGTCTCGGAAAGCCGGAGTACGGCGCGGAGCAGCTGGAAGCTGAGAAGAAGGCGGTGTACGACTCGGGCTATGACGGCTGGGTGATGTGGAATCCCGGCTCGATCTACGACGTCTACATGCCTGCGCTGGAGAAGACTCTGGTGTCGCGCAAGAAGTAGCGAAAAGCAGGTTGATCACGGACCGGCACGGACCCTAAAACGGGTCGGCACGGAACAGCAAAGCAACTCTTTAAGAAAGCCGCTCGGGATGCTATGGCGTCCCGAGCGGCTGTTCTGTTAGAGCAATTCCGTGACTGTCAGTCCGTGTCTGTGTCGATCCGTGATCAACCGGGTTCTTTGCTCAACTGCCTCACGCCCTCGATGACCCGGTCGATTTCCGACTCGGTCGTGTAGCAGCTGCAGCCCACGCGGACTAGTCCCTGCGGCGCGAGGCCGAGTCGCTCGATTACGGTCGCGGCGTAGAAGTCGCCGTTCGAGACATACACGGCGCGCTTCGCGAGCGCGGCGGCGACATCGTCGGTCGAGTAGCCACGCAGCGTGAAGCCGAGCGTCGGCGTGCGCGGCGTTCCGGGCTGCGGACCGTACAGTGTCACGCCATCAATGGCGGCGAGGCCCTTCCACAACTTCTGAAGGAGGGCTTCACCACGCCTGTGAAGCGCATCGAATGTCGCGCGCAGCGACTCTCGGCGCGTCCGGTTGCGGGGACCGGCCGCGAGCGATGCCAGGAAATCGACGGCAGCAGCTGCCCCGACGATGCCCTCGTGATTCTGGGTACCCGTCTCGAGGCGCTCCGGCGATTCCTGCGGCGCTGGCTCCAGTCGCGGCGCATCGAGCGATTCGATCAGCGCGCGCTTGCCCCAGAGCACGCCGATGTGGGGACCATAGAACTTGTACGCCGAGCAGCCGAGGAAGTCGCAGCCGATTTCCTTGACGTCCACGAGGACGTGTGGCGCGTAGTGGACGGCGTCGACGAAGGCGAGCGCGCCCGCGTCGTGCGCGAGCTTCGTCGCGGCCTTCACATCGGTTATCGTGCCGAGCGCGTTGGACGCGGCGCCGATGGCGACGAGCTTCGTTCGGGGCGTGATCGCCGACTCGAGCGACGCCCAATCGAGGCGGCCGTCCTCCGTGCGCATTCTCACCGTGCGCACGGTCACACCGCGATCCTTCTCGAGCGCGCGCCACGGCGCGATGTTGCCGTGGTGATCGAGCTCGGTCACGACGACTTCGTCTCCCGGTTTCCACTCGCGGCCGAGCGCGCGGGCGAGGTGGAACGTGAGCGATGTCATGTTCTGGCCGAACACGATTTCGTCGGCACGGCCATTGAGGAAGTCGGCGAGCGCTTCGCGCGAGGATGCGATCAGCGCGTCCGTCTCTTCGCTCGTCGGATAGCGCCAATGCGTGTTGGCGTTGTGGTTGAACAGGTAGTCGTGCATCGCCGAGACGACGGGCCGCGGCACCTGCGTGCCTCCCGGTCCGTCGAAGTACGCGACCGGCGTTCCGGCGTGCATTCGCCCGAGCGCTGGAAAATGCGCTCGAATGACGTCGACTGACGCGACGGACATCGTCATTTGCTCCGTCAAAGTCGCGGTCATTTGACCTCCGCTCCGCCCCACTGCTCCACCATCTTCACAATCTCCACGTGATCGGCCAGCTCACCGAGCTCGCCGCGCGCGATGCGAAACACATCGGCGGTGAGCTGCGTGACCGGAGCAGGCACCTTGTTCTGACGCGACAACTCGGCGGCGATGCCGATGTCCTTCTCGAGCAATGCGAGCCGGAAGGTGCGCGGGAACGCGCGTGTCAACACGCGCTCTGGAATGAGATTCATCGACGAATTCGATCGCCCGCTCGACGCATTGATGACGTCCAGCGCGATCTTGGGATCGACGCCTTGCTTGACGAGGGTGACGAGTCCTTCGCCCGCGGCCAGAAGGTGAATGGCGAGAAAGGCCTGGTTCACCGCCTTTACGGCATCTCCAGCACCGACCGCACCGCAGTGGACGACCTTCCCCGCGAATGCATCGATCACTGCGCGAACGCGCTCGAGGACCGCCGCATCTCCGCCGACCATCACCGTGAGCGTGCCTTTCTCCGCTCCGGTCACGCCGCCGCTCACCGGTGCGTCGAGGAAGCTGACGCCGTGCTTGGCCAGCGTGTCGGCGATCTCGCGGGACGTTTCAGGATCGCCAGAGGTGCAGTCGACGAGGGTCGCGCCCTTTTTCAGACCGGCGACGATGCCGCTCGGCCCATCAAGGTTCGCCGCGACGTCCGCGGACGTCGAGAAGCACGTGATGATGACATCCGCGTCGCGGACCGCGTCGGCGGGAGAGCCGGCGAGCTTCGCGCCGATTTCCTTCGAGAAGCTTTCGGCGCGTTGGGCCGTACGATTCCAGACAGTGAGCTGGTGGCCGGCGGCGGCGATTCGGGCCGCCATGGGGCGCCCGATGGCGCCCAGGCCGAGGAAGGCTGTGTTCATAGGGACAAAACTACGCCACCCTTATCTTTCTCGCATGATCACCCGCGCCCGCATCGAAGGTATGAGCTGCCAGCATTGTGTCCGCGCCGTTTTTACGGCGCTGACGGCGGTGGAAGGCATATCGCGGGCGGAAGTCAGCATCGGCGCCGTGGAGGTGGAGCACGACGGGCGCGTGACGCCCGATCAGCTCAGGGAGGCGATTGCGGTGGCGGGGTATTCGGTGGCGGATGCCGAGACGGATCGACGTCGATTGCCGATTGCCTGAAGGCAGAAAGCCTATCACGGAAGGGCGCGGACACTGACTGACCGGCACGGAACTGCAGCGATTCCTTGTCATCGCGAGCGCAGCATCCTGCCCTGATGCGAGCGGATGGATCGGAGGGCGGATCTGCACTTCCGTCGTTGCACACGCGTCAATCGAGGAGTGGGGAAAATTTCCTCTAGAGTCCGCTGCGCTTTTTTGCGACTTCTCGCATAACAGGTCAGTCAAAAAGACTCAAAAGCGTGGTCTCAGGATCGCGTCAGGACGAGGGAGTTCGTGCCGATCCGTCTGTGTCCGTACGGTCCGTGATCAAAGGGCGTGACACAAAAGCAGATCCTCCGCTCGCTTCGCTCGCATCAGGATGACACCCAAGCAACTGATCCAGCCGGCCATCATCCACCGGACTGCCATCGGGATCCTCGAGCACGAAGCCCGCATCACGGATCATCTCGAAATCGGCGCGCGCGGATTGGCCGGGCGTCGTTAGATAGTCGCCGATGAAAATCGAATTGGCGGCGTAGAGGCCAAGCGGCTGCATCGAGCGAAGATGCACCTCGCGGCCGCCGGCGATCCGGATCTCCTGCGACGGCAGGATGAAACGGTACAGACAAAGCACGCGGAGACACCGGCGCGGATCGAGGGCGCCGCGTGCCTCGAAAGGCGTCCCCGGAATTGGAATCAAGAAGTTCACCGGCACGCTGCGCACGCCAAGCTCTCGAAGTGAGATCGCCAGATCGATGACATCATCGTCGCTCTCGCCCATTCCGATGATGCCGCCCGAACACGTCTTCATCCCCGAGCGAGCGACGTGTTCGACTGTCGCGACACGATCCTCGAATGTGTGTGTCGTCACAACTTCGCTCGTAAATCGCTCCGAGCTATTGAGGTTGTGATTCACCTGATCGACGCCCGCTTCCTCGAGCCGGCGCACGTGATCCTCGGTCAAGAGACCGAGACACGCGCAGACGTTCATGTTGTGCTTCGCTTTCACCTCGCGGACGGCATCCAACACCTTTCCGAAAACGCGCTCACCCGGCGCGCGTCCGGAGATCACCATGCAGAACGTGCCGACGTTGAGACTCGCCGCGCGATCCGCCGCGGCGAGGATCTTGTCGCGTGCCATGAACGGATACTTCTCGATCTCCGCCGCGGACACCGCCGACTGTGAGCAATAGTGGCAGTCTTCCGGACAGAGGCCGCTCTGGGCGTTCAGCAGGAAATGCAGGCGAACGCGATTGCCATGAAAATGCCGGCGCACGCGATACGCCGCGGCGAGTTGCTCGAGCAGCGCGTCGTCCGGCGCGGACAGCACAGCGCGGGCGTCGTCACGCGAGATCAACTCGCCCGCGAGCGCGCGGTCGGCGAGGTCGTTCCAGGTTGTCAGCTCGGCGAGCATCAGGCTTGAATCAGACGGGAGTCGGGCGAGATCCGGGCGCCACCAGCTCGACCAAGCCACAGCTCTCGGCGAGCTTCGCGCCGGCTTCAAGATCGTCGAGCCGCGCCATCCATGGAAGCTCGGCGACTGGCACGCGCTCGATCTCCGAGATGATTCGCGCGTTGTCGGCGATCGACGCGTCGAGTGGGTTGGTCGTCAGCTCATTGAGGACGACGGCGGCGATCTTCAGCCCCGCCGCTCGCGCCGCGGCGAGCGTCAGTCGAACGTGATTGATGACGCCCAGCCGATTCGCGGCGACGACCACCGTGTCGAGCTGCCATCGCGCGAAGATGGCATCGTACGACACGCGCTCCGTCAACGGAACGAGCAAGCCGCCGGCGCCTTCAACGAGCAATACGTCGCGATCACGCGACGCTTCACGCATCGCTCTGTCGAGTTGGTCGAGGTCGATGACTCGACCGGCACGCCGCGCCGCAACGACGGGCGCCACTGGATCCATGAATGCGACGGGCGCAGTGATCGTGAGCGGCCGATCGTCGCCCGCGGCTTGCGAGAGCCGCCAACCATCGCGACTTCGATCGTCGAATGCGGCGCCGCACTCCACCGGTTTCATCGCCGCAACACGCAGTCCGCGACGACGCAGCGCGGATGCCAGCGCACAGGTCACGACGGTCTTGCCGATGCCCGTGTCGGTCCCAGTCACTCCGATTCGAATCATCGTGCGCTCGCAAACTCGGCGATCACGTCGTACGCCCCTGTGAGATCCTCATCAGTCGAGCAATACGGTGGCAGCACATATATAGTATTGCCCAAGGGACGCAAGAGAATGCCGCGACCGAGGGCAAAGCGATTGAGCGACGGACCGACGGCATTGAGATACCCGTCAGGGCCGGATTCGATCTCGAGGGCAAGTACGGTCCCGAGCACCCGCGGATTGAAAACGCCGGGAATCGTTGCGAACCGCTCCGCTGCGCAGCGGTGTGCCTGCTCGATCCGTTGCCGCTCCGCGGCGCACCCATCATCGAGTAGCGACAGTGACGCGAGCGACGCCGCGCACGCGATGGGATTCGCCGTGAACGAATGTCCGTGAAAGAGCGTTCGCCTTCGATCGTCGGATCGAAAACTCTCGAAGAGCTCCTCGCGCACGAGCGTCGCGCCCAAGGGCAGCGCGCCGCCGGTAAGCCCCTTCGAGAGGCACATCAGATCGGGCGAGATCCCCGCATGCTGGCAAGCGAACATCGGGCCCGTTCTGCCGAAGCCGGTCAGTACCTCATCGGCGATGAGCGGAATGCCGTGCGTCGCCGTCAGATCACGGATCGCCCGCAACGACTCAGCCGCCCACATTCTCATTCCACCCGCGCCGAGGAGCATCGGCTCGACGATCACCGCGGCGAGATCGCGGCCGCGTTGTGCGATCAACCGCTCGAGCGCGCCAACCACATCGTGATCGACCGGATCCGGCAATCGCGCGACGTCGAACAGAAGCGTCGAGAATGGCTCCGTGAACAGCCCGCGACCGCTCACACTCATCGCGCCGAAGGTGTCGCCGTGATACGCATTGTCGAGCGCCGCGACGAGCCGACGATCCTCGCCGCGATTGCGATGATACTGAAGCGCGATCTTGACCGCGACTTCCACAGCAGTCGAGCCATCGTCTGAATAGAACACACGCTGAAGCCCGGCCGGTGCGCGCTGAATCAACTCCGCCGCGAGCCGCGCCGCTGGTTCATGGGTGAATCCGGCGAAGATCACTTGCTCGAGCGTCGACGCCTGTTCTGCGATCGCGGCGGAGATTCTCGGATGCGCGTGCCCGTGCAGCGTCACCCACCACGACGATACCGCGTCGAAGATGCGGCGGCCGTCTTCGGTGTACAGGTATGCCCCCTGTGCGCGCGAGACAGCGACCGGCGTTTGATTCAATCCGTGCTGCGTGTACGGATGCCAGACGAAGCGATCGTCAGCGCTTCGGACGTCGAACGGTGATGTCATGCGCGCAAAGCTAGCGCAAGCGCGTCGCCCAGCCGGTCGATCTGGTCGCGTGTGTGCGCGGCGCTCGCGGTAATACGCAAACGTGATCCGCCGACAGGCACCGTCGGCGGGCGGACAGCGCCGACGAGGAACCCCGAGCCCGCGAGTGCCGCGGCAACGCTCATCGTTCTCGTCTCGTCGCCGAGGATGACGGGAATGATCGGACCCGCCGCGGTCGTGTCGATGTCGGCGACAGAACGCGACAGCGCGGCGCGCAACGCTCGCGCGTTGGAGCATAGCGCTTCGCGACGTTCGGGCTCGGCGCACACAATTCGTAGCGCGGCGCGCGCCGCGGCGGCCTGCGCAGGCAACATCGCCGTCGAGAAAACGAACGAGCGCGCGCGATTGAGCAAATACTGAATGAGCGTCTCGGAACCGTAGACGAACGCACCCGCCGCACCGAACGCTTTGCCCAATGTGCCGACGGTTATGTCGACGCCTACCGCGGTTCCGCGGCCCCGATCTCCAAGCACGCCGACCGCATGCGCGTCGTCGACGTATGTCCACGCATCGAACCGCCGAGCGAGGCCGACGAGCTCGCTGATTGGCGCGAGGTCGCCATCCATCGAGAACAGCCCGTCGGTGACGATGAGCGCCCGTCGCGCTTCACCGCGATGCCGATCGAGCAGCGCCGCCAGTGTGTCAGCATCAGCGTGCGGATAGACGTGCACGGTCGCTCGGCTCAGCCGGCAGCCGTCGATGAGGGAGGCATGGTTGAGCGCGTCGGCAAAGATCACGTCGCCGCGCGAGACGAGTGCCGGAATGACTCCGACGTTCGCCGCGTAGCCGCTCGAGAACGTGAGCGCTTGTTCGGCGCCAAAGAACTGGGCGAGCTTGCGCTCGAGCGCCTCGTGTTCCGGACTATTGCCCGAGATCAGGCGAGCCGCACTCGCGCCGACACCATGTTCCTCGAGGGCAGCAGTCGCGGCGGCAATCAGCCGCCGGTCGTAGGCCAGACCCAGGTAGTCGTTGGACGAGAAGTCGACTGCGGGACCCCGGTCGGTCTGGACCACCGCGCCGCGACGTCGCGCGGTCGTTCGAAGGTGTCGCTCGAGATGCAGGTCGCGCAGACGGGCCAGCTCGGCTGCGAGAACGTCGTCGACTGTGTGTTGGGCCGGCAATGGCGTCACGACTCAGGGTAACGTGCCCGAATCATGCGGGCTAGCTCGGGCCCCCGCTGAAACGCGGGGCGATTCGACTTGCGGACTTATCGGAATCATCACATCATATGATCACTTATACCAAGTCCCGCTCCCATCCGGGAACCGCCATGCGTACAACGTTTGGGGTTTTGGTGGCTGCTTTTTCGTTGGCGGCCTGTTCGTCGTCGCCCCCGCCCGACGCCAATGGACCTCAGCCGAGCAAAGCGCCTGAAGTCGATCGGTCGCTGCTCACGCAGACGCAGTTCGGCGCGCACCAATTCAACACGGCTTTCGACGCGGTCGAGTCGCTGAGGTCCAATTGGCTCAAGACGCGAGGCACGGACAGCTTCCAAAACCCGAGTCAGGTTCGGGTGTATCTCGACAACGTCTCGCTGGGCGACACGGCGACCCTGCGCACGATCGCGATCAACACCATCGTCTACATCAAGTACTTCGACGGCATCGCGGCGACCGCACGCTGGGGACTCGACCATGGCGCGGGCGTGATCTTCGTGTCGACGAGACCTCAGACGAGCGATCCGGACGAATGATCTGTCGTGCTGAGCGAAGCGAAGGATCCGCTGGTGCGGTCGAGAATAGCAGATTCTTCGCTTCGCTCAGGATGACAACAGCTTCGCTCAGGATGACCTTCGTCGTCATCGCGGCAATGATTTCCGCGATTGCCGCCGCACAGGTTGGCCAGGCACAGGCGACGACGTCTTCGGTTTCGACCACGCTGGTCCCCGGCGGGCTCACGCTCGCGGCCGGCGGCCATTCGGCGCCGCTCTTCGTGAGTACGCGAGACTTTCCGGGCGTGGTTCGAGCGGCGCGAGATCTCGCTGCAGACGTCGGGAGAGTGACGAGCGTCGCGTCACGCATAGTCGCGGACTCGACACCCGCCACATCGCAAGCGGTGATCATCGGGACGCTCGGCAAGAGTCCGCTCATCGACCAGCTCGTACGCGAGCGTAAGATCGACGCGTCGCTCATCAGCGAAAAATGGGAAGCGTTCGTCAGCCAAGTCGTCGACAAGCCGATGCCCGGCGTCGACCGGGCGCTCGTGATCGCCGGCAGTGACAAACGCGGGACCATCTATGGCATCTACGATCTCTCTTCGGAGATCGGCGTATCGCCGTGGTACTGGTGGGCCGACGTTCCCGTTCAACATCGGGCCGACCTCTACGTTCGCCCGGCGCCGCGCACGCTCGGCGAACCGGCCGTGAAGTATCGCGGCATCTTCATCAACGACGAAGCGCCGGCGTTCTCCGGATGGGCGCGCGAGAAGTTCGGCGGCGTCAACCACAAGGTGTATGAGCGGATGTTCGAGCTCATTCTCCGGCTCAAGGGCAACTATCTGTGGCCTGCGATGTGGGGCAATGCCTTCGCCGACGACGATTCGCTGGACACGAAACTGGCCGACGAATACGGAATCGTCATGGGCACGTCCCATCACGAGCCGATGACGCGCGCCCAACAGGAGTGGAAGCGCTACGGAAAGGGGGATTGGGATTACGGCCTCAACGACTCGACCCTGCGCGACTTCTGGCGCAAAGGCATCGAGCGAATGTGGAACAACGGTGCGCCGCGCGAGAACATCATCACGATCGGCATGCGCGGCGACGGCGATCGTCCGATGACGACGAACGGCGAGAGCAACGTCGATCTGCTCGAGAAAGTCGTGGCGGACCAGCGGAAGATCATCGCGAACGTCACGAAGAAAGATCCGTCACAGACGCCGCAGCTGTGGGCTCTCTATAAGGAAGTGCAGGACTACTACGACAAGGGCATGCGCGTGCCCAATGATGTCACCCTGCTCTTCTCTGACGACAACTGGGGCAACGTGCGGCGTCTGCCGAGTGCGGCGGATCGCAATCGGCCGGGTGGTTTTGGGATCTACTATCACTTCGACTACGTCGGTGGTCCGCGCAACTACAAGTGGATCAACACGAATCCGATCGCACGCGTGTGGGAACAACTTCATCTCACTCACGAGCTGGGCGCGAACCGAATCTGGATCGTGAACACCGGCGACTTGAAGCCGATGGAGTTTCCGATCCAATTCTTTCTCGATTATGCGTGGAATCCAAATGCAATTCCGGCGGACAAACTCCCGGACTATACGCGCCGCTGGGCGGAGCAACAGTTTGGCGCGGCGCATGCGTCGGACATCGCGGACATCACGACGACATATCTGAAATACGCCGGGCGACGGAAACCTGAGCTGCTCGACACGGCGACGTATAGCATCACGAACTATCGCGAAGCGGAGCGGATCGTCGAGGATTACGCGGCGCTGCGCACCCGCGCCGAGAACATCGGCAAGGCGCTCGCGCCGCGATACCAGGACGCGTACTACGAGCTCGTTCTGCACCCGATCGAAGCCGCGTCGAATCTGAACGACCTGTACGTGACCGCGGCGAAGAATCGGATCTACGCGCTCGAGGGACGCGCGGCGACGAACGATCTCGCCGAGCGTGCACGGACACTGTTCGAGCGCGATGCCGAGATCTCGCGGTACTACAACTCGGAGCTGGCCGGCGGCAAGTGGAGCCACATGATGGACCAGACGCACATCGGCTACACGTATTGGCAAGAGCCGCCGCACAACACGATGCCTCGCGTCGACATCATTCAGACGCCGAAGCCCGCCGAGATGGGTGTGGCGATCGTCGAGCAGAATCGTATTCCGTTCACCGGGCGCGGCGGCCGCGGCGGCGCGGGTGGGCCTCCTCCGGGCTTTCCATTCGGCGGACGCGGCGCTTCCGCGCTTCCAACGTTCGACACCTATCAGCGTCAGACATTTCACGTCGATGTCTACAACCGCGGACAAACGGCCTTCGAGTTTTCGGCGCAATCCGCCGAGCCATGGGTGATCGTTTCCCCGTCGCGCGGTACTGTGACCAAAGCACAGCGCGTGTCGGTTAGCATCGATTGGACGCATGTCCCTCAGGGCGAACACAAAGTGCCGATCACGTTCACCGGACCGAACAACACGCACTCAATCGTCGATGCGGTCGTAAGCAACCCGTCATCGCCGGCGCGAGAGTCGGTGACCGGCTTCGTGGAAGGCAACGGCTACGTGTCGATCGAAGCCGAACACTACACGCGCGCCATCACGTCGCCCGTCGTGAAGAGCTGGCTTACAATTCCCGACTTGGGTCGCACGCTATCAGGGGTCGAGGCAATGCCGGTGACTGCGCCGCCACAGACGCCGGGCGGCACGTCGGCACATCTCGAATATTCGGTGTTCCTGTTCGATAGCGGAGCGGTCAAGGTCGACACATATCTCTCGCCGACGCTCAACTTCGCTGGCGCGGCGACCGGGCTTCGCTACGCCGTCTCGTTCGACGACGATCAGCCGCAGATTGTCAACGTACTGGCAGACTCGTCGACACGCGCGTGGGAAAAGCTGGTCGCCGACAACATCAACATCACGACGACGCGCCACAACTTGACGAAGCCCGGCGCCCACGTGCTGAAGTTCTGGGCCGTGGATCCGGGTGTCGTCTTACAGAAGATCGTGATCGAGGCGCGCGACATCGCGCCAAGTTATCTCGGTCCGCCGGAGAGCTTTCACCGGCCATAGCAGGCTACGACGTATGCGAACACAGATTCCTGGCACCATGACGCACGCGAGCATCGACCGTGAACCGTTCGGGCAATTGTCCGACGGCCGAGCGATCGAAGCCATCACGGTTTCAAACGGGCGAATGCATCTCCGGGTGCTTACACTCGGCGCCATCATTCAATCGCTCTATGTGCCCGATCGCGACGGCAAGCTGGACGACGTCGTGCTCGGCTACGACTCCTTGAACGACTACGTCAACGACACGCGATACTTCGGTGCGATCGTCGGACGATACGCGAATCGAATCGCGAACGCTCAATTCACGCTGGACGGTACGACGTACCATCTCCCGGCGAACGACGGAGTAAACCACCTCCACGGCGGACCAGACGGATTCTCTCATCTCGTGTGGACCGCGGAACCATTCGACGACGACACGGCAGCGGGAGTGCGATTCGCGCTGACGAGCCCGGACGGCGACTCCGGATACCCGGGCACGCTGTTGGTGGGAGTGACGTACACGCTCACCGACGCCAACGAGGTCGTCGTCGATTTCTCGGCGACGACCGATCGCGCGACCCCGGTGAACCTGTCGCAGCATTCGTATTTCAACCTCGCCGGCCACGACCGCGGCGACGTGCTCTCGCATGAGCTCACGCTCGCGGCCTCCCGCTTCACGCCGGTGGATCCAACGCTCATCCCGACCGGCGAGCTGCGTGATGTGACGGGCACTCCGTTCGACTTCCGTCGGTCGACGCCGATCGGTTCGCGAATTCACGACGAGGACGAGCAGCTGAGGATCGGCAACGGATACGATCACAACTTCGTCCTGGATCGTGCGCCGAACAGCACGACTTCGTTCGCGGCGCGCCTATGTGAAGCGACATCGGGTCGCGTGCTCGACATCCACACGACCGAACCGGGGCTCCAGCTCTACACCGGCAATGGCCTCGATGAACGCGCCGTGGGTAAAGAGTGGCGTGTGTACGGCCAGTACGGTGGCGTGGCACTCGAGACGCAGCACTTCCCCGACTCTCCGAATCAGCCGGCGTTTCCGTCTACCATTCTCACTCCTGGCACCCAGCTTCACTCGCGCACCATCTTCTCATTCTCGACGGCTGCGCTCGACAAGTTGGACTGACCTCCCTCTGCGTCATCGCGAGCTTCCCTGTCTGTCATCCCGAGCGTAGCGAGGGATCTGCACTTACGTCGGTCGAAGTGCCGATCCCTCGCTACGCTCGGGATGACGAAGAGGAAAGCTCGGGATGACACATCAAAATGCCCCGACTCCTCTCTTCCCTGACGATCGCGCTCCTCGCGATCGCCGCCGGCCGCGCCGGCGCGCAGACGCTTCCCTACCAGAATCAATCGCTGCCGTTCGAGACGCGCGTCAACGATCTCGTCGGTCGAATGACGCTGGAGGAAAAAGTCCAGCAGATGAAGGACGTCGCGCCCGCGATCGACCGGCTCGGGATTCCAGCCTACAACTGGTGGAACGAAGCGCTGCACGGCGTTGCGCGCGCCGGGTTGGCGACGGTCTTTCCGCAGGCAATCGGCATGGCCGCGACGTGGGACGACAGCTTGATCTTCAAGCTGGCGACGGTCGTCTCGGACGAAGCGCGCGCGAAATATCACGAAGCGATTCGGAACGACAGTCATCAGCGGTATCAGGGACTCACCTTCTGGTCGCCGAACATCAACATCTTCCGCGACCCGCGATGGGGACGCGGACAGGAGACCTACGGCGAAGATCCGTTCCTCACGGGCAAGCTCGCGGTACAGTTCATTCGCGGTCTTCAGGGCGACGATCCGAAGTACTTCAAGACCGTCGCGACGGTGAAGCACTACGCGGTGCACAGTGGTCCGGAACCGCTCCGACATGCGTTCGATGCCGTCGTGAGCGAGCGCGATCTGCGCGAGACGTATCTGCCGCACTTCGAAATGGGGATTCGGGAAGGCGGCGCGTATTCGCTGATGTGCGCGTACAACCGGATCGACGGCAAGGCGGCGTGCGGCAGCGACATGCTGCTCCAGAACATCCTGCGCGGCGAGTGGCGCTTTCCGGGCTATGTCGTGTCGGACTGCGGCGCGATCGACGACATCTATCTCAGACACAAGGTCGCGCCGACGGCCGCCGCTGCCGCCGCGCTCGCGGTCAAGACCGGCACTGATCTCGACTGTGGCCGCGTCTATCCCAATCTCGTCGACGCGGTGAAACAAGGCTTGATCAGCGAAGCCCAGATCGACACGTCGGTGAAGCGGCTCTTTCTCGCGCGATTCAAGCTCGGGATGTTCGATTCGCCCGACAAAGTCAAATGGTCGAAGATTCCATACTCGACCGTCGATCAGCCGGCGAACCGCGACTTGGCGACGAAGGTCGCGCGCGAGTCGATGGTGCTGCTCAAGAACGAAGGCGGCGTACTTCCGCTCAAGAAAAATCTCGGCACCATCGCCGTGATCGGACCCAACTCCGATCAGTGGCGCATGCTCCTCGGCAACTACAACGGCGAGCCGTCCGACGCGATCACGCCGCTTCGAGGAATTCGAGAGGCCGTGTCGAAGTCGACGCGTGTGCTCTACGCGCGCGGCGCGGATCTGGCCGACGGTTTTCCCGTGCTCGACATCGTTCAGCAGAACGTGCTCAGAACGCCGAACGGAGAGTCCGGACTTCGCGCCGAGTATTTCACCAATCGCGAGATGAATGGCGCAGCGCTGTTCACTCGAACCGATGCTGGCGTCGACGCAAACTGGACCGACAAGGCGCCACGGCCCGATATGGACGCGGACAACTTCGGTGTTCGCTGGAGTGGCACGATCACTCCGCCGACGACCGGGATGTATCGACTCGGCCTCATCGGCACCGTGAAGTTCGAGCTGTTCCTCGACGACAGCTTGATCGTGCGGTCGAACTACCCGACGCACGACGGCGAATTTCCAGACCCGCGATTGGCTCAGACCGATCCGATTCGTCTCGAGGGCGGCCGTGCATATCGCCTGCGCGTCAACGCGCGCGAGTCATACGGCGACGCGAGACTTCAAATGGTGTGGGCGGGACCGCACGAGACGCTCGAATCAGAAGCCGAGTCGGTCGCAAGGCAGGCCGACGCTGTCGTGATGTTCCTGGGTCTCACCGCGCGTCTCGAGGGTGAGGAGATGCCAGTGCGAATTCCCGGATTCCAGGGCGGCGACCGAACGAGCGTCGATCTTCCGGAGCCGCAGGAACACTTGCTCGAGCGCATCGCATCCCTCGGCAAACCGACGATTCTGGTGCTCCTCAATGGCAGCGCGGTCGCCGTGAACTGGGCGCAGGCGCACGTGCCGGCGATCGTCGAGGCGTGGTATCCGGGCCAAGCCGCGGGCACCGCAATCGCCGACGTGCTGTTCGGCAACTACAATCCGGGCGGACGGCTGCCGGTGACGTTCTACAAGAGCACCGCAGATCTACCTGCGTTCGACAACTACGCGATGGCCGGACGGACGTATCGATTCTTCAACGGTACGCCGCTGTATCCGTTCGGCCACGGGTTGAGTTACACGACATTTGCGTATAGGAATCTTCGAACGAGCGCGGATCAGATGCGTTCAGGCGATACGTTGAGCGTTCGTGTCGATGTCACGAACACCGGCAAGCTCGCGGGCGACGAGGTCGTGCAGCTCTACGCAAAACACATCGGCTCGAAAGTCGCACGCCCAACCAAGGATTTGCGTGGATTCCAACGTGTGTCGCTTCGGCCGGGCGAAACGAAGACCGTCACGCTGCGATTGCCGGCTCAGTCGCTCGCGTATTGGAGCTCAGCCACGCACTCGTGGACGCTGGAGCCCGATCGCGTCGAGCTGCAGATCGGGGCATCGTCGTCGGACATTCGATTGAGGAAGACTGTCAGCGTCCGATAGAGCTGAGAGGCGATCGAGGTCAACGCGCCACTCCGGCATCAACGATTAGATACGACGGAAACAGCAACGGACACTAACGGCAAAGCTTTTTAGAAGAATAAAAAGCAGTTCCGTTAGTGTCCGTTCCCTCGGTTGGTTGTCCGTATCCAATCGTTCACAGCGTGCTCAGGTCATTCACAGCGTGCTCAGACGATGCCACGGATGCGAATGGAGCTCAGCGACCTCACTCGTCGCACTTCGCGAGCCTCCTTGAGCCGCGGCGCATGCGCCGTCAGCAGATCGCTCCGGGACAGAATCCCGATGACCTTTCGCGGATTGTCTCGACGGACCACCGGCACGCGGCCGACGTGCTCGAGCACCATCTGATCCGCCGCATCGCGCAGCGTGTGATTCTCGAACACGACCACTGGCGCGCGTCGAATCAGCTCGAAGAGTTGCTTGCCGGGTTCATCGCGTGAGTTGCGAATGTCGCGACGCGTCAGGACGCCGACCAGCAGATCCTCATCATCCACCACCGGGAATCCCTGATGCGACGCCGACGCGCCGCCCGCGTCGAGCCATGCCATCGTCTCGCCCACGGTCGACTCGGCGCGCAATGTCACGACGTCGCGAGTGCCGACATCTTCCGCGCGTATCCGGCTCAAATAGTCGAGCGAGTACTCGGTGCGCAGCGACACGCCGCGGCGCGCCAGCTTCTCCGTCATGATGGAGTGACGGTTCAGCAGCAGCGAAATGAGGAACGCCGCCGTGCACCCGACGAGCAGCGGAAGCAGACCAACGGGCTGGCGCGTCGTTTCGAACGCGAACACCACCGACGCGAGCACCGCGTGCGACGCGCCGGCGAACATCGCGGCCATTCCGACCAAGCCCGCAACGTTCGCATCGACGCCGAGACCGGGCGCGTGCGCAGCCACGATCGCGCCGATCCATGCGCCGAGGCCGCCGCCGATCGTGAACAACGGCGCGAGCGTTCCGCCCGACGTGCCGCTTCCGAGATAGATCGCCCACGATAGCAGCTTGAGCACGACGAGCGCGAAGAGCGCCTTGCCGACGATCGTACCGGCGATCGCGCCGATGATGTTGTCGTAGCCGACGCCGAGCGTTCTTGGCTCGATGAGGCCGATCACGCCGACCGCGATCGCGCCGAACGCTGGCCACCACATCCAGTCGACACCGAAGCGCTTGCCCCAATGCTCGAACAACGTCTCGATTCCATATGAGAATCGTGTGATGCCGGCGGCGACAATGCCGATCAACAATCCGAGCACGGCGTAGCTCGCCAGCGCGGTCCCGCTCGGCTGGCTCAGGGGTGGAACGGCGAAGACCGGTGCGGTGCCGTCGAACGCGATGCGCACGCCAGTCGCCACGGCCGCAGCCAGCGCGACAGGAATCAATGAGCGCGGGCGATACTCGAACAACAGCAACTCGACCGCAAGCAACACGGCACTGACGGGCGTCCCGAACGTCGCCGCCATACCGGCCGCGGCGCCGGCGCCGAGTAAAGTCTTTCGTTCGTCGGTGGTGACGCGAAGCACCTGTCCGGCCAGCGAGCCCAGCGCGCCACCCGTCGCGATGATCGGACCCTCGGCGCCGAACGGTCCGCCGGTTCCGATTGCGATCGCTGCCGACAATGGTTTGAGAATCAGCACGCGCGCCGGAATACGACTTTCGCCGAAGAGGACTTTCTCCATCACCTCGGGAATGCCGTGACCACGAATCGCCGCGGAGCCGTACTTCGCCATGAAGCCGACGATGATGCCGCCAAGAATCGGGATCAGCAGCAGCGCCGCCGCATGGCGATGCCCCCCGCCCGGCGACACGAACGCGCCGCTAAACCTTCCATAGAAGGCGAGGTTCGTGACGAAGCCGATGAGATGAACGAGAATCTGCGCGGCAATGCCCGCGCCCGCCGCGATGAGCACGGCAAGCGCGGTGACGATGATCGTGCGCTGATCTACAGGCTCATATTCGGCGGGTGCTCGCAGGCCATCGGCCGCGGATGCATCCGCCTGTTGGATGAGATCGGTAAGTGTTGGCGAGACAGGTATCGCGCCGTCCGCTGATGAAGCGGCGTCTGGATGTGCCATAGATTAAATATACATTGGCCACCATAAGCCGTTCGGCTCGGCTCGCCTTTTCTCAGGAAACCGGATGGTCCTCCGGATTCCAACGCAAGATGGCCTCCTGAACGCCGCGGAGATGCTCGCGCATGCGATCGACGGCCAAGCCTTCGTCGCGCAACTCGAGGGCGTCGAGGATCGCGAGATGCTCTTGATGATCACGTTCGCGCGATCCAAAGATACCGAGGATGAGACGCTGCTCGTCGGTGAAGAGATCGTGCAGCACATCGAGGAGCTGGGCGAGCACCGTGTTGCCCGACGCGCGGGCGATCTGCCGGTGGAAGCCCATGTTCACTTCGTTCAGCACCGCATCATTGTCGAGATTTTGCCCCGCGGTGGTCAGCTGCCGCCGCATCTCGACCAGATCCTCGAGCGTGGCGTTCTTGCACGCCTCGGCCGCGGATTCCGTCTCGAGCGGCTCGCGCACGCGCAGCAGATCGAGCAGCAGCTTCTTCGTGACGGTACCGGAGAAGTCCGGGCTCGCGAGCACGAGCATTTCTTCGCTGCGCGTGACGTAGACGCCGGACCCGTGGCGAATCTCGACGACGCCCATCGTCTCCAGCTTCTTCAGCGCCTCGCGAATCGTGGGATGGCCAACGCCGAAGCGACGCGCCATCTCCATGATCGGCGGCAGGCGGTCGCCGCGACGATAATCACCTTTCTGGATCATCCCTCGGATCCGCTGCGCGAGCTTGTCGGACAAGCTCTGCTTCAGCACCGGACCGAATGCATCTCTCATTGGGCGATCTCCCACGGAGCGATCATCACTCGCCATGGGGCACCGGACGAGCGGGTGGACGAGCGGCTTGCAGAACGGCGTCGAACGCGGGTTTGGGCAAATCCTGCCTATCGAAGAGTAATGGGTAATTGGTCCGGCCGCGCATTGGCCAGTTATTCAGCCAGGAGTCGCCGTCGCCGACACCCCAGAAGGTGACTCGGTCGATGGCCCCGCGATGCTTTATGAAGACGTTGAATAGCTCCGAGTATCGCGCAGCCAACTTTCTTTGCACGGTATCGGGCAGTCCAGCCGCGAACGGATTCACCGCCGGATTCACCCCTCCTTGCGCGGTCACTCCGACATCGGCAGTGCGGTTCTGCGTCGCCGCGGGAAGCACGTCGATGTCGAGCTCCGTGATGTTCACCTTCACGCCGAGCGCGCTGAGCACCGAGATCGTAGTGTCGAGCTTCGCGGCCGTTCCAGTGTTGTACAACTTTTCGTGTGTCTGCGAGCCGACCGCCGCGATCGGAATTCCCTGCGCCTTGAGCTTCTTCACCAACTCGGCTGCGCCATTTCGCTTCGCGGCGTTTTCCAGATTGTAGTCGTTGTAATACAGTTCGGCGGCGGGATCGGCTTCGTGCGCGTACTGGAATGCCTTCGCGATGTAGTCGTCGCCGATGATGTTGTACCACGGCGATTTTCGCATCGTGCCGTCTTCATTCAGCGCTTCGTTGACGACGTCCCAGCCTTTGATCCGGCCTTTGTAGCGACCGACGACGGTCTGGATGTGGTCTTTCATGCGCGCGAGCAGCGCGTCGCGCGTCAGTGGTTTTCCGCTCGAATCCTGAAAGACCCAGCGCGGCGTCTGACTGTGCCAGACGAGCGTGTGTCCCGTGATGAACATGCCGTTCGCCTCGCCGAACGCGACGTAGCGATCCGACGGCGAGAAATCGTACTTCGTGGGCTGCGGATGGACGTGCTCCCACTTGAGCACGTTCTCAGGCGTGATCGTGTTGAACTGCGCCTTGATGAGCGCCGCGCCTTGTCCGTCTCGCTCAAAGAATTGATTGTCGTTGAGCGCGGCGCCGACACGAAACGAGCCAGCGAAAACGTCCTTGAGGCCAGGCGTCTGCGCGTGCGCGATGCCGGCAACTGCAACGCACAAGACGGACGTGCAGATTCCTCGTGTGGCTCCGGACGACAGTTTACTTGACGAGGGCGACATGTTCCTCCATCCCTGGCGCATACGCCGGCGTGGATCCAAAGCTCCGGCGACGTGCCTCGAGCTCGGCGCCCATCTCTGTCTCGACGGACTTCGTGATTGTGTATTTCAGCAAGCAGCCCACGACGACCACCAGGAACACCGCTGGAAAAACGCTCGCGGTGAGGCGAATGCCGAGGAGCGCGTTGGCGGTCTGCGCGACATTGGGTACATAGCCGAAACCGGAGAGGAGCCATCCGGCGAGCGCGCCGCCGATGCTCAGGCCGGTCTTCAGCGCAAAGAGAATCGTCGCGAACACGACACCCGTCGCACGGCGTTCCGTCTTCCACTCGGCATAATCGGCGACATCGGCGAACATCGCCCAGATCAGTGGAATCGTCGGCGCATACGACAGTGCACGAATCATTTCGAGGCCGTAGGTCGCTCCGATCGAGTCGGCCGGCATGAAGATGAACGACGCCACGAACACCGTCGCGAGCGTGAAGCCGACGCGCGCCACCGTGCGCTTGCCGTAGCGAGTCGCCAGGTACGCCGAGGCAATCACGCCGACCACCGTAACGAGCTGGCTCGCCATGTTGAACAGACTGAAGCCAACGGACGCGACGTTCGACCGATCCGCATTGAGGATCAAGCCGAGCATGTTCATCAGCGGATGCCCGCCATCCGGCGACGCGGCCGTCGCCTGCGGCAACCCGATCCCCTGCAGGAACTCGAGCAGCCGCGTCTTTTCGACGTAGTAACTGAAGTAGTAGAACATCGTCCCGCCGCGCATCGCGACGTACACGAAGTGCGACAGGGTGAGCACGAACATCGCGATCCACGGACCGTTCTTGCGCAGGTTTCTGAAATCGGCCCTCGGATCTGACTTCTGTTGCGGTGGCGGAGCGATACGCTCGCGCGTCGTGAGGAACGTCACGACGAAGCAGACGACGCAGATCGCGGCCCACAGCGTCATCGTCTTCTGCCAACCGACGGCGTTGTTGCCCTGGCCGAATTTGGCAACGAGTGGCAGCGTGAATCCGCCGACTGCAAGTTGCGCGAGCATCGCGGCGACGAACCGGAACGACGACAGCCGCGTGCGCTCCGCCGAGTCGCCGGTCATCACGCCGGTGAGCGCGGAGTAGGGCGTGTTGTTGGCGGAGTACAGCGTCATGAGCACGATATTCGTCGCGCCCGCCCACAACAGCTTTCCGCTCGACGTGAAGTTCGGAACGGTGTACGCGAGCACCATGACGATGCCCCACGGAATCGCCGTCCAGAGCACCCACGGGCGGAATTTGCCCCATCGCGTGTTCGTGCGATCGGCCAGGATGCCCATCATCGGATCGAAGAATGCATCCCAGAAACGGCCGATGAGCAACATCCAGCCTGCGGCCGCGGCAGTGATCCCCAGCGTATCTGTGTAGAAGTTCAGCTGGAACAGGATCATCGTCATGAAGACGAAGTTCGCCGCGGCGTCGCCGAGGCTATATCCCGTTTTTTCAACGACAGAGAGCTTCACTGGATCACCTCCTCAGTGTCATCCCGAGCGCAGCGAGGGATCTGCACTTCGGGCTACAACAGACGTGCAGATCCCTCGCTGCGCTCGGGATGACATTGTTCTGGACGGCGTTCTGGGCTCGGGCGATATCATTCCACTATCAGCGTCACGGTCGTCAGATCCGCGTCTCGCGACGACGTTCCAACCATCACTGAGAACTCTCCCGGCTCTACGACGAAGTTCATATCGACATCGTAGAACGCGAGCGACTCCGGCGTAACGGGCAGCGCCACAGTCGCCGTTTCACCGGGCGCCAGCGACACCTTCTTGAAGCCGCGCAGCTCTTTCACGGGTCGAGTCACCGAGCTCACACGATCGCGAATGTACATCTGCACAACCTCGGCCCCTGCGCGGGCGCCGGTGTTCGTGACGTCTGCGCGAACGGCGGTAGACCCATCGCGTGCGATGTGGTCCTTCTCGAGACGAACGTTCGCCACGCTGAACGTGGTATAGCTCAGCCCGAAGCCGAACGGATAAAGCGGCGTGACATCGTCGAACAGATACCCGCGCCGGGCAGACGGTTTGTGGTTGTAGAACGCCGGAAGATGTCCCGCCGAGCGCGGGACGGTGATCGGAAGCTTACCCGCCGGGTTGATGTCGCCGAACAACGCCTCCGCGACGGCGGTCCCAGTCTCCTGTCCGAGATACCAACACTCCAGGATCGCCGGGACGCGTTCGCTGAGATGCGAGATTGCCAATGGCCGCCCGTTGAACAGCAGCGCCACGATCGGCTTTCCAAGCGCCGCCATCGCGTCGATGAGCTCATTCTGCCGGCCGATCAGCTCGAGACTCGTGCGGTCGCCCATGTGCGTCAGGTTCCACGCCTCGCGCGACGTCAGCTCGTTGCCGCCGATCGCGAGCACGATGACATCGGCATGCTTCGCGACCTCCACCGCCTCGGCGATCTGACGACGATCCTCGTCGGGGTCGCTCGCGTGAACGACATCGTCCGTCCACTTGCCCGGCTGGGTAATCTTGCAGCCCTCGCTGTAGACCACGGTCGCTCGGTCGCCGACGCGCGCACGAATGCCTTCGAGCACGCTCACGTCGTACTTCGGAACGCCGCTGTAGCCGCCCAGCAGACTACGGTTCGCATTCGGGCCGATGACGGCGATCGTCTTGAATGCATTGACGGACAGCGGCAGGAGGCCGCCGCGGTTCTCGAGCAGCGTGATCGTTTCGCGCGCCGACTCGAGCGCGAGCGCACGATTCGCCGGCGATCCCACGATGCGGTCGGCACTCTCAGGATCGACATACGGATCGTCGAAGAGCCCCATCTCGAACTTCCAGCGAAGCATCGGCGCGACGAGATCGTCCAACTCCGACTCGGCGATTGCTCCGGAACGAACGAGGTCCGTGAGGTACAGGTAGCAGTCCGGCTCGGGGAACTCGATGTTCACGCCGGCGCGCACCGCCAGCTTGCAGGCGTCGCGCTTGTTCGCCGCAACGTGATGACCGTGCGTGTCCGGACGGTCGCCCAGCTCCCAGATCGCGTAGTAGTCCGAGACGACGAAGCCGTCGAACTTCCATTCGTCGCGAAGCACGTCGCGCAGGAGCCAACGGTTCGCGTGCGACGGCACACCGTCGATCTCGTTGTACGACGCCATGACACTGACGGCGCCGGCCTTCTGAATCGTATCCTTGAACGGCTGCAGGAACGTTTCGCGAAGCAGGCGCTCCGAGACGTTCACCGGGGCGCAATTCATTCCGGACTCGGGCTGTCCGTGCGCGGCGAAGTGCTTCATCGTCGCGAGCACGCGCTTCTTGCTCTTGAAGTCGCGCGCGCCCTGAAAACCGCGCACCGCTGCGACACCCATTCGCGACACGAGATATGGATCTTCGCCGAACGTCTCTTCGACGCGCCCCCAGCGCGGATCGCGAGCGACATCGACGACCGGCGTCAACGCGTGATGCGTACCGCGCGACCGTGCTTCCTCGGCGGTCATCGTGAACAGCGACTCGACGAGCTCGGGATTGAACGTCGCAGCGAGCCCGATTGGTTGTGAGAAGCTGGTCCCTTCGGGAGCGGCCTGGCCGTGGAGACATTCCTCGTGGAACATCACTGGAATGCCGAGCCTGCTCTCCTCGATGAAGAATCTCTGAATCTGGTTCGTGAGCTCGGCTTGCGCGCGAGCACCTTTGCCGCCGCCCGTATCGCTCGGCCGGCCGACCTGGCCAATGCCGTTGCCATGCGAAAAGGAGCGCCTGGCCTTGTCGATATCGAAGTTGCCGTGCGCGTCGACGAGCGTGTCGGCTTTCTGCTGCCAAACGCACATCATCTGCGCGGCCTTCTCGTCGAGCGTCATGCGCGCGAGGAGGTCGGCGACGCGTTGAGCCGTTGGGAGCGAGCGTTCGCGGTATGGTTCCACGGCAACGGTCATCCTCACGCGAGCGCCAGCGAGCGTAGGATCTGCTGTTGAGTCACGCATTTGCTACCTGCTCACCCAAATGGGCATGACGTGACAGCAGATTCCACGCTCGCTTCGCTCGCATGGAATGACTACTAGTACCCCGGATTCTGCGGATACTTCGGACCAACGATGACGCCGTCGATCTGCGACTGCGGAATCGGACGCAGCGCGAACTTGGTCGCGACGTTCGCCGCGGCGTGCGGATTGTACTTCTTCACGCGATCCACGAAGTACTGCGCGCCCACGCGGGTGAGATCGTACCAGCGGGTGAACTCGCCGGCGAGCTCTCGCTCGCGCTCTTCCATGATGTAGTCGATGTTCATCTGCGCGGCCGTCACGTTGTAGTCGTTCTTGTGATTCGGGCTCGCGGCACGCTGATGCAACACGTTGATGAACGTCGCGGCTTCCGCTTGGTTGCCGAGTTGCACGTCGGCTTCGGCCGCGATGAGATACACTTCGCCGAGACGCAGCACCGACTGCACCTTGCCGCCCTCCTGCGCCGTGAGGTTCGCGCGCAGGTTGTCCTGATACTTCTTGAGCGACGGGAAGCGCTGCCAGTTGAAGTAGCCGTCGTTTGCGTTGTTGCGGTCGCCGCAGTAGGTCGCGGCGGTCGGCTGCGCCACCTGATCATTCGGACACGGCGTGAGGATCTCGAATGCCTTGCTTTGGCGCGTGGCCTGGGAAACCGGATACGTGTAATAGACCGACGCCGTATCACCGATGTTGACGACGGCGTTGCTCGTGTAGTTCATGCACGGTCCGCCCGTTGTGGTGCAGGTGGCGGACGGCGCAGCCGGATTCCTCGAACCAGCCGCAGTGGCGATCCAGGTGGTCTGGAACGTGGCGTCGAACCGCGTATCGAGAATGTCGCTGGCGCCCGGCGTGCCGATGTACTTGTTCCACAGGCTCAATTCATAGGGCGTCGGCATCAGACGGCGGAACGGGCGTCCGTTGTTCAAATCGCGCGGCGTGCCGATCCAGATGCCGTTGTTGTCATACTGGCCGAGGAAGACGAGGTGCAGATAGTTGTATTCGTTGTCGGCATCGACGTTGGTGGCGGCGTAGACGCCGTTCGGCCCGAACTGAATCGTGAAGATGAATTCCTTCCGGTTGCCGCTGTAGCCGGTGTTCTCGCAGTAGCCGGTGCGGCCGGGATCAGCCGGACGCGCGACGCACCACAGATCGGCGAACACCGGCTCGAGCGAGTACGTGCCCGAGCTGATCACGGCCTTCGCATCGCTCAGCGCTTGCTGGAAGTCACCCTGCTTGCTCGGCGAGTACGACTGATACGCCCGCGTGAGATACACGAGCGACCGCAGCGTTTGCGCCGCACCCTTCGTCGCGCGACCGAAGTCCGACTGCACGGCCGGCAATGTGTTGTAGGCCGTGTCGAGATCGGCGATGATGGCGCGGTACACCGCCGCCGCCGAGTCGCGGCTCGCGGTCACGACCAAGCCCTTGTTCTCGTGGAGCGAGAGCGTGACGTCGCCGAACTGTCGAACCAGCGTGAAGTAGTTGAGTGCGCGAAGGAAATGCGCTTCGCCAAGCAGCGACGCTTTCACCGCGGCCGAGATGCCCGTCGCGCTCGGACCACGATCGAGCGCCGCGTTGAGCGTGTTGATCGCCTGATACGCCGGGTTCCACGTATTCGCGAGCGGCGCAACGGTGCTGTTCAAGCCACCGCTGTACGAATCGAACTCCTTGTTGTTCGATCCGGCCTGGTCGGCGGCCATCCAGGTATCGGTGCCGACCTGCTGGAGCGACAGCAACTGCTCGCGGCCGTAGTAGCCGCGGAGCTGGCTGTAGCTCGCGATGATGGCGGAGTTGAGGCCGTCGGGCGTCGAGTAGTACGAGCTGCTGACACCCGTAATCAGTTTTTCGTCGAGGCTCGTACAAGCAGCGAATCCGGCGACAAGCCCCAGCGTCACTGTAGAGAGTATGCGCTTCATCGGTATGGTCTCGTGTCTCGAGTGAGGGGGCTGTCTACCAAACGATGTTCGAGCCAAGCAGAATCGTGCGAATCATCGGCGTTGCACCGGCCAGCTCCGGATCGTTGCCCTCGTAGTTCGAGTGCACGTACGGGTCTTGCGCCGTGCCGTAGATGCGAACGCTCTGCAGGCCCATGCGGTTCACCAGACGGCGATCGAACGTGTAGCCCGCGGTGAGGTTCCGGATGCGCCAGTGCGATCCGTCGGTGTAGAGGCGCGTCGACGCGTAGAGTCGATCCACCGCGCCGGTCGTCGGCGCCTGGTTCTTGTTCGTTGGATTCGTCGGCGTCCAGTAATCCATGTCCGCGATGTTGTTATATCGGCCGAAGTAGCTGCGCGGCAGGTTGTCGATGAAGAGGTAGTTCCACTTCGCGGTGACGAGCGCCGAGAAATCCCAGCCGCCCCACGTCACACGATTCGACATGCTGGCGGTCCATCCCGGATAGCTGTCGCCGACGAACGTGCGATCGTTCGCGTCGATCTTGAAGTTGTTGTCGACGTCCGCGACGCGCGGATCGCCCGCTTTGAACGTGTTTCCGTTCGCGTTGAACTTCTTCATCGTCAGCGAGTCGGCGTACTGCCACACGCCGATGTACTTGTAGTCGTAGAACAGCCGGCGATTGGGGTCGGTCCCGATGTTGATCGGGTGCCCGACGAACCACGTGTTGCCGACGTCCGACGTCGCGCCGCTCGCCAACGCGGTGATCTTGTTCTTGTTCGTCGACCAGTTGAAGTCCGACGACCACGTGATGCCGTGCCAACCCTGGATGTTGATCGTTGACAGACCGAGCTCGTATCCGGTGTTCTGCGTCGCGCCGACGTTCTGCAGCGTTTGCGTGAAGCCCGAAGTGACCGGCAGCAGCTGGGTCATCAACAGGTCCTTCGTATTCATCTTGTAGTAATCGAACGTGCCGGAGATGCGGTTGTTGAGCACCGCATAGTCGAGGCCCAGGTCCGTCTGCGTCGTCTTCTCCCAGCTCAGATCAGGATTCGGAATGCTGCCCGGCTTGTAACCGAGCACGCGCGTTCCGCCGAACGTATAGATGCGCTGCGACAGCGTACCCTGCGTCTGATACGGCGAGATCGCCGTGTTGCCCGTCGTTCCCGTGCTCGCGCGGAACTTGAGCGAGTTGAGTGCGCTGAAATTCCGCATGAACGGTTCTTCGCCGAGCTGCCACGCGAAGCCGAGCGACGGGAACGTCGCCCACTTGTTCCCCGGCGCGAGACGGCTCGAGCCGTCAGCGCGCATCGTTCCTGAGACCGAGTAGCGATCGAGCAACGTGTAGTTCACGCGGCCCATGAACGACTCGAGCGACCACTCGGAGATGCGGCTCATCTCGTTGCCCGCGGTGCCCGAGCCAAGGTCGTACCACAGCTGCGTGTTGTAGGGCAGGTTCGACGCGTACAGCGAGTCCTTCGTGAACCGGTCGTGCTGGATGCTGTACAGGCCCGTGATGTCGAACTGATGCGCGGTGCCGAGCGCCTTGTTCAGGTGCACGATGTTGTCGAGCGTGTACGTGAAGTCTTCCTGATTGAACTGGCCGGCCTGCGGCGGCTGTCCCTGGTTCGTGCTGTTCGCGCCAAGATTCGCGCAGGTGCCGTGCGTCCACGGACCGTTGTAGCAGCCGTTGTTGAGGGCCGTGTAGTCCGGGCCGAAGTTCATGCGATAGCTCAACCCGTTCGCGATCTGATACTCGAGGTACGCCGAACCGAACACGCGGTTGACGACCTGCTGGCGCGTGACCGACTGCGCCTCGAGCACCGGATTGATGTTGAGCGGATCATCATCGGGACGCGGATCGAGCAGGCCGGCGGAATCCGGATTCGTGAAGTTCAGCGGCCGGCCGAAGGGCGCGAGGATGAGCGCGTAACCATACGCCGAAGCGCCTTCGCCCTGATCCGTCGTGATGCGCGAGCCGTTCGCCGTGAGACCCATGCGGAGACGATCCGACGTGTGATCGATCGTCGCGAAGCCGGCGCCGCGGTTGTAGCCCTGGCCCGGGATCATGCCGCGCTGGCCGAAGTAGTTGCCGGACAGCGTATAGCGCGTGTCACCGGTCGTTCCGTTCAGACCGCCCTGCACGCTGCGCTGCAGTCCGTCGCGAAGCACGGAGCGCTGCCAGTCGGTCGAGTAGCCGTTCTTGATCGCGAGCAGCTGCTTCGCGGTGAAGATCTTCGACAGGCTCGTGTCCTGGCCGTTCGCCGCAGCGCCGTCCTGCATGTACTTCACGTACTGCTGCGTGTTCATCATGTCGACCAGCTTCACCGGGCTCTGACTGCCGTAGTACATGTCGGCGGTGTAGTTGGCATGCAGTCCCGTCGCCGATCCCTTCTTCATCGTGACGAGGATGACGCCGTTCGCGCCGCGGCTGCCGTAGATCGCCGTCGCCGCCGCGTCCTTGAGGACGTCGATCGACTCGATCATCGCCGGGTTGAAGTCCTGAATGCCGCCGCCGAGCGGAACGCCGTCGACCACGTAGAGCGGCTCGTTGCTCGCGTTGAGCGATCGAACGCCGCGGATGCGAACGTTCATCGCCGCGCCGGGTTCGTTGCTCGACTGGACAATCTCGACGCCAGCGACGCGCCCCTGCAGCGCCTTCATTGGATCTGACGTCGGGATGTCCTTGAGCTTGTCCGCTTGGACGGTGCTGATCGCGCCCGCGACCTGCCGGCGATCCTGTTCACCGTAGCCGGTGACGACGATCGGATCGAGCGCCGCCGGCGCAGACGTGAGCGTGAAGGTCACGGTCGCCGCGCCATTTGCCGGCACATTGACGGTTTGATCGTTCGACACGTAGCCGATGCCGCGCGCAAGCACCGTGCGGTTTCCGGACGGAACTCCCGAGATGGTGAACCGACCACCGGTGTCCGAGACGGCCCCGCGTGTCGTACCAGTGACTGTCACCTGAATGCCCTGAATCGGCCGTCCATCGGCCGCTCCAGTCACCCGGCCGACGACTCGCCCTGTGGCTTGCGCCTGGACCGCGGGGGCGACCGCGAACAAGGTGAGGATCGCAAGGAGAATCCGCCGTCCCATCAGTCTTTCCTCCGGAGAGCGTGAGAATCGTACGGCGACGAGACAAACTCGAGCTGGAACGCGGCCGGGCGAACATCCGCACCGACCTGGAGCGCCAACCGGTGGGCAGCGGCGCGATCACTTCATCGAAGCGCTCAGCCAAGCCACGTCATGCGTGGCCGAGCGCCGCCCAAACGTTATGGTAGGATCACGGCAAAGTGATAAGGTGACACGATGCCCACACGATTTTACCGTCACGGTTATGCCTGTCAAGAGGACTAATTCCGTGCGATTCGTCAGCAAATCGCCTCGTTCGCGAGTTAAAGCGCAGCATCAACCACGAGCTCGTGCCGAGCTCTTGGCAGAATTTGACATGTCATCTTATCAATTCCGCCAGCGATCAGGACGTCACATCTGATGGCGGGCGGGGGACGGACGCCGGACGACGGACGATGGGCGGCAACGACGGACGAGCGGGGATAGGCGAGCCGTGTTCGGAACGCGGAACGAGGAGCGCGAGCGGACGCCGTGGTTACGACGGAACGCCGCACGCGGACACGCTCCGCCGCACGACACGCCGCTCTCCTCTCGCCGCTCGCCTTCTGGTTTTCGCCCGTCGCCCGCCGCCCGTCGCCCGTCCCCCTACAGTCCAGCCATCGCTCTCAACAGCGCATCCTGTGTCGCTGTCGCGGCCGGCATTTCGCCGACCAGTCGGCCCGCGCGAAGCACAAGAATGCGCGTCGAAAGGCTGAGCAGCTCCGGCAACTCGCTCGAGATCAACAGCACACCCGCGCCGCGCTCGGCAAGGTCGGCGATCAGCGCATGGATCTCGGCCTTCGCACCAACGTCGACGCCGCGTGTGGGCTCGTCGAGCATCAGGATCTTCGACTGCGCGGCGAGCCAGCGTGCGAGCACGATCTTCTGTTGATTGCCGCCGGAGAGACCGGCCACTGGCGAGTCGATGTCCGGCGTGCGAACGCGCAGCATGTTGAAATGCTCACGAACGAGCGCGCGCTCCTTTGACTGATTCAACCAGCTGAACGTCGACAGTCGATCCAGAACCGGCAGCGACGTGTTCCGTCGCCCGCTCTCCGACTGCACGAGACCCTGTCGCTTTCGATCTTCCGGAACGAGACCCACCTCGAGACGGATCGCGTCGCGCGGTTTTGTGATTCGCTCCTCGCGGCCTCGGACGAAGATGCGGCCGCTCGTGGCAGGCTCGATGCCGAATAGCGCGTTGGCGATATCGGATCGGCCCGCGCCGACCAACCCCGCGAGCCCAACGATCTCGCCGGCTCGCACGGAGAATGAGACATCCCGAAACCGGTCGCCGCCCGAGAGATGCTCGACGCGCAGCAGCTCGTCGCGCGACGACTGGTCGTGGTGCTGCGGCAGATATTCGGACAGCGGGCGCCCGATCATGAGCTGAACGAGCTCACTCTCGGCGAGATCCACAGCCGCTCGTGTGGCGACGTGGCGCCCGTCGCGCAGCACGCTGATCGTATCGCAGAGCCGGTAGACCTCGGGCATACGATGCGAGACGTAGATGCACGTCACGCCTCGCGCTTTCAGTCGATCGATCAGCGTGTACAAGCGTTCGGCTTCGACCTGAGTCAAGCTGCTCGTCGGTTCGTCGAATACAATGACGCGCGCGCCGCCGCCCACGGCGACCGCAATCTGCACCACCTGCTGCTGCGCGATCGGCAGCTCACCGAGGCGCCGCGTGACATCGATGTCGGCGCCGATCTCGGCGAGCATCGCGGAGGCGTGGCGATCGCGCTCGCGCCGGTTCACGAAGCCCGCGCGCGACGGCAACGCGCCAAGACACAGGTTTTCGGCGACGCTCAGATTGTCGCAGAAGGCGAGCTCCTGATGCACCATGCCGACGCCGGCAGCGAGCGCGTCGCGCGGACCATCGAAGCGCACCTCGCGATCGCCGATGAACACCCTGCCTTCGTCAGGCGTGTAGACGCCCGCGAGAATCTTGCCCAGCGTGCTCTTCCCCGCGCCGTTCTCGCCGCAGAGCGCGTGACACGAACCCGCGGCGATGGTGAGCGATACGTCGCTCAGCGCCTGCACGCCTGGAAATCGCTTGGTGATATTCTCGAATCGGACCGCGCCGGTGGTCATTGGCGACTCTCGCCAATTCGCATCGGGCGTTCTTTGTCTTGAAATTCAGGCATCAACGATGAGATACGGCACAGCAACGGAAAAAGGCAACGGAGAAATGAACTCTACAACGGATTCCTTCTTTCTCTTTCCGTGGTGCGGACGACGGCGCCGGTGACGGCGACAGCGAAGGCAGCCCGACCGAGTCGTTCTTCCCGACGCACGATGCGCGCTCCGTCACGGAGTGCTCGACGCAACTCTCGGTGCCTCCCGAGGATCGGATACAGTATGTTGTCGTCGTCCGCGCACAAGGTCCCGCGACGAATCTTCATCGTCCAGTCTCGACGGCTTGAGATTTGTTCGCGAATTGATATCGTATCCCATCGGCGATGCTCCCCACTCCTCGCCCGCTCGGTACCCGTGTCCGGGAACCGGCTCACACCTTCTCACGGAGCTGATCCATGCCCCGTCGTGGGACTCGTTCGACGCGATCGACGAAGGCAACGGCAACGCCGCCGGCTAGTGAGCTGGTCCTGCTCCCTATTCGGCGGCAAACGCTGACTGGAATGACGGCGGACGCCATTCGCGAGCGCATTCTGCGCGGCCGCTACCCCGAGGGCGAGCCGCTCCGGCAAGATGCCATCGGCGCGGAGCTCGGCGTCAGTCGGATACCGGTGCGCGAAGCGCTGCGTCAACTCGAGGCGGAAGGGTTGGTGACCTTCAATCCGCATCGCGGCGCCGTCGTCACGACGCTATCGCTCAAACAAATTCAGGAGCTCTTCGAGTTGCGCGCGGAGATCGAGGGCGATCTCATCCGCCGTGCTGTTCCGAATATGACGGCAGAAGACCACGCGCGCGCCGCGGAAATCCTCGACGCGTACGAAGTCGCGCTCCACGCCGGACAGGTCACGGTCTGGGGCGCCCTCAACTGGCAGTTTCATTCGACGCTCTACGCGCCGGCCGATCGCGAGCTGACGATGAGCATGGTCAACAAGCTGCATCAACACAGCGATCGGTATCTTCGCATGCAACTCGCGCTGACCCACGGAGAGTCACGTGCGAGGCACGAACACCGCGCGATCGCGGCCGCCGCGAAGAAGCGCGATGCCGCGAAGGCATCGGCGCTGCTTCGCGATCACATCCTGGGTGCGGGCCGCGCGCTGGTGAGCTTCATCGATCGCGAACGCGCTGATCGCGACAAGGCGCCGCGCACAAGCCGTTCTCGCTAGGCGGCATCCTTCGCTTCCCTCAGGATGACGCGGCTCGCTTGCGCTCGCCGCGTCACTTCTGGCTCAGGTACTTCGCTGGCACGTCGGTAAAGCCCCAGTCCTTCAGCTGCCGCGCCCACGTGCCGAGGTTGTCCTTCGAGACGCGCACGAGCTCCATGGGGATCATCGCCGGCACGTCCTTCTTGAAGTGCAGCTTGTCGACGATGGTCCGGACGCCCATGTCGCCCCAGAGATAGACCGACTGCGCGAGCAGCACGGGCACGACGCCCTGATCGACGTACGCCAGCTGCGCCGGCAGCGCGTCGACGGATGCGACCTTGATCTTGTTCGGATTGAGATCCTTGAGCAGCGCCGTCGTGAAGAGCGGCCAGCCGCCGATCATCGCCCATCCCTGAATGTCTGGATACGCGTTGTCGACGCGAACCACCTCGGCCGCGGCATCCTGCGGCGTCTCGACGTGGTTGAACACGCCAATGATCGTCATGCCGGGATGCTTCGCCGCTTCGTCCTTCGCGCCCTGCACGCGGTGCTGAAGGTTCGGCGCGTTCTGATTGCCGGCGAGAATGGCGACCTTGCCCTTTCCGTCCATTAGCTTCGCAAGCTCGGCCATCGTCTGCTGGCCAGTCTTGATGTCGTCGACACCGTAGTACGCGAAGCGCTTCGACTGCGGCGCGTCGCTGTCGAACGTCATCACGGCAACGCCGCGGGCGACGGCGTCGTCGATCGCGCCGGTCACCTTGCCAGCATCGGAGCATGAGATGAGGATGGCGTCCGCGCCGTCGTTCACCGCCTGCTGAATCCGCTGCGCCTGCACCTGGCCATCCTCTTCGGGCGGCGTCAACCAGTTCACCGTCACCTGAATGCTGTCCTTCGCCGAGAGCTCTTTCGCGGCATTCTCGGCACCGGTGCGCGCGGCGAGAAACACGGGATTGTTCGAGCTCTTCGCAATCATCGCGATGGTGATCTTGTTCTTGGCCGGCGTGTCCGCGGCTTTCGATGCGGCGCCATCCGGCTTTGCTTGATCACTCTTGCCGCACGCCACGAGCGCGACCGTCACAACCGCGGCTGACATCAATCGAAAGCGCTTCATCATTGCGAGTAAAGGTGAAAGGTCAGGTATCAAACGTTGATCACTAATGATCTGCCCTTAGTGTCCGTCGCGGTTTCAGTTCACTTCCGTATCTAATCGTTGATGCCGGAACTGCCGCTCGGGAAGGCATAACGATGAGATACGGCCGGTAACGGAAAACGCAACGGAGATTAACGGGAACAACAACCTATTTAACGGGACTGCTGAAACTCTCTCGATTCCATCGAGACAGAAGGTGGCGGCGCCACGCGAGACACCGCGGCCGCCTAGGCGAGGCGACGCGCCGTGAGACGAGTGCTCCATTGGTCGACGACTACCGCGACGATGATCGCACAGCCAATGACAATCCATTCGTAGTTCTGATCGAGGTGCAGAGTTCGAATGGATTGACGAATGAGCACGATCAGCAAGGCGCCGAGTGTCGCGCCGAGCGCGCTGCCCTTGCCGCCGATCAGGCTCGCGCCGCCCACGACGGCCGACGCGATCACATACAGTTCGTAGCCCTGTGCGTCCCCCGACGACGCCGACCCATAGAAGCTGGCGCCGAGGAACGCCGCGAGGCCAGCCGTGAGACCGGAAACCGCGAACACGCCGATCTGAATTCGCTTGAGCGGCAGGCCCGCGAACCGACTCGCTTCGGCATTGCCACCGAACGCGAAGACGCGCCGGCCCATCACAGTTCTCGTGAGATAGATGACGCCGAGGGCCGTGAAGATCAGCATCGCCAGCATTGGAACGGGATACAGCCCGCCCCCCAACCCGAGCGACGATTTGACGACGCTGGTCAGTCCGGGCGCGACCAAAATGCTCTGCGCTCTCGTGGCGACGAAGGCGATGCCACGGAGAATCCACATCGTGCCAAGCGTCACGATGAACGGATGCACGCGAAGGCCAACGACGAGCAGGCCGTTGAGAATGCCGCACGCGAGCCCAACACCTATACAAACCGCGAGCCCCAGCGCCGTCGCCGCTCCGGGACTCGTTACGCCCGAACCGCGAAGGGCCAGCCCAAGCGTCACTCCGCTGAGCGCGTAAATCGATCCCACTGACAGATCGATGCCGCCGGAAATGATCACGACCGTCGCGCCGATTGCCATGATCGCAAAGAAGCTCGCGTCCGTGGCGGTCTGGATCAGCGTGTAGGAGTTCCAGAAATTGTTGACCGCTTGGCCAGTCGTTCGATCCGCGTGCGACCCGGCCATGAGCGTCAACATGACCGTGACGAGCACGAGGACGACGACCAGACCGCTTTCCTGCGATGCGGCGATCTTATGAAACGCTGAGCGCATCCGAGGAAACTGCAACGGGGCGCGCCGCCGCATAAGACCCGCGGAAGCGACGATAAGGTTCGTCGTACGCGGCGTGCGCCGCGGCAGACGGCGTCTCGAGCGCGCCGCGAGACAGCATCGCTTTCGTCGCCGCCGCGAGATCGGGAAATGCGCGCACGCCGACGGCTCCGAGCAGCGCAGCGCCGAACGCCGGGCCCTCCTCGCGATTGACGGTGCACACGTGAATCCCAAAGACTTCCGCCTGAAGGCGGCGCACGAACGGGCTCTTCGCGCCGCCGCCGGTGAGCAGCATTTGGCTCGGCGCCAGTCCGACGTCTCGGAGAATCGAGAGCGAGTCTCTGAGCGCGAAGCACACGCCTTCCACCACCGCTCGAGTCACGTGGGCGCGTGAGTGCGCGAGGCTGAGCCCGAGAAGTGCGCCGCGCATGGATGCGTCGCGATGCGGCGTACGCTCGCCCTGAAGATACGGCAGAAACGTGACGCCTTCGGCGCCCGGTGGCACGGACGCGGCCTCTTTGTCCAAGCGGTCGTTGATGTCCGGCACGCCAGCGAGCTCTCGGACGAACTGCTCTCTGTACCACGCGAACGCGCCGCCCGCCGCCAGCACGACGCCCATGAGATACCACATGCCGGGAACGACGTGACAGAAGGTGTGGGCGCGCAATGCCGGATCGACGCGCGGCTCGGCGGTGGGCGCCAGAACTGTGCCCGACGTGCCCCAACTCGCGACAGCTTCGCCCGGCGTCACCGCACCGACGCCCGCCGCACCGCACGCGTTATCCGCGCCGCCACCCACGACCGGTGTGCCGACCGGTAGTCCCGTCGCCGACGCGGCATCCGCGTTGACGTTTCCGAGCACTTCGGACGACCCGCCGACTGTCGGAACGATCGAGTGCGGCAGGCCAACCGCGTCGAGCACCTCAGTGCTCCAGCGGAGGCGCGCGGTATCGTACATCAGCGTCGCCGATGCATCGGACGGTTCAGTCGCGATCACCCCGGTAAGGCGATAGCGAATGAAGTCCTTTGCGAGCATGACGGTCGCGAGCCGCGCGAACGCCTGCGGCTCGTGCTTTCGCAACCAAAGAACCTTCGGCAGCGTGAAGCCCTCGAGCGCAGGATTCGACGCGAGATCGCGGAGCTTTAGTTCACCACCGACGCACGCCGTGATCTCCTGACATTCCGCCGTCGTGCGGCCGTCGCACCAGAGGAGCGCCGGGCGAATCACTTCGCCGGTCGCATCGAGAAAGACGGACGAGTGCATCTGCCCGGAGATGCCGACGGATGCGATTCGAGTACCCGGACGCGCAGCCAATACGCTCTTGATCGACGCGACGCTCGCGGCCCACCACGCATTCGGATCCTGCTCGGCCCATCCGGGTTTGGGCGTCGACAGGTCGAGCGGTGTCGTGGCGCTTGCTTCGATCTCGCCCGACTCCGCGACGAGAATCGCCTTCACGCCGCTGGTGCCGACATCGAGACCGAGGAACGACGCGCCAGCCATCGTCAGCGCACTCCGAGCAGGACTTCCATCGTCAGCTGGTCGAGCTTCTCGTACGCGTACCCTTGCCGCCGCATCGCCTCGAGATCGAACGAGCGCTCCTTGATCTCTCGCGCGCCGTCCGTGCTGAACTTCATGCGGTTGCCGGTCGCCGCGCCACGCTGGTCCAGCTCCTTGAGCAAACCCTGAATCTCGGCATCGGCATTGAAGCGCGTCGCCTTCTCCTTGAGAATGAGATACGTGCGCATGCTGCCGGCCGCGAAGTCCCACACGCCCTGTTGATCTTCCGTGCGATATGCGTGGCTGTCGAAGTGTCGCATCCCCGGCCACTTCGCGTCCTCGAGCAGCTTTACGAGAAAGAATGCGCCTTTGACATCTTCACTGCCGAAGCGAAGATCCTGATCGTACCGCCCGGGCTTCTGGGCGTTGAGATCGATATGAAACAACTTGTTCGCCTCGAGGGCCTGCGCGACGCCGTGTGAGAAGTCGAGTCCTGCAATCGTGTCGTGCGCAACCTCGGGATTCAAGCCGACCATCTCCGGGTGGTCGAGCGTATAGATGAACGCGAGCGCATGTCCGATCGTCGGCAGAAAGATGTCGCCGCGCGGTTCGTTTGGTTTGGGCTCGACGGCAAACCTCAGCCGATAGCCCTGCGACATCACGTACTCACAGAGAAAGTTGAGCGCGTCGCGAAACCACTTCATCGACTCCTGCGGATTCTTGCCGGCGTTCGTCTCGGTGCCTTCACGCCCGCCCCAAAACACATACGTCTCGGCGCCAAGCTCCACGCCAAGGTCGATCGACTTCATTGTCTTTTGCAGCGCATACTGACGCACACGCGCGTCGTTGCTCGTGAATGCGCCGTCGCGGAACACCGGATCGCCGAACAGATTCGTCGTCGCCATCGGCACCTTGACGCCGGAGTCGGCGAGCGCCTGCTTGAACTCTCGAACGATCCTGTCACGCTCGGCGCCGGATGCGTCGCGCGGAACGAGATCGTTGTCGTGCAGGTTCACGCCGTAAGCACCAAGCTCTCCGAGCTTGCGGACGATCTCGTTGGGAGAGATGGGTGGACGCACTGGATCGCCGAATGGATCGCGGCCGGGGTTACCGACGGTCCACAGGCCAAACGTGAAGTGATGCTCTGGTTTCGGAGTGTAGTTGGACATGGGTGCGTTCGTGTGGCGACAACTGCCGCTCGGGCTGGCCTTAACGATCAGATACGGGCACTAACGGAGCCAGCAACGGACATTAACGGAACTGCTCTGTGGTTTTCCAAACAAAACAGGTTTGCTGATTTGTTTCGGGGTGCAGTTAGTTGCCCGTATCAAAGGAAGTTTCAGTTCAGTGGTACACCGCTTCGCAACGAGGCTTGTTTCGGTCGGGCGGACAGCGAAGCGTTCGATAGAACGACAGCGGATGCTGCGGCTGCTCGAGGTATGCCGGAATGGGCAAGTGCGAGAACGTTTGGAAATACTGCATCACCGCATCCCGCCACCACATGGCCTCTCGTTCCTGAATGCGAAGAAAGTCCTGCGTCTCGGCGAAGCGTTTGGCATCGATCGACGGCTTCACGCTCTCCCACTCGCGCCCCATCGACCGAACGGAATCGACGCCCTCCTGATAGTGGCGAGCCAATTCCTCCCACAGCGTGCGGCCGCTTTTCATTCGGTACGTCCACGGCACGTGATGGAAGAACAGCAGATACTTCTCCGGCACCGAGTCGCTCGCGTACCACTCATGCAATGGCGAGAAATATTGCGCGACGGCATCGCTGCCGGTCTTGGTGCGATCGAACCCTACACCAAGCGAATCGGCCTTGTGGAAGTATGGCGGTGATTGATCGGCGCGAGGCAATGTCGCCCACGGCCCCGGACCATAGTGGTGATTGTTCGCCATGATGTGCACGAGGCCGAGTGGCGTCATGTAGTTCACCACCGCCTCACGCGACGTCAGCATCATCGACCGGATCGTCGACACGGCTTTCGGATCGTTCGTGAACGTCATCCGAATCCATTCGTCGGCAATCGCCGAGGACGTGAGGGTATGATCCCACGCGAGCCGGCCGAACGCGTACCAATTCGCCTGATTGAACTCGGAGCCGGTCCAGTTCCGATCGTCGCCGATGTTTGCGACGCCGGTGATGCCGCTGCGACTGTGGGCGTCCAGCGATCCGTCGATCACCTTTGCGACCGTCGAACCTTTGCCCTTGGCGTACGTGTCGGCGTCGAGCACTTCCTTGAAGAGCGGCGCCAAATATACCAGGTGCGTATCCTGGCCGAGGTACTCCTTGGTGATTTGGAACTCCATCATCATCGGCGTCTTCGGCATCGCGCCGAAGAGCGGCGAGAACGGCTCGCGCGGCTGAAAATCGAGCGGGCCGTTCTTCACCTGCACGAACACGTTCGGGTGAAACTGGCCGTCCAGCGGCTTGAACTCGTCGTATGCCTGTCGAATGCGATCGGTCGCGACTTCGTTCGAGTACACGAATGCGCGCCACGTGACGACGCCGCCGTGCGGTGCAACCGCCTCGGCGAGCATGTTCGCGCCGTCGGCGTGCGTGCGCTTGTACTCCTGCGGCCCCGGCTGGCCTTCGGAGTTCGCCTTCACGACGTAGCCGCCGAAATCTGGAACGTACTTGTAGATCTCGTCGGTCTTCGCTTTCCACCACGCGCGAACCGCCGTGTCGAGCGGGTCGGCTGTTTTGAGACCGCCAATCTCCATCGGCGCGCTGAATCTCGCCGTCAAGTAGACGCGAATGCCATACGGTCGAAAGACCCCGGCGAGCGCCGCGACCTTCGCGAGATACTCTGGCGTGAGAATCTTCGCGTTCGCGTTGACGTTCGTCAGCGACACGCCATTGATGCCGATCGACGCGTTCGCGCGCGCGTAGTCGCGATAGCGCCGCGGCAACGAATCTGGAAGATGCGGCCAATCCCACAGCGATTTTCCCGCGTATCCGCGTTCGACACTGCGATCGAGATTGTCCCAGTGGTCGAGCATCCGCAGCGTGATGCGCGGCGCGCTCACAATCGACAGACCCGCAACGGACTGCTCCATCTGCACTCGGCGAAGCAGCGCAAATGCGCCGTAGAGAACGCCGATCTCTCGATTCGCCGCGATGACGATGACGTGCTTGCCGCGCACGGTCGTCGACCGAACGATGAAACCATCATCGCCCGCTTGCTCGAGCGCAGCTTTCAAGTTCAGCGATGCGACGATCGGCGATGTCGCCGGCGTTCCAAGCACGATCGATTGCTCGCCGATCACACGCGTGTCGATCGAAGGTGCGATGCCAAGCAACCCGCTGAGTCCCTGCACGAGCTCGTCGCGCGCGGCATCGAGCGTGGGCGAGCGCTTCTCGACGACGATGTGCGACAGCGCGCGACGGTAGATCGTCAGACGCGAGCCGGTAGGCAGACGCCGATAGCGAAGCCACAGATCGTAGCCGTCTTCGTCGGCGATCGGTGCGGTGAGCGCACGCGCGGGAGCCGACCGCACCGGCGCGGCCATCGCGAGCGCACACACGACGATCGCGGCGCGCGCCACTGTGCTCGAGTGCGTGATACGCCGCCGCCCGTGCATCACTGAACCCGGCGGCGACTAGAAAGGAATGTTCGGCCGGCGTGCGTCGTTGGGATCGGCCCACGACTGATTCGGAATCGTCGGCGTCCAGCCTGGACGCAGCGGATCCTGATCGTACGGGTACGTCCCGAGTCGCTTGAACAGCTCGTGGTATTCGCCCAGCCGATCGCGATCGAGCTGCACACCAAGCCCAGGGCCGGTGGGAACGGGCATTGTTCCGCCGCAATAACACATCTTCCCGCCGACGATCACGTCGTCCTTCAGGTGATGGTAGTGCGCGTCCGCCGAGAACGAGAGGTTGGGCACGACCGCACCCAAGTGCAGCATGGTCGCGAGCTGAATCCCGAGCTCGCCCGACGAGTGCACCGCCACGCCGAGCTGGAATGCTTCGCACAACCCAGCGGCCTTCACGCATGGTCGAATGCCGCCCCAGAACGTCGTGTCGAGGAGAATCACGTCGACGGCGGTCTCGAGGACATTCGCCGCGAGCTGCTCGAAGCCCACAACTACGGTGTTTGTCGCGAGCGGCATGCGCACCTTTTCCCGTGTGCGACGCATGCCGTGCATCCCGAAGACAGGATCCTCGAGATAGTCGTTGTTCAGATCTTCGATCCGCTGCCCGAACCAGATCGCCTGCTCGGTGGACCACACGCCGTTCGGATCGAAGCGGAAGGTGTCACCAGGAAGCGCGTCCGCGATGGCGCGATAGCACTCGAGCTCATAGGCCGGCGGAAAGACGCCGCCCTTCAGCTTGTGCGAGCGGAAGCCGTGGGTCTGCTTGAGCTCGAGCGCATGCGCGACGAGCTGCTCGCACGTGCGAACCTCGCCCTCGCCGGTTTCCGGGTTTGCATATCGAAAAAACAAATACGACGCGAAGGGAACGCGATCTCGCACCCGCCCGCCGAGAATGTCGCTGACCGGCACGCCCCACTTCTGGCCCAGAATGTCGAGACAGGCGAACTCCAGCGCCGCGAGCATCTGAGTTCTGTTGTTGTACAGCGACGCGGTGGGGTTCGCGATCAGAAAGCGCATCTCCTCGAGCCGGGCCGGATCGCGGCCAAGAAGATATGACTTGAGGCCATGTACAGCCTCGACGGCACTTTGGCCACCGCCACCCATCTCGCCGAGCCCGATGATCCCTTCGTCGGTCTCGACTTCTATGATGGTGCGGACGAAGCGACCCCAATGGCACCCGTTGGCGTGCCGAAGCGGAGCTTCGAGCGGCACGGTGACGGGTGTGGCGCGGATGTCCGTGATTTTCATGATGATACAGCGAGATAAATTGACCTTATCACTCGACAAGACTGAGGTCGCTCGGCCGCCGTGTCAAGGAAACGGCTCACACGACCGGGCCTCGATCCACGCAACGACAACTGCGACAGCGAGTTACGTCAAACGCCGCTGAACGAGCTGAAGCCGCCGTCCACCGGGATCACGGCCCCGGTCACAAAGGAAGCTGAACTACTGCACAGCCACTGCACAGCTCCGGCCAGCTCGTCCGGGTTCCCGAAACGTCCCATGGGAGTGCGCGCGATGATCGCGCGAGCGCGGTCGGTGTAACCGCCATCCGGCGTCACGAGCACCGCCCTGTTCTGTTCGGAAACGAAAAAGCCCGGGGCGATCGCATTCACCCGAATTCCGGCGCCGTGCTTTCGCGCCAGCTCCACGGCCAACCACCGCGTGAGATTGTCGATTCCCGCCTTTGCGACGGAATATCCGAGCACTCCGCTCAGCGCCTGATACGATGCCATCGACGAGACGTTCACGATCGAGCCCGAGCCACGCGTCGC
>Ga0070681_10000205_pt1 | contig 46132 bp, 43 predicted proteins | sample KBSC83BmetaG_FD_65650 | JGI IMG/M metagenome (GOLD analysis project Ga0070681, IMG submission 65650) | Corn rhizosphere microbial communities from Kellogg Biological Station, Michigan, USA - KBS C8-3B metaG | ecosystem: Host-associated > Plants > Roots > Rhizosphere | place: USA: Michigan...
CGCGCACCATCCGGTCCAGGATGGGGAAGTCGAACGAATAGCCGTTGTGTGCGACGATGATATCCTCGCCGCAGAAGGCCGCGAACTTCGGCCAGATGTCCGCGAACCTCGGCGCCATCGACACATCCACAGCGCGAATACCATGCGTGTCGACTGCGCCTGGCGCGATGGGGATGTCGGGCTTCACGAGCGAGTTGAATACCTCGACGATCTCACCGTCCCTCACTCGCACCGCCGCGATCTCGACGACCTCGGATGTCGCGAGATCCCTGTCGGTCGTCTCGATGTCGACCGCCGTGAAGTCCCGGAACGCGTCGGACGCGGTGCCGATCTCCAGGACCTGCGCTGCCTTGAACGTACCAAGGACCAGGCCGAGCGACGGCGTATCGGCAGGTGTGATCGCATCGCCATCGGTCGTCGTGCCGGTCGCCACCCGCGCCGTCACGCCGATCTGCGCGAGCATGGCTCCGAGGGCAATCTCGATGCCGCCGAGCCGCGGCAGATCGATGTACCGATCGCGTTCTCGCGCGAAACGGAACCGCTCGGCGAGACGAACGATCTCGGGGTGATCGGCGGGGTCGCTCAGCTCATCGTGACGCTCCTCCAGCGGCGAGCGCGGCCGAATGTTCTGTGACAGCAGATCGGCAACGAGCGCTTCGAGCGATCCGTGCGCGCGCTCCAGCGCGAGCAAATTGCGGTAGCGTGAGAGTGCGAGCCGGATGCGCTTGCCGTTCGCGTCGCCCTTCGCGAGCCGCTTGCTCGTCTCGACGAGCTCCTTGGCGAACTCGCGCTTCCGTGCGCGCGCTCTGGTGCGAACCTCGTTCAAGAGTGGCGTCGGGAGCGTCGTCGCGAAGAAGCTCTCGCGCACGATCTCGTCGCGCGGATGCGCGATCACTCGCAACGCGGCGAGAACGTACGCGATCACAGGTTCCTCGGAGAGCGCGCGTCCATGGGCGAGCCGACACGGAATCCCGGCGTTCAGCAGCGCTGCCTCGAGCTCGTTGCCGATCTCGTGTTTTCGGTACAGCACGGCGATTTCGCCGAGGTTGTGCGCGTTCTCGGCGCGATCCCGCACGATGTCGTCCACGACCCACGTCAGCTCGCGTTCGTCCGAGTCGAAGTGGAACGCGGTCACCTCGTAGGGCGATATCCGATCGGTCTGCGGGATCGCGCGCCCGTCGAAGATCGGCGGATTATTCTCGATGAGTCGCCGGGCGAGATCGAAAATGTGGCGGGGACACCGTCGGTTCTCGGCGAGGTAGATGGGACTCGTTAGGGCGAAGTCGTTGATGAAGCTCGTGAACGCCCGCGGGTCGGCGCCTGCCCACGCATAGATCGACTGCTCGTCGTCCCCTACGGCGAAGACGTGTCGGTGGTCGCGTGCCAGGGCGTAGATGATCCGGTACTGCACCGGGTTCAGGTCCTGGAACTCATCGACCAGGATCACGCGCCATCGGTTGCGGATCTCCTGGGACGCGCCCGTCTTCTCGAGAAGCTCTGCTGCCTTGACGACGAGTGTGTCGAAGTCGACCACGTTCCGCTTGGCGAGAAACTCTTCGTACTTCGCGAACAGCCGAGCGTCGTCTGCGTACAACTGATCGCCACGGAGCCGGTGGACGGAGAATCGCGTGAGGATCTTCCGATGCGGCTGCTTACCGCCTATGAGCCGGCGGAGCACGGTGCGCTGGTACTCTTCGTCGGCAATGCCGAACCCGGCGCCGAGGTTGACGTGCGACCCGTGCTCGCGAAGCAGCTCGGCGCAGAAGGCATGTAGCGTCCGACGCTTGACACCCTCGGCCCGCGATCCGATGCGGCGCGCCAATCGCGACGCGATCTCGTCAGCGGCCTTGTTGGTGAACGTGAAGGCGCAGATGCGCGTAGGGTCGATCTCGAGCTGCTCGATGAGATATCGGATGCGTTCGATGAGGCAGAACGTCTTTCCGGCGCCGGGTCCAGCGAGGACCAGCGTGGGCCCCGGTGGCGCTTCGATCGCTGCGCGCTGGGACGGGGAGGGTATCTCGAGCGGGACCGCTGTCAGTAGCGGGTCGGGGGCGACTCCGGAAACGGCCACACCGCGAATCTAGCGACGTGACACACACCAGACGAGCCGCGATTCGGCCACAACGGGTGCCCGGCGGTCGTTCAGGTCAGACTAGGCGAGCAGCTTATCGAGCGTGATGGGCAAGTCGCGGATCCGCTTGCCGGTCGCGTGGTAGACCGCGTTCGCGATCGACGCCGCCACACCGACGATCGGAATCTCCCCCACGCCCTTCGCTCCAATCGGGTTGATGTGCGCGTCATCCTCCGGTACGAACGTCACGTCGATCGAGCCAATGTCCGCATTCACCGGCACATGATACTCCGCCAGGTCGGAATTCACGTAGCGGCCCGAGCGGCGGTCGATGTGCGTCTCCTCGAGCAACGCCTGCGAGACGCCCCACACGATTCCGCCCATCATCTGACTCGTCGCCGTCTTCACGTTCAGGATCTTCCCGCCACCGTACGCGGCCACCACGCGCGGAACGCGAATGAGGCCGAGGTCGCGGTCCACGCGAACCTCGGTGAACACCGCGCCGAACGAATGCATCGAGTACTGCTGCTGGTCGGGCGTCGGCTTGAGGTCCACGCGGGCCTCGACGGGCCGGCCGCCATTCCGCGCGATCACGGCCGCGAACGTCTCACCCTTCGAGGGATCCGAGCCCAACGTCAGTTTCCCATCGGCGGCCCGGACATCGTCCTCGCGCGCCCCGTGTAACGGCGACGCGGCGTCCGCGATCGCCATCTGCACCAACTTCTGCCTCGCGGCCACGGCGGCCGCGTTGACGGCGGGCCCGGTCGACGACGCGGTCATCGACCCGACGGATGGCGGCGTCGGCGGCATGTCGGTGTCGCCCAGCTCGAAGCGCACGCGCTCCACCGGTAGGCCTAACGCGTCTGCCGCGACCTGTGCCATGATCGTGTACGTTCCACAGCCGATCTCCTGACTGCCCGCACGCACGAGCGCCTTCCCATCCGGCAGAATGCGGGCGACACACGACGCGGGCGTCTGTCGCGCCGGATAGGTCGCCGTCGCCATCCCGTGACCCACCAGCCAACGGCCGTCCGTCATCGATCGAGGTTTCGCCGATCGCTTGCTCCACCCGAACCGCTCGGCGCCAACGCGGTAACACTCACGGAGCGACTTGCTCGACCACGGCTTGTCGCTCTCGGGATCTTTCTCCGCGTAGTTCTTGAGCCGGAGCTCCACCGGATCCATGCCGAGCGCCACGGCCAGCTCGTCCATCGCGCTCTCGAGCGCGAAGCTGCCAGTCGACTCCCCCGGCGCCCGCATGAACGTCGGCGACCCGACGTTCATCCGCACGAGCTCGTGGTTCGTCTCGATGTTCGGCGACTCGTACAGCATCCGAGTCAACATGCCGCTCGACTCGAGGAAGTCCTCGAGCGTCGACGTCGTTGCTGTCGTGAGATGCCTGACGACGGTGAGGGAGCCGTCTTTCTTCGCGCCGAGCGTGAGTTGCTGGGACGTGTGCGCTCGCCCTCCTGATGGGCCGAACATCTGTCGCCGGGTCAGCACGAGCCTCACCGGACGTGAAACGTGCTTGGCCGCCATAGCGGCGAGGTACACATGCGACCACGGACCGCCCTTGCTGCCGAAGCCGCCGCCCGTGAAGTACGACACGACTCGCACATTTTCCGGCGGAATGCCGAACGACCGCGCCACGCTGCTTCGCACGCTGAAGATGCCCTGCGTAGAGTCGTAGAGCGTCAGCTTGTCGCCATCCCACACGGCCTGCGTGTTGTGCGGCTCCATCGGGTTGTGATTCTCGAACGGCGTCGTGTACGTGTGTTCGACCTTCACCTCGGCCTCGGCGAGCCCCTTGGCGGTGTCCCCGCGCTGGCTGTGCCGACGACTGTTGCCGACGGGATGGGTCGCCTCGGACGGCGCGTGTGGTGCCGTCTTGATGTCGAGCTCGGGTCGCTCCTCCGCATACTCCGCTTTGACGAGATTCGCAGCGGCGGTCGCGTGCTCCAACGTGTCGGCGATGACTACCCCGATCGGCTGCCCGTTGTAGTGGACTGCGTCGTCCTGGAGGATCGTCGGCACGCGCATCACGGGACCGCCACCGGACCCCGCCTGCGGCTGCGGGAGGCGCGGCGCATTCTGAGGCGTCAGGACGGCGAGCACCCCGGGTGCACGCTCGGCGGCCGCGGTGTCCACGCGTCGCACACGCCCCTTCGCGATCGTGCTCGTCACGATGACGGCGTGCGCGACGTTAGGCAGCGCGAACTCCGCGGCGTACTTCGCCTCCCCGGTGACCTTGAGGCGCCCGTCGACCCGATTGAGCGGGGTGCCGACGCTCGGGGCCGCCGCGTTGCCGCTCACCTTCGCCGCGTCGCTCATGCCGACACCTCCGTGAGCGCGCGCACCAGCGTGCGCTTGGCCAACTCCACCTTGAACGCGTTGTCCCGGTGCGACACCGCTCCTCGAAGCGCCGCGTCCGCCGCCGCGCGGAACGCGGCGGCAGTAGCTCGTTTGCCGATGAGTGCCCGTTCCGCGGCGGTCGCGCGCCACGGCTTGGTCGCGATGCCGCCAAACGCGACACGCGCGTCGCGGATCGTGTCGTTCGCGATGTCCAGGGCGACCGCTGTCGACGCCAGCGCGAAGGCGTAGCTCGAACGATCGCGAACCTTGAGGTACAGCGACCGACGCGCGAAGGGCAGGGGAGGGAGCTCGATCGCCGTGATGACCTCGCCGGGACTCAGCACGGTCTCGCGCTCGGGATGGCTACCGGGAAGCAGATGCAGGCTCGCGATCGGCATCGTCCGTTCGGCGCTCGGCTGCGCTCCCGGCCCACGAACGCGGACATTCGCAGCAAGTGCCACGAGCGCGACCGCCGGGTCTGACGGATGCGTGGCGATGCAAAGCTCGCTCGTGCCGAGGATCGCGTGGCTGCGGTTGAACCCCTGCATCGCGGAGCACCCGGATCCCGGATCTCGCTTGTTGCACGGCGTGGCAGTATCCCGGAAGTAGGGACACCGCGTCCGTTGAAGCAGGTTGCCAGCCATCGACGCCATGTTGCGGATCTGGCCCGAGGCCGCGGCCAACAGCGCCTGACTCAACACGGGATATCGTTCCTTCACCGGCGCGGTCCAGGCCACGTCGCTCATTCGCGCGAGTGCGCCGATGCGCAGCCCGCCGTTAGGCAGCTCGCTCACGGATCCGAGCGACGGATCACGGTCGCCGAGTGGGTTGAGGTCGATGAGATGCTCAGGGGTTTCGACCTCGAGCTTCATCAGGTCCACGAGCGTCGTGCCGCCGGCGATGAATCGCGTGGCAGGCCGCGCGCCGGCGCGTGTCGCCTCATCGAGCGAGGCCGGTGCCGTATAGTCGAACGGCTTCATCGCTGGCCTCGCTGGGCGGTCGCGGGGTTTTTCCGGACGGTCTGGATCGCCGCGACGATCCCCGGATACGCCCCACACCGACAGATGTTGCCGCTCATCGCTTCGCGCACGTCGTCATCGGCCGGGCCCCACGCTTCGCGGACCATCGCGGCCGCCGACATGATCTGCCCCGAGGTGCAGTAGCCGCACTGGAAGCCGTCGTGGTCGATGAACGCCTGCTGCATTGGATGCAGCGCGTCACCGGAAGCGCCGGCGCTGGCCGCGAGCCCTTCGATCGTCGTGATCTCCTTGCCCTGCTGCATCACGGCGAACGTGAGGCACGACAGGATTCGTCGGCCGTTGACGTGTACGGTGCATGCACCGCATTGGCCGTGGTCGCATCCTTTCTTGGGCCCGGTGATGCCGGCGTACTCCCGAAGCGCGTCGAGCAGTGTGACGCGGGGCTCGAGATCGAGCGACAGCTCGCGGCCATTGACGCGGAGCTTCACCGCTTCACCTGAGCCGACTGTCGTCGCGGCGCGTGGACGAGTAATGGGCTCGGCGCGCGCGACGCGACGCGTGAGCGCGATAGCGAGCGTCGCGGCAACCACCGTGGCCACGAAGTGCCGACGCGACCAGCCGCCCGAGTCGGCACCCACCGATGTCGGCAGGCACGCGCTGAGCGCCTCGGCCACCTCGTTAGGTGATGGCGGTGCGACGCCGACCGTATGGCGCCAGCTCACTCGACCGGCGCCGTCGATCACGAACACCGCCGCCCCATCCGCTACGCCATATCGCCTGGCGATGGGCCCGGTGTCGAGACAGATCGCCGGAAAGTCCAGCATGCGATTGTACATCCGCACGCACTCGGCCCACGACGGGTCCCAGTGCGACGGATGAAAGGCGAGCAGTACCGGCGCACCACGCAGCTCGGAGAGCCGGCGGCGCTGGCCTGGGTGGCCCGCGAGCTCGAAGTCGGGGGCCTCACTACCGATTTCCGGAACGCGGCACTCCTCCGGAGGCGTAGTCATCCTCAACCACCTTCAACGCACGAGCGCGATCGTCGCAAGAACGATGCTCGCCACGATCAAAGGCGGCGGAGTGACGCAAGCAGCCTGCGGCCTTCGCTCCCATCGCGCACCGCAACTCGAGGAAACGGACTCTGACGACTGATCGCTCTCGCTGACGACTGGCCCACTTGGTACTGGCAGTACCGACTGAGATGTCGATGGCTCAGCGCGGCCAGCCGGTCTGCGGTAGTCGTGACGTGATCCGCAGGGCGTTCCGGTAGTACACCTTCTTGAGCACGCTGTCAGGCAGATCGATCCCGTACAGCTTCCAGAACGCGTGGTAGCCGCGGTAGTAGTCGAAGTAATCGTCGCGCGTCTCGAAGACGCGCCAATAGTACGGGTACTCCTCGGGCTGGAACGAGTCCTTCCCGAACAGCACGCGGTCCTGGTACTTGACGAAGAAGTCGTGTGCCCCGCGCGGCTGACGGCCGATGTCGTAGAGCACCGCGCCGACCTCGGTGTAGACGTTAGGCATCGCGTCGAGCATCTTGCCCAGCCGCCCCAGGTCGTTTGCGTGCCATCCCATGTGCGCCGCGACGAACGTCGTCTTCGGATGCTTGCGGAACAGGTTGTCCCGCTCGGTCATGAGCTCCTCGAACCGCGGGAACTTGTCCGCCGGATACCGCCGCTCGGGGAACAGCGACAGCTCGAGCCACCGCTCGTTCGTGTAGTCGATCGGCTCGAAGAACTCCTGCGGATCGGCGGTATGGATGAAGACGGGAAGCTTGAGCCGAGCGCAGGCGTCCCAGATGGGGTCGAGGTCCGGATCGTCGAGCTTGAGCCGGGAACCGTCGGCTTTCTTGATCGACAGCCCGAAGCCCTTACCGACTTCGCCGACACCCACCGCTCCCGCCGCAACGTCCGCCTCGAGTTGCGCGACCGCCTTCTCGGCCCACCCGGGGCCGACGTTGCGGAAGTCGATGCCGGCGAGCACGCGAACGCGGTCCTTCGCCTTGGGCGACGCGTTGATCACCGCCATCGCCTTCTGCAGTCGCTCGCCCGACATGTTGTCCGCGGCGACCATCATGCGGACGTTCAGGGTGTCGAGCCACGAGACGAGATTCGCCACGCCGTCCTCGGAGCCCAGCAGTCCCTGTGGATGGCCGTGGTAATCGATCGCCGGATATTTGGCGGTTTTGACGTAGTGTGCAGGCGTGACCAGGGTCGACTTCGGGCGGTAATCGAGAATGCTGGGCGCCGGCGCCTCGGGGCCCAGGCAATTTCGCGGGCGGATCTCGGTGGTCCCTGGCGGGCACGACTCGCCCGGCTGGATCTGGGTGCCGCGCGCGCCGCCCGGCCCGCGGTTTGACGGCTGCGACTGTTGCGCGATGAGTGGCGCTCCGACGAACGGCGAGACGGCGAGTGCAAAGATGACGGACGTGAGTCGCATGTGCGGTTCCGGGGGGTGAACCGGCAATCTGCGGTGCGGGAATCGAGGCGGGAACCCCGCTCCTACGCACTGCCCGGATGTCGTATGGCCATACCGCTCACGTCACCGCCGTCGAACGCCGGAGCGCGCGCGTGACGAGCGCGAACGCGATGGAGGGCGTCCAAACCCAGACGAACTCATTCCTGAGGATGGCAATGCCGCGCGCGGTGAAGAACCGGCGGGGATCGAGCGGCGAAACGAGAATGGGCCGCCATGGGAAGAAATAGCGCTCGTTCACGAACGGCGCGAAGAACGCTACACCGCCTCCTCCGGACGTCATCGCATCGAGCACGCCGTGCGACGCCGTCGCGAGAAAGAGATAGAGCCAGATCAGTCGTCGCTCCCCCGCGCTGTTTCCCCGAAACGCTACGAGACACAACCCAGCGAACAACGCGGCAAAGGCAAGCGAATGCGTGAATCCACGGTGTCCGAACAGGCTGTCGTACGGAACGCCGAGCCGGTAGCCGATCACGTCCAGATCCGGAATCGCCGCGCCGCCGGCGCCGAGCACCCAAAACCGGGCGGACCGTGACGGCGGCGGAAAGCCGGCACCGATCGCCAGCCCCACGACAGTGTGCGTGAATGCCGAAGCCATATCCTGGCGCTGCTCAGACCGACGCGTTGCCGCGACGCGATCGGTCGTCCAACTCGAGCCCGAAGAACTCGACCGTATCGCTCTTGCCACTCTGCCGAAATGCGTCGACCTCACGGGCGTACGGCTTGAACCCGGCCGACGCGTACAGCGCTCGCGCGGCCGTTGCGCGTTCGACGGCCGACAGGAGGAGCCGCTCGACGTTAGGCCAGCCTCGCGCTTCCGCCACGACGCGATCGAGCAAGGCCCGCCCTACGCCGTGGCCTCGAGCCTCGGGCGTGACGTACATGCCCCAGACGACTGCTTTGTGGCGCGACTTCATCCTTGATTCCTGCGCGCACCCGATGACGCCAATCAGGTTCCCGTCCGCGAATGCCCCGAGCACGACGCGGGCAACCGGGGTCAACGCTGCATCGAGCCGCTCGCCAACGGCGGTGAGCGGTCTCGACACCTCCTCGTCGTAGGATGAGCCGAACGCCTCGGGCGACTCCCGGAGCGATCGAAGTCGGAGCACCTGAAACGCAGCGGCGTCTTTCGGTGTGAGAGGTCGAATGTCGAACCGCATCTCCAGTCCCGGCGAGTGGGACTGAACATGGTAATCGAGAGTCGGCCTTCCCACATGGGGATCAGTCGTACCGCAGCGCCTGAACCGGATCGATTCGCAGCGCCCGCCGTGCCGGGAGCCAGCTTGCCACGAGTGCGGCGCCGAGGAGGACGACGACGACGGTGGCAAATGTCGCCGGGTCCGTCGTGCGCACGTCGTAGAGCACGGTTGCCATCACGCGCGTGAGCAGGAGCGCACCGGCGATCCCGGCCGTCACGCCGATGCCCGCGAGGAGCATGCCCTGGCCGATGACCAGCCGGAGCACCGCGCGTGGCGTCGCCCCGAGCGCGACACGAACGCCAATTTCCTGCCGGCGCTGGCTCACCGCGTACGCGAGCACGCCGTAGATGCCTAACACGCCGAGCGTGAGCCCCATCACGCCGAACAACACGAGCAACGTGGCGAGGAGCCGTGGTCGTGCGACGTTGTCGCCGACGATGGCGGACAGCGTCTCGACGTTCGTGATCGTCTGATCCCGATCGACCGACCAGATGGCCTCGCGCACTGCGTTCGCGTACCGGAGCGGATCGCCGGCCGTGCGAACGGCGATGCTCATTCCCGACCGCATGTTCTGCGGGTAATGGATATACGCGTACGGCTCGGCCGGTTCGGTGAGGCTCTTCTGCCGGAAGTCCCCGACCACCCCGATGATCTGGATGGCGACCGGTCCCATGCGCACCACTTTCCCGACCGGACTTTCGTTGGGGAAATAGCGCTTCGCGAACGCTTCGTTGACGATCCACACCGGCGGCGCGTCCTCGCGGTCGGCCGTCGTGAACGTGCGTCCTTCGCGCAGCGGGATGCCCATCGCGCGAAAGTAGTCGGCGCTCACGTGAAGGACGGCCAGGCGCACCGACTTTTCCGCGTCGCCGCGGGCGCTGCCCGGAACCGTGAGCGGACGCAACTCGCCGGCTCCCCGAAGCGGAAAATCTTTCGCCGAGCCAACGGCTTGGACGCCGGGTACCGCAGCGATCCGATCGAGAAGCGCCTGGTAGTATCCGCGAACGCGTTCCTCACCGTACCGCTCGTAGGCGATGCCCAAGCGGACGGCCAGCACGTTATTCGCTTTGAAGCCCGGGTCGACGTCGAGCAGCCGCCCGAAGCTCTTCGTCGCGAGCCCGGCGCCGACCACGAGCACGACGGCAAGCGCCACCTCGGCGACCACGAGCGCGGCGCGCAGGCCCTGGCCGGCATTGCCAACCGAGCCGCGACTCCCGGCGCGGAGCACGCTCTGAAGGTTTCGCGACGTCGCGCGAATCGCTGGCAGGAGACCGAAAATGAGACCGGCGAGCGTCGAGACGCCGAGCGCGTAGAGCAGCACCACGCCGTCGATTCGGATTTCCGTCGCACGGGGCAGATCTCCGGCGCCGACGGTTCCAAGGACACGTACGCCGGCGACCGCGAGCGCGACACCTAACGCGCCGCCAATCAGGGCGAGCACGAGACTCTCGGTGACGAGCTGGCGAATGATGCGCCCACGACCGGCTCCTAACGCGGATCGGACCGCCAGCTCGCGCTGACGTGCCGTCGCGCGGGCGAGCAGGAGCGCGGCGATGTTGACGCACGTGATGAGCAGCACGAACCCGACGGCGCCGAGCAGCACGATGAGCGGGCGGCGGACGTCGCCGACGAGCGCATCGTGAACGGGCAGCATCGTCACGTCGGTCCATCCCCGAGCCGCGGGCTCGCGCTCGGCCGTTAGGCGGGAGAGCGACGCCAACTCGTCGTGCGCCTGCTGGATCGTTGCTCCCGGCGCCAGTCGTCCGATCACGTCGAGGAAGCGACTCCCGCGCTCCCGTCCGATCGCGTCCGGGCCCATGTTGGACAGCGGCATCCAGAAATCGATGCGGTCGGCCGGGTACGTGAAACCCGGCTCCATCACGCCGACGACGGTGTACGGGATGCCGTTGATCGTGAGCGCACGGCCAACGACGTTGCGATCACCCGCGAGCCGGCGCTTCCAGAATCCGTCGCTCAGTACCACGTAGTGGTCGTTGCCCTCGATGGCTTCCTCCGGCCGAATCGTGCGGCCGATCTGTGCGCGCGGGCGCAGGGTCTCGAAGAACGTGGGGGTGAAGTACGCCCCCTGAATTCGTTCGGGCATGCCGATACCCGTGAGGTCGGCCCCGCTGCCGCCGGACGAGTACCAGTAGGCGGAGAGCGAGGAGAATCGCTTGGTCGCGGCCGCCCATTCCTTGAAGTCCGGTTCCGAGACCTGCGACTTCAGGTCGTTCTCCGACTGGTTCGTGTGCCAGACGCGGACGACCCGATCGGGCTCGGGGAAGGGCAGAGGACTCAAGAGCACGCCGCGGACGACGCTGAAGATCGCCGTATTGGCCCCGATGCCTAACGCCAGCGTGAGCAGCGCGACCGGCGCGAACCCGGGCGCCGAGCGGAGTGCTCGGAGCGCGTAGAAGAGGTCTTGCTTGAGCTCGTCGATCATCGTGGTGTGTCGGGTTTCGCGTTCGCGCCGATCGTCCTCGGCGCGGCAGTACTCGCGAGTGAATTCGAGGTTGCCGAATCGCGACGCGGCTTCGCGGCGCGCCTCGTCGGCGGGAAGGCCGCGCGCTATGAGCTCCTCGACGCGTCGCGCGAGGTGGAACGCCAGCTCGGCGTCGATGTCGCGGGCAACCTGGCGTTTCGAGCGCCAGGCAAAACGAAACTCGCGGCCCGGGTCCGGCGTGCGCGTCATGGGCCGGGGCGGTCAGGCGGTATCGAGGACGCGGAACAGCACGCCCATGTACTGTCTCAGCTCGGCGACCTCGCTCTTGAGCTGTCGGCGCCCGGCCGGAGTGAGCGTGTAGTACTTCGCCCGGTGTCCGGTGTCGGAAGTTCCCCACTCGGAATCCACGAAGCCTTTCCGCTCGAGCCGGTGCAGTGCCTGGTAGAGCGCCGCGTCTTCCACGGCCAGGGCACCATCGCTGCGGTCGCTGATCCATCGCGCTATCCCATAGCCGTGCATGGACGTCCATGACAGCGTCCGCAAGATCAGGACGTCGACCGTGCCCTGCAGAAGTCCGAGTGCTGTTTGCGCCATTCCGTCCTCACCGGGTTGCCTCACATGATGAGGTACTCATCATGTGAGGCAATGTAGACCTCGGGCCGCCTGAGTCAACGACGGTCGCACTCTCTTGGACCGGTGAATGCGCGAAATGGTTCGCTCCCGTTTCTCCGTGAAATCGGGCGTTGAGGTTTGCGCCTTGAAATTCCCGGGTCTGACTTCGAAACGAGACATCATCCATGATGGGTCGGGCGGCTTTCGCGTGCGCGATCGCCTTGTGCGTGGGATCGGCAGTCTCGGTGGCACAGGGGCAGAACGGCGGGTTCCCGGGCGGGGCTCGCTTTGGCGGGCTCTCGGATTGTCCCGACCCGCCGATGACGAAGAACGTCCCGTACGACGGCGAGTTCACCTTTGTCCGGCTCAAGTACAAGGGCGGTCCGGGCCAGTGCTATTACCGCGGAGAGCCGACGTGGGCGCACGGGTATGGCTACGCCGAAAATGGCACGGCGGAGATGAACCTCATGCGGATCGTCGGCGAGATCAGCGTGATGCGCCCGCATGTGGACGCGACGAATGTCATCGCGATCGATGACCCGGAGCTATTTCGCTACCCGGTCGCCTTTCTCGTCGAGGCCGGCTATGTGACGCTGACGGACAAGGAGGTGCTCGCGCTCCGCCGCTACCTGCTGCGTGGTGGGTTCCTGATCATCGACGACACCCGCGAGGACGCGTTCCGAGGCCAGAGCGGCTGGGCGAACATGGCGGCGATGCTGCAGGTCGTGCTGCCGGACCTGCATCCGATCGACCTCGATGTCACGCATCCGATCTTTCACGCGTTCTTCGACATTCCGTCGTTCGACATCGTGAAGCAGTACTATGACCAGGGGCCGCCGGTCTTTCGTGGCATCTTCGAGGACAACGACCCGAAGAAACGGCTCATGGTCATGATCAACTTCAATACCGACATCTCGAACTTCTGGGAGTATTCGGCGTTAGGCTTCCGGCCGATGGAGGAGTCGAACGAGGCGTACGAGCTGGGCGTCAACTATCTCTTCTACGCGCTGACGCACTAGATCCCGAGCCCGATATTCAGATAGTAGCGCGTCCGGCGATCGTCGTCCGGGAATCCCGCCACCGGGCGCAGCATCGCCACGCCCACGTTCACGAGAAAGAACGCCAGGCGCAACTCACCGCCGGCCAGCGTCTGGTTCGGCTCGAGCTGTGATGGGTCGCCCCAGGTTCGCAGCGCGGATCCAAGGACCTCGATCCCGGACGCGAACGGACCGGCCATGAAGTAGCCCGCGCTCCCACGGGCGCCGCCCACACCAACCTCCGCCAGCGCGATGGGACCGGCAAACGGCACTCGCCCCATGCGCTTGCCATACGCGACCCCCAACGCGGCACCGGCCTTGAGCGGTGGTCCGAAGCGCAGGCCCGGCAGCATCTCCGCTCGCCATTGGGCGAAGGCGCGTTCCGTCCACGCGCTGCCGAGCATCACGATGACCGCCGCGCCCCGCCATACCCACGACCCTACCATCAATTGACGGTGAATGTGAACGGCTGGGAGGTCACGTTGCCGGACGTCGCGGTGACGGTGCCCGTGCCCGCCGCGACTCCAGTCACGAGACCCGACGCGTTCACACTGAGCGTCGACGTTGGCGATGCGACGTACGTGAATTTCGCGTCGGGAATGGTCAGGCCATTCACGTCGCGAGCGACGGTCGTCAACTGCACCTGTTCACCGACCGCGATGGACTGCTTCGGAGCCGTGATGGTTACCGAAAGGAGCGGAGCACTCACGGGGTCGCTGGAACACGCCGCCAGTAGTATCGTTGCTGCCAGAAGTGCTGCCCTTCTCATGAACCCTCATCTCGTTGCAAGACAGGCTGTGACGGAGGTCGTCGCTGGCTGTGCAACGTACCGGGCACGTCAACCGCACGCTACACCGCCGGCCCCACGTCGCGGCGTCCCCCTCAAGTTTCTTCGGACTCGACATGCGCAGACTCGCGCTGATGGCGGCGATGGCCGTCGCTCTTCCCGCGTCCGCCCGCGCGCAGGCGTGCCTCGGCTCCGTGGCGTTCGGCGTCATGCCGGTGCGATTGGGCGGCGGAGCGTTTTTCGGAAAGGACTACACCGGATACGGGCTGTCGCTCATCGGCGGCAAGGACAACGCTGCCTTCGGCCTCGTTGGTGTCTCGCGCGCGTACTTGGACGGCTACGACGACACCGATGACGAGTTGTACGCCGAGCTTGGGTGGCAACGATCGATGGGATCACGCGCCCAGCTTTGTCCCGTGGTGGGAGTGAGCTTCGGCACGGGTCCCGATGGCGATGGATACGAGGTGAAGTCGCGAGTCGGATCCGCTGGCGTCGCACTCGGCATGACTTTCCTGCCAAAGCCGAGCGTGAAGCTCATCCCCAACGGGACCGTGGAGCTTCAGTACGGGGCCGTGGACGTGACGGACCAGGCGAGCGGGAAGCAGACCTACTCCGATACGTACGGCGTGCTGGATCTCGGAGTCGGAATCACGCTGTTTCACGATAGGCTTTCGATGGCGCCGACCGTGCGGTTCCCCTTCGCCGCCGACGATAATTCGGTGTCGTACGGGATCTCGTTCAGCGTGGGGATCGCGTTTCGGCGGTAGAGATCTCGGAGATGAGGCGTTCCGGTTCGGCGACTCGCACCCCGAGCCGCGTCAGGCGCTTCCTGATACCGAACGGTAGCCGCGCGTCGACGGGCTCGGCGAACGTGAGCATCACGTTCGGTTCGAGAGGCTTCGCGCTGTTCACGTAATCTCGGGCCATCTGCGGGTCCGGCACCGACCGCCACGTCGCCAGCTCCGCACTCGCGATGACAGACCGCGACACCTGGCACCGCAGGTGATTGCCGACCGCGATGACCACGTCTCGGTCGCCTAACGTCAGCGTCGCCAGAGCCCTTGCCTGGTAGTCGCGCCAGAGCCACACCAGCGTGGCGGCGTTGAGCGCCGTGATCGCCCACGCCCACGCAGGGTGCCGTGCGGCGATCCAGAAGTGCAGCGCAACGCCTTCCACCACGAGCGCCAGGCCGATGCCCGCCAGCAGCGACGCCGATGCGCCGCCTTGAAGCGGAAACGCCCGAGTCGTTCGGGCTGAAGGGTCGCGGGTGTTCGGTGCGGACATGCGCGGGGGCTCGCTGATCGGTAAGTTAAAATCGGTCGGCGGGCGGTGGCCAAAAAGCTGCGGATACCAGCGTGGCTCGATCGCGGTGTGCCGACCACGTCGCGATCGCCTTGGGTTCTCGACTGCGGAGGGTGCATGACGACGAGTCGCCAGACGGAAGACCTCAACCATCCCGCCATTCGCGACCTGGTGAACTCCGCGAATGCGTTGCCGCTCGGCGACCGCGTGACCCTGCTCAAGGCGCTCATTCCCGAAGTGGCGCGCGAGATGTCGCCGCGGGAGTTCGAGGCGACGATGGTCGATCTCCGCCTCAAGGGCGAGCGTTTCTACGACGCGCTCACGCACCCTGGCCAGGGGCGTGAATCCCGGAGCGTCATGGGCGAGCGCGACGTGGAGCGACGTTAGGCCGCGGAGCTGTCGTCTTTGCTGGCAATCAGAAAGCGGCAGCGAGGACGGTTCGTCCGCTCGCATCGCTGTGTGACCGTCGCGCCCACGAATTCGCTCACCAGGCTCTCCATGGCGTTGCACGTCTCCGGATGATGGACGGCCGCGGCTGCGAGCGGGCAGCCGTGGCTCCGGATGATGAGATCGTGGTGCTCCTCGCTCACCGCGGTCAACCCACCGAGCTGGTTCAGTAGCTCACTCGCGGCCGCGGCGCGCGCCTTCAGCTCTCCACGCGGCCGAGGCTGCCCCGCGAGAAGCTCGCGTCCCACGTCGCGCATGACCGCGTCGAACTCCGCGCTCGAGAGGCGTTCGGCCAGCACGTGTAGCAGCTGCGTGAGGACAGGGATATAGGCTCGCGAGAGCCGCTGCTCTGCGTGGCCAGTGAGCTCATACACGTGAGCCGGCTTCGTCCGTCCACGACGCATGCCGCGTCGCTCGACGGATCCGTCACGTTCCAGAACCGCGAGCTGCAGCCGCACGGCGGTGCGGGTTAGTCCTAGCTCGCCTACGAGGTCGTCGAGAGTCGCCGGTCCGCGGCGTAGGACGTTGATCACCCGACTCCGGGTATCGCCACGATCTGTAATCACGAGAAGGAAAGGTGCGCTGGGGGGTTGCGAAGCGGGATCGTCTCTCTCATCATACGAAAGAAACGACAGTCCAATTAGTTGATTCTACAACTTATAGTGCAGCAGCGGAATCCACTACCCTCAGGAGCCAATCCATGTCGCCCATCCGTCTCGCCGACCGTCGCGTTCTTGGTGCGCTCGCCGCGATTGCTACCGCGATCGCCGTCGCCGGCTGCAAGAAGACCGAGAACCCGCCGGCGGATACCGCCGCCCCCGCCGTCGCCCCGGCGCCCGATACGACCAAGCCCGCTGCCGCCGCCGCGCCGGCGATAAACGACGCGCAGATCGCGAGCATTGTGGTCACCGCGAATTCCGTGGACAGCGCCGCCGGCAAGTTGGCTGAGAAGAAGGGCGCCTCCAAGGCCGTGAAGGACTTCGCCAAGACCATGGTCACCGACCATGCCGGCGTCAACAAACAGGCAGTTGCGCTCGTGACGAAGCTCAACGTCACGCCGGAAGACAACGACACCAGCAAGCAGCTCAAGTCGGGCGGCGACGCCAACCTCGCGAAGCTCGAGAGCCTGACTGGCAAGGCGTTCGACAAGGAATACATCGACCACGAGGTGGCCTACCATCAGGCGGTGCTGGACGCGATCGACAAGACCCTCATTCCGAACGCGCAGAACGCAGATCTCAAGGCGTTGCTCGTGAAGGTCCGCCCGGCCTTCGCGGCCCACCTCGACATGGCGAAGAAGATCCAGTCGTCGCAGACGACCTAAGTGCCTTCCCCCGTTCGTTGCGCGGCGATCGCATCCGTGGTTGCTCTGGGTGCGGTCGCCGCGTGTACGAGGCCTGCGCCACGGGCGCACACGGTCACGATGAAGAATTTCGGGTTCGACCCCGCAACGCTGACGATAGCCCGTGGCGACACCGTCGTCTGGTCGAACACCGACTTCGTTCCGCACACAGCGACCGCCCGCAATTCAGCGTGGGACTCGAAGGCGATCGCGGCGAATGCGACCTGGCGGTACGTGCCCCCTGCGGCGGGACGCTACGAGTATTACTGCGTCTTCCACCAGACCATGAAGGGGACGATCATCGTCCGCTGACCGAAGAGCGCCAGGCGGCTCGTTAGGTCGCGCGCGCCGTCAGGTGGCGGGGCGCGCGACCGGTTTCCGGATCGCCAGTCCCAGGCTCACGAGCGACAGCGCGACGGCGGCCCACGGTACCCAGCGGCCGTACCCACCATCGCTGCCCTCCGCGGCCGCTGCCGCGCCGATCTTCGTGACCGACGCCGGACGCTTCGACCCTTCCGGTCCGCTCCATTCGACACGCTCGCCGTCGGCGTAGGTCTGATACGCTGGCCAGGTCAGCGTGGCGTCGGTTTTCGGATTGACGGCCACGAAGGGAAACTCGACGAACCGCGCAGGCGGAAGTGTCCCGGTCCAGATGGCCGCGGTGATTGCCTTCGCCGAGTCCGTGACGACTTCGAGCTGCCATCCGGGAACGTCGGCGAACGACGTCACGCGCACGTCCTTCGGGAAAACCAACTCGACGCGCGTGGTGGGAACGGCTTTCTCGTTAGGTACGCGCAGTACGTACTTCTCGTACGCGCCCGTCGTGGAGCGGCGGGGGAAGACCACCGCGTGTGCCCACGACAAGGTCGGAACCGAGACCGCCAGGCCAAGCACCGTGGTAGCAGCGGCGAGTGCGATACGTCGACGGCGGGCGCGGTGCGCGAAGCGGAAAGCGCGTCTCATGACGTGTCTTGTTGGGAGAGAGCAGGGACGGGGGCGGCGGAGGACATGCCGGCCTCGGTCTCGTTCGGCGGCGGCACGTACGCGAGCAACCCACCAAGGAGGATGACGATCGCTACCACGACGATCTCGCGCGTGACAGATGCCCGCAGCACGCCGACTTCCGTCCCATTGGGCTCCGCGGTCAGGCGCGGCATGACTCGCTGGCGATTATACGCGCCGAACGCGACCAGCACGAGGAGTCCCGCGGTCTTCGCGAGCACCAGGAGACCGTATGCGGACGTCACGAGCCCGGACCACGAATCCAGGAACAGCCGCGTCTGCACAACGCCCGTGAACGCGACGGCGATCACCGCCCAGAGGGCTCTCGACGAGACGCGGTCGGCGTCCGTGGCGAAGAGTTGCACGTCATCGCCTGCCGGACGAATCAGGAGCCACAGCAGGCCACCGACCCAGATTGCGCTCGCGAGCAGATGGATGGCCTTCGCGGGCACGGCCCACGCGGGCGCGATCGCGGCGGAGTGGCCGACCGCGCCGCTCACGACGACGGCGGCCGCGGCGAACAGTAGTGCCAGTCGCGTGCGGCGGGCGAGCCACCACGCCCAGAGCGCGAGAATCGTTAGGCCCACGCGCCAGAGCTCGATCTTGCCCACGGTCGTGCCGAGGGCGGACGCCGCCCAGGCGGGGTCGAACTTCAGGTCGGGCGATGTGTTGATCAGCCATGTCACGAGGTGGGCGCCGAGCAGGACGGGTGCGGCAACAGCGAACGCGGTCGTGACGGAGCGCAGCCGCCTGTCCCCGTGCTGTGCCGCGTTAGGTTTCGCCGCGGCCATGAACAGGAGCAGGCCGACGGTTGCCATCAGCGCCCCGAGCCCGGTCCCGCGAAGCACCGCTGGGATGAGCGGCGCCCCGAAGGCCGCCGGCCCCCACACCTCGGCCTCTTCTCGAGGCTCCGGCTGTGCGGTCTGCGGCGGCGCGACCGGCGCGATGGGCGTGCCGACCGTCGTGTCGCCGACGGTGAAGCTGAAACTCCCGTCGACCGGGTGACCGTCTGCCGAGACGACGCGCCACTCCACCTTGTAAGTGCCCGCGCTCAACGCGTCCACCGGGGCGATCACGGCGTGTACGTCTCGCGGGTCGCCGCCCGCGCGGAGGACAATCGGCGTGCCGGAAGCCGGCACGAGCGAGACCTTCGCGAGCTTGCCTTCGATTGGCTCGCTGTACACGAGCCTGATCTGCGTGGGGGCCGTTGCGAGCCGGCTGTTGGCTGCGGGCTCCGACGACACGAGCGTTGCGTGCTTCGCCGACGGCAGGATCGCCAGCGCGGCCGAGGCCGAAAGTATAGTGAGAAGTGCCAGGCGCATGTGGGCGGGAATCTATCGCGGGCTCCGATGGCCGTCACGCCGATCGATGAGATCGAGGATCCACGCTATAGTACTGACATGACACCGTCTTCCGTTGCGTCTGGCGCGATCGCCGCGGCGCTCGTCGTGTTTGGCTCGGCGGCGTGTCGCGCTCAGGGATACCCGTTCAGCCAGCGTGGCCGCGTCGACCAGACGGTCGCGTTCACCGACATCTCGGTGCTGTATGGTCGTCCGGTTGCCCGTGGCCGCGTCCTGTTCGGCGATTCTGCGCTCGTCAAATGGGATGTCGTCTGGCATCCCGGCGCCGACTCTGCCACTCGTGTGACGTTCAGCCACGACGTCAAGCTCGAAGGCCACGACGTCAAGGCGGGCGAGTACACGATCTGGCTGATTCCGCGGGCCAATAAGCCATGGACGTTCATCCTCAGCCGCGCCGCGCACGTCTTCCACATCCCGTATCCCGGCGAATCGTCCGACGCGCTGCGCGTCGAGGTTACGCCCGAACGCGGGAATCACATGGAGACGCTCGCGATCTATTTCCCGGTCGTACTGCGCGATGAAGCCGTCATGCGCATTCACTGGGGCGAGACGATCGTACCAATTCGCATCAAGGCGCCTTACCGCCCGGACTGAGGGTCGACCGGCGCAGGAACGCGTTGGAGGGTGGACCGTTGGGGTTGCTCGAGGCCTGAGATGTGCATCAAATTCGTAGACCACGACCCTCCTCCGCCGTCCGCGCGGTGATGTCCGGCGACCGCGTGGGATGGAGGAGTCACGACTCGGTACGGTCATGACTGACTTCGGAATCGATTTCCGTAGCTCAGACGATTTCGGTCACCTGGGCGACCGCGTTGCCGCGGCCAGAGCGCAGACTCGGACGAACGCCGAACGGTATGTGCAGCTTCGCCGCACGGTGGACGCGACACGTGAGGAAGCTCGGGACCTCCGCGGCCACGCTGCGATGCTGCGGGAGACGCTTCGCGAATCGGTGATGGCGTACGCGACGGCCCTGCGCCGCACATCTGTTCCGCCGGAGCGCGCGGTCGTCCTCGTGAAGAGCGCGGTGCTGGAATCGGATTCGTATCCGGACAAGCACAATCGGCACGTTGTGGAGGAAGCCGTCCGCTGGGCGGTGGACGCATACTACGCGACGTAGCCGCTAGTACCGGAAGGCGTACTGCACCTTCACCAGCAGCTCGTTGGACAGAAAGCTCCACCGTCGCCGGTCGATCGATGTCGCGGGCACATCGCCGGCAACGATGTCGCGCGCGACGTTGTGATTGTACACGACGAACACGTCGCCTAACGGCGAGAACGTCCAGCGGAGTCGCGTGTTGGTGCCGAAGGTGTCGCTGTCGTTGTCGTATTGCAGGTAGCTGTTGAGCTGCAGGTCAGGCGAGAAGTTCATGCGGAATCGCGTCCCCACGACTTCCTGGGTGAAATCGCCTTCCGCCAGCCGTCCGGTGTTGCGCGTGCCGTTCAACTCCACGATGAAGAGCGGCGACGGCTTCCAGCTGGCCGTGACCGTCAGCTCATCGAGGCGCCCGGTATAGAAATCGCCGAACCACCACGTGAGCTGTCCCGACAGCTTTCGCTTGGACGCCAGCCCGCCCTCGAGGCGAAAGCGGGTCCAGTGATAGCTCCCGGGATCGATCACGACGCCATCGGCGATCTCGAACGGAGCCGTTAGGCGCTCGCCGGTTGGCACTACGTTGAACTCGAATCGGTCACCACTCTCCAGGCGCCAGTTCACGGGAGCCATGAAGACCTGGTAGCTCTCCCACGTGCCGCCCAGGTCCGTCACGAGCTCCGTCTCGAATTCGTTGAACATCTGCCGCACGTGCAGGCCCAGGACGGGTCGCGTGGGCCGCGGCTGGAACGCCGCGCTGAAATTGATCATCTGCACGTTCGGCCGAGGCACGATACCTAACGATGGGTCGAAACCATCGCCCAGCCACTTGTACGTAAACGCGACGTCCCAGAGATCGTTGGGGTAGTCGATCTTCCCGCCCCACGCGCGCTTGCGCCCAGTCAGGTCATCGCGATCCATCGCCAGGCCCCAGACACCGACGAGAAAGTTCTTGTCCCCACGAAAGCGGGAGGTCTGGTAGGTCAGGTCCGGCCCGACGAGCCATGCATTGGCGCGACCAACGGGATCGCCGACCGTGGCGATCACGCCCACGGACGATTCGCGCAGCACATTCTGCCTAATCCGAACCACGCCCATCGTGTTTGCCGTCGGCAGCGAGTCGATGGCCGGGTCATCGGAATCGCCGGTTCTGACGATGAGCGCGCCGAAGTTGGTGCTGTGCTCACGTCCGTTCACCTTGAGCCCCGCGTTGAGCGGGACCTCGACGTTGTTCAGGAGCCCGATGCGCCGGCTGAAGAACGGCCGCACATCGTCGCCGGTGCCAAGCCCGAAGGCGAAGATATCGGAGCCTTCGAGAAAGAAGGTTCTCTTTTCCGGGAAAATGAGCGGAAACCGCGTAAGGTTCGTCCGACGGGTGTCGACCTCGGTCTCGGCGAAGTCCGTGTTGACCGTGAGCGACGCGAGGGTGTTGGCGCCGAGCCGCTGCGTGGCATCCAAACTCACATCGGCGTCGCTCTCGGTCTCCGCGTCAGGAGCCGGCCTTCCCGTACTGGCGGTGAACGCGGGTCGGACGCTCAGTCCCTTCCCGAGATCGAAGACCGGCAAGCCGCTGAGCAGCCCGGCCCGGCCCATGTGGGTGACCTCGTAGTTGCGCTCGGGGCTCGTCCATCGGTCCGTCTCCTGCAGGCGCTGGATGCGGCGCTGGATGTTGAGCCCCCACTGCGACAACCCCCGTCGAAAGAGAAGGCTCTTGAGCGGAATGCGAATCTCCGCGGACCAGCCGTGCGCGGTGCGTGACGTCGCTGCCTCCCACACGGCATCCCAGTTGGCGTCTTCTCCCTCACCCTGATTCGCGACGAGCGCATCGTAGCGTGCGCCATACGGGTTCACAGCGAACACGTAGCCGGATCGACCATCGAGGTACGTGTCGAGCACGATCTTGATGTGGTCCTCGCTGTCCAGCACCGCGTCACGCTGGCGAGCGAACGCCACCAGGCCGACACCCGGTGGATTGTGCGCCTGGATGCCGAACACGATCGCATCGCCCGTCGCGACGACGCGCACGACCGTGCGCGCGCTCGGAGCAGCGCCCTGCGCGGGCTCGACCTGGGTAAGCGGCGCGATCGAGTCGACCGTCTGCCAAACCGCCTCGCGAAGCTCGCCATCCAGGTGGATGGCCTGGCCCTGCGCAGCCCCGATACGCACCGACTTGCGGTCAGTGAACCCGACGCTCTGGGCGTCTGCGGCGGCGGCGCCAGCAACCAGGAACGCGATCGCGAACAGCGGGCCGTAGGGTCCGGTCGTCTGCATGAAGTGCTTGGCGAAGTCGCGCTTCCTTCAAGCGATGACTGAAAACCAATGACTCATTACCCGTCAGTCACGACCGGCCATGCATCACGAGATGTCATCCCCAGTCTTCAGTGGTGAGTGATGGGTCCTTCGCTATTGGTCATCGCTTCTCGAGGATACGCAGTGTTGGCTTGCCGTTCACGTCCTGGAGCGGCAGGTACACGCGGTGCGTTGCTGGATCCACCGAGACGCTGTGCGCATACGGCGCGCGGTACTCGCCAAGCGCGGCGAGCGTTCTCCGGCCGTCAGCGAAACGCTCCTCGAAGATCGATACCGCGCCGGACTCACAGCCCACGTACAGACGCTGCAGAACCGGATCGAGCGCCAGGACATCCGGCTCATCAGCCGTGCGGAGTGTCGCGGTGATGCGCATGGTGCGCAACTCGACGACGAGCAGCTTTGCATCTCCTTCGCAGGTGACGAACGCGAGGCGATTCGGCCCGTCGATCAGGAACCCATGCGGGTGGTCGCACGACATGGCGTAGCGCGCGACGATCCGATCACTTGCCGGGTCGATTGCAACGAGCTCGTTCTTCGTCTGAACGGCAACGACCACGCAATGGGAAACCGCGTCGTAGTGCGTGTTGCCTGCTTCGCCGCCGAGGGCGATACGATCGGCGACCCGACTCGAGCGAGCGTCAATGACGAGGTCGATGCCACCCGATTCGTCGGAGACGAAAACCTTCTGTTCGCGTGGAGCGTATGCGATACCGTCAGGGAACCGCACACCGCCGACGTGCGCGACGACTGCCAATGTTCGATCGTCGACGACGGCAACCTCGTGTCGTCCGGTGACCGAGACATAGACGCGATGAAGCTCGGGGACGGCCCGAACGCCCGTTGCGCCCGGGAATCCTTCGTTGCTCGCGACGAGCTTCTGCGTGCGCGCATCGAACACGACGAGCCGGTCGCCACGCATGTGCGAGATGTAGAGGCGCCCGGTCGTCGAGTCGAAGCTCTGGTAGTCGAAGCGTTTGGCCGGGCCGGGCAGGGGGATGTCCGCGACGAGCGTGAGTGGCGGGGTATTGGAGGCAGAGGCTTTGATACTCGGAGGGGACGGGGCAGTCCACGTCGCCGGGGTCATCGAGCTCGCTGTAGCACTGCAGGACGAAACCGGAGCCTGGGCGTGGATGAGCGCCGGTGCCACCGGGCTCCCGGCAAGCAGAAACGCGCTAGTGCGACGGCGCGTGGCGGCACTCAGGCCAGTCAGCACGACGGCAGAGCCCTAACGAGTCGCCGGCTTCTGTGACTTCGTCACGTCGAGCGCCGCCCGGAGCCCCGTCGCCAGCTTCGTCGCGTCGTCGTTCGCCCAGAAGTGCATGAAGAAGAGCCGGGGACTCTCCTCGAGCAGGTGGGAGTGGATCGACACGGCCTCAATCCCATGCGAGGTGAGCGCGCGGATGACGGGATTCACCTCGTCGCCCGTCAGGACGAAGTCGCCCGTGATCGCCGCCTTGCCGCCGCCGGTTGGCTGGAAGTTGATCGACGTCGTGAGTCCCATCGACGGCGGGATCTGCATGCCGTGCTCCGTGATCGGTTCCGCGCGCGGGACGTTGACCTGATAGACGCCTCCGTTGACGCGACCCGCGTAGCCTAACGCCTTGGCGACCGCCGCGGTGTCGAGGTCGATGGCGCCGGCAGGCGCGGCAGGCGCCGGTGCGGGGGCCTTGGTGAGCGCGATCGCTTCGCGCAGCGTTGGCGCGATCTTCATCGGATCGCCCTGCGCATGCACGTGCATGTAGTACACGCGAGGCGATTCGCGAAGCAGGTGATGGTGAATGGCTGTCTGCTCGATGCCGCCCTGCTGCAGCCGCTTGATGACGGGCGTGATCTCGTCCTCCGTCAGCACCAGGTCGCCCATCGCGACGACGCCGCCCGTCACGGCCTGCATCGCCACCCAGCCACCTAACGCGAATGCGGATTTGATGGCAACGCCCGCCACGGTGACATGCAGGTCGCTGCGCGGGAAGTTGAACCGGTGGACGTCGCCCGGCTGCACCACGGACGGCCGCCCGACCAGCGAGTCGACCGCCTTCCAGTTGACGGAATCGGCAGCGGGAGAGACTGCTCCCACCGAGTGAAGCATCGAGTAGAGCACTGCGTGCACGAGAAAAGACATCCGGCCTCCTTGCCGCGAGCCGATATGCGTGATTCAACTGGTATGCCAATCTGCAGTTACTATCCGGGTCTGGCGATGCTTCAACTGTGATACTAACATGGCCGAGGGGCCGCCACTGGTGGCAGGAGGCTATGATCGAAACGCCCGCCCGCGACACGCTTCTGCTCACGCGGCACGACGTCCGCCGCCTGATGTCGATCGACGAATGCATCGACGCCGTGGAAGATGCATTTCGCCAGCACGCGCTCGGCCATTCGATCTCGCCGAGCGTCCTCGGCTCACACGTTCCGGGCGGCGGCTTTCACGTGAAGACCGCGGGACTCACAACCGATCCGCAGCGAGTGTTCGCCGCCAAGGTCAACGCGAACTTCCCCGGAAACCCGATGCGATTTGGGTTGCCGACGATTCAGGGCGTGATCGTGCTGTTCAACGCGGTCGATGGCAGGCCGCTCGCTATCCTCGACTCGATCGAGATCACGAGCGTTCGCACCGCCGCGGCGAGTGCCGTCGCGACTCGCTATCTCGCGCGGGAGGACGCTGCCACGGTCTCCGTGTGCGGATGCGGCGAGCAGGGCAGAAGTCAGCTCCGCGCGCTGACGCGTGTGCGACCGATCCGGCACGTGCTCGCGTTCGATTCGGACTTCGAGAAGGCCGTGCGCTACGCGCATGAGCTTTCGGAGGAGCTTGGCATCGAGATCAGTCCCGTGCGCGAGCTCGGCGCCGCAACGCTTCGCAGCGACATCTGGGTGACGTGCACGACGTCGCGTGGGTGGTACCTGGGCCGTAAACACGTTGCGGCCGGCTCGCTGGTGCTGGCGGTTGGTGCGGACAACGAGGACAAGCAGGAGATCGAGCCCGAGTTGGTGGCGACCAGCATCGTCGTGGTGGATGTGCTCGACCAGTGCGCCGCGATTGGCGACCTCCATCACGCTCTCGAGCTCGGCCTGATGCGACGAGCGGACGTACACGCCGAGTTGGCCGACGTGGTATCCGGCAGGCGACCAGGGCGCCGGCGCGACGACGAGATCATCGTCTTCGACAGTACGGGCACCGCGCTTCAGGACCTCGCCGCCGCACAGCTCGTGTACCGGCGCGCAGTCGCCACCGGCGTGGGGATGTACATCGACCTCGCCGGGTCGAGCGTGCCTAACGTCCACGCCGCCGCGCACCGATGAGCAAGTCGCGCGAGTCGACCGCTGCGGGATGGGTTCTCCTCATCCACCAGATCCCGCCAAAGCCGGATTACCTGCGGGTCAAGATCGGCCGTCGCCTGCAGCGCGTAGGAGCGATCGCCGTGAAGAACTCGGTGTACGTGCTTCCGGACGGGGATCAGTCGGTCGAGGACTTCCAGTGGATTCGCCGCCAGATCGTCGATGGCGGTGGAGACGCTTCGGTGTGCCGCGCCGCGTTCATCGACGGCCTGACCGATGACGAGCTCCGCGATGCATTCCGTGCCGCGCGCGACGCCGACTACGAGGAGATCACGCAGGCCGCTCGAGCTGTGCAGCTCCCGGCGCGAGCACGCGGTCGCGGCGGCGAGCCGGGGCGCGGCGAGGATGAACTCAGCCGACTGCGGAAACGGTTTGCCACGGTTGCGGCCATCGACTTCTTCGAGGCGCCGGGGCGCGCTGCGGCCGACAAGGCCCTCAACGCCGTCGAGATGAAGCTGGCCCCGGCGGGCGTCAGGCGCGCTGTCGCAGCCCCGCGCATCGACCGCGGGAAGTATCGCGCGCGAACCTGGGTGACTCGCAAAGCCGTGTTCGTCGACCGGATCGCGAGCGCCTGGCTCATCCGCCGATTCATTGATCCCGACGCCCGATTCCGCTTCGTCGACCCGGAGAGCTATCGGCCGATGCCGAGTGAGCTCCGCTTCGACATGTTCGAAGGCGAGTTCACGCACGAAGGCGATCGCTGCACATTCGAGACGCTGCTGTATCGCTTCGGCCTCGAGAACGATCCCGCGTTGATCGCGATTGCCGAGGTGGTGCACGACATCGATCTCAAGGACGCGAAGTACGAGCGGCCTGACACGCCGGGCATCGAGACGCTGCTCACCGGCATCGCCAGGAACACCCCGAACGATGAAGAGCGGATCGAGCACGGCGGCGCCCTGTTCGCGGCGCTCTACGCGTCCGCGCGAGGCGGCACTTCTGGCGAGGCTAGCGCACCACCTCTTTCAGATCCGCCGTCCGCCGGGGCGTGACATCAAGGGTATTTCGCCGTGACGTGCAGCGGGCGCTCCTGAATCGGGCCGCGCGGCGACTGTCCCTCCGTGAGCGCAATGACCTCGGGCAGCACGAGAGCGGGTTGGCCGCCCGGTTCACGTCCGTCGAGCACGTTGTGCGGCATGCCGAGGGACGCCGGGAACGCGTAGACGGATACCCGCGCGCCGTGTGCGTCCCACTCCTTCGCCACCTTCAGAGCCCCTGACGAGCTCACGGTGCGATCGAAATCGTTGAGCATGAACGCGAATTCGGCCGCTTTGGCTGGCTCCCGGTCGGCGGACTTCTCCACGGACTTCCCAAGCCGCAGCACCTCGGCCAGTGCATGCGTCGCGAATCCCGGGTTCCGATCGGGTCTGGCGGTGTCCGGTGCCGAACGTCGAGTAACGTTAGGCAGCCGCTCGGTCAGGTTGATCAGAAAGCCCTCGAGGCGGGACGGCACACGCCCCGCCTCGAGGGCCGGGGCGATCAGCACGACGCGTCGCACTTCCGCGCGGTGTTGCCCCATCCAGGCGGCCATCGTTCCGCCGACGCTCAGTCCCACGACGACCACCGTGTCACCCAACGCGGACGCGAGGTCCACGGCGGAGTCGGCTGTCTGTCGGAGCTGGACGGCGGTCATCCCGGCGAGCGCACGCGCGTCGCCCGAACGCTCGGCGTGGTGCGGCAGCCGCGGTACATAGACATTGTCGCCCCGCTGGTACAGCGAGTCGGCGAGCTCGGCGAATTGGCTGGGCGAGTCGGTGAAGCCGTGCAGCAGCACGTCGACGCGGGGCATCCGCATCCCGTGAGTCAGCAGGATGGTGCGCCCGCCGGGTGCGACGACGCGGTCATCCGCCGCCTGCCGGCGCTCGACCAAGCTCATAGCCGCTCGGTAATCAGCGGCCGGAACGGGGTGCGACCGTAGATCTCCCGAACGAAGCGGAATCGTGGCGGCGAGGCCCACAGCGAGGGCCAGGCGCAGGATCGCGTCGTCGAAATTCATCTGAAGCTGATACGTTGAGACTGTGGTTGACGATCCATCCAGCACCACAGTATCAGGCGGCGAACCTAACCCCCGTATGTACGAGTGACTGCGCGCACGCGGTTTCGCCAGCCGCCTGGCTCAGGGCAGTCCGAGGTACGCCATCAACTCGGTCGCCGCCGCTCCTCCGGCTCGATTCGCGCCGATCGTTGACGCCGAGGGGCCGTACCCAACGAGGTGAATGCGCGGGTCCTTTGCCACCTGTGTCGTGAGCCGACCCGTCATGACGATTCCCCCGTTAGGCTCGCGCAGCAAAAGCGGCGCGAGATGGTCGAGCGAGCTGCGGAATCCGGTGCACCAGAGGATGACGTCAGCCCGGATGGATGACCCATCGGGCCAGCGAACTCCGTCCTCGGTGATCTCGCTGAACATGGGACGACGCTCGAGCACCCCACGCGCACGCATCGCCTCGATCGCCGGAGTGACCGGAAGCCCCGTGACCGAGACCACGGAGCTCGGCGGAAGCCCTTGGCGCACGCGATCTTCCACGATCGCAACCGCGGCACGGCCGGCTGCTTCGTCGAATGGGCCGGTCCGAAATTCCGGCGGTCGCCGCGTGACCCACGTCGTCGTGGTGACGCGCGAGATCTCGTCCAGCAGCTGGATGGCGGAGATGCCGCCTCCGACGATGATCACGTGCTGCCCCGCGAACTCGTCTGCCCCGCGGTAGTCGCGAGTGTGGAGCTGGCGTCCCTTGAATCGCTCGGCCCCCGGGTACTCGGGGATGTATGGAGTCTCCCACGTGCCCGTAGCGTTGATGATCCCGCGTGCGGAAACCTGGATGCGGTCGGTTTCGACGTTCAGTCGCCGGTCGCGATCGCAGACAACAACCACTTTCACGGGCCTATAGACGGGAAGCTCGAACGCCTTCTCGTAGGCGGCATAGTACTTCGGCACAGCGACGGCCGCCTGGACCTCGGTGGCGGTCGTGTCCACGGCGTCGGCGAACGCCATTCCGGGCAGATCGTGAATGCGATTGACCGTGCTCAGGGTCAGCGACGGCCACCGGAACTGCCAGGCGCCGCCAGCGTTAGGCGCACGGTCGAGGACGACGAAACCGCGGTTCGGCGGAAGGCCGCGTCGCTTGAGATGATAGGCCGAGGACAGCCCGGCCTGGCCGGCCCCGATGACGACGATGTCGGTCTTGAGGCGAACGCCGGATGGGGGAGTCTCGTCCACGGCCAACACCTTTTATTGGAAGCCTGACGCGAACCTTGCGCTGCAACCCGAGACGTCTGCGTGCCGCTCGTGACATGTTCCGTACCTGGCGGCCCGGCATGGCATTAGCGTCCTCCAGGGCGTCGAGCGCTGCTCAGCGCGATACGACGTCGAGAATAACCTGTTGGAGGACGGATGCTCTTCAGTCAGATGGACGAAACACAGCGACCCGGATGGCCCGGCGCAATTCACTCGCTGCTTCGCGTGATCACCGGGGCGCTCTTCATTCAGCATGGGGTGCAGAAGCTGTTCGGCCTGCTTGTGAGCGCCCACCAGACATGGAACGGGCCGCCGCCAGTCTTCTCGCAGTTCTGGTTTGCCGGCGTCCTCGAGGTCTTCGGAGGGATCCTCATCGTGCTGGGGCTCTTCACCAGGCCGGTAGCGTTCCTGCTTTCAGGGGAGATGGCGGTTGCGTACTTCCAGGCGCATTTGCCGCGGAACTTCTGGCCGGTACTCAACGGTGGCGAGAACGTCGTGCTCTTCTGTTTTGTATTTCTGTACCTGTTCGTTACCGGAGCCGGACCATACAGCGTGGACGCCTTGCTGCGCACGCGTCGGCAGCCTCGCACCGTCACCGGCTCACGACCGCTGTCTCACGAGCGTCAGATGACGTGAGGCTATGCCTCACCTGCAACGCGATACCGTAGCCATAGCATGTCGTCGCCGCGACGCTCCACCGTCTCGAGCGCGAGCCGTCGCGGCAGGACCCCTCGGGCATTGATATCGAACAACGCCGGTGTGCCTTCGCGGCCGTCGACGACAGGGGCCACGAGCACGCTCACCTCATCGATCAGCCCCGCCTGCAGCAATCCGCCGTTGATCTTGCCGCCTCCTTCGAGCATCAACGTGCGCACGCCGAATCGCGCATGGATCTTCTCGAGGGCGAGGCACAGGTCAACCTCGTGCGCGCCGGCGAGCAGGTACGAGACGCCGCGCCCACGCAGGAATGCGAGGTACTCGTCGGAAACGCGCTCCGAGAGAATCGTGACGACATGGTCGCCGTCGATGTCGTTCGACTCCCACGCGAGGCGACCCTTCGGGTCGACCGCAAACGCGAACGAGTCGAAATCGCCGGGCGCGCGAAAGTCCACGCGCGGTGCGCTGCCCGTGTGCTCGCGCGCGACCTCCGCCTCGGAACGCAGTCGCTTCGCGAATGGCTCCATCGTCACGCGCCCGCACATCCATCCGTCGGGTTCGTAGCTCGCGTGCACGTGCTCGTACTGGCGTCGTCCCTCGAGCGAGAGCGGCCAGCCCGTGGGCACGATCCGCCCATCGAGCGACGTCATCATGTGGCAGATGACGCGCGGGCGACCTGCCGAGGATGTCATTGCCTAACGATCGACCATCGCCTGCTGCTTCTCGCTGTACCGCGGTCCGGAAACCCTGCCCGGCGCGAGCGCCGCGTCGAGTGCCGCCATCTCGTCACGCGTCAGCCCGATGTCCACTGCGCCGAGGTTCTCTTCCAGGTAGTTACGTCGCTTGGTGCCCGGGATCGGAACGATGTCCGGTCCCTTTTGCAGTAACCACGCGAGCGCGATCTGCGCTGGCGTCGCGCCCTTGCGCGCGGCCAGGTCTTTCACCGCGTTCGCGGCGCGCATGTTCGCGTCGAAGTTCTCGCCCTGGTAGCGCGGGTCGCCACGCCGGAAATCGCCCTCCGGATATTCCTCCGCCCGCCTAACGGCGCCGGTCAGGAATCCGCGGCCCAACGGGGCGAACGGGACGATGCCGATCCCGAGCTCGCGCAGCAGGGGGATGATCCGCGGCTCGAGGTTGCGCTCCCACAGCGAGTATTCGCTCTGGAGCACCGAGATCGGGTGCGCGGCATGCGCACGGCGAATGTTTCTCTCACCGGCCTCCGAGAGTCCGAGGAAACGAACCTTCCCCTCGTTGACGAGCGCCGCCATGGCACCGACCACGTCCTCGATCGGCACGGAGGGGTCCACGCGGTGCTGGTAGAGCAAATCGATGTGATCCGTGTCGAGGCGACGCAGCGAGCCGTCCACGACCTCGCGGATGTGATCGGGATGGCTGTTGACGCCCGAGATGCCGGCCTCGCCGAACCGGAAGCCGAACTTCGTGGCGATGATGACGCGATCGCGCGCGCCGCTCCCGAGCTCCTTCAACGCGCGGCCGAGCAGCTCTTCATTCCTGTACGGCCCGTACGCTTCGGCCGTGTCGAGGAACGTCACGCCCAGATCGATGGCGCGATGGATCGTGGCAATGGATTCACGCTCGTCGCGCTCTTCAGGCGTGCCATAGGCCTGACTCATCCCCATCAGGCCGAGCCCGATGGCGGAGACGTTGAGACCCTGGGTGCCAAGTGTGCGGGTAGGCAGCATCGGTGGAGTCCTCGTACTCTCTCAGTGATCGTTAGGATCGCCGCGGCTCACGGCTCGATCATCACCTTGATCGACTCTCTGTCGTTCATCGCCCGGTACCCGTCGGGCACGGCCTCGAGGTTCGTCACCCGATCGAACACGCGACCGGGCTGAATTCTGCCCTCCAGGACGTCCGGCAGCAGCTCCTCGATGTAGGCCCGCACCGGTGCTGGCCCGCCGCCGATGGTGATGTTGTCGAAGAAGCTCGCCTTCGCCAAGGGTATCGACTCGTCCTGAGGCACGCCAACCCGTCCGACGGCGCCGCCCGCGCGCGTGATGCTCAGCGCCGTTTTCACGGACTCCTCGTAACCGACGCACTCGAGGACGGAGTGCGCACCGAGGTCGCCGGTGAGCTCGCGCACTCGCTCGATCGCCTCATCGCCGCGCTCGCTCACGATGTCGGTCGCGCCGAACTCGCGCGCACGCGTAATGCGATCGGCGTGACGGCCGAGCATGATGATCTGCTCGGCGCCAAGTCGTCGCGCCGCGATCACGCCGCAGAGACCAACCGCGCCGTCGCCGACGACCGCCACGATGTTGCCGGGTTCCACTCTGGCGGCGAGCGCGGCATGATGCCCGGTACCCATGACATCGGAGAGTGTCAGCAGCGATGGCATCAGCACGTCGTCGCGGCCAACAGGCAGCACGACCAACGTGCCGTCTGCCTGCGGGACGCGCACGGCTTCGCCCTGTCCGCCGTCCACGCCGGGACTGCCCCATCCTCCGCCGTGGAGACACGACGTCTGGAGTCCCTCGCGACAGAAAACACACGTGCCGTCGGACCACACGAATGGCGCGACGACCAGGTCGCCGCGTCTGACGGTCCGGACATCACGCCCCACGCCATCGACCACGCCAATGAACTCGTGGCCCATGCGCCGGCCGGTTTCGGTGGCCGGCATCTTCCTGTATGGCCAAAGGTCGCTGCCGCAGATGCACGAGCGAGTGATTCTGACGAGGGCGTCGGTTGGCTCGATGAGCCGCGCGTCGGGAACGGTCTCGACACGGACGTCACCCGCGCCGTACATGAGTGTTGCACGCATAGTGAAGCTGCCTCTGATCAATTCACGGTAACGGAGAAAGCATGACAAGCGACCCGACGCTCGAGCTCGAGCGTATGACGTGGCCGGAAGTTCGCGCGGCGCTCGATGCAGGGCGCACGACTGTGGTCTTCGCCTGCGGAGCCGTGGAGCAGCACGGACCGCACCTCCCGCTCTTCACGGACGCCGAACACGGGAGCGAGCTCTCCCGTCGCGTCGCGGCAGAACTCGGCGACGCGCTCGTCGCGCCGACGGTGCGTGTTGGCTGCTCCGAGCATCACATGGCGTTTCCCGGGACGATCTCGCTCGAAGAGTCCACTTTCGCGGCGGTGCTCCGTGATTACGTGCGAAGCCTGGCACGACACGGCTTTCGGCGCATTTGCGTGATTCCGTCGCATGGCGGAAACTTCGCGCCAGTGACGCACGCCCTGCCGATGCTCCGCGAGGCGGCGGGGGGAGCGCACGTCGTAGCATTCACGGACTTGCCGGCCGTGATCAACACGTGGGTGCGCGTCGCGGGCGAGCTGGGTGTCGGCGAGCGCGTGGCCGGACACGCCGACATCGCCGAGAGCTCGGTGATGCTCGCGCTCCATCCCGATCTCGTCCGAACCGAAGCGGCCGAGGCGGGTCACCCCGGGCCACTCACCCCCGAGCTGGTTGAGCGCCTGTTCACTCACGGAATGCGCGCCATCGCGCCGAACGGAATTCTCGGCGATGCACGTGGTCTCTCGGCGGAGTTGGGTGAGCGCTGCATTGAGGAACTCGTAGATGTTCTCGTCGCTTATTTCCGGCGGGAAGCGTCGGAAGTAGCGAGCGTTGCGTAGACCGCGGGCAAGGTAGATGCCAATGTCACACACCGAACTGCAGATCGAGACCGCCGACGGTCATTGCCCGACTCACGTGTACCATCCCTCGGGCAACGGTCCCTGGCCCGGCGTGATCATGTACATGGACGGCATCGGCATGCGGCCGGCGCTGATGGAGATCGCCGAGCGCATCGCGAACAGCGGGTACTATGTGCTGTTGCCGAACTTGTTCTATCGCGTGGATTTCGACGCGAGCAACGGGATGAAGGTCTTCACCGACCCCGACCTGCGCAAAGACCTCATGACGCGCGTGATGCCGTCAGCCAGTGCCGCGAACGTCATGCGCGACACCGAGACGCTGTTCGCGCATCTCGCGGCACAGCGTGAGGTAGAGGACGTGCCCATCGGGGTCACGGGATACTGCATGGGCGGGCGACTCGCCGTGTATGCAGCGGGGTATTTCGGCGATCGGATCGTTGCGGCCGCTTCATACCACGGCGGCGGCCTCGCGACGGACGCGCCCGACAGTCCGCATCGTCTCGCGCCGCACATGACAGCGCGCGTCTACGTCGCTGGCGCGACCAAGGATCCCAACTTCGACGACGCACAGAAGGCTCGGCTCGAGCAGGCGCTCACCGAAGCGGACGTCGATCACACCATCGAGACGTACAACGCGATGCACGGATTCGTGCCGCGTGACACGCCCGTACACGATGAGGCCGCGACGGCGAGGCACTGGGAGACGTTGCTTGCGCTGTTCGCCGCTGAGCTGAAGGCGGGTCCGCCGCAATGAAGGCGGTGGCGTCGAGTGGCAACAACGCGGTAACGGCGACGGATCACAGGATCGGCACGGAGCAGGGAGCGTTGTTCGCGAGGCGCTGGGTGCCGCAAGACGCGTCTCGCGATGCTCCCGCACCGATCGTTCTCTTCCACGACTCGCTCGGGTGCGTCGCGCTCTGGCGGGACTTTCCGGAACAGCTCGCGGCGTCGACACGCCGGTCGGTCGTCGCCTACGACCGTCTGGGTTTCGGGCGATCGGATGCACATCCGGGTCCGCTGTCGTTGACGTTCATTCGTGACGAGGCCGAGACGCTGGTGCCGCGGTTGTGCGACGCGTTAGGCCTCGGCACGATTGTCCCGTTCGGTCACAGCGTCGGGGGCGGGATGGCGATTGCAACGGCGGCGCGGTGGCCCGACCGCTGCGCCGCGCTGGTGACGGAGTCGGCGCAGAGCTTCGTGGAAGATCGCACCCGTGCGGGACTCGAGGCCGCTCGCGTGGAGTTCGCACGACCGGGACAGATCGAGCGCCTTGCCCGGTACCACGGCGCGAAGGCGCGATGGGTCCTCGATGCGTGGATCGAAACGTGGCTTTCGCCGGAATTCGCCGACTGGCATCTCGACGACGACCTGCGACGCGTGCGCTGTCCCGCGCTCGCCATCCACGGCGACCAGGATGAGTATGGCTCGGCCGAACATCCCGGGCGGATCGCGCGCCTAACGCAGGGCCCGGCAAAGGCGGTGATCCTCGAGGGGTGTGGCCACGTCCCGCACCGGGAGCAGCCGGCACGAGTGCTCGCCGACGTCGTGGAGTTTCTCGCTAGCCCGTCGGCTGACGTGGCGTAGCGCGATACTGCTCGTCGGTGACGTGCTCCATCCACTCGACCGCCTTGCCGTCGAGTGCTTCCTGAATCGCGATGTGAGTCATCGCCGTGGTTGGCGACGCACCGTGCCAGTGCTTCTCGTTAGGCAGAAACCACACCACGTCGCCCGGCCGGATCTCCTCGACGGCACCGCCCTCGCGCTGCGCCAGCCCGCAGCCCGCGGTCACGATCAGCGTCTGACCTAACGGGTGCGTGTGCCACGCCGTTCGCGCGCCCGGTTCGAACGTGACCGTGGCGCCCGCAACCCGCGCTGGGGCACTCGTTTGAATCAGGGGATCGATCCGCACCGTGCCGGTGAACCAATCGGTCGGTCCCTTCCCCGACGGCCGCGATCCTGCTCGCATGACTTCCATAGCTCCTCCTGAATCCCTCGTTTCCTGCGTCGCATGGCCGAACGTGACCCGCGCGCCGGACCTGGGGTTCTGCAAGCCGCCGTGCCCCAGGTGCTCGGCCGGCATCGCCACGGCAGGTCCCTCCGCGAGCGCCGCGGCCGCAACGCTTCATAGTAAACTCATGCGACTCAGAACAACCTCGATCGTCCCCATTGCTGTCGCGCTCGTGTTCGGCGGCTGCAGCGATCCGAGCACCGTGAACGCCCCACAGGCAACGCTGTCCCGCGTCCTGCCTCCGGAACGCATCTCTTCTTCACGGAGCGCCTTGGCTGGGCGGAGGACGGCGTGAACTCTCTATCTCGTCTTGCGTCGGTCGATCTGGCGACGGGTGCCGTGCGTCGTGGCGAGGAAGTTGTGGGCGATCCGCAGGGCATCGCCCGCGATGGTTCGTGGGCGCTGTTCGTTCGTTGGCCCGACGCCACGTCGTCTACCCGCGAGCTGTTCCGGCTTCCGATCCCGTCTGATGGCCAACGCCCCATGATTCTCGCGACGGGTGATCTCGATAGCGCTATCGTGACGGAGAGCGAGGACGAAGCGGTGCTGAGCACCTGGTCACGAGACGCCGCGAGCTTCACCGTGATCGGACTGACGGAAGACGTAAGGGCGCGAACTGATAGACGGCGCCGAATACATAACGCCGCGAAATCACAGAGGGCGCGCGAATCACTGACGGCGCGCAAATCACAAACGGCGCCTGGCGCCGTCAGGCATCTGGCGCCTGCTGTGATTTCGCGCCTCTAGTGACTTCGCGATCTTACGAAAGCTGGCGCCCTTTCGGTTGTTGCGCCGTTAGTGCACTGCGCCGTCAATGCCCTGCGCAGTTCGTAGTCATCGCTCCAGCTTGAATCCGGGGTCTAATTTTGGCCGTTCCGGTGCGTTGGCCACGAACCATCCCGTTAGATAGATCCATTGCGCCATCCGGGTGAGCTTTGGGTAGTCGATGCGTGCCGGGTTGTCGCGGGGCGTGTGGTAGTCGTCATGCAGGTTCGTCGAGTACATGAGCGCCGGCACGTTCATGCGTGCGTAGGGCAGGTGGTCGCTCCGGAAGTACCAACCCTCCGCGTGGGTCGGGCGGTCCCAGATCGTGTCGAGCTTGAACTTGCCCGTCAGCGCGTTCGCCTCGAGCGCCATTGCCACCAGGTCGCTCGAGTTCCGATGCGGGGGCTGCGCGCCTAACAACGCGGCCGAGTCGGGGTTGTTGCGACCGATCATGTCGCCGTTGAGTACCGCCACGATCTGCTGGAGCGGCACCACGGGATGCGCGGCGTGGTAGCGCGAACCGATCAGGCCGCGCTCCTCCGAGCCCTGGTTGATGAACAGCACGGAGCGCTTGCCCGGTTGCTTGACGAACGCACGCGCGGCGGCGAGGTCCGCCGCGGTCACCGACGCGTTGTCGTCCGCCCCCGCGTGCACCGAGTCGCCCTCGAGCGTCACGCGAACGCCGTTCGCATCCTGGTGCGAGCTGAACAACACGTATTCGTCGCGAAGTTTGGGGTCAGTCCCGCGAACGACGCCGATGACGTTCACCGATGGCGTCGTGAATCGCTCGAGCCGAATGGAGATCTCGGCCTGCGGCTGTCGCTCGAGCGTCTCGCGCATGGTCGCGTGCACGAGGTAAGTGGGCGTCGGGCCGGTTCCTAGTCCTGGGGGCGGCGCGATGCGCGTCGAGCCATTCGCGGCGCGCGGGACGGCGTTGTCGACGTCATAGCTCCCTCGACTGCGCGCCGACGAAACAACCTCGAACGCGCTATCCACAGCCGGGTTGGCGACGAAGATGACGGCCGACGCTCCTCGGCGCGCGAATCGTGAGACCGTCGTGTTGATGGCGGCATCGGCGTATCGGGAAGCGAACGTGTAGCTGTTTTGGCGGATGGAGCCCTGCGCCGGTGCGAGGAGCGGTGTCGCGACGATCCGGCCTTTAATGTCGGTTGTTGTGTCGGTGGCGTCCGCGACCCACAGTACCGGACCGGCCGCCTCGGCCGGCACGACGCCTAACGGGATGAAGTCGCCGAACAGCGTCATCGCCTGGCCGCCGATGCTGGCCTTGCTCGCGGTGACGGACGCCCGCGTTCGCGTCATATCGAACCACTGGAAGTAGGTGCCATCCTCCCCCATCGGCTTGAGCCCGATTTTCCGATACTGCTCGGCTACCCAGACCGAGGCGCGCATCTCGTCTATGGTGCCGCCCTCGCGCCCGCGCATGCCGGGCGACGCCATCTCGCCCACGTCGTGTCGGAGGTCGGCTTCGCGAATCGCCGAGTAGGCGGCGGGGATTTCGGAGTGGCGCGTTGTGCTCGGCTTGGCTGCCTGCGCCACGAGCGATGCCGGGACGCCGGTGAGCGTCGCGAAGAGGATGGTGCGAATCGATGGCCGGTTGCGCATGGGTCGCTCGAGTGACTCGGTCGCTGGTTGCTGAAAATATGCGTGTGACGATATCATGCGGCGCCGAAGCAACCTGGAGCCAGATGTACGTCCGTGGCTGACGTATCGGCGATCGGGCTGACGCGTGACAGCGTCACGGTATCGTGATCGTCTAACGATTCATTTTCTCCATGGACAACGTCACCCACTCGGTTGCTGGCCTGGTGCTCGCCGAGTCGATGGCCCGGCTGCGCGCGCGCGGCACGGGCGATGAGCTCCCGGCGCGTTTCGGCGCGACGGCTGCGATCACGTCGATGATCGCAGCCAATTTACCCGACGCGGATCTCTTCTACTCCGGGATCGGCGGTAACCGGCTCCGCTACATGCTGCACCATCGCGGCTACACGCACACGGTGGTGGCCGCAGTGCTCGGGGCGGTTCTGCTCTGGGTTCTCGTGTCGCTCTTCTTGGTCTGGCGGGCGCGCGCATGGCCCGGACGATCCGACTCGCGCTGGCTCCTGGCGCTGCTACTTGCGGGCACGCTCAGCCACCTCGTGCTCGACTGGACGAACAGCTACGGCGTGCATCCCTTCTGGCCGTTCGACGACCGTTGGCGCTACGGCGACGCCGTGTTCATCGTCGAACCGTGGTTGTGGATCGTTTCGGTCCCGGCGCTCGTCGCTGCCAGCACGAGTCGCACCGCCCGCGTCCTCCTCTCGCTCGTGCTGCTGGCGGGCCTTGGTCTCGCGTGGCGCGTCAATGCGGTGTCCATGGGCGCCGCGATCACGCTCACCGTCGGTGCGGCGTTGTCGGTCGGGCTCGCGCGCGTCCTGCGTCCCGACGGTCGCATTGTCGCGGCGATGGTAGGCTGGGTGGCGGTCACGCTGGTGATGGCGGCGGGGTCTGCGAACGCCCGAGCGGCAGTCCTCCGCGCGATTCACGAGTTGGATCCGGCGGCCAAGGTGCTCGACGTGGTGATGTCGCCCATGCCGGCGAATGCGGTGTGTATGTCGGCGATCACCGTCGAGCGATCCGGCCCGACCTACCGCGTAACGACCGCTCGTGTGAGCAGTGTCCCGACGGTCGTGCCCGCGGCGCGGTGCGCTCAACGGGCGAGCGTCGGATCATCGTTAGGTCCATCGATGCGGCCGTCGACGGCGGCGGTACAGTGGGGCGGAGAATGGACCGCTCCGAGCCACGAGCTCGAGTCGCTGGTGCGGGAGAGCTGTCCCGCGCTCGCAGCCATGCGCTTCATCCGCGTGCCCATGTGGGCGGCCGCCGGCGACTCGGTCCTGCTTGGAGACGTCCGCTACGGCGGCGGGGGCGGTGGATTCGCGGATGTGCACGTGGCGCGCCGATCGGCCGCGTGTCCTCCCGCAGTCCCGCCGTGGACGCCACCCCGCGCAGACCTGCTGAGGTTTGGGGACTCTGACCCCTGACCCCAATTTCGGATCTTGCCTCAGGGCGGAGGCGTGGTGCCAATTCCTGCCTGACAACTTCTCGCAACGCGTCACAGCAGAACGACACGAACCGGAGCACGGCATGGCGTTGAATCGCAAGGTGCGATACGGGATGGTGGGTGGCGGGCCGGGCGCGTTCATCGGGGCGGTGCATCGCAAGGCCGCAGCCCTCGACGGCGAGATCGAGATCGTCGCCGGCGCGTTCTCGTCGGATGCGGCGAAGTCGAAACGCCAGGGCGAGGAGCTGTTTCTCGACCCGCGGCGCGTCTATCCGTCATGGCGGGCGATGGTCGACGCCGAGAGCAGGCTGCCCGCGGGGGAGCGCATCGACTTCGTCAGCATCGTCACACCTAACGCGTCGCATTTCGAAATCGCGCGCGCCTTCATCGAGGCCGGCTTTCACGTCGTCTGCGACAAGCCGATGACGACCACCGTCGAGGACGCGGAGTGGCTCTGCCGGCTCGTCGCGAAGCACAAGACGGTTTTCGCGCTGACGCACAACTACACCGGCTACCCGATGGTGAAACAGGCGCGCGAGCTCGTGCGCCAGGAGAAGCTTGGCACCGTCACGAAGATCGTCGCCGAGTACCCACAGGGGTGGCTGCTCGGGGCGGGGATGAATATCTGGCGGCTCGATCCCAAGTATGCGGGGATCTCGTCGTCGGTTGGGGATATCGGTACGCACGCGCACAACCTCGCCCGATACATCACCGGGCTCGAGGTCGAATCGCTGTGCGCCGACCTAACGACGTTCGGAAAAGGCTACGAGCTCGAGGACGACGCGAACCTCCTGGTGCATTTCGTCGGCGGAGCACGCGGGATCATCTATGCCTCACAGATCTCGGCCGGAGAGGAGAACGGGCTTCGAATCCGCGTGTACGGCACAAAGGCGGGGCTGAGCTGGTGCCAGGAGAACCCGAACTACCTCGACGTGCTGCCGGCCGACGGGCCCGCGCAGGTCTACAGGCGTGGCAACGACTACCTGGCGCCGATCGCGAGGCACAATACGCGCATCCCGTCCGGTCACCCGGAGGGGTTCATCGAGGCCTTCGCGAACGTCTACCGCAACGCGGCGCGGGTGATGGCCGCGCGAATCTCTGGCGGATCCCCGGGCGAGTTCGACACGGACTTCCCGACGGTGCAGGATGGCGCGCACGGCGTCCACTTCATCCACAAAGCGGTCGAGAGTGGGAAGGCTCGTGGGTGGGTGGATGCGCGGTATACGCCGCCCAATGCAGTTTAGAACGGTGCTTGTAAAACCGTACGATCTGTACAGGAGATTTTGAGATGGCGCGACCAGTCACACTGTTCACCGGACAATGGGCCGACCTGCCACTCGAGACCCTCGCCGCAAGAGCGGCGTCCTGGGGATTCGACGGCCTGGAGCTCGCCTGCTGGGGCGATCATTTCGAGGTGGACAAGGCGCTTGGCAACGACAGCTACGTTCGCTCGCGTCGCGACATCCTCGCGAAGCACGGGTTGAAGGTGTTCGCGATCAGCAATCACCTCGTCGGCCAGGCGGTGTGTGACCGGATCGACGAGCGCCACAAGAGCATCCTCCCGCCGCGCGTCTGGGGCGATGGCAAGCCGGATGGCGTGCAGCGTCGCGCGGCCGAGGAGATGATGAACACCGCGCGCGCGGCGAAAGCGTTAGGCGTGGGCGTCGTGCCGGGATTCACCGGTTCCTCGATCTGGCACCTGCTCTACAGCTTCCCGCCCGTCGCGCCGTCGATGATCGACGCTGGCTTCCGCGACTTCGCTGATCGCTGGAATCCCATCCTCGACGCGTTCGACGACGCCGGAGTGCGCTTCGCACTCGAGGTGCATCCAACGGAGATCGCGTTCGACATCTCCTCGGCCCAGCGCGCGGTCGACGCCGTGAACCGTCGACCCGCGTTCGGGTTCAACTACGACCCGAGCCACTTCGGCTACCAGGGCGTGGACTACGTCGCCTTCATCGAGCGGTTCGGCGACCGGATCTACCACGCGCACATGAAGGACGTGTGGTGGTCGGATGTGCCGAAGCCGTCAGGCGTCTTCGGCGGCCACCTCGACTTCGGGCACCGCGATCGCTACTGGGACTTCCGCAGCATCGGTCGTGGGAAGATCGACTTCGAGGAGATCGTCCGTGCACTGAATCGCGTCGGTTACGCGGGGCCGCTATCCATCGAGTGGGAGGATGGTGGAATGGACCGCGAGTTCGGCGCGCGCGAGGCGTGTGCGAAGATCAAGGCGACGGACTTCGCGCCGTCCCAGGTTGCGTTCGATGCGGGCTTTGCGAGGGGGTAGGCACGCGGGGAGATTCGACTCGAGCTTTACCGCCGTCCGGTTCTTGACCCCGGCTTCAACGGAAAACCTCGTCCCCCGAGACGAAACGGAACCCGCGCAGGTGTCGCTGGACCGCGGTGTAATCCCCCACGTTCTCGGTGACCAGACGAGCGCCCGCCTCGCGGCACGACGCCGCGATGAGCACATCGTTCACGAGTGAGCCAGCCCGCGAGACATCGACCCTTTCCCGAGCGCCGAGCGCCGCCAGGACTCGCCCGCCTTCGACGTACGCGGAGAACGACGGCACGATGACCCGCTCGCGCATCATGTACGACGCCAGGAGATCGCCAACCGCTGCCTCCTGTGCGCTCGTGCGGGTCCCGGCCCGCAGCTCGAGTGCCACCACGGCGTTCAGGCGCAGCCGCGTGCCCGTGCGGATGTGGAAGCGTTTGAGGAACGTGAGACGAGTCGGATCGCGAAACGCGCGGATATAGATGTTAGTGTCGAGCGCGAAGATGTCGCTCACGCTTGATTCACGGCTCCGCCACGCGACGCCCCGCGCGCGGCGCAGCTGTCCCGAACACGTCGTCGAGGCCACCTAACGCCGAAAGGCGGTCGAGCGCACCTATCACCTCGCCCTGGAACAGGACGTAGTCCAGGGCCATGTCCACGGCTTCGGTCTCGGTACGGGCGGCCAGCAGCTCCTGCGCCTTGGCGAGCTTCACGGCGTCCATATCCATGTTCTTCCTGATGCGCGCGGAGCCGGTGCGTCGACGGCGAGCCATGACTCTCCTGGTACATAATGCGTTGAGGGAATATCTGTACCTTATTCGGATTGGCTCGGTCCCGTCAAGCCCCGGTTGTCACCGCGAATTGCCTCGCGTACTCTGGCTCGTATAACCGATGGCGCCGGCGCTCAGTCGCCAATGCTCAGCCGTCACCGACAACCCGAGGCATCCCCGTGCCCGCAACCCTCACGATCCGAGACGAAACTGCCACGGGCACGCCCGTGCACGAATTTCCCCTCGAGTTCCAAAGCGAGCGCATCACGGTCCGCGACCTGATCCGCGAGCGCGTCTACCAGGAAGTCAGCGAATACAACTTCCGCAGTCGACGAGCAGGCGGATTGTTCCGTGGTCTCGTGCAGCCCACCGACGCCGAGCGCACGCTCAACGGCTTCAAGGTCCCGAAGAATCGCGACATCGATTGGGAAGCGCAGTTCGCGCAGGCCATCGATGCGTTTGGCCGGAACGGATACTTCATTCTCGTGAACGATCGTCAGGCGGAAGCGCTGGATGAGACGATCGTGATCAGTCCGAGCACGCAGGTGAGCTTCGTGAAACTGACGCCGCTTGTAGGAGGTTGAGTGAAGTTGCCGTGGAAACGAGCCGAGTCGGTCGAGGCGTTCGTTCCTCCCGACGGCTCCGAGCTCGACGCAGAGCATCGCGTCGTCTCGCGGTGGGTCGAGGACGCATTTGGTGCAAGAGATGACGCACACTGGTACCGCGACGTCGAGCTGAAAAGCCAACCGAGCGGACAGGTCATGCTCGACGCGAAGCCTGATGAGGCGCGGCGATACGTACACGCCGCCGCGGTGCAAACGGCCTACTGGGACGCGCGGGCGAGGGACATCCGGTCGCAGGGGAAGACGGACCTCGAGCGCTTGAACGCGCACCTCCGTCCCGGGTGGAAAGAGGTTTGGGGAAGGAGGCGTCGAGCCGCGACGGTTGTCGCGACGCTCATGCGTCGCACGCTGCCGTTCGGGGAGGCGGACCTCGTCGTGCTGCTGGACATGTGCAACGGGACCGAGCGGCTGTCGAAGTACGAAGCCCCGGTGGGTCCCATGTGCCGCGCGCTCGAGCGTTTTGTCGATACGCATCCGTTGAGCGACGCCCTGCGAGCGCCACTCACGCGCTTCGCCGCCGGGCTTCGCGGATCGAACGACAAGGACACCAACCGCTACGGCACGACAGTCGAACAGCTGCTGGCCGGCCGCGCACCAGCCGGCTCCGCCTCGACGCCGGAGCCTAACGACGATATGCCGGACGTTTCGGCGGCACCGACGCCGCCGCCTGCTGCCGCACCGGCAGGGAACCCGGCGGTCCTCGACGTGCTCAAGCGGCACGTCGGCGTGGCAGGCGACGATGACGCCGCCACCGAGCGGCTCGAGCCGGACGAATTTCTCCTTCGTGCGGATTCGCCCGTCCGCGACGAGCACATCCTCCTGAGCGCGATGCTCGCGTCGGTCGTCGGCACGCGGATGTACATGCAGCCAACACTCGAGACGATCCATGGCGGTGATCGCGTCCTTCGCATGGATCCGGTGTCGACGGGTCGGCTCCTCATCGCCTCGGCCGAGCGTGACGCCGCCGGGTTTCTTGCGGGAACAAACCCGGCGGCGCCGGGTGGCTGGCAGTCGCGTTATGCGATCACGGCGCTCACGAAGGTGCTGGCGCAGCGCCCATTCGTCCTCGACCGAGCTGGGCTCTTCGACTTCCTGCTCTACATCGCAATCCGTGCGTCGTCGTCCGACCGCCGCCCGTTTCAGGCCGCGTTCGATGCCCTGCTGTTGCAAGCCGAGCAGCAGGCCGCGCAAACGCCACTGACCGACGGCGAGCGCCACGTGCTCTACCTGTTGCGCGCGTCGTGGATCAGCGGGCCACCGTTAGGCATCGCGACGGAGATCAACCGCCTCACAGACCTCGTGGGCGACGCGCGGGCATTCTTTCTCGTCCCGGGCGAGGCCTGGACCGACGACCTCAACGATGACCTGACCACGCTTCCGCGGCGTGAGCGCGAGGCGTGGATCGTCCTGCTCAAGCACGCACTGAGCGCCACGGCGGCACGCCCCACCGCGAAGTGGCTCAAGACGGGCGAGAAGCTGCTCGACGTGATCGGGCGCGACAAGGCTCTCGCGGCCCACAATCGCTGGTTGCCGCGCGTTACGCAGGGCCGGTCCATCGCTCGCCTCGGCGCGTATCCCGGGGCGGCGCGCGCGGCATCCGACCTGATGAACGAGGAGAATGCCACGTGCCTTCGCGGTCTGCTCTGGCTCACGCCGGCCCTGGGCCGCGATCGGAGCGATGGCGGTCCGACTGATCTCATGCGCGCCGTCGCCGCCGTCGCCTCCTCGGCGTACCGCAAGGTGCCGGGCATCGGGCCGCGCGCGATCAAAGTGGGCAACGCGGCGGTCTACGCGCTGTCCGAGATGGGATCGCCCGAAGCGGTCGGCCACCTCGCGATGCTCAAGGTCCGCGTGAAGTTCGGCACGGCGCAGAAGGAGATCGACAAGGCATTCAACACGGCGGCCGAGGCGCTGTCACTTCCGCGCGATCAGATCGAGGAGATGGCGGTGCCGTCGTACGGGCTCGACTCGGTCGGCGTGCGTCGCGAGGCGTTCGCCGACGGTGAATACATTGCCGAACTGCGCGTGGCCGGGCGTGACGTCGACCTTCAGTGGAGTCGCGCGGATGGAAAGGCACAGAAGTCCGTCCCCGCCAAGGTCAAGACGGATCACAAGGAAGAGCTGAAAGAGCTGCAGGGGGCGGCGAAGGACATCGCGTCGATGTTGCCGGCGCAGAGCGAGCGGCTCGACGCGATGTTCCTGCTCGAGAAGCGTTGGCCTGCAGCTGTGTGGCGCGAGCGGTACCTCGACCATCCGCTCATCGGAACGCTCGCGCGCCGTCTCATCTGGACGTTCACCGCGAACGGCAGCACAAGCGCCGGCGCCTGGGCCGGCGCCGCGATCGTGGACGTGTCGGACAACCCGCTCGACGTACCTAACGACGCCGAGGTGGAGCTCTGGCATCCCATCGGCCGGTCCGTCGAGGACGTGCTCGCGTGGCGGCAATGGATCGAGACACACGAGATCCGTCAGCCATTCAAGCAGGCCCACCGCGAGGTCTACCTGCTCACGGACGCGGAGCGGAACACGGAGACCTACTCCAATCGATTCGCGGCGCACGTGCTGCGGCAGCACCAGTACAACGCGCTCTGTGCAGCGCGCGGATGGAAGAACAAGCTGCGCCTGATGGTGGATGACACGTATCCACCGGCGTCGCGGGATCTGCCCCACTGGGGCCTCCGCGCCGAATACTGGGTCGACGGCGCAGGAACGGAATACGGGACGGACACGAACGAGAGTGGCGTGTTCCTGCACGTCGTCACGGACCAGGTGCGGTTCTATCGAGTCGGCGCGGCACAGAACCGCGCGCACGCGGGCGGTGGCGGTTACACGAGCGCGGCGGCGGGGCCGGGGACGCGCGGTGTGAACGAGCCGTTGCCGCTCGACGAGATCCCCGCGCTCGTCTTGAGCGAGATCATGCGCGATGTCGATCTCTTTGTTGGCGTAGCGTCGGTGGGTAACGACCCGA
>Ga0070681_10000206_pt1 | contig 46091 bp, 51 predicted proteins | sample KBSC83BmetaG_FD_65650 | JGI IMG/M metagenome (GOLD analysis project Ga0070681, IMG submission 65650) | Corn rhizosphere microbial communities from Kellogg Biological Station, Michigan, USA - KBS C8-3B metaG | ecosystem: Host-associated > Plants > Roots > Rhizosphere | place: USA: Michigan...
GAGCACCGGGCGGCCGAGCGCCATCGCCTCGATCGCGGCGAGCGAGAAGGCCTCGGTGAATGACGTCAGCGTGACGGCGTCGCAGACCGAGAGGAACGGGCGCACGTCCTGCTGGAAGCCGGAAATGACGATGCGATCCGTCACGCCCAGTGCCTGGGCGCGTTTTTCCACCCTCGAGCGTTCCGGCCCGTCGCCGATGAACAGCGCCCGCGCCGGGATGCCGCGCTGCACGAGCCGCGACACCGCATCCACCAGCTGCACCGGGTTCTTTTCCGGGCGCAGGACGGCGGACAGGCCGATGACGAAGTCGGTCTCGGAAAAGCCGAGCGCCCGCCGCAGCGGCGTCGCCTCGACCGGGTTCCAGTGCTCGAGGTCGACGCCGTTGTAGATGACGCGGTTGCGCCGCCCGAAGAGGCCGCGCTTCAGCCAGTGGCGGCGCTGCTTCTCGCAGACGAACACCGCGCACGCCGCGCTCCAGAACGCCGGCCGGTAGGCGAGCATCTGCAGCTGCTCCTTCATCGTGCGGATGTAGGTGGAATGCAGCGTGGTGACGATCGGCGCGCCGACCCGCGCGAGCGAGGCGTACATCGTCGCGTACGGATTGGTGGCCAGCACGACCTCCGGCGCCAACCTGCCGAGCAGAGCCTGCAGGTGCGAGAGCGCCCTCGTGTCGAAGTAGCGCGCCGCGTGCAGGCAGCGCACCGTCGAGTGGTCGGGCAGGCGAAGGCGGCCGAGCTGGCTCGGATCGTTCTTCACGTAGATGGCGTGGCAGTCGTGGCCGCGCTCGGCGAGGCGGTTGGCGAGCGTGATCGCCTGCCGTTCCGCGCCGCCATGCACCAGCGACCCGGTGATGAACGCGATCCTCATGCTTTCAGGTTCTTCCAGTTCACGGCGCCATAGACGGCGGCGAGCGCCACCCCGCCCATGGCGAGGCGCAGCATGATCGGGCTGTCGGCGAAGAGCTCGTGGCCGACGAGCCAGGCGCCGCTCGTCGCGACCACGGTCCAGGCGAGATAGCGCGCGAGGCTCTTCCAGTGCTGCAGGCTGCGCACCGGCACGCCGGTGATGCGGGAGATGCGGCGCAGGACGAGGACGCGGTCGAGATAGAGCGCGACCGCGCTGCCGACGGCGGCGCCGGCGAGGCCGAGCTCGACGCCGCCGGCCCATGAGAGCGGCACGGATACGGCGAGTATCAGGAGGCTGAGGCCCAGGTTGAACACGCCCTGCCGCAGGAGCTGCAGGACGCTATTCAGCTCGACGACGAGCGCCAGCATGCCGATCACGTAGACGCGCATCACCGGCGCCGCGTCGACATAGCTCGCGGTGTAGATCAGCGTGACGATGTCCTCGGCGAAGGCGAAGACGAAGCCGAGCAGCGGGAAAAGCAGCATGCCGACCATCGCGTTCGCGCGCGCGTTCATCTCCATCATGCTCTTCAGCTCGCCGGCCGCTTCCATGCGGCTCATGCTCGGCATGAACGCCTCGACCACCGACTGGCGGAAGAGATTCACCACCTGGCCGAGGATGGCGGCGATCGAGAAGGCGGCGAAGCTGTGCAGCGTGAAGAGCGACGCCGCCACCCACTGGTCGGCCTGCCCGCGCAGCACGTACGCCGCGCTCGAGACGCCGAAGGGCGCGGTGTAGTGGATCTGGCCGCGGAACACCTTGCCCGAGAACCACGGCCGCTTCCAGCCGTGGAAGCGCTGGACGTAGGCGATGAGGAAGCCGAGCTTGAGCAGCACCACCGCGAGCAGCACCCAGACGATGACGCCCATGTCGCGCGTGAACCACGCCGCGGCCGCGGTGAGGCCGGCGCGCGCGATGGCCATCGAGATGTTGGCGGCGGCCTGCAGCGGGATACGCTCCTCGATGGTCGGCAGGAAGTCGAGCAGCACGCACACCACCCACAGCGCGACGAACACCGGCACGACGGCGCCGTACTTCGCGAGCGGCTCGAGCGTCTTCGGCATCCACGGGTCGAGCGGGCTGACGATGAACGCGGCGGCGAGGCCGGTCACCGCGAGGAAGGCGATCGTCTGGTGGACGTAGAGTCGCCGCGTCTCGGCGTCCGAGCGCGGCAGGAAGTAGTACAGCGCGCCCGGCATGCTGAACGGCGCGAGCGCCATCACGGTACCGATCGCGAGCCAGAGGAGGCGGTACTCGCCGAAGGTGTGCGCGTCGAGGCAGCGCACGAGCACGATCGGCAGCAGGAACTGCAGGCCCTGGTCGAGCGCCTTGACCACGCCCAGCGACAAGGCTCGCCGCGCAAGCCCCTGGGCGGCGATGGCTTTGGCTGCCGAGCTCATTCCTGCCTTGCTTTTTCCGCGGGGCGAGCCGAAGGCGAACGGGGGGTTGGTTCTTCGACTCGGAATTTCATGAAACCAGTTCTTCGATCAACCTGGAATAGCGGGCGAGCACTTCTGTGCTCGAGTGGTTGCGCTGGAAGTACGCGAGGCTGTCCGCCGACGCCTGCTGCCAGAGTTTTTCGTCCGAAAAGAGCGCGGCCACCTTCGCCGCGCCCTGCTCCGCGTCCGCGAATACGGCGTTGACCGGGGCGCCGACGTCCACCGTGGCGACGGTCGGCACGCCACGCGCCCACGCCTGGAGGAATACGTTCGGCATGCCCTCGTAGACCGAGGTGTTGACGAGGACGCGCGCCCGGTCGAACCACGGCTCGACCTGCGCGAGCGGCAGGAAGCCGGTGAACTCGACGTTCGGCAGCGTCGCCGCGCGGGCGCGGATCGCCTCGAAGTAGCCGGGCTTCAGGCGCTCGCCGCCGACGCTCGGGCCGCCGATCAGCACGAACTCCTGCTGCGGCAGCCGCTCGGCAATGTCCAGGAAGAGCTCCGGCCGCTTGTAGCCGTGGATGGTGCCGACCCACAGCACGCGGTCGCCGCCGCCCGCGAGGCTTGCAGGCTTGGCGTCGGCCGGCAGCTCGTAGCAGCTCGGGATCAGCACCGCCTGCCGCTGGTGGTTGCGGCGGCAGCTTTCGATCTGGTAGGGGTTCTGCGCCACGATGCGGTCGACGCGGCCGAGGCCGCGGCGGTAGAGCCACTTGTCGCGCGCGTGGACGATCTGCTCGTGGCCGATGTCGAAGTCGCGGTCGGAGGCGCCGGCGTAGATCGAGCGCTTGCCGTGCAGGCGGCAGAACTCGGCGATGATGCCGGTCCACATCGCGCTCGAGCGCTGGTAATAGACGTCGGCGTCGACCTCGCGCAGCACGCGCCACATCGTCGTGAGGCGCGGATGCAGGAAGCGCAGCACCGGCACGCCCTCGTTCGGCCGGAAGCTCTTGTAGACGGTGACGCCGTCGACGAGGGCGGGCGACGGCTGGCCGTAATCGAAGCAGATCATCGACACGCGATAGCCGTTCGCCGCGAGGAGCCGCGCGAGGATGCACTGCTGGACCTCGGCGCCGCCCACCACCTGGATGTTCGGGTCGCGCGAGAGCACCGGCCACGCGTAGGGCGCGACGAAGCAGATGTGCGGCTTGCGCCCGCTCGACGTGCGCGGCGGTTCCGGCACGTCGAGCTCGACCTGACGCAGCATTGCCTTGCCCATCTAGGGCTGCGCCCTCCACGCGGGCCCGGTCTCGGGCTTGCGCTGGAGCTGGCCGTACATCATGCCGATCGCGATCCAGAGGAAGGCGAACTCGGGCGTGGCGCGCAGGCTCGAGCCGGCGAAGCCGGTGACGATGAAGCACATCAGGCCGGCGACCGCGCCCTGGTAGAAGCCGCGCATCGTCGGGCTGAGGTACGCGTTCGAGCCGAGCGCGCGCATCTTGCGGTAGACCGTCCAGTAGAAGGCGAGCAGCAGCCCGAGGCCGAGCAGGCCCATGTCGAGGATCGCCTGCAGGTAGGCGTTGTGCGGGTGGGTCACCGGCAGCATGGTTTCCTCCCACAGCGCCTTCGCCCACATCGTCGAGTCGAGCCCCGAGCCCCACACCGGGCTCTTGAAGAGCTCCGGCATGAGCGGGATCCAGATCTCGTCGATGCGGCCGGCGCTCACCTCGTTCACGTCGGTGCCGCCGACCAGGCCGAGGGTCATGCGGCTCACCACCGCGCCCGGCATGACCGAGAGGCCGACGGCGGCGCAGAAGATCGCGATCGCCGCCGTGCGCGCGTTGAACTTCCAGATGAGGAAGAGGACGTTGACCAGCGCCCAGCCGATGAACGCGCCGCGCGAGAAGGTGAAGAGGAGCGCGAGGGTCAGCGCGCCCATCGTGACCACGAGCACCGTCTTCAGGCGCACGTCCTTCGTCTCGCCCCAGGTGAAGAGCAGCAGGCCGTACGCGACGGCATACAGGCGGCCGAGGTCGTTGGCGTGCATGCCGAGCACCGAGAGGAGCGTGCGCTGCGTGGCGAGCGCGAGCTGGCCGAGCGAGAGCCCCGAGCTGACGACGAAGCCGATCAGCATCAGGCTCATCACCCAGACGGCGATGATGATCGGCACGAGGAAGTTCTCCACCCGCTTCGCCTGCGCCACGGCCTGGCCGATGAGGAGCGAGGCCGCCACCATGAAGAGCGGCTTCACCATCACGTCGCGCAGGTAGCCCATGGCGTCGTTGAAGTGGATGATCTCGATCTCGTAGAAGTACGGGTAGATCTCGTCCACGTGGCGCGTGCCGAGGAAGCCGGCGATCAGCACCGGGACGAGGTAGAGCCAGAACAGCGGCTTCGGCACGAAGCGCTTCAGGTCCTTGCCGCGCACCAGGAACGCGAGCAGCGTCGCGCCGAGCACCACGTTGAACGGGTTCAGGCCCGTCACGCCGAGCATGTTGTGCGGGAAGAGCACGCTGCCCTCCACCGGCATCATGATGAGGAGGAGCACCGCGCCGACGCGGAAGTCGGCCAGCACCGCCGCCGCCGCGAGCAGCGACAGGCTGATGACCAGGGCCTCGTACTCGCCCACGGCGAGGCCGATGCCGCACAGCACTCCGAAGATGCCCAGGCCGACGACGCCGAGCGCGAGGCCCGGCGTGCGCTCGGCGCCGAGCCGGGCAGTACCTACCGCCATGTCACGACCTCCCGAGGAGCTTGGCTACCAGCACCGCCGAGGAACCGCTCATTTCACTACTTGCGGTTCCGACGGCGGGCCGGGACAGGGAGAAGCTGGCCGCCGCGAGCAGCACGGTCACGGCCAGCAGCAGTTTCTTCTCTGGCTTCACTTCACCTCAGAACGAGTTCATCAGCGTGCCGACGATGCGCGCGCTGGCGTCCGAGATCTCCTTCACCGCACGCTCGGTGTCCTCGACGCGCGTCGTGTCGCGGCGCGAGACGAGCATCACGTCGCCCGCGCGGAACGCCACGCACTGCGCATCGGCGTACTCGCACGCCGGCGGCGTGTCGATCAGGATCACGTCGTACTCGGCCTGCGCCTTCGCGAGCAGCGCCGCGAAGCTCGGGCGGGACAGCAGCTCGAGCGGGTTCGGCGGCACCGGGCCGGCGGGCAGCACCGCGAGGCCGGTGATGCCGGCCACCGGCGCCGCCACGGACAGGTCTGCCCTGCCGCTCAGCACCGAGGAGAGGCCGAACCGGTCCGCGATATTGAAGATGCCCTGCTGCCGCGGCGAGCGGAAGTCGGCGTCGATCAGGAGCGTGCGCTGGCCGAGCTGGCTGAAGGAGACGGCCAGGTTGGCGGCGATGAAGCTGCGGCCCTCGCGCGCGGCGGGGCTCGCGATGGCGAGCGTACGGCGGCCGGCGGACGGGTTGAACCAGCGGATGAGGAGCTGCGTGCGCACCGCGCGCAGCTCTTCGACGACCGGGTGGAACGGATCCCAGGCGGCGACCAGCTCCTTCGACACGCCGTCCGGGCCGGCGACCAGGTACGGGAACTCGTACTGCTTGGCGAGCGCCTCGCGCAGGTCGGAGTCGGTGATCAGGTTCAGCTCGATCGCCGCCTCGCCGAAGCGCCAGCCCAGCTCGCGCTGGCGCTTCAGCACCTGCTCCGCGTCGGACGGCGTGATCTTGCCCTCGTCCATCAGGATGGCGCCGATGTGGCGGCCGCTGAGGCGCGTATTACCCTCGATCGGCAGGACGTTGTCGGTGGGTTTCACAAGCATGGCAGTCCTCTCTTACCAGGGGCGCGGAAGCGCATTGCGAACGGGGGAATGCGGCGACGGCAGGAGGCGCGCGCCGGCCGGCGTCCAGCGCGACAGCACGCCGAGCGACGGCACGGCGAGGCGCGACTCGAGGTCGGAGCGGGAGCGCACGCGGCGGTCCATGTACTCGAGCATGTACACCACGCCCGCCGCGAGCATCAGGCCGATGATGATGGAGAGCGCCGAGATCAGGCCCACCTTCGGGAACGCGGCCTTGACCGGCTCGAGCGCGGGCGTGAGCATCGCGAGGTTGGTCTGCCGCACCCGGCTGTCGACCTTCACCGCGATGGCGCGCTGCAGGGCGCCGTCATAGGCGCGCTGCGCGTTCTCGAGGTCGCGGCTCAGGACCGCCATGTCGACGCGCGCCTGGCGCATCTGCATGATGTGGTCCTGCTGCTCGGCCATCGAGTTCTCGAGCTCCTTCACGCGCTTCTGGCTCTGCTGCACGGCGTTGCCGAGGCTGGCGACCACCTTGCTCGACTCCGCCTTCAGGCGCTCCTTCAGGCTCTGCACTTCGGCCGCGGTGCGCTGGTAGGTCGGGTGGTTCTGGCCGAGCACTTCCGACTGCTCCTGCAGCCGCTGCTCGGCGGCCTGCAGGGCCTGCTTGATGGTGATGATGTAGCCGTTGCCGAACACCTCGGGGAAGGCCTCGAGCGACGTGCCGCCCGCGATCATGTCCTGCGCCTGCTTGTAGCGGGTCTGCGCGTCCAGGTACGCGGTGCGCTGGCGGTTGAGCTCGCCCGAGGTCTCGGAGAGGCGCGTGAACTCGACGTCCATGCGGTCTTCGGCGCCGAGCACGCCCTTCGCCTTCTGGTAGGCGTTGAGCTTGGTCTGGGCGCTGGTGAGGTCGGCGCGCAGGCCCTTCAGCTGCTCGTCGAACCACTGGCCGGCCTCCTTGGAGGGCTCGGTGCGCAGCTCGAGCGCCACCGCCAGGTACGCCTTGGCGAACGCGTTGGCCACGGCGGCCGACTTCTTGGCGTCGTTCGAGGAGTACTTGATGGTGATGATGTTGCTCGCGCCGGAGTCGACCTTCAGCTTCTCGAGCAGGTTGGCGGCCACCCATTCCTCGACCGTGCCGACGCCGCCCGTGTCGCGCTCCCAGTCCTCGCGCACGCCGGGCTGGCTGGCGAGCTTCAGGTCGCGCACCACGCGGTTCGCCACCTTGCCGCTCTGGATGAGGTCCATCTGGGTGAAGATGTAGCCGGCCCGCTCGCGCGGCGACATGCCGCGCGGCGCCATCGTCTGCTCGTCGCGCGCGTCGATCAGCACGGTGGCCGTCGCGTCATAGCGCTTCGGCAGCGCGAGCGCCACGATGACCGCGGCGAACACCGTCACCGCGAGCACCGTCAGGAATGCCTTCTTGCGCGCCTTCAGCGCGAGCAGGTATTGGTTCAGATCCATGGAGGGTTCTCCCTTTCCTTAGAAAATCGATTCGCGCACGTAGATCACGTCGTTCGCCTGCACGCGCTCGGTCGGCTTGACGTCGTACTCCTTCACCTGGCCGTCCGGGCCCGCGCGGCGCAGCTTGATGCGCCGCTCGCTGCCGCGCGGCGTGATGCCGCCGCCGAGCGCGATGGCCTGCATCACGTTCATGCCGTCGGTCACGGCGTAGCTGCCGGCGCGCACCACCTCGCCGTAGATGTAGAACTGCGGCGCGCGGTCGACGTACACCGTGTCGCCGCCCTGCAGCTCGAAGTCCTTGGAGAGCGAGTTCACCGGGATCGGCTTGCCGGAGCGGATCACGGTCACCGTCTCGCTGCCGCCGGCCGCGATGCCGCCGGCCGCCGCGATCACCTGCGGCACCTTCATCTCGGCGGTGTCGAGCGGATAGAGGCCCGGCCGCACGACGAGGCCGAGCACCGACACCTGCCGGCTGCGCAGCGTGGTGAGGGCGACCGTCACCTTCGGGCTCTTCAGGAACTCGCCCTTCTTCAGCGCGTCGGCGATGGCGCCGGCCGCCTCGCCGGTCGTCATGCCGTCGATCTTGACGCTGCCGACGAGCGGCACCTGCACGGTGCCGTGCTCCGTGACGCGGGCGTCGGTCGTCATGTCGGGCTGCTGGAACACGGTGATGTGCACCGTGTCGCCCGCCCCAAGCTTGTCGGTGCCTTGCGCAAGGCTGGGGACGGCCAGAGCGCTCAACAGGATTGCCATCAATATGCGGATCATCGTCACCTCGTCACTGGACTGGTTCTGGAATTACCTCTTTACCTGCGCTACGTATTCGATGCGCGCGCCCTCGCGCAGCTTCTTCACCTCGGCGGCGGCGAGCGCCATGCGCTTCTTGCCGGCGAGGAACTGCTCGATCAGCGCGTAGGCCTGCTGCGGCGCGAGCGGCGCCTCCTCGGCATGGAGCAGCTGGATCGCGGTGCGGCCGAACAACGCCACCTCGCCCGGCTTCATGCGCGCGAGCTTCGGCAGGTAGGCGAGCGGCAGCTCCTCGGCGGGCTGCGTCTGCGTGGTCAGGCTGAAGCGCGCGCCGCGCGCGCGCAGCGCCGCCACGATCTGCTCCAGGTCGCCTTCGCCGAGCTCGGCCGGCTCGGCCACGGTCAGCTCGCGGATGCGGTAGATGCGCCGCTCGGCGAAGAGCGCCGGGTTCTCGTCGTAGAAGGCGCGCACCTCGTCGCGGGACGGCTTGGCATTGCCGGAAGAGACGCGCTCGACGTAGGCCTGCGCGAGCACCTGGCGGCGCGCGTTATCGATGCTTTCCGCCACGGCGGGATCCTTGTCGAGCCCGGCCTCGAGCGCCTTCTGCACGAGGAGCTCGCGGTCGATGATCCGCTCCAGCGCCTGCGGGTTGGGGAGCTGGCGCGCCGAGATCTCGACGCCGTTCACGCGGGCGAGCGCGTGCGTGCCGGCGGGTTCGCACGCCGAAAGCAGAACCGGGAAGCAGAGCGCGACCATCATTCTCATAGCGCTCGCCGCATCACAATGGTCTCGTGAGGCGGCGATGCGCCACCCAGGCACATGCCGCGAGACCGGCGAGGACGAGCGGCCAGCGCCCGGGGCCCTGAACGGGCGTAATGGTGAAGGTGAATTCGGTCGGCGCCGACACCGGCTCGGCCTGCGCCACGCGCACCTCGGGCATCTCCGGGCCGGGCAGCTCGGGGAGCGCGGCGCCGTTTACCGCGAGGCGATAGAGGTCGTTGAAGGAGTAAAGCGCAGTCCCGTCGGGAAAATGAGCGTCGGCGGCCGCTGCGTTGGCGCAGACGGCCGCGGCACAAGCGATCACCAGGCGGCGGAGGATCATCATTGCGGGCGTCTCGGCATCCTAGGGACGGTCTGTTACGACCCTGACTCGTCGCCGCCCAGCGCCAATGCACCGTACGGACTAGTCGTGTCGCTCGCGCTTTCGGCGCGTCGCGCGTTTCGTGACGTGTAAAAAATTCGGGGCCCCGCAGGGCCCCGAATTTTCGTGACGGAATTGACGGCTTCAGGGATTGAGGATGCGAAGCTCGAGCGCCTTGCCGATCGCCTGGGTGCGGTTCACGACGTTCAGCTTGCGCAGGATCTTCTGCACGTGGTTCTTCACGGTGAGCGGGCTGATCTTGAGGATCGCGCCGATCTCGAAGTTCGACTTGCCGAGGTAGATCCACTTCAGGATGTCCAGCTCGCGCACGGTGAGCACGCTGCCGCCGGACTTGGTGTCGCCCGCGTTCTCGGCGCGCTTGGTGAGCTGGGTGCGCACCCATGCCGCATGGAGCGACGGCGCGAGCAGCTGGACCAGGTAGGCCTGGCGCTGCCCCGCGCTGCCCGGACGGCAGGCGAAGGTGAAGAGGCTGATGGCGCGGCCCTCGGAATCGTGGATGCCGTGCACGAGGAGCTGCGTCGCGCCGAGGCGCTCGAGCTCTCTCTGGAATCCTCCGGCCCCGACGGTATTTTGAGCATTCAAATCCAGCACCACCGGCTGGTAGCGGCGCTCTTCCCACGCCTTCAGGAGCGCGGGCGCGACGCCCGTGTCGCGCAGGAACATGTCGCTGAAGAGGTTCGGCTCCGGCGTGGTCATCGAGAAGCCGTCGGCGCGGAACGCGGGCGGCTTGCCGAGGCACAGCGTGCAGATGAGCAGCTCGTGCCGGATCAGGCTCTGCAGCAGGCCCTGCGTCCAGCTGAAGAAGTGGGCGCGCGCATGCACGCGGAGCGACGCGTCGAGGTTCAGCACGATCGACTCGATCTGCAGGAAGTCGGTCGCCGCCGAGCGGGCGTCGGAGGGCGTCTTGGCCTCCGCACTGCCCGGCAGAATCGGCGCCTGTGCAGTGTCGGGCGAAGGATGGATGGCTGTGAGTGCGGTGGTCATAGGGGGGGAACTATAGAGGGTGTATTAAGACGTAGTTCGAACGGCAGAGGGGAGAAACGCTAGTCCGCTGAGGCTACAAGAGAGGGGTGTGCGCAACATCGTGGTTGAACCGACGTGCCCCAAACTCGTCGGGCCTTGCAAGCCAATCCCGTTTCCCTCCGACAATCTCGCCTGCTGCACAGCCAACCCGGTTCGGGCGCGCTGCTGCATGCGGCGATCGACCCGGCCGTGGCGATTGCGACGCTCGCGGCGTGTGCAACCTTCGTCGGCGGGCGCTTCGACGGCGCCTGCCTGATCCTCGCGCTGCTGGTCTTCGCGCTCACCTTCCCGGGCAGCCTCGCCCGCGAGAGCGCGAGCGCGGGCGAGCTCGCCCTCGACATCGTGACCGGCTGGATCGCCATCGTGGGGCTGCTGCTCCTCCTCGGATGGGCCTCGCGCACGATGGGCGCCTTCGATCCGCGCATGCTCGTCGCCTGGGCGGCGGCCACCCCGGTTGCGCTCTTCGCCGCGCACCGCCTCGTGCCGCGGCTCCTCGCCGCCGAGGGCCTGCGCAAGACCGCAGTGATCGCGGGCGCCAACGAGCACGGCCGCGGCCTCGCCGAGCGGCTGCGGGCGAACCCGATGCATGGCGTGCGGCTGGTCGGCTACTTCGACGATCGCGCGCCGCAGCGCATCCAGGAAAAGAACCTGCTCGGCTCGATCGGCACGCTGCCCGACTATGTGCGTGCGCACAACATCGACCTCATCTATATCGCGCTGCCGATGGCCTCGCAGCCGCGCATCCTCAAGCTGCTGGAAGAGCTGCGCGACACGACGGCGTCGATCTACTTCGTGCCGGACATCTTCGTCTTCGATCTCATCCAGGCGCGCGTCGACTCGATCGGCAACCTGCCGGTGGTGGCGGTTTGCGAGACGCCGTTCTACGGCTTCAACGGGCTCCTGAAGCGCGCCAGCGACTACGTGCTCGCCACGCTGGCGCTCGTCTGCCTCGCGCCCCTGATGGCCGCCATCGCGATCGGCGTCAAGCTCTCCTCGCCCGGCCCGGTGCTCTTCAAGCAGCGCCGCTACGGCGTCGACGGCCGCCAGATCTACGTCTACAAGTTCCGCTCGATGACCGTCACCGAGGACGGCGAGGTGGTGAAGCAGGCGACCAAGAACGACTCGCGCGTGACGCCCTTCGGCGCGTTCCTGCGCAAGACCTCGCTCGACGAGCTGCCGCAGTTCATCAACGTGCTGCAGGGCCGCATGAGCGTGATCGGGCCGCGCCCGCACGCGATCGCGCACAACGAGCTCTACCGCAAGCTGATCCGCGGCTACATGATCCGCCACAAGGTGCGCCCGGGGATCACCGGCCTCGCCCAGGTGAACGGCTACCGCGGCGAGACCGAGACGGTCGAGAAGATGAAGATGCGCATCGAGTACGACCTCGCCTACCTGCGCAGCTGGTCGCTGCTCCTCGATCTGCAGATCCTGCTGAAGACGATCCTCGTGGTGCTGAAGAAGCAGAATGCGTACTGACCGCTTCGCCTCTCTCGCCGCGGCCAGCGCCATCATGCTCGGCCTGCTCCTGCTGCGCGCCGACCCGCCGCCCGGCGGCTGGGACAAGGCGGCGCACTTCTTCGCCTTCGCGCTCATCACCGCCCTGCTCCTGCACGGCACCGCGCGGCAGGCGCCGCTCGCCATCCTCGCCGCCGTGGTCGCCTTCGGCGCGCTGGACGAGCTGCAGCAGCTCTTCGTGCCCGGCCGCACGGCCGAGCTCGCCGATTTCGTTGCCGACGCCGCGGCCGCCGCCGCGGTGGTTGGCCTGCTCTCCCTAAGGAAAGAAAAGCCATGTGTGGAATTGTCGCGGCCATCGCCAGCCGCAACGTCGTCCCGATCCTGATCGAGGGACTGAAGCGCCTCGAATACCGCGGCTACGACTCCGCGGGCGTCGCGGTGATCAACGGCAGGCTGCAACGCCTGCGCTCGTGCGGTCGCGTCGCCCAGCTCGAGCTGCTCGCCAACGAGCAGGGATTGCATGGAACCATCGGCATCGGCCACACGCGCTGGGCGACGCACGGCGTGCCTTCCGAGCGCAACGCGCACCCGCACATCTCCGGCGGCGTGTCGGTGGTGCATAACGGCATCATCGAGAACCACGACGCGATGCGCGCCTACCTGCGCGGCCTCGGCTACGAGTTCTCCTCCGACACGGATACGGAAGTCATCGCCCACCTGGTCCACTCGCTGCTGAAGAGCGAGCCGACCCTGTTCGACGCCGTCCAGGCCGCGACCCGGCAGCTGGTCGGCGCGTACGCCATCGCCGTGATCAGCGGCGACGATCCGCAGCGCATGGTCGTCGCGCGCATGGGCGCGCCGCTGCTCCTCGGCATCGGCGACGGCGAGAACTTCGCCGCCTCCGATACGGCGGCGCTCCTCCAGGTCACGCGGCGCATGATCTACCTCGAGGAAGGCGACTGCGCCGAAGTCACGCTGGAGCGCGTGCGCATCGTCGATGCGCGCGGCCACGTCGTCGAGCGGCCGCTGCACGTCAGCCAGCTGGCCGCCGATGCGATCGAGCTCGGCACCTTCAAGCACTACATGCAGAAGGAGATCTTCGAGCAGCCGGCCGCGGTCGCCGCCACGCTGGAGGGGGTCTCGAACGCGACCAGCATCCAGCCGCAGGTGTTCGGCGCCGCCGCTGAGGAAGTTTTTTCCCGCACACAATCGGTGCTGATCCTCGCCTGCGGCACGAGCTATCACGCCGGCGTGGTCGCGCGCTACTGGATCGAGAGCCTCGCCGGCCTGCCGGTGAACGTCGAGATCGCTAGCGAGTACCGCTACCGCGACTCCGTGCCGAACGAGAAGGCGCTGGTGGTGGTCATCTCCCAGTCCGGCGAGACCGCCGACACGATCGCCGCTCTCCATCACGCGCGCGCGCTCGGCCAGGCCAACGCCCTCGCCATCTGCAACGTCCCGGAATCCGCGCTGATCCGCGCAGCGAACCTGCGCTTCCTGACCCGCGCCGGTCCCGAGATCGGCGTCGCGTCGACCAAGGCGTTCACCGCGCAGCTGAGCGCCCTGTTCGTCCTGGCGCTCGTGCTGGCGAAGCAAAGAAACCGGCTCCCTCGAGAGAAAGAGGTCGAGTACCTGGAAGCGCTGCGCAAGCTGCCGAACTGGCTCGCCAATGCCCTGCGCGTCGAGCCGGAGATGGCCGGCTGGGCGGCGAAGTTCGCGCGCTGCGAGCACGCGCTGTTCCTCGGGCGCGGCGTGCACTATCCGATCGCCCTCGAGGGCGCGCTGAAGCTGAAGGAGATCTCGTACATCCACGCCGAGGCCTACGCCGCCGGCGAGCTGAAGCACGGTCCGCTCGCGCTGGTCGACCGCAACATGCCGGTGGTGGCGATCGCGCCGCGGGATGCGCTGCTCGACAAGCTGAAATCCAATCTCCAGGAAGTCCGCGCGCGCGGCGGCGAGCTCTACGTGCTGGCCGACGCCAATGCCGGCCTCACCAACGGCGAAGGGGTGGATCTCGTGCACCTGCACGACGACGCGGGCATCCTCTCCCCCATCGTCAGCACCGTGCCGCTGCAGCTCCTCGCCTATCACGCCGCCCTCCACCGGGGAAACGACGTGGACAAGCCGAGGAACCTGGCCAAGTCCGTTACCGTCGAGTGAACTGTCGCCCCCGCGAAAGCGGGGGCCCTTTTGTCTACGCCGCGATGTTGGCTGTCTGCAGATCGGGCTTGAACCGATAGCCCGTGCCGCGCACCGTCTCGATCAGCTTGTCGTGCCCCGTGGGCGCGAGCGCCTGGCGCAGCCGGCGGATGTGCACGTCCACCGTGCGCTCTTCGACGAAGACGTGCTCGCCCCAGACCTCGTCGAGCAGCCTCGCGCGCGAGAACACGCGCCCCGGATGCGTCATGAAGAAGTGCAGGAGGCGCAGCTCCGTGGTCCACAGGTCGATGGGCTTGTCGCCCGCGGTGACCTGGTGAGCCGCCGGATCGATGCGCAGGCCGGCGATCTCGACCACGTCGTCGGCGAGTTGCGGCGCGCGGCGGCGCATGACCGCCTTGATGCGCGCGAGGAGCTCGCGGGCGGAGAAAGGCTTGGTGACATAGTCGTCGGCGCCGGACTCGAGCGCGGTGACCTTGTCCTGCTCCTCGGCGCGCGCCGACAGCAGCACGATCGAAATGTCCTTGGTGCGCTGGTCGCCGCGCAGGCGACGCGCGAAGGTCAGGCCCGGCACGCCGGGCAGCACCCAGTCGAGGAGCACGAGGTCGGGCCGCGACTCGCGCACCAGCGCCTCGGCCTGCGGCACGTCGCCGGCCGTCATGACTCGATAGCCCGCGCGCTGCAGGTTGGCGGCGAGCAGGTCGCGGATCGCCGCTTCGTCTTCGACTACCAGGATGGAACCGCCCATGACTTCTCCCATTCGTTTGTTAGGCGCTGCCATCGTAGGAGCAGGCCGTTTGGGCGCATATCACCGGCCCCTTATTTAACAGTCGTGTCATATTGGCGTCATGTCGTCGTTTACCGACACGCTGGTGTCATAAAGCGCCCGGAACAGCCGTTGCAGCAGGGCAGGCCATGAGAGTCCTGGTCATCGAGGACAGCGGCGACATGCGGAACCTGCTGCGCCTCACCCTGGAGGACGCCGGCCATGACGTGGTCACCGCCTCTCACGGCCAGGAGGGCCTCGGCTACCTGAACGGACACAAGGTCGACGTGGTGCTCACCGACCTCTTCATGCCCGAGATGGACGGCATCGAGGTCATCGCCACCCTGCGTGCCCGCTTCCCGGGCGTGCGGGTCGTCGCCATGTCCGGCCGGCAGGGTGTCGATTACCTCTCGGTCGCCCGCGAGCTCGGCGCGGCGCGCATCTTGCGGAAGCCGTTCTCCATGGACGAGCTTCTCGCAGCGGTCGCCTCATGACGAGGCGGCCGAAGGTCTATCACATCATCGGCTCCGGACGGCGCCACGTCGCCGCAGCCTCCGAGCTCGTCACGCGCGGCAACCGCGTGGCGGTCGAGCTGGATCCGGAGATCGTGCACAGCAAAGGCGTATTCGTCGAAATCAATCCGGCGAAGCTGCGCAAGCTCGACGAGGAAGGCTGGGTCTACGGCTATCCCGAGCGGGTCGACCGCCGCCAGCCGCAGCCGCGGCGCCGCCATTACCAGGCGGAACCGAAGCGTAATCCGGGACGGCGCGCCAGCGACCACAACCGCCGCGCCTGACCCGCGGTAGCGCCAACTGCCCATGTGTGTATGCTGCGCAACGCGTGAACGCCAGTGCAAGAAACAAGAGCCCGGCAGCCGGTAGCGAGCTGACCATCCTCGTCGCGGACGACGACCGCGACACCGTGGAAACGCTCGCGGCGTTGCTGACCGACGAAGGTCATCTCGTGCACGCGGTCACGAGCGGCGCCCTGGTGGAGGAAGCCGTGCGCCGCTTCAAGCCGCAGGTTTGCATCCTCGACATCGAGATGCCCGGCAAGAACGGCTACGCGCTCGTGCAGGATATCCTCGCGCGCAGCGACCTGCCGAAGCCCCTGATGATCGCCATTTCCGGCGTGTGGAAAAGCCAGACCGACCGGATGCTCGCCGAGGTGGTCGGCTTCGATCATTTCTTCGCCAAGCCGGCCGACCCGGCGGCGCTGATCGACGTGCTCGCCGCGTACGGCTCGCCGCCGCCCCAGGCGGCCTAGGACGGCATCCGCTTCGCGATATAGCGCCGGCCGGCGTACGTCAGCACGGCGAAGATCACGATTCCGGCGGCTATGAGCCCGTAGCGCACCTTCGTGGTGTCCTCGAGCGCATTCGAGAGCTGGCCGCCGAACAGCAGCCAGGCGAGGATCCCGGGCACCAGCGAGGCCAGCGTCCCGGCGACGAACTTCCACAACGGGATGCGCACCGCGCCGGCGATCATGTTCTGCACCACCGAAGGCGGCACCGGCACCATGTTGGCGGCGAAGATCGCGATCGCGCCGTTCTCGCGCAGCGCCTTGCCGAGCGGCTCGAGCGCGTCGCCGGCGAGGCGCTCGAGCGTGGAGCGCGGCACATACCGGCCGGCCACGTAGGCCGCGCAGGCCGCGATCAATGCCCCGGTCGTCGCGTAGGCCACGCCCAGCACGGCGCCGAACGTAAGGATGACCACCAGCGTCAGCACGGGCCGCGGCAGGAGAATGAAGGAGGCCGGAATGTAGGACGCGACGAGGACGATCGGCGCCCACCACCGCCCTCGCACCGCCCGCGTCCAGCCGAGGATGTGCTCGGCGCTCGCGAACTCGCGCAGCGGCGTGAAGCGCCAGATCGCCGCCAGCGCCGCGCAGACGACGACGATGACGGCCAGCTTGCCCCAGGCCGGGCCGCGGCGCCTAGTGGAGATTGAGGGCCGCCTTCAGGCTCTCGAGCGAGAACGGCTTGTGCAGCGTGGCGTCGGCGCCGACGTGCACCGCCGCCTTCAGGTAGTCCATCTTCGCCCGCTCGCCGCCGCCCGACATGGCGATCACGCGCACGAACGGCCACTCGCGCTTGAACGCGGCGATGGTCTCGATGCCTTCCTTGCCGGCCATGAAGATGTCGGTGATGACGACGGCGACGTTGCGCGCGCGGTGGCTGGCGAGCGCCTGGTTGCCGTCGGCGGCGGTCTCGACATCGTAGCCGAGCAGGCCGAGGAGGTGGCTGAGCGACACGCGCATGTCGGCATTGTCGTCCACCACGAGGATGCGGGGCCGCATGCTCAGGTCTCCTGCGCCGGTTCCGAATCCGACGGGCGCGGGCGCCGCGAAGCCGCGTCCGGCTTTTCAACCAGCCCGAGCTCGCGCTCGAGCTCCGCCTCGCGCCGCTTCGGGTCGGCGCAGAGCTGCCAGGAGTAATGCGTGACGTTGAGGACCGCGCCGTCGTGCGAAAGGTGGCTCGCGAGGCGCGAGCGGATCGTGTCCGCGCCGCCGAGCGCATGACCGACGGCGAGGGCGATGCCCCCGCTCCACAGGACGTAGACGCCCTTGTGGTCGGGCGCGTCGGCAATCATGGATTCAACGAATCGCCACTTGTGCATACGTGTGTTTTTCTAACCGCTGCGCATGTTACGCACGCAAAACCGCGCTGTCGTGTCGCACGCGCCAGAAAATCGGCGTCGCGCGCAGGCGACACTTTTGTCGAAACGTTACGGCAGCTTGGCGGAGGGCGGGGCGGCCGGATGCTCGCGCATCGTGCCGAAGAGCGAGCGCTGCAGCGCGTCCTGCCGGCGGTCCTGGCGCGCGCGCGCGACGTCGTCCTCGAGCACGAGGTCGACCACCGCCATGAAAATGCGATCGGGCGGGGTGGCGCGGCCGGCGAGCCAGAACTCGAGCGCATGCGGCTCGACGTCCAGCCGCTCGGCGAGCCGCTCGCGGCCGCCGACGATGTCGCAGGCGCGGGCGAGGAGCCGGACCTTCAGTTCGCGATGCATGGCATGCGGCTCACGCAAGCCGCATGCCGAGGGGCTTACTTGTCCGGGTGGGAAAGGTGCACGCGCTCTTGCAGGCTGCGCGGGCGGCGGCCGTCGCGGAACTCGTTCAGCACCTTGAGGAGCGCGGCGGGATCGGCCGGCTTCTGGAAGAAGTGATCGAAGCCCACCATGATGGCGAGGAAGCGGTCGGAGGGCCGGATCCACACGCCGGAGATGGCGACGAGCATCGGGCGCTCCTCGACACGCACGTCGCGCAGCTCGCGCGCGAGGATGAAGCCGTCCTTCCCGGGCATCTCGATGTCGAGGATGCAGACGTCGGGATCGAAGCCGCGCACCAGCTCGCGCACGTTCGCGCCGTCCTTCAGGGTGCGCACCTCGTGGCCTTCCTCCTTCAGGATGGCCGCCAGCGTGACGAGCGTGTCCTGGTCGTCATCGGCGAGCAGGATGCGCAACGGCGCCCTGGCTTTGCCGGGAAATGGAACCACTTCGGACATCGTGCGCAGTCTAATTTTTTCGCTTCCGGGTGTCTATCGCAGGCGCTTGAAGCGTTCGTCGTAAATCAGCGACACGCATAGTCGTTCATGGGCCATCCTGCGAGCGGAGCAGCTCGAGCCCCTTCGCCGACATCTGCCGGCCCTGCTCGATCGCCTGCTGGATCTGGCGCGGATCGGTCGGCTTGACGAAGTGATAGTCGAAGCCCGCCTCGATCGCGCGCTCACGGTCTTCCTTCGCTCCGTAGCCGGTGACCGCGATGAGCAGGGCGTGGCTCGTGTCGCCCTGCTCGCGCAGGCGCCGCGCCACTGCGTAGCCGTCGAGGCCCGGCAGGCCGATGTCGAGCACGATCACGTGCGGCGCGAAGACGCGCACGGACGAGAGCGCGTCGTTGCCGTCCAGCACGGTCTTCACCTCGTGGCCTTCGAGGCGCAGGAACGCCGCCGTGCTCTCGGCGGCGTCCGCGTTGTCGTCCACGACGAGCACGCGGCGCCCATAGACCTGGGGCGAAGTCACTTCGACCGGCGACAGGCCCGGCGCGCGGACGGCGCTGATCGAGGGCAGCGTGACGCGGAACAGCGCCCCCTTGCCCACGCCCGCGCTCGCCGCCTCGACCTGGCCCTGGTGCAGCTCGACCAGGCGCTTCACCAGGGTGAGGCCGATGCCGAGCCCGCCCTGGCTGCGGTCGAGCGCGCGCTCGCCCTGCACGAAGAGCTCGAACACGCGCGGCAGGAGCTCCGCGTCGATGCCGCTGCCGTTGTCCTCGACCGCGATGGTGGCCTTGCCCTCCCCGCCCGAGGCGGTGAGGCGGATCTGGCCGCCTTCCGGCGTGTACTTCGAGGCGTTGTTGAGGAGGTTGGCGACCACTTGCGAGAGGCGCGTGAAGTCGCCCATCAGCCAGACCGGATGCGCGCTCACCTCGATGGAAAGGCGCTGCTCGCGCTGGTCGACCATGGGGCGCACGGTCTCCACGCTGTGCGCGACGATCTTGGCGAGCTCCACCGGCTCCTTCTTCAGCACGATCTTGCCCTGGCTGATGCGCGACACGTCGAGCAGCTCGTCCACCAGCCGCGCGAGCTGCGTCACCTGCCGGTCGATCACGTCGCGCGCCATGACGAGGCGCGGCTCCGACGAGCCGACGCGCCGCATCAGCTCCACGGCGTTGCGGATCGGCGCGAGCGGATTGCGCAGCTCGTGGGAGAGCATGGCGAGGAACTCGTCCTTGCGGCGGTTGGCATCCTGCAGCTCGGTTTCCGCCGCGCGCGAGCGCGTGATCTCGCGCTTGAGTGATCGGTAGAGCCGCGCGTTGTCGAGCGCGATGGCCGCGCGCCCGACCATCTCGTCCAGCATGTCGTGGTCGCGCGCGGCGCGGCCGACATAGCCCATGGCGAAGGCGCCGATCAGACGGTCGCCGACGCGCAGCGGATAGGCAAGGGTGGCGGAAACGCCCTGGGCCGCGCCGCTTTCCGCGGGGTTGCCGTGTTCGAGGGCGTTCTGCAGCGCGACCTGCAGCGGCGCGGGCACGTAGCCGGCTTCCGGCAGGCTGAGCGTCGCGTACTTGCCGGATTCCTTTTCCACCGTGACCGCGGCGACATCGCACACGTGCGGCACGACGAGCTCGAGGAGGCGCCGCATGCCCTGCTCGAGGTCGAGCGACGCGCCGAGCTCGTGGCTCGCGTGCGCGAGGAAGTTCGAGCGGCGCGTGTTCTCCTCCGCCGCGAGGCGCGCGGCATCGGCCTCGGCCATCGCCTTGATGCGCTGCTGCATCTTGTACAGCTCGACGAAGACCTTGACCTTGCTGCGCAGCACGTCCGGCCGTACCGGCGACAGGATGTAGTCGACCGCGCCGAGCGAGTAGCCCTGCGCGGTCTGCATCTCGTCGGCGTAGGCGGTGATGAAGATGATCGGCGTGTGCGCCGACTTCTTGTACTGCCGGATGAGGCGCCCGGTCTCGAGGCCGTCGATGTCCGGCATGTTGACGTCGAGCAGGATCACCGCGAACTCGCGGTTCAGCACCTCGCGCAGCGCCTCGGAGCCCGAGCGCACCATCACCAGGTTCTCGCCCAGCTCCTCGAGGATGCTGCTGAAGACCAGCAGCTTCTCGGGCAGGTCGTCGACGACGAGGATGTTCGCTTTTTCTTCGTTCATGGCATCGCAGCTTCGGGGCGTGACCCCGGGCTGTCAGCGGTGCAGCCACCCTCTGAGCACCGCCAGCATGTGCAGGCGATCCACCGGCTTCGACAGGTAGTCCCAGGCGCCCGCCTCGATGCACTTCTCGCGGTCGCCCTTCATCGCCTTGGCGGTCACGGCGATGATCGGCAGGTCGTTGCCTCGCGGCAGCTTGCGGATCTCCTTGATGGTGGTGATGCCGTCCATCTCCGGCATCATGATGTCCATCAGCACGATGTCGATGTCCGGGTCGCGCTCGACCAGGCTGATCGCCTCGCGGCCGTTGTTCGCCGACACCACCTCCATCCCCTCCTCGTCCAGCACCGTGGCGAGCGCGAAGATGTTGCGCATGTCGTCGTCCACCAGCAGCGCGCGCTTCTTCTCGAGCACGCGCTGCGAGCTGTGCAGCTCTTCCAGCGCCTTGCGCTCCTCCTCCGACATCGAGGCGGTGGAGCGGTGCACGAAGAAGTAGATGTAGTCGAGCAGCCGCTCGGTGGTGCGCGCCTCGCGCAGCGCGAAGGCGCCCTTCCACCGCGTGAGCATCTGCTCGCCCTTCGCGCCGAAGAACACCACCGGCAGCATGCGCATCACCGCCTTCGACTCCATCGCGTCGAGCACGTCCTGCGGGCCGAGGTCCTGCGCCGTCTCATCCACCACCAGGCAGTCGATCGGCTGGCTCTTCAGGATGCGGTACGCCTCCTGGCGCGACCAGGCCACCAGCATGCCGATGTCGGCGGCGCCGAGGTGGTCGATGACCTGCTTCCTCGCCTCGCCGTCCGGCATGACGAGCAGCACCTGCCGCGTCTGGCGGTTGACGAACTCCTTCAGCTGGTCGATCGCCGAGTCGACCAGGTCGCGCGACGTGAGCGGCTTGGCGATAAAGCCGATGGCGCCCGAGTTGAGCGCGCGGTCGCGGGCGTCGTCCGTGCTCACTACGCAGACCGGGATGTGCCGCGTGGCGAGATCGGCCTTCAGCCGCTCCAGCACGCGCCAGCCCTGCATGTCGGGCAGGTAGATGTCGAGCGTGATCACCGCCGGCTGGTACTCGCGGATCATCGCGAGCGCCGCCGCGCCGGTGCCGCTTACCACGCCCTTCAGGCCCTTCTGCCGCGTGGCGTCGAGCAGGATCTTGGCGAAGCCGAGGTCGTTCTCGACGATCAGCACCACCTTGTCGCCCGGCTGGATGTCGTCGCGGTCGTCGTTCGCCTCGTTCGCGAACTGGACGACCTCGTCCTCCTCCACCTGCACCGCCTCGACCACCGGCGCCGGCTGCGGCTGCGGCTGCGGCTTCTCCGGCTCCGCCGCCGGCCGCGGACGCGGCGCGCGCGTCGGCGTGTAGTTGAGCGGCAGGTAGAGGGTGAACACCGAGCCCGCGCCCGGCGCGCTGACCAGCCTGATCTCGCCGCCGAGCAGCTTGGAAAGCTCGCGCGAGATGGCGAGGCCGAGGCCGGTGCCGCCGTACTTCCGGCTGGTCGAGCCATCCGCCTGCTGGAACGCCTCGAAGATGATCTGCTGCTTTTCCGGCGAGATGCCGATGCCGGTGTCGCTCACCTTGAAGGCGATGACGTGCTCGGCGTGCTCGAGCGCCGTGTCGGCCGACCAGCCGGACACCGCCGGCGAGATGGCGATCGACACGTTGCCGACGTGCGTGAACTTGAACGCGTTGGAGAGCAGGTTCTTGATGATCTGCTGCAGCCGCTTGATGTCGGTGACCATGGTGCGCGGCAGCGCCGGATCCAGCGCGACGCGGAAGTCGACCTTCTTCGTCTCCGCCACGTGCCTGAAGGTGCGCTCCACGTAGCGCTGCAGGTCGTCGAAGCGCAGCTCGCTCGGCTCGACCGCCACCGTGCCCGACTCGATCTTCGAGAGATCCAGGATGTCGGCGATCAGCGCGAGCAGCTCGTTGCCGGACGAGTGGATGGTCTTCGCGAACTCCACCTGCTTCGGATTGAGGTTGCCGTCCGTGTTGCGCGACAGCTGATCGGAGAGGATCAGCAGGTTGTTGAGCGGCGTGCGCAGCTCGTGCGACATGTTCGCGAGGAACTCGGACTTGTACTTGGAAGTCAGCGCCAGCTGGGCCGCCTTCTCTTCCAGCGCCTGCCGCGCCAGCTCGACCTCGCGGTTCTTCCGCTCCACCTCCTCGTTCTGGTGCGCGAGGAGCCGGGCCTTCTCCTGCAGCTCTTCGTTCGTCTGCTGCAGCTCGACGGCGAGGGACTGCGACTGCTTGAGCAGGTTCTCCGTCCGCGTGTTGGCCTCGATCGTGTTGATCACGATACCGATCGATTCGGTCAGCTGGTCGATGAACGCCTGGTGGGCCGGGTTGAAGCGCTCGAGCGAAGCGAGCTCGATCACGCCGCGCACCTGGCCTTCGAACACCACCGGCAGCACCAGCACGTCGGCCGCGCCCTGCTCGGAGAGGCCGGTCGCGATGCGGAAGCTCGCCGCCGACACGCCCGAGATCATCAGCTTCTTCTTCTCGATCGCGCACTGGCCGACGAGGCCTTCGCCGAGGTCCACTTCGCGGCCGTGCGAGCCATGCCCGCCCGACGCGAACGACGCCAGCAGCTTGAGCTTCGGGTTGTCCTCGCCCGCGAGCACGTAGAACTCGGCCTGCTGCGCCCCGACCACCGGCGCCAGCTCGGACAGGATCATCTGGCCGACCGCCGTCAGGTCGCGCTGGCCCTGCAGCATCCGGGAGAACTTGGCCAGGTTCGTCTTCAGCCAGTCCTGCTCGGTGTTCTTCTGCGTCGTGTCCTTGAGGTTGCGGATCATCTCGTTGATCGTGTCGCGCAGGGCCGCCACCTCGCCCTGCGACTCAACCGAAATGGACCGCGTCAGGTCGCCCTGCGTCACGGCCGTCGCCACCTCTGCGATCGCGCGCACCTGAGTCGTCAGGTTGGCCGCGAGCTCGTTCACGTTTTCGGTAAGGTCCTTCCACGTGCCCGCCGCGCCCGGCACCTTCGCCTGACCGCCCAGCTTTCCTTCGACGCCCACCTCGCGAGCCACCGTCGTCACCTGCTCGGCGAACGTGGCGAGCGTTTCCGTCATGTTGTTGATCGTCTCGGCAAGGGCCGCGATCTCGCCCTTCGCCTCCACGGTCAGCTTCTGCTTGAGGTCGCCGTTCGCGACCGCGGTCACCACCTTCGCGATGCCGCGCACCTGGGAGGTGAGGTTGCCGGCCATGAAGTTCACGTTGTCGGTGAGGTCCTTCCACACGCCCGAGACGCCGCGCACGACCGCTTGGCCGCCGAGGCGGCCTTCCGTGCCCACCTCGCGAGCCACGCGCGTCACCTCGGCCGCGAAGGAGTTGAGCTGGTCCACCATCGTGTTGACGGTGTTCTTCAGCTCCAGGATCTCGCCCTTCACGTCCACCGTGATCTTGCGGGAGAGGTCACCGGCCTGCACCGCCTTGGTCACGTCGGCGATGTTCCGCACCTGCGACGTGAGGTTGCCCGCCATGAAGTTCACCGAGTCCGTGAGGTCCTTCCACGTACCCGACACGCCTTCCACCCGGGCCTGGCCGCCGAGAATTCCCTCGGTGCCCACCTCGCGAGCTACGCGCGTCACTTCCGAAGCGAAGGACCGGAGCTGGTCCACCATCGTGTTGATGGTGTTCTTCAGCTCCAGGATCTCGCCCTTCACGTCCACCGTGATCTTCTTCGAGAGGTCGCCCGCGGCCACCGCCGTGGTCACCTCCGCGATGTTCCGCACCTGGGACGTAAGGTTGCCGGCCATGAAGTTCACCGACTCGGTAAGGTCCTTCCACGTGCCCGCGACACCCTGCACGTCGGCCTGGCCGCCGAGCTTTCCTTCGGTACCCACCTCGCGAGCCACGCGCGTCACCTCGGCCGCGAAGGAGCGGAGCTGGTCCACCATCGTGTTGATGGTGTTCTTCAGCTCGAGCACCTCGCCCTTCACGTCCACCGTGATTTTCTTGGAGAGGTCTCCCGCCTGGACGGCCTTGGTTACATCGGCGATGTTGCGCACCTGCGAGGTGAGGTTGCCGGCCATGAAGTTCACCGACTCGGTGAGGTCCTTCCACGTGCCCGCCACGCCCTGCACGTCGGCCTGTCCGCCGAGCTTTCCTTCCGTGCCGACCTCGCGAGCTACGCGCGTCACCTCCGCGGCGAACGACCGGAGCGTGTCCACCATCGTGTTGACGGTGTTCTTCAGCTCCAGGATCTCGCCCTTCACGTCGACCGTGATCTTCTTCGAGAGGTCGCCGGCGGCGACGGCCTTGGTCACGTCCGCGATGTTGCGCACCTGCGACGTGAGGTTCGAGGCCATGAAGTTCACCGACTCGGTCAGGTCCTTCCACGTGCCGGCCACGCCCTGCACGTCGGCCTGTCCACCGAGCTTGCCTTCCGTACCCACCTCGCGCGCCACCCGCGTCACCTCGGCAGCGAACGACCGCAGCTGGTCCACCATCGTGTTGATGGTGTTCTTGAGCTCCAGGATCTCGCCCTTCACGTCCACCGTGATCTTCTTCGAGAGGTCGCCGGCTGCCACCGCCTTGGTTACATCGGCGATGTTGCGCACCTGGGACGTGAGGTTGCCGGCCATGAAGTTCACCGACTCGGTGAGGTCCTTCCAGGTGCCGGACACGCCCTCGACTCGGGCCTGACCGCCCAGAATGCCCTCCGTTCCCACTTCTCTGGCGACCCGCGTCACTTCAGCAGCAAACGAAGAGAGCTGGTCCACCATCGTGTTGATCGTCGACTTGAGCTCGAGCACCTCGCCCTTCACGTCGACCGTGATCTTGCGGGAGAGGTCGCCGGCGGCAACGGCCTTGGTCACGTCCGCGATGTTTCGCACCTGGGACGTGAGGTTGCCGGCCATGAAGTTCACGGACTCCGTGAGGTCCTTCCAAGTGCCGGCCACACCCTGCACGTCGGCCTGTCCGCCGAGCTTGCCTTCCGTGCCCACCTCGCGAGCCACGCGCGTCACCTCGGCCGCGAAGGAGGAGAGCTGGTCCACCATCGTGTTGATGGTGTTCTTGAGGTCGAGGATCTCGCCCTTGACGTCCACCGTGATCTTCTTCGACAGGTCGCCCGAGGCTACCGCCTTGGTCACGTCGGCGATGTTCCGCACCTGCGACGTGAGGTTCCGCGCCATCGAGTTCACGTTGTCGGTGAGATCCTTCCAGACGCCCGACACGCCGCGCACCTCGGCCTGGCCGCCCAGGCTTCCCTCCGTGCCGACTTCCCGGGCCACCCGCGTCACTTCAGCCGCAAACGAAGAGAGCTGGTCCACCATCGTGTTGATCGTCGACTTGAGCTCGAGCACCTCGCCCTTCACGTCCACCGTGATCTTGCGGGAGAGGTCGCCAGCCGCCACTGCCTTCGTTACATCCGCGATGTTGCGCACCTGGGACGTGAGGTTGCCGGCCATCGAGTTCACCGAGTCGGTGAGGTCCTTCCACGTGCCGGAGACGCCGGGCACGTCGGCCTGACCGCCCAGTCTTCCCTCGGTACCGACCTCGCGGGCCACCCGCGTCACCTCGGCAGCGAACGACGAGAGCTGGTCCACCATCGTGTTGATCGTGGACTTGAGCTCGAGGATCTCGCCCTTCACGTCCACCGTGATCTTCTTCGAGAGGTCGCCTGCCGCCACCGCCTTGGTCACGTCGGCGATGTTCCGCACCTGCGACGTAAGGTTGCCGGCCATGAAGTTCACCGACTCGGTCAGGTCCTTCCACGTGCCGGCCACGCCCTGCACGTCGGCCTGGCCGCCGAGCTTTCCTTCGGTGCCCACCTCGCGAGCGACGCGCGTCACTTCCGCCGCGAATGAACGGAGCTGGTCCACCATCGTGTTGATCGTGGACTTCAGCTCCAGCACCTCGCCCTTCACATCCACGGTGATCTTGCGCGAGAGGTCGCCGGCCGCCACCGCCTTCGTCACGTCGGCGATGTTGCGCACCTGCGACGTGAGGTTGCCCGCCATGGAGTTCACCGAGTCCGTCAGGTCCTTCCACGTACCCGACACGCCCTCGACTCGGGCCTGGCCGCCGAGGATCCCCTCCGTGCCGACTTCCCGGGCCACCCGCGTGACCTCAGCCGCGAAGGAGCGCAGCTGGTCCACCATCGTGTTGATCGTCGACTTGAGCGTGAGGAACTCGCCCTTCACGTCCACCTCGATCTTCTTCGACAGGTCGCCCTTGGCCACCGCCGTGGTCACGTCCGCGATGTTCCGCACCTGCGACGTGAGGTTGCCGGCCATGGAGTTCACGTTGTCCGTGAGGTCCTTCCACACGCCCGCGACGCCCTTCACCTTCGCCTGGCCGCCGAGCTTGCCTTCCGTGCCCACCTCGCGAGCGACGCGGGTCACTTCCGCCGCGAAGTTGCCGAGCTGCTCCACCATCTTGTTGATGGTCTTCGCGTTCCTGAGGAATTCGCCCTCGAGGGGGCGGCCGTCGATCTCGAGCGCCATCGATTTCGAGAGGTCGCCCTGCGCCACCGCGCCGATCACGCGCGCCGCCTCGTTGGTCGGGTGGACCAGGTCGTCGATCAGCGCGTTGATGTTCTCGACCGATTGCGCCCAGAAGCCGCGCGCCTGGGGAAGCGCCGCGCGACGGCGGAGCTTGCCTTCCTTGCCGACCGCCTGCGAGAGCTTGGCGAGCTCTTCGGCCATCGCCACGTTCTGCTCGACGAGGTCGTTGAAGACGTCGGCCACCTTGGAAAACGCGGGGCTGCCCTGGATCGGCAGCTTCGCGGCCGGATCGCCGCGCCTCAGCGCGACCAGCGCGCCGTAGATCGCGTTCAGCTCCTCGGCATGGCCGACGGCCGTGCCCTCTGCGTCCTTGAGAGGAAGATTCACTCGAGCGCTCCCCAATTTCTGCTAGTGACGAGATCGATACAAACCGTCGAAGGATACGTGCGACCCCTTGTAGAAAGGCACCGAGTTGCGTGTCGTATTTTTCGCTACAACGTGCGTAGGGGGTCCAGTAGCGGCGGACTTTGCACGATCGGGGTGGCGTCTCCCATCCCTTGTAGTGGTTCGACGACAAAAAGAGTCAGGCTTTCCTGACTTCAGCCTTCGGCCACCTTGCGCTAACGCGCGACTCCGCTTAACAGGCGGCGCGATACGATCGGGCGCATGAAGCGGCTCCGCATCCTCGTGGCGGACGACGAGCGCGACCAGGTGATGACGCTCGCGCTGCTGCTCGCCGACGAGGGCCATGACGTGCGCGAGGTCTACCGCGGGTCGGAAGTGCTGCGCGTGGTGCGCGATTTCGACCCGGACGTGGCGCTGATCGACATCGGCATGCCGGGCATGACCGGCTACGACGCGGCGCGCGAGATCCGGCAGGTGCTCGGCGGCACGCGCCCACTCCTGGTCGCGGTCACCGGCTGGAAGCAGTCCTCGGATCGCATCCTCGCCAAGCTGGCCGGCTTCGACCACCACCTGGCGAAGCCCTTCGATCCCCGGGCGCTGCTCGCCCTCATCGAGCCGCTCGCGCGGGACAGCGCCGCCGCCTAGCCGGCCACCGTGCCGGGCGGATCACCGCCTCCCGGCGAATGATCCGACAGGGCCCTTCAAGATGCGAGCGTGTCCATTTCCGCCCCGGTGGAGGATCGCCGCACGGCGCAGCGCCAGAAAGGCGAGCCGCTGCGCGTCATCGTCGCCGACGATGAGCGCGACATCCTCGATACGCTCGCCCTGATCCTGCGCAATGCCGGCCATACCGTGCATGCCATCCACACCGGGCGCGATGTGCTGCCGGCGGTGCGCATCGTGCGCCCCGAGGCCATCATCCTGGACATCGCGGTGCCGGGCATGAGCGGCTACGCCGTGGCGCAGGAGATCCGGCACAGCTTCGTCGACGTGCGCAGGCCCTTCATGATCGCCATCTCGGGCATGTGGACCGGCGATTCCGATCGCCTGATCGCGCGGCAGGTCGGCTTCGATCATTACCTCGCGAAGCCGTTCGACCCGCAGGAGATCCTGCGGCTGCTGGCCGGGGTCTAGGAGCTAGTTCCTCTGCAGGAGCCGCTGCACGATCGGCAGCAGGCTGATCGTCAGGTCGCGCTTGGGCACGAACGCGGTGGCGCCCGCCTCGATGGCGGCGATGCGCAGGATCTCCGAGTCCTGCACCGACATCAGGACGAGCGGCAGGTCGTGGTGGCGCCGGCGCAGCCGCCGCGCCGCCTCGATGCCGTTTTCGCCGGGAAGCTCGATGTTGATCAGAGCGAAGTCGAGCTTCGCCTGCTCGGCAAGCCGCAGTGCTTCTTCCATCGTGCGCGCCTCGGTCAGGCTGAGCGGCGAAACCACGCTGCGCAGCCAGTCGCGCAATGCAGTCCGGACGTCGGTGTGTTCCTCTACCAGGAGGACGTTGGCGGACATTGCTGGGCGGGCGAAGTCGACAGGGAATGGTAGGCCGCGCCGCGTATCTGCACAGTCGGGGGCGGTCGGATATTTGCAGTCAGTCCCGCCCGGACAGGCCCGTCGCTATTCCTTCAGGGCCACTTGCGCGTGACGCGCGCCGCGATCTCGACCAGCGCCACGGGGTCGCCGCCCTTCTTCACGTGATGGTCGAAGCCGGCCTCCTCGGCGCGGCGCACGTCTTCCGGCTTGCCGTATCCGGTAAACGCCACCACCGTGAGGTCCTTGCCGAAGGGAAGTACCCGCAACTGGCGCGCGACCTCGTAGCCCGAGATGTCGGGCAGCCCGATGTCGACGAGCGCCATGTGCGGCTTCCATTCGCGGGCCTTGTCGACGCAAGCAGCACCCTCGTAGGTCACCGCGGTGTCGTAACCCTGCGATTGGAATAACAGCGCGAGCGACTGGACGATGTCCGGCTGATCGTCGCACAAAAGGATGCGAAGCCCCATTCCCCGGCGCAGATGTTACGGATGGAACACAGGCGGCGCTGTCGGGAGGAGCCCGACAGGCGCCTATTCGAGCGAAACCAGCCCGCGCTGGATGGCGAACTTGACGAGGCCGGCGACGTCGCGGATGCCGAGCTTCTCGACGAGGCGCGCGCGGTACGTCTCCACCGTCTTCTGCGACAGCGAGAGCTTCTCGGCGATCTGCGCGCCGGTCCTGCCCTCGGCGAGGAGCTGCAGCACCTCGCGCTCGCGCGCCGAGAGCCGCTCGAGCAGATCGCCCTTGCCGTCGCCGGCGTAATCGTCGATCACCACGTCGGCGACGCGCGGCGAGAGATAGCGCTGCCCGGCGTGCACGGCGCGGATCGCCTCGACGACCTCCTTCGCCGCGGAGCGCTTGACGACGTAGCCGGCGGCGCCGGCTTTCAGCGCGCGGCGCACGTACTCGCGCTCGGCGTACATCGAGAGCACGATCACGCGGCACTTCGGATCGCGCTCGAGGATGGCGCGCGTCGCGTCGGCGCCGTTCAGCTCCGGCATCGAGAGATCCATCAGCACGACGTCGGGCTGGGTCTCCTTCGCGAGGCGCACGGCCTCGCGCCCATCGGGCACGATGCCGATCACTTCGAGCTCGGGCTGCGCCTCGATCAGGTGCTTGAGGCCTTCGGCGACCACGGCGTGGTCGTCGGCAATCAGGATTTTGATGGACATTAGAAGGGAACCCTCGCGCGAAGTGTAGTCCCTTTCCCGGGGGCGCTTTCCACCTCGAGTGATCCGCCGGCGGCTAGTACTCTTTCCTTCATCGTCGTCATTCCGTAGCGGCTCGACCGGGCGCGCGCCTCCGCGGGGTCGAAGCCCCTGCCGTCGTCGCGGATGGTAAGGACCATGTCGCCGTCCGCCGGCTCCAGGCGCAGCGTCACCTGCTTCGCATTGGCGTGCTTCGCGACGTTGTTCAGCGCTTCCTGCGAGATGCGGAAGAGGGCCACCCCGGCCTCGCGCGGCAGCTGCCGGTTCTTCTGGCGGGCGAGGTCCTCGAACTCGATGGCGATGCCGGTGCGGCGCGAGAACTCCTCCGCGTGCCAGCCGAGCGCCGCGCCGACGCCGTACTCCTCGAGCAGCGGCGGTCGCAGGTCGGCCATCACGTTCTCGATGCTTTGTAGCGTTCCGTCGACAAGCGCGAGCGAATCGCGCAGGCGCATCCGCACGTCGGCCGGCGCCTTCTCGCCCAGCATGCCGAGCAGGATGTCGAGGTTGATGTTGAGCGCGGACAGGGTCTGGCCGACGCGGTCGTGCAGCTCGCCGGCGATGCGCCGGCGCTCCGACTCCTCCGCCTGCACCAGGCGCCGGGTGAGCGACTGCAGCTCCGCCTCGGTCTCGCGCTGCTCGGTGATGTCGAGGCAGGCGGCGATCAGCTTGAGCGCGCGCCCGTCGGCATCGCGCACGATCTGGCCATGCGTGCGCACGAGGCGCTCCTTGCCGTCGGCGCGCACCAGCCGCTCCTCGTGCTTGAAGCCATGGCCTTCCGCGAGGGCCCGTGCGATCACGCTGCCGCTCGTCTGCCGGTCGTCGGGATGCACGCGCTCGAGGTACGCCTCGAAGCTCGGCTCGACGCTGCGCGGCTCGAGCCCGAAGATGCGGAACAGCTCGTCCGACCACGAGAAGCGCCCGCTCTGCGGGTCCCATTCCCAGCTGCCGAGGCCGGCGAGCGATTGCGTCTGCGCGAGCAGCGTGCGCCGCTCGAGCAGCGCCTGCTCGGCGCGCCGGCGTTCCGTGATGTCCCGCGTGACCTTCGCGAAGCCGGTGAGCTCACCCGCGCGGTTGCGCAGCGCCGTCACCACGACGTCCGCCCAGAAGCGCGTCCCGTCCTTGCGCACGCGCCAGCCCTGCGCCGTGGCGCGGCCCTCGCGCGCGGCCTGCGCGAGGTTGCGCTCGGGGATGCCGGCCTCGCGATCCTCGGGCAGATAGAAGACGGTGAAACTGCGTCCCATGATCTCGCGCGCGGCGTAGCCCTTGATGCGCTCCGCTCCGGCGTTCCAGCTCATGACGCGGCCGGCGGTGTCGAGCAGGTAGATGGCGTAGTCGCTGACCGTCTCGACCAGCAGGCGGAACTGCGCATCGGTGGGATCGCCGCCCGCTTCCAAGGCGCGGGAGAGGCGCGTTTCGAGTTCCATGCGGCGGGCAATAATAAACCTTTAGTATTTCAGCATGGTCACGCTCGACGCCATCCGCGCCGCCGCGGCGCGCATCCAGGGGGCCGTCGAGCGGACGCCGTTCCTGCGCTCGCGCACGCTCTCCCGCCTCACCGGCTGCGAGCTCTACCTCAAGTTCGAGAACCTGCAGTTCACCGCCTCCTTCAAGGAGCGCGGCGCGTTGAACAAGCTGCTGTCGTTGTCCGACGTCGAAAGGAAGCGCGGCGTGATCGCCATGAGCGCCGGCAACCACGCGCAGGCGGTCGCTTACCACGCCTCGCGCCTGGGCATCCCGGCGCTAATCGTCATGCCGAAAGGATCGCCCAACACCAAGATCAAGAACACGCAGGTGCACGGCGCGCGCGTCGTGCTCGAGGGCGAGTCGCTCGCCGAGGCGGGCGCCCACGCGCGCGAGCTCGCGCGGCGCGAGAACCTCGTCTTCGTTCATCCCTACGAGGACCCGCTGATCATCGAAGGCCAGGGCACCGTCGGGCTCGAGATGCTCGAGGCGGTGCCCGACCTCGACCTGCTGGTGGTGCCGGTGGGCGGCGGCGGGCTGATCGCCGGCATCGCCACCGCCGCGCGGGCGATGAAGCCCGGGATCCGCGTGGTCGGCGTCGAGTCGAAGACCTACCCGTCGATGCACCAGCGCCTCAATGGGCAGCCGATCAAGGTCGGCGGCGACACCATCGCCGAGGGCATCGCGGTGAAGGAGGTCGGCGACATCGCGTTCGGCATCATCCGGAAGGAAGTGGAGGAAGTGCTCGTGGTGCCGGAGGAAACGATCGAGCGGGCGGTCGTCGCTCTCATCGAGATCGAGAAAACCGTCGCCGAGGGCGCCGGCGCGGCCGCGCTCGCCGCGCTCCTCGAGCATCCGCAGCGCTTCGCCGGCAGGAAGGTCGGCCTGCCCATCTCGGGCGGCAACATCGACAGCCGCGTGCTCGCCTCGGTGCTGATGCGCGGGCTGGTGCGCGATCAGCGGCTGGTGCGCCTGCGCGTCACCATGCCCGACGTTTCCGGCAGCCTCGCCAAGGTCGCGCAGATCATCGCCGACGCGGGCGGCAACATCGTCGAAGTGATCCACCAGCGCATCTTCGGCACGTCGTCCGTCAAGTCGCCCGAGGTCGAGTTCCTGATCGAGACGCGCGACCGCGAGCACACGGACGCGCTCGCGCGTGCGCTCGCCGACAAGGGCGTGAGAGCGATACTCCTCTAGTCCTGGCAGCGGGTCCAGGTCGACTCGACGACGGGCTCCTCCTTCTGCTGCGGCTCGCTAATGAGCTTCAGCACATCGCCCTGCGTCCGGTAGCGGTAGGTGGATTTGCTGCCCACCAGGCTCGGCAGCGACGAGTGCTCGAGCATCTTCATGGCGAGTTGCCCGGCCGAAACGACCGTGTAGCTTTGCGTCCATCGCGCCCATTGGGGCTGCCGCACCCATTCGACGACCACGCGATCCTTCGAGAACGTCTGCACGGTGTATTGCGATGCATTCGACCTGCTCGACGAGGTGGTGCCGTCGGCGCGGCGCAGCGTCACCTCCGCCGAGCACCAGCGCCCGATGAGCTGGAGATCGATCGGCGTCGCCCCGGGCACGACCTGGGCCAGCGCACCGAGCGCGAGGCCGAGCAGGAGCCGCAGACTCACGCCGCATCTCATTGTCCATGCAGCTTATACCGCCTAGCGGGGATTCTTTTTTTCGCGCTCGATCTGCTCGTCGGTCTTGCCGAGCCGCGCTTCTTCCGCCTGGTCGAGTCCGCCGCCGAGCCCGGCTTCGGAAGAATCGACCACGCGGTCGAAGCCCTCGTCCTGGTTGGCGCGGATGCGCGGCTCGCGGCCGGCGGTGAGATGCTCGCCGGTGCCTTCGGCGTCGCTCGTGTCGTCCATCTCGTTGTCGCCGACGGAGGCGCCGGCTTCGATCTTGCCGACCGTGCCGGATTCCATGTCGTCGTTGGTGCCGCGATCGAGGTGCAGCTGGTCGGCGTCGACCACGCCGGGGCCCGCCATGTCGGAGCCGCTGTCGGAGGTGTCGCTCGGCCCGAGCGACTTCACGTCGGTGCCCTTAACTGTCTTGCGGCCGCGCCGCGCGGGAATGTTGTCCGGATCGAGGGTGCTGCCTGCCATGGGAGTCTCCTTTTCGGTAGGCACTCCCCACGCAAAACCCATTCCCGCGTCAGCCCTGGGCTTTTAGCTGCTCCTTGCGCTCGAGGAGCTGCTGCCCGAGTGCCTCGAGGTCGAGCTTCGCGCGCTTCGCCTTCGGGAACATCTCGCCCTCTTCCTCTTTCACGTGGTGGTTCACATATTCCGACAGCACCTGGGCGTGCGCCTTCAGCATCGGATCGTCTCCGGCAAGCTTCTCGAGCTCGGCGATCAGCTGCTTCGCCGAGTTGTGCTCGACCTGGGCCTCGTTCATCAGGTCGTCAGCCTTGATGCGACCGCGCACCGCCGGATAGAAGATCTCCTCCTCGAGGGTCGTGTGCATCTCGAGGTCGCGGCAGATCGAGGCGAGGAAATCCTTGCAGGCCTGCGGGTCCTTGTACTTCGCCTTCTCGAACTGCTTGAACGCCTTCTTCACCTCGGCGTGGTCTTTCCTGAGCAGGTCGATCGCGTTCTGCTGCTTCGCCTTCTTTGCCTTGCGCTTCTTCGCTTTCGCCATGGTCGCTCTCTGATGGATGAGCGGCCGATGCTAGGCGAGCCGTGTTGCACGAGTGCTATTGCGCACGCGCCTTCCCGGACTTCGCGAGCGCGGTGATCAGGTCGCCATGCACGACCTCCGCGCCACAGCCGAGGCAGGCGAGCATGCTGCGGTAGGTCGGCGGCGCGGCCACCGGACCGGCGTGGAACATGAGCGGCTCCGCCGCCGGCGGGAAAGAGCTCAGCGCGCCCTCGCGCTCCTCATGCTGCACGACGAGGTCGAGCGCGCGGAGGAAGGCGCGCAGCGGCATCTGGCAGCGGCCCAGCATCCAGCGCTCGAGCGTTTTTTCCGGCACGTTGAGGAGGCTCGCCACCGCCTGCGTGCTGGCTCCCTCCTTGGCCACCAGCTGCCGGAGCACTTTTGAATAGACGTTTTCGCTCACCCGCCGACGGTGCCCGCGGCGCGCCGGCGCAGCTACGGCCTTTTGGAGGTAACTACGCCCCCATTCCGCCTATTTTCAAGGCGGTCCACAACGCGGCGAGGCCGCATAGGACGGAAACGACGACGTAAAGCGCGGCGAGGCCCCACGCGCCGCGTTCGACGAGCGCGATGGTCTCGACGCCGAACGCCGAGAACGTGGTGAAGCCGCCGAGGAAACCGGTGAACACGAACAGGCGCACGTCGGCGGTGAGGTAGCTGAAATGCTCGCCGAGGCCGGCCAGCAGTCCGGCAATGAGGCAGCCGGCCACGTTCACCGTGAACGTGCCCCAGGGAAAAGGCGTGGTGCCGACCTGGCGGAGGACGAAGGCACCGGTTTCGTAGCGCAGCACCGAGCCGATCGCGCCGCCGAGCGCGACGAGGAGGACGGCCTGCATCAGCTCTCGTACACCGAGATCTCGACCAGGTTCAGGTCCGGGTCGCGTACGTACACCGAACGGATCGGGCCGACGGCGCCGGTCTTCTTCACCGGCCCCTCGATGATCCTGATCCTCGCCGCCTGCAGCTTCGCCACCACGTCGTCGAGCGGCCGGTCGGCGATGAAGCACAGGTCGAGCGACCCCGGCACGGCGACGTGCGCGCGCGGCTCGAACTCGCGTCCCCATTCGTGCAGGTTGATCTTCTGCTCGCCGAACCTGAGGGCGAGCCGCTGTGCGCCGGGCGTCTCGAAGGTCTCGAGCTTCATCCCGAGCACATCGGTATAGAACCGGATGCACGCCTTGAGATCTCGGGTGGTGAGGACGACGTGGTCGATGTGGTCGATCATGGCTGAATGGGGGTCAGATCAACATTCGTGGACAGGAAGAATTATCGCGTTGGCCGGTAATTTTGATCTGACCCCAATTAGACGATGCCCGCCTCTTTCAGGCGGCGGATATCGGCCTCCGCGTAGCCGATTTCCCTCAGCACATCGTCAGTATGCTCGCCGAGCTTCGGCGCCGGGGTGCGGATCGCGCCCGGCGTCGCGGAGAGCTTCGGGATGATGCCGGGCACCCTGAGCGGCTCGCCGTCGGCGGCGGTGATCTGCTCGATCATGCCGCGCGCCGCGAAGTGCGGGTCGGACGCGATGTCGGCCGCGCTGTAGATGCGGCCGGCCGGGACTTCGGCCTGTTCCATCGCTTCGAGTACTTGTGCCTGCGACCGCTGGCGGGTCCATTCGCCGATCGCGGAGTCGATGCGCTCCATCTGCGCTGCGCGGCCGTCGTTCCTCGCAAGCGCCGGATCGTCGCGCAGGTCGGCGCGGCCGATCGCGGTCATCAGCCGCTGGTAGAGGCTGTCGGCATTGCCGGCGATGAGGACGAAGCCGTCCTTGCACGGATACAGGTTCGACGGCGCGATGCCGGGTAGCGCGCTGCCGCTTCGCTCGCGCACGTAGCTCTGCGCGTCGAATTCGGGCAGCAGGCTCTCCATGCAGTTGAACACCGCCTCGTAGAGCGCGACGTCGATCACCTGCCCGGGACCGCCTTTCTGCACCGCCTGCAGCGCGAGCAGCGCGCCGATCACGCCATGCAGCGCGGCGATCGTGTCGCCGAGCGAAAGATTCGGCCGCGCCGGTGGACGGTCGGGGAAGCCGTTGATGTAGCGAAAGCCGCCGACCGCCTCGGCGATGGCCGCGAACCCCGGGCGCTCCTTGTACGGGCCGGTCTGGCCGTAGCCGGAGATCCTCACCAGCACGAGCTTCGGGTTCTCGCGCGAGAGCGCCTCCCAGCCGAGATTCCAGCGCTCGAGCGCGCCCGGCCGGAAATTCTCGATCATGATGTGCGCGCCGCGCGCCAGGCGGCGCACGATCTCCTGCCCCTCGGCCTTGCGCAGGTCGCAGGTCACCGACTTCTTGTTGCGCGACTGCACGTGCCACCAGAGCGAGGTGCCGTTGCGCATGCGGCGCCACTTGCGCAGCGCGTCGCCCTCGCCGGGCGGCTCGACCTTGATCACCTCGGCGCCGAAGTCGCCGAGCGTCTTGGCACAGAACGGCCCGGCGATGAGCGAACCGAGTTCCAATACGCGAATGCCCGCGAGGGGCCCGCCCCTCGAATCGGGGTCAGAGCCCGACTTCATCGGTTCCTTTCAACGGAATTACTTCAGCTTGAGTAACCGGAGCGGGTTGTACGCCAGCACCGTTTCGCCGCGCTGGTTCACCACCCGGTTCGCGAAGCGGACCAGGCCGCGATCGCCTTTGGAGGTGAGGCGGTGCTCGATGACTTCCGCCTCGACGTGGATTGTGTCGCCGATGACCGTGGGGCCTTTGATGTCCAGGGTGGCATTGAGAAACGCGAGCCCCGTGTCCTGCATGGTGGGCAGGAGCAGCCCCTCGGCGAAGGAATAGACCAGCGCCCCGGGCACTGCGCGGCCCTTGATGCTGCGCTCGGCATCGTCCCCGACGGTGAAGAGCTCCTCGGTGAGCCAGGTGAGATTGACGAACGCGGCGAGGTCGGCCTCGGCGATGGTGCGGCGGTGGGTGCGGAAGCGAAAGCCGACGCGCAGATCCCCGAACGAGAATCCACGCCCGACCACCGGGACTGCGTCGCCTGCCATCGACGGGAATTCTAGCCGTGCCGCGAGCGCAGGATGAAGTCGCACACTTCGCGCACCGCGCCGTAGCCGCCGCGCGCCGAGGTGACGAAGTGCGCCATGCGCCGCACGTCCTCGTGTGCATCCGCCGGGGCACAGGCGAGGCCGCAGCGGCGCAGCAGCGAGAGGAACGCCCGGCGCTTGTCCTTCGTCTCCTCGAAGGAATAGCGGATGCGCAGCTCCTCGGCGATCCTGCGCTCGGCCGGCAGCTCGCCCGTCGTGATGAGCGCCGTGTGGAAGCCCGCGTCGTGCAGCCGCTGCAGGCCGGCGCGGTCGTGCTCGTGGAACGCCTTCCGCTGCTCGATGCCGTTGCGGAACCAGGTCTCGCCGCTGGTCAGCGTGCCGTCCAGGTCGAGGACCAGGAGCCGCACGCGCGCCGCCCGGGCGAGCGCGCCTTGCGCGATGAACATCAGGGCGGCCCTTCGCGCTCTTCGCCCTCGAGCAGGCAGAAGGTGCGCTTGACGAGCGCGGGCGCCGCCTCGAGCTTGGCGACGTTCTTCGCGTAGTGGTACTCGCGCTGCCGCATCCATGTATGCTCATACAGTAGCGGCGCGGCGGCAAGCCACCGGCGCGAAACTACGCCGCCGCCGCGAGCACCATTTTCAGCTCCTCGATCATCGCGTGCACGCCGTCCGGGTCGACGACATCGGCCGCGTTCTCCACCCGCGCCGCGGCGGCCGCGAGGCGGTTCGCGCCGAGATTGAGCGCGGTTCCCTTGATGCGATGCGCGGCAGCGCGGATCGCATCGCCGTCCTTCGCATCCATGGCCGACTGCAGGCCCTCGATGTCGCGCCGCGCGCTCCGCGCCACCGTCTCGAGGACGGTGGCGAGGCCGGCCGGCCCGCCGACCAGCTGCTCGATGTGCTGGCGGTCGATCGCGTTGTCGGCCGGCACGCGGCGCACGCCGGCTTCGGCGGCGAGCCAGCGCGAGAGCTTGTCGCGCAGCGTAGCCAGCTCGGTCGGCTTGGTCAGGTAGTCGTCCATGCCCGCTGCCGTGCACTGCTCGAGCGCCTCGCGGTGCGTGTTCGCCGTGAATGCCACCACCGTCGGCTTGGCGCTCCCCTGCTCGGCACGAATGGCGCGCGCCACGGCGTAGCCATCCATCCCGGGCATCTGAACGTCGGTGATGACGAGGGCGTGGCGCTCGCGGCGCCATTTGGCGAGCGCCTCGGCGCCGTTCGTCGCGGTGTCGGCCTCGAGGCCGAGCACCTTGAGCTGGCGCTGCAGCATCGCAAGGTTGACCGGGTGGTCGTCGACGACGAGGAGCTTCACGCCCGCGGGTGCCTGCAGCGCCGCCGGCGGCAATTCGCTCTGGGCATTCTCGACCCGCGCCGCGCTCGCCTCGGCGGCGGCGAGCGCGACCGTGACGCGGGTACCGACGCCGACGGCGCTCGCCACCTCGATGCGGCCACCCATCAGCTCGACGAGCTGCCGCGAGATCGAGAGGCCGAGGCCGGTGCCGCCGAAGCGGCGGCTGGTGTTCGATTCGCCCTGCTGGAAGGGCTCGAAGATGCGCTGCTGGGTCTGCGCGCTCATGCCGATGCCGGAATCCTGCACGGTGAAGCGCAGCGTCTGGCGGCGGTCGAGCGTCTCGACCACCTTCACCTCCAGCGTCACGCTGCCCGATTCGGTGAACTTGATGGCGTTGCTCACCAGGTTGCTCAGCACCTGCCGCAGCCGCGAAGGGTCGATGAGGTGCGCGGCGCAGAGCGTCTGGTCGATGCGCTGGGTGAAGAGCAGCCCCTTGCCGCTCGCCACGTGCTTGAAGGTGCTGCTCACCGCCTCGACCACCTGGCGCACCGACGACGGCTCGGGGTGGAGCTCGAGCTTGCCCACCTCGATCTTCGAGAAGTCGAGGACGTCGTCGATCAGGTTGAGGAGCGAGCGGCTCGATTCGCGCGCCGCGTCGAGCATGTCGCGCTGGTCGCCGGACAGGCGGCTGTAGGAGAGGAGCTCCAGCATGCCGATGATGGCGTTCATCGGCGTGCGGATCTCATGGCTCATGGTGGCGACGAACGCGCTCTTCGCCTCGGAGCCCGCGCGCGCCGCGTCGTGCGACTCGCGCAGCGCGGCTTCGGCCCGCTTGCGCTCGGTGATGTCGCGCACGTGCGCGGTGAAGACGCGTTCGTCGGCGGCCTGCGTGACGGTGATGGCGACCTCGACCGGGAACTCCTCGCCGCTGCGCCGCACGGCGAGCGCCTCGATGCGCTTGCCGATGAGCCGCGCTTCGCCCGTGCGCAGGTAGCGCGCCAGGTTCGCCCGGAAGAGCTCGCGCTGGTTCTGCGGCAGCATGAGATCGGCGAGGTCGCGGCCGAGCGCCTCGGCGCGCGAGTAGCCGAAGGTGCGCTCGGCGGCCGGATTCCACTCGGCGACGGCGCCGCTTTCGTTCATGGAGATGATGCAGTCGAGCGCCGTGCGCAGGATCGCGTCCTTGCGCGCTTCCTCGCGCGCGAGCGTCCGGGTGCGCTCGCGCACGCGCGCCTCCAGCTGCTCGTTCGCCAGGCGCAGCTGCTCCGCGCCGCTCGCGATGACGCCCGAGACGCGCGAGTCGTACGCCGAAAGCAGCATCGTGGCGGTCAGGATGACGAAGGTGAAGCCGCCGATGGTGTACGCCATCCACGCCTCGTCGAGCCGCGGCCCCGAGGCGAGGCAGATCGAATCCGGCGCGAAGCGCGCCGCCGCCACGGCGGTGAAATGCATGCCGACGACGGCCGCGCCCATGACCAGCGCGGCGCCGAAGTTGGTGAAGACCGCCCGCTGCTTGGCGAGATGGAAGGCGATCCAGAGCGCCGCCGTTGCGGCACCGATGGCGATCAGCACCGAGGCGACGAAGAGCAGCGGGTCGTAGCGGATGCCCGGGGAAAGGCGCATCGATGCGTCGCCCGTGTAGTGCATGGCCGCGATGCCGATGCCGATCAGCGCACCGGGCAGGAGGAATTCGTGGTGCCGGCCGCTCGTGCGCCTGAGCACGATGAAGGCGGCGCCGCACGCCCCGATGGCGAAGATCCAGGAAAGCGCGGTGAGCGAGAGGTCGTACATGACCTGGATCGGCAGCCGCAGCGCGAGCGTGGCGACGAAGTGCATCGACCAGATGCCGATGCCCATGGCGAAGCCGCCGCACAGCACCCACAGTTTCCAGCTGGTCGAATGCGGGTCGCGCACGCGCGCGGCGAGGACCAGCGTCACGTGCGACGCCGTCACGGCCACGAGATACGACAGCAACACGAGCCCTAGGTTGAAATCCTTCGGCATTCCGCCCCTCCGACGCTGGCGCAAGAGCATAGCGGCGCGGCCATGCCAGCCCTCGTAAAGGGCTGTCAGGGCGCGGATTTGCCGTGTCGGATTCCACGCCGGCCGGCGCCCGGCTCAGCGCAGCGGCGAGGCGGACCGGCGGTCGAATCCCGAGCGGCGCTCGATGAAGGAGTGTTCCTGCATGCGGTGCAGGACCACGCCCAGGAGCACGAAGCCGACGCCGCTGCCGAAGAGCAGCCAGTCGCGGCTGATGTCGTGGCGCACGAGCGCCTCGATGACGTTGAAGACGCCCCAGCCGATCGCATAGCCGCCGACGAAGCTGCGCCCGGAGGGCAGCGGACCCGGGCCGCGCATGGCCGACCAGAGGAGCGCGACCCCGGCGACGCAGATCGCCCACGCCGCCAGGTAGAAGAAGCCGCTCACGCCGTGCAGCAGGACGCCCTCGAAGAAGGCGCCAAGGCCGAAGCCGAGCAGCAGCGCGGCCTGGATTGCTCTCGTGGTTCGCATACGGCTTACGACCACGGTGCCGGTAGTGCGTTCCATGATTCGCGCGGCGGCGCGGGGTTTGCTTGATGGAAAGGCGCGGATGTCTCTAAGTCCAAACACCACCGTTTCCCCGGGGACCTCGAGCAGGGCAAGCGCGCATGGAAGATCGCCGTCACGTCGGTCAGCATCTCGCGCATCATGATCTCGCTGCTCGCCGTGGTCGCCCTGATACCGGATCCGCGCGCGGCGCTCTATACCCTGCTCGTCGCGCAGGTGTTCATCACCGTGTTCGGCTCGATCGCCGGCTGCTCGGTCAACGCCTGGATGCGCCAGCTCCTCGGCGGAAAGGGCCTCGGCGGGCTCTTTTCACGCCGGCTTCCCGACATCACGCTTGCGAAGGCCTCGCGCGTACGATCGACTACTTGGCAGCGCTGCTTGGCAAGCCCCTAGCAGCCGCCCAGCCCTCGCCGCGGTAATTCGTGCGCGGCGCCCTTGCGGTCGATCTCGCGCAGCGCGACGTCGTACAGGCTGTCCTTGTATCGGACGCCGAGCTCGTAGCGGTAGCCCTCGCGGGGCGTGAAAGCGGTGCCGACCGTCGTGCCGCGCTGGCCGCCGAGGAACGACGAGGTGTCGAAGCCGACCACCAGGAAGCTGGGGCGCCCGGCCGGCACGCCGACATCCACGGTGGGCGGGTCGAGCTTCACCGTTCCTTCGTAGCGTGTCGCGCACGGGCCGGTTACCTCGTGCACATGCAGCATGGCGCGCGCGCCCTCGAGCTGGCTCGCGACGCGCAGGTTCTTCGGCGCATCGTTCGAATACGTCTTCAGGCCCGAGCAGCCGGCGAGGGCTACAGCTCCCAATACAGCGACGAGCCTCATTTGGTCATGTCCGGGCAGCCGACGTTCTCACCGGTAGCCCAGTTCCTGATGGCGCGCACCAGCGTGTCCGCGCCCATGCTCGGACCGTAGACGTCGATGCGGGTCCGGCTCCGGTCGATGGGCGTAGCATCGGCGACGATGTAGTACAGGCCGCCTTCGGGCACCTTGCCCGGCACGATGACGTTGCCGCTCCAGGTCTGCTGGATGTGGAGCTCGGTCTTGTTCTCGCTGGCGAGCACGGTCGGCTTCAGGGTCCGCGTGCTGCTGCCGCCACGCTCGACCGTACGCACGGCCACGTTCAAGCATTCCGGCGCCTTCGCCTGGAAGGTCTTCGTCACCTCGCGGAACGAGCGCTTCGCCTCGAAAGTCTGCACCTTGCCGAAGGCGGCGGTCGGGATCTGCTGGCGGAATTCCTCCGCGGTCTGCGGGTTGTGACCGCAGGCGGCGACGAGCGCGGCGAGCGGCAGGACGATTGTTCGCTTCATTTTTTGCCCCCTGGCCGCCACTTTAGGGCGCGGGCCGGAGGCAGGCAAACCACTAGGTCACGTCTGGAAGAACTCGACCTGCCCGGTCTCCAGCGAGTACTCGGCGCCGACGATCGACAGGCTGCCCTTGCGGATCAGCGTCTCGAGGAGCGCGGAGCCGTGCCGCAGGTGGTCTACGGAGGCGCGCACATTGGCGCGCACGGCGTGGTGGACCAGCTCGTCTTCGCTCGCGCGCGGCCGCAGCTCGAGCAGCGTCTGCACCGACGGCCGGATACGCTCGACGATGGTGAGCACGTTCTCCGGATGGTCCGCCTGGTGCCGCACCGCCTCCAGCGTCGCCAGGATCGCGCCGCATTGCGTGTGGCCGAGAACCACGACCAGCTGCGTGCCGAAGCGCTGCGCCGCGAATTCGACCGAGCCGACCTGCGACGGCGAGACGATGTTGCCGGCGACGCGGATCACGAAGAGGTCGCCGAGCCCCTGGTCGAATACGACTTCCGCCGGCACGCGGGCATCGGAGCAGCCGAGGACGATGGCGAAGGGCGCCGGGTTGCGCGCCGCGGCGGCGCGCTCCGCGTGCGACTGGCCGGTGTCGAGGCGCCGCTCGCCGACGACGAAGCGGCGGTTTCCTTCCTTCAGGCGGGCGAGTGCTTCCTGGGCCGGGATCATCGGCCCTTATTAGAAGTGGCCGCGGTAAACGGCGCAACCCTTGCGGCCGGCTTCATATGAAGACGCTGCGAAACTTGAGCGCCCCGACCAGCCGCCAGAACACGGAGCGGCGGGATGAGGATCGACGTCACTACCATCTTGGCGATGTGCGCCGGCGACTTCGATGTGCCGCGCAGCCGGTGGGCGCAGAAGCGGGCCGTCAGGAATGCCCGGAGGAGCAGCGAGGCGACCACCCGGTAATAGTCCCAGCGCGGCGCGCGGCGGATGCGGCTGCGGTAGAGCGCCGGGTGCTTGCGGAAGAGGAGCGCGTCGAACATCACCTTCTTCTGCTGCTTGACGCTCACGCCCCACGGCGCCGGCCGCACCGGGTGCACGACGATCGCGTCGTCGGCGCGCGCGATCGTGCAGCCGGCGGAAGCTTTCGTCGAAGCCGCCGATGCGCTGGAGCACTCGCTTCAGCACCAGGCAATTGGCGGTGACGCACTCCGCACGCTCCAGGCCGCTCTCGTTGCGCTCGTAGTCGGTCGGCGTCGGCGGGATCGGCATCACGACGCGGCCGCAGACGGCGTCCACAGGAGGATGGAAAGCGGCGAGGCCGCGCTCGAGCCAGCGCCGGTCCGGCACCGTGTCGTCATCGGTGAAGGCGACGAGGTCGCTCTTTGCGCGACGCCAGCCCCGGTTGCGCGCGCTCGCCGGGGCCGTGCCGGCCGTGCGTGTCGTCGACGACGATGATTTCAACCGTGTCCGCCCGCAGGTGGGAACGACGACGCCTACCGCCGGCTTCATCTGCTTTCATGGAGGGCAAGTTCCATTCCGGGCATGCCGGTTGCGGCGGGGCTCGCGTTTCCTTCGAAAGGTGGGACCCATGGAACGGATCGAGAAGAGCATCGAGGTGCGCTGCCCGGTGCGCACCGTGTACAACCAGTGGACGCAGTTCGAGGAGTTTCCGAAGTTCATGACCGGCGTGAAGGAGGTGCGGCAGCTCGACGACACGCACCAGCGCTGGCGCGCCGAGATCTGGGGCAAGGACAAGGAATGGGACGCGGAGATCGTCGAGCAGGTGCCCGACCAGCGCATCGCGTGGCGCAGCACGACGCCCGACGCGCCGAACGCCGGCACCGTGCGCTTCGAGTCGCTCGGCCCGGACAGCACCCGCGTCAACCTCACCATGGAGTACGAGCCGCAGGGCGCGATCGAGAAGGCGGGCGACGCGATCGGCGTGATGAGCGGCCGCGTCGAGAAGACGGTGAAGCAGTTCAAGGAGTACATCGAGAGCCGCGGCGCGGAAAGCGGCGCCTGGCGCGGCGAAGTGCGCGGCGGACAGAAGACTTCGTGAGGTGATCGACGGGCTGAAAACCCGCTGGCGGGAGCTGCGGCACGGCGAGCCCGGCCGCCGCTTCCGCGACCGCTACGAGCGCCGGCACGCCCGCGCCCGCCACGCCGGCGGCCGCAAGTGGTCGGTGATCGTGGCCGGCCTGCTCATCGTCCTCGCCGGCATCCTGCTCCTGCCCCTGCCCGGCCCGGGCCTGCTGGTGATCGCGCTCGGCGCGCTCCTCGTCGCCGAGCAATCGCTCACCGCAGCGCGGATCCTCGACGGCCTGGAGAGACGAGGGCGCGCGCTTATCGCGCGCTGGCGGCCTTTGCAGCGGTCCGGCAGCCGTCGAGATAACGGCCGCGATCGTCGCCTTCGAGCCGCCGCTTGTCGGCGCGGCTCGCGCAGTCCTTCATTCGCTCGCTCTCGGCCACCGTCTGCTTGACGGGCGGCTTCTCGCATTCGCTCATGAAGCCGCGCCGCTCGGCGCCCTCCAGCTTGCGGGCGCGCGCCTGCTGGCTGCACGCCTGGCTGCGCTGCTGGTGCGGCGTGAGCGCCTTGCCGTTCCCCTTTGCGCCCTTGAGGCACGCCCGAATGAAGTGATTGCGCTCGCCCGCCGTGAGCCCCTTCTCGTCCGCGCGGGTGTTGCACGAGCGCATCCGTTGCTGCTGCGGCTTGAGATCGTCCGCGCCCCAGGCGCTCGCATGGACGACGAGCGCGAGCAGCGCGAGCGCGAATTTCATTTCTTCGCGCCGCCGCCGGCCGCGGCGGAATCGCCCTTTACGCAATCGCGGATGAATTCGTGGCGCTTTGCCGCAGGGAGCTTCGCCTCGCGAGCCTGGCGGTCGCAGGCGATCATGCGCTGCCGCTCCGCGATGCCCTTCGCCTGGCGCTCGCTCAACTGGGGCGCGGCCTTCTGCTCGGGCGGTTGCGGTTGCGCGTGGGCCGCACCGGCCATCGCGGCCAGCAGGAGCAACCTAGTGGCGGCCATGTTCCTCATTGCTGTAGCCGCGCGCGGGCGCGCCGCCGCCCGCGACGTGCTCGCCCGCATCGGCGATCTTCGGGGCCTGCTCGCGCCCTTCCTCGTACCACTTGTTGAGGAGCCTGCCGGCGAGGTCGCGGCCGCCGAGGCCGAAGGCGAGGCCGAGCGCGATCGTGACGAGCGCCACCGCGCCCATGAAGAGCGTGTTGACGAGCGTCTGGGCGATGCCGATCTGGTTGACGGCCACGATGATGGCGAAGATCCACACCGAGACGCGGCCGACGTTCGCGATCAGCTCGGGATGCCTGAAGCCGGCGCTCGCCGTGGCGCCGCGCAGGATGCCGAACGCGGCGTTGGCGAGCAGCCCGCCGATGATCAGCACCACGATGCCGACCGCCAGGTTCGGCAGCCAGAGGAGGAGCTGGCGCAGCACATCGGATACGGCGGGCAGGCCGAGCGCGTCGAAGGCAACGACCAGCACGATGAGCCGGATGAACCATTTCGACACCGAGGCGAGGAAGCCCGCCGAGTCGGTGTTCACCCCCACGTTCTGCACGAAGCCGCCGAAGCCGGACTTCGTGGCGAGCTCGTTGAAGCGGATGCGGCGCAGCACCGCCGCGACGAAGCGCGCGATCAGGCCGGCGATGAACCAGCCGACCACCAGGATCACGCCGAAGGCAATGACCTTGGGAATCGCCGCGAAGAACATGGCCATGGCACCGGCGAGGGAGGTGAGGATGGCTTCCGACCAGTCGGTTACGGCGGTGAACATGGCTGCTCCTTTCGGCGCGTGGGTTCCCGCCGCAGAGCAAGATGAGGGCCCGAGGGG
>Ga0070681_10000207_pt1 | contig 45933 bp, 44 predicted proteins | sample KBSC83BmetaG_FD_65650 | JGI IMG/M metagenome (GOLD analysis project Ga0070681, IMG submission 65650) | Corn rhizosphere microbial communities from Kellogg Biological Station, Michigan, USA - KBS C8-3B metaG | ecosystem: Host-associated > Plants > Roots > Rhizosphere | place: USA: Michigan...
GTGGAGCTTTCAAGCGACGAGCGCCGCGAGGACTATCTCGAACGATTGGCAGACGCGAGCGATTCAGCGCGTTGGGTCTGCGCGGCAGACAAGCTCCACAATGCGAGCACGATCATCTCCGATCTGCGCCGCACCATCGACCCCGACACCATCTGGCGACGCTTCTCGATCGGCAAGGACGGGACGCTCCAATGGTACCGCCGGGTTTACGATCGGCTCGCGGAGGTCGGCTTTACCGGCGAGATCATGCCTGAGCTCGATGCGACGGTCAAATCGCTCGAGGCCTGGGGTTCCGTCGCGGCGTAGCGCGCCGCGACGTACTCGTCGAGAATCTTTAGAAAATCCTCGACGATTGTTTCTCCCCGCAACGTCGTGCGCAGCCGACCGTCGACGTACACCGGCGCCTTTGGCTCCTCGAACGTTCCCGGCAGCGAGATGCCGATGTTCGCGTGCTTGGACTCCCCTGGCCCGTTCACCACGCAGCCCATGACTGCGACCTTGAGCTCTTCAACGCCGGGACGTGTCTCACGCCAGACCGGCATCTGCTCGCGCAAATAGGTCTGGATATCCTCGGCCATCTTCTGGAAGAAGGTCGACGTCGTGCGTCCGCAGCCGGGGCACGCGGTCACCTGAGGCGCGAAGCTCCTGAGACCGAGGGACTGCAGCACCTGCTGAGCGACATAGACCTCCTCGGTGCGATCGCCGTTGGGCTTGGGCGTCAACGAGACACGAATGGTGTCGCCAATACCCTGCGCGAGAAGGATCGACAGACCCGCGGTGCTGGCGACCACGCCTTTCATCCCCATGCCTGCCTCGGTGAGACCGAGGTGTAGCGGGTAGTCACACCGTGCGGCCAGGCGGCGGTACACCTCGACGAGATCCTGCACTCCAGACACCTTCGCTGAAATGATGATCTGGTCGTGGCGCAGTCCAACCTCTTCGGCGAGCTCCGCCGAGCGCAGCGCGCTCGCGATCATGGCCTCGATGTACACGTCCTTTGCGTCGAGTGGCGCCTTGCGCGCGGCGTTTTCATCCATCATCTGCGTGAGAAGATCCTGATCGAGCGATCCCCAATTGACGCCGATGCGGACGGGCTTGTCGTTCTCCACCGCCAATCGAACGATCGTCCGGAAGTTCTCGTCGCGGCGCTTTCCGCCGACGTTGCCCGGGTTGATTCGATACTTCGCAAGCGCGCTGGCGCACGCCGGGTACTTGGCGAGCAACAGATGACCGTTGTAATGGAAATCGCCCACGATCGGCACGATCACGCCAGCGCCGGTGACGCGTTCGGCGATTTCCGGCACCGCCGCCGCGGCTCCTTCGGTGTTCACGGTCACCCTGACCAGCTGCGACCCCGCCCGAGCGAGTGCTACGACCTGATCTGCCGTCGCCGCGGCGTTCGCGGTGTCGGTGTTGGTCATCGACTGAACTACGACTGGCATCGCCGACCCAACCGGTACTCCGCCTATCCAGGCGGTGACGGTTTGACGGCGAGCGGCGAAAGGACCAGAGGGCATGCGCGGAGTGCAAGAAGGACTGAACGTTCGTTCGAACGAAAGATATCTATGTGTTCGATGCTTGACCGATAATCAGAGGACTACTACTTTGGCGGTCGCCCGGAACCGGGCGTCCGGGGGTGCCGGATGTTCGGTTTCGGGTTTTTTCGCCCCTCGCAACATGGTGTTGCGACGGATAGTTCTTCAGGAGCGGGACAATGCGTACGACCGGCAAAGTAAAGTGGTTCAATGACGCGAAGGGGTTCGGATTCATCACTCCAGATGGTGGGGACAAGGACTGCTTTGTCCACTACAGCTCCATCTCCGGCAGTGGATTCAAGACGCTCGCCGAGGGGGAGGCAGTGGAGTTCGACCTCGTTCAGGGTCAAAAGGGACCGGCAGCCGAGAACGTGAGCAAAGTCGCCGCTCGTTGAGCCGACGCGCCAAGTTCGGGAATACAGGAGGGGAGCCCACCCGGGCTCCCCTTTTTGCTATTTGCTGTCTCGCATTCTCCGGGCGTCGTCCTATTCCGACGCCGGGGAACGGGGAGGTCTGCCGCGGCGCGCCGGGGCGAGGGATTCCACTCCCTCAATGATCGCCGCGTCCACCTGCCTTCGTAGCCTGTCCAAGTCGAGCTCGAGCTCGAGTCCTTCCACGAGCCGCACGCGGTGCTCAGCCGAGGACAACAGGCGTTCGGCCAGGGAAACAGCGGCCGATGTACTCAAGCCGACCTCGCGATTCAGGATTCGGATCAACGCGATGTGGTAGATGCCATCGTCGGAGATGCGGCGAGAGAGCCCCTGCCGCGCGCGCTCCACGCCGGGGACATCGAAATGCGAGAGCAGGTTGTCGACCCACTTGTGGTCGGCCTTGGCGGCAAACCTAGCCACATCAACGTGATAGTGCCGCAATACAATTTTCCTTTCTCGCGAGGATAATATCCGCGGCCGTTCGCGGACTTAATGATCCTCGCAAGCCAGGATAATATTAGCGCCACACGGCCTGAGCAATATTCTAGCTTTCGCCATGAGCGACATCAAACGTTCATGAGCTTGGCACGAATTTCGTATGAAGCCACCGAATGTTCCCCCTCCATCGGAGATCGCATGACTCGTCTCACTCGCGCCGGGGCCGTGCTGGCAGTTGCCGTCCTGGCTTCCCTGCCGAGCGCTGCCAGCGCTCAGGCTGGCAACACTTTCAACGTCGCTGCCGGCTATTCGCTCCCTACCGGTACCTTCAGCACTTTCAATGATGGCGGATTCTCACTGACCGGCGGACTTGGGTTTGGCGCCGCCGGGACGCCGATCCGTTTCCGTGCCGAGGCGTTTTACAACCAGTTCAATCACAAGTCGCCGAACAACGAGACTTCCCGGGCCGGCGGTTTCACGGGCAACGCCATCTTTGATTTCCCGGTATCACGCGGTACGCCGTTCACGCCGTACGCTATCGGCGGCGTCGGCATGTACGGCACGCGCATCGCCAACGAGCTCGATAGCGAGTGGAACGTCGGCTGGAACGTCGGCGGCGGCCTACGGTTTCCGCTCACCGGGTTCTCTGTATACATCGAGGGCCGCTACAACTCCGTCTCCAACACGAACGTAGCCTTTGCGCCGTTCGTCTTTGGCGTGACGTTCTGATTCACGTTACACACGAAACGACAACGGCGCGCCCTCGAAAGGGCGCGCCGTTGTTCGTTGTGAGAGTTCTTTAACTCGTCGGACGCACCGCTACTCGAGCGCCTTCTGCGCTGCCTCGAGCTGCGCTCGCACGGCACTCGGACCCGTGCCGCCGTCTACTTCGCGCAACTCCACGGACTGATGCGGCGAGAGCGCATCGAACACATCCTGCGAGAACAGCGAGTGTGCGGCAGTGAACGCCGACAGCGGCAACGTGTGCAGCTCGAGCTTTTGCTCCTCACACTGCCTGACGAGGCGGCCAACGGCGCCGTGTGCTTCACGGAACGTGGCACCGCGCCGAACGAGATAATCCGCGAGATCGGTCGCCATCATCGCGCTCGACAGCGCTGCCTTCATCCGCTGCGGTTTGAACTCGCATTCGGCGAGCGCGCCGGAGATCGCAGGCAGGACCAGCAGCAATGTGTCTACCGCGTCGAAGAGAACGCGCTTGTCGTCCTGCAGGTCCTTGTTGTAGCTGCTGGGCAGCCCCTTGAGCGTGGCGAGCAACGTCGTGAGATCGCCCAGCATACGCGCCGCAGACCCGCGGGCGAGCTCGAGCGCGTCCGGATTTCGCTTCTGCGGCATCATGCTGGAGCCAGACGTAAACTCGTCGCCGAATTGCACGAAGCCGAACTCGCTCGTGCCGTAGATGATCAAGTCCTCGGCGAAGCGGGACAGATGCGTGCCGATCATCGTAGCCGCGAACAGCAGCTCAGCGACGAAATCCCGATCGCTCACCGCATCGATCGAGTTCGGTGAAATCGATCCGAAGCCCAACGCGCCTTGAAGCAGGACGCGCGATACTGGATAGGCACACCCTGCAGCCGCGCCAGAGCCGAGCGGAAGCACGCTCGCGCCGCGCTGAGCCGCGCGCACGCGCGCACGGTCCCGCTCGAGTGGCCAGAAATGCGAAAGCAGCCAGTGCGCGCCGGAGACGGGAATTGCCCGCTGCAGGTGCGTGTACGACGGCATCAGCGCAGTCTCGAGGCCGTGCGCTTGATCGATCATGACACGCTGAAGGCCGCGGACCGCCGCGTCGAGGCGAATTGCCGCATCCATCGACCACAATCGCGTTGCGGTCGCCACCTGATCGTTTCGACTGCGCCCCGTATGCAGCTTGGACGCGACGTCGCCGGCCTCCTCATGCAGCAAGCGATCGATCATCGTGTGCACGTCTTCGTCGGTCGCGACGGGCTGCTCGCCGGCGCTCAGCCGACGCGCCACCGCATCGAGTCCGCGCTCGAGTGCACCGCACTCGGCGAGGGTGAGGACGTCGCCATGATAGAGCGCCATCGCCCAGGCCTTCGACAACTGAATGTCGAAGGGCCACAGACGAAAATCGACGGCGATCGAGTTGTTGAGCGCGTCAAACGCGGGGGCAGGGCCCCCAGCGAAGCGGCCGCCCCACAGCTTGTGCGCAGCAACCGACGTTGGCGTCGCCGCCGTCGTCACGCGATCTGCAGCGCCGGCTCGGCCGGCGCCGCCTCGATGGCGTCCTCGGATACCGCGGCGGTTTGCGCCGCGATCTCCAACTCCTGATCCTTGATCGCTCGCACGCGCGCGGGCAGCGCGAACAGCCGAATGAATCCGGCGGCGTCGCTCTGCTGGTACACGTCGTCTTCGCCGAACGTCACGAAGCGCTCGTCGTACAGCGCGTGCTCGCTCTCGCGGCCGACGACCGCAGTCGATCCCTTGAACAATCGGAGCGTGACGGAACCCGTGACGCGCTCCTGAGTCACGCCGACGAATGCATCGTATGCCTCGCGCTCCGTGGTCCACCAGCGTCCCTCGTACACGAGATCTGCATAGCGAGGCGCGATGAGGTCTTTGGCCGCGAGGGTGCGCCGATCGAGAACGAGCTGCTCGAGCTCCGAATGCGCGGAGTAGAGCAGGGACCCGCCCGGCGTCTCGTAGACACCGCGCGACTTCATCCCGACCATGCGATCCTCGACGAGATCGACGACACCCACACCGTGCCGACCGCCGATGGCGTTGAGCACCGCGATGAGATCGACGCCGTCGAGGCGCGTGCCATTGACGGACACGGGCGTTCCGGCCTCGAACCCGATGACGACGTTTTCAGGAACGTCGGGAGCCTTCGTCACGTGCCGTGTCAGCATCAGCAGGTCATCCGGCGGCGCAGCGTTCGGATCCTCGAGCACGCCACCTTCGTGCGAAAGGTGCCAGAGGTTTGCGTCGCGGGAATAGATCTTCTGTCGCGTTGCTGTCACGGGAATGCCGCGTGACTCGGCGTACGCGATGGCATCTTCACGGCTCCGAATGTCCCATTCGCGCCAAGGCGCGATGACCGGGAGATCCGGCGCAAACGCAGCATAAGTGAGCTCGAACCGAACCTGGTCGTTGCCCTTACCGGTGCACCCGTGCGCGAGCGCGTCGGCGCCCACTCGTCGAGCCAGCTCGACCTGCCGGCGGGCGATGAGCGGTCGGGCCATTGACGTGCCCAGCAGGTACTTCCTGTTATAGATGGCGCCGGCCCGAAGGGTCGGAAAAATGAACGACTCTACGAACTCGTCGCGCAGATCCTCGACGTAGCACTCGTCGGCGCCGGAAGCGATCGCCTTGGCGCGGACGCCCGCGAGCTCCTCGCTGCCCTGCCCGATGTCTGCAGCGACGCAAATGACGCTCGCCCCGTCGTAGTGCTCCTTGAGCCAGGGGACGATGATCGACGTGTCCAACCCGCCCGAGTAGGCGAGAACGATCTTGCGGGGCATGTGCGCTCCTTGGGAAAATCTTCTGTTATGCATTCAGAGCGCATATTTAATCAGTCTGCCGACCCGCGTCAATGGTTTTGGCCGGTGGATTTCAGTGAGGTGGTCACCCGGAAGCGGCGAGCTCCGTGAGGCGCTGCGTGATGGCTGCTCGCGCAGCCGCTGATCGGCAGACGATGAGCACCGTATTCTCGCCGGCAAGTGTGCCGAGGACCTCAGGCCACGACAGCGAGTCGACGGCTTCTGATATCGGGGCAGCACCGCTCGGAAGTGTGTGTAGAACGATGAGCTCACCGACGCCGTCGATCCTCGAGAACCACTGAGGTAAAAGCTCTTCCAGTCGAGGCTTATCGCTGTCGCCGAGCATTTCGGGGAGCAGGTATCTCGCTCCGTCTTCCGTGGGTGCCCGGAGAACGCCGAGATCGCGTAGGTCACGCGACAGTGTCGCTTGCGTGACACCGATACCTTCTTCTGTCAGAAGGCGCTTGAGGTCCTCCTGGCTGGCGATGGAATGCTGTCCTACGAGGCGCAGGATCGCGGCCTGTCGTTCGGTTTTCTGGGTCATCTGGCGGGGGGTGGGGCGGGGGCTCGCACACTATCGCGCCGCCCCGGAGGGATTGACTTCATACTCATGCATTATTATGCATTATGCGTGAATAAAACTCCAGTTGGTGTGCTCGGGGCCAGCGGCTATGCAGGCCGCGAGCTCTGTGCACTGATTCTACGGCACCCCGAGCTCTCGCTCGCCTTCGCCACCGCAAACGATCAGCGCGGGGCGACCGTTCGTGTGGCCGGTCGCGATGTCACCTTCGCTGCGCCAGAAGACGCGGCGCTGAGCGACGTCGAGCTCGTATTCAGCGCTCTTCCGCACGGGGCATCAAAAGAATGGATCGAGCGTGCCCGAACCCAGGGCGCACGCGCCGTTGATCTATCCGCTGACCTGCGCCCAGGCAATGGCTGCGAAGGCATTGCCTACGGTCTGACCGAGCTCAATCGAGAATTCGTGGCCGGCGCCGAGTTGGTCGCGAACCCGGGTTGCTATCCAACCTCGATTCTGGTTGCGCTGGCTCCGCTCGTCGAACGCGGGCTCATCGCACCCGGCGCGACGGTGATCGCCAACTCCGCGAGTGGCGTAACAGGCGCGGGAAACTCGCCAAAGCGAGAGCTTCTCTTCGGCGAGGTCGTCGAAGACTATCGCGCATACGGCATCGGCAACACGCATCGGCACCTGAAGGAAATGCGCGCCACGCTTGATACGTGGGGTGCGGACGCCGATCTCGTGTTCACACCGCATTTGCTTCCTGTGGCTCGAGGCATTCTCTCGACGATCACGGTTCCGCTCACGCGCGCGCTCGACGACGCTCTGGCGCCGTGGCGCGACACGTATGCGAACGAGCCATTCATCGAATTGAGCTCGGAGACGCCGTCGCTGCGAGATGTCGTTCATCGCAATGTCGTGCGCATTTCTGCCACGATGCTTGCCGGTACGCGAACACCCACTGTGCTCGTGACGTCGGCGATCGACAATCTGCTCAAGGGCGCCGCAGGCCAGGCGGTGCAGAACGCGAATCTGATGCTCGGTCTCGACGAGACCGCGGGGTTGCCGCTGTGACGCGCGTGATCAAGATCGGCGGTCGTCCGCAGTCCGATCCGAATCTGGCCCCGACGCTTGCGTCGGGCTGGTCGCAGACGAACGGCGGCCTGGTTCTCGTGCACGGCGGCGGCGACGAAGTCAGCACGTTGCAGGCAGCGCTGGGCGGAAGCACCACGTTCGTCGACGGTCGCCGCGTCACGACCGAGCGCGATATCGAGCTTGTGCGGATGGCCCTGTCGGGAAGCGCGAACAAGCGGTTGGTCGCGAGTCTCGTGAAAAGCGGCGTCGAAGCGGTCGGCCTGTCGGGCGAGGATGCGGCACTCATTGCTGCCTCGCCGATGGATGCCGAGCGGCTCGGCCATGTCGGCGTTCCCAAGGCAGTGAACGTCGCTTTTCTGCGGCATCTACTGTCGGGCGGCTATCTGCCTGTCATCTCGCCTGTGAGTTGCGACGCGACCGGCGCCTTGGGCGCCGCGCTGAATGTGAACGGCGACGATGCGGCTGCGGCGATTGCTGTCGCGCTGGGTGCGGCGGAGTTGCTGCTCGTCGCGGACGTTCCGGGCGTGATGCACGACGGTGAAGTGATCCCGGAGCTGACGCCTGCCTCCGCATGTCAGTTGATGAGAGACGGAACGGTCGTTGGGGGGATGCAGGCGAAGCTGCAAGCGGGGCTGTCGGCGATCGCCGGCGGCGTTCCCCTCGTGCGAATCTCGGACATCGGGGCAATTGCCGATCCGGCGCGCGGCACCGCGCTTCGGTCCATTGGAGAACTTTCATGAGCGTTTCAGTCGAAGTGCCCGTGCCGGTGAATGCGCCCCGAAGCGCGCCCACTCCGGCCGTCCCACCAGTGGAAAGCGCGCTGCTCGGCAACTACAAGCGCGCGCCGGCGGAATTCGTCGACGGCGCCGGCGTGTATCTGATCGACTCCACGGGACGCCGCTATCTGGATTTCGTGAGCGGCATCGCCGTGAACGCGCTCGGCTACGCCGATCCTGGGCTTCAGCGTGCGCTGCACGCGGCCGCGGACGGGCTCGTGCACGTGTCCAACCTGTACGGCACGGCGCCGGGCGAGCAGCTCGCGGCATCATTGGTCGCGCAGTCGTTCGCATCCAAGGCATTCTTTTGCAACTCCGGCGCGGAGGCGAACGAGGGCGCGTTCAAGTTTGCACGCCGCTGGGCACGCACGAAGGGCGATGCGAAGCACGAAATCGTTGCGCTGCGCGGCGCGTTTCACGGTCGCTTGTTCGGGACGCTCGCCGCGACGGATCGTCCGTCGTATCGAATTCCGTTCCGTCCGCTCGCGCCTGGCATCACGATCGTCGAGCGCGACATCGACGATCTTGCGATTGCACTCGACTCGGAAACCGCCGCGGCGGTGATCCTCGAGCCCATTCAGGGTGAGGGCGGCGTGCGCGTGCTCGACGCCGGCTTCGTTCGCGAGGTTCGCGCGCTGACACACGAGCGCGAAGTCGCGCTCATCTTTGATGAAATCCAGTGCGGCCTCGGCCGCACCGGAAAGCTGTTCGCGTACGAGCATTTCGGCGTCGAGCCCGACATTCTCACGCTCGCCAAGCCGATCGCCGGCGGATTGCCGATGGCGGCGATTCTCATGACGCAGGAGATCGCGTCGACGATCAAGCCTGGCGATCACGGCACGACCTTCGGCGGCGGCCCCTTCGTCGCCTCGGTCGCGAATTACGTCTTGTCGCGTGTTTCCGATCCTGCGCTGCTTCAGCACGTCAAGGAGAACGGCGAGTGGTTCGGCGAAGAGCTGAACGATCTCGCGCGGCGAACTGGACGAATTCGCGGCGTGCGCGGCGTGGGCTACATGTGGGGCTTCGACGTGATGGGCACAGCGTCGCACGTCGTGAACGAAGCGTTCGATGCAGGCCTGCTGACGTGTTCCGCCGGCGAATACACCGTCCGGCTGCTTCCACCCCTCGTCGCAACGCGCGACGAGCTCGCACTCGGTCTCGGAATGCTCGAAGAGATTTTGTAATGACGGTGGATGTGGTCATCCGGCGTGCTCGCGCGGAGGATGCGGAAGCCATCGCGCGACTCATCGCGGTCTTTGCGGATGAGGCGCTGATGCTCAGGCGCACGCCCGAGATGGTCTCGCTGGCAATCGACGACTACGTGATCGGCGTGAGCCGGGATGGCGAGATCGTCGCTTGTGGTGCGCTCAAGGAGTACTCGCCGTCGGTCGCTGAGGTTGCCGCGATCGCGGTGTCGCGCACCGTTCATGGATGCGGCGTTGGAAAGGCGATCGTGCGCGCCGTTGAAGCGCTGGCCCTCAAGCGCGGGATCTACGACGTCTTTGCGCTGACGCTGCAACCGGCATTCTTTGGCGCCATCGGTTATCAGCGTGTCGATCGCGCGCGGTATCCCGAAAAGATCCGGCGTGACTGCCTTTCGTGCGCCCGCCGGTTCGCCTGCAATGAGTTTTGCTTCGCGAAGAACCTCCAAGTTGGCGCGATCGCGGCCTGACCTGATACAAAACGTTCCTTGACGGCCCGCTGAGACCGTTATACTGTATCGCAACAATGATACAGTATAGAACGCCGCGTGTTCGATAAAATCGACCCGCGGAGCCCCACCCCGCTCTACGCGCAAATATCGACCCGACTGCGAGTTGCGATCGCTGCCGGCGAGCTGCTGCCCGGCGAGGCGCTGCCCTCGGTGCGGCACCTGGCGTCCCAGCTTCGCATTAATCCGGCGACCGTCGTCCAGGCGTATCGCGCCCTCGAAGCCGAGGGACTCGTCTCGACCCGCCAAGGCGCCGGCACGTTCGTCCTCGACGTTCCCGCGGAGCGAAAGACAACCGAGCGATCCGTGGAGGCGCGCCGGCTCGTGCGGGACATGGTCGCCGAAGCTGGCCGTCTCGGAATCTCCGCCACCGAATTGCGCGACGCTGTCGACCATGAGCTCAACGGGAGGAAGGAGTAGATGACCTTCGCCATCGAAACGAGCGGTTTGCAGTTTCGGCCCGGACGCGGATTCGAGATCTCGAATCTGAACATGCACGTGCCGAGCGGCGCGCTCTACGGGTTTCTTGGTCCGAACGGCGCCGGAAAAACCACAACGATTCGCTTGCTGCTTGGACTGACCCCGAAGCAGAGCGGAAGCATCACGGTGCTCGGCCGGTCGATGCCCGGCGGTTCCGTCGACGTCATGGCTCGCACCGGGTATGTGCCCGAGCGGCCGCACTTGTATCCCACGCTCTCGGTCGACGAGACGCTGCGCCTCCACTCGGCATTCCATGTTCGTTGGGACTCGGCGTGGGCGGATGAGCTCAAGCGACAGTTCTCTCTGGTCGGCGAGCGGCGAGTCGCCTCGCTATCAAAGGGAGAAACCGGCAAGCTGATGATGCTTCTGGCACTGGCGCAGCAACCGGAGTTGCTCGTGCTCGATGAACCGACCGATGGACTCGATCCAGTGGTCCGACGCGATGTGCTCGAGGCCCTTCTCGGCTACGTGTCCAGTCACTCGGCGACGGTATTGATCTCGAGCCATTTGGTGCACGAGCTCGAGCGCATCTGCGACTGGATCGCGGTGATGGATCGCGGACGGATGGTCGCCGAGCTTCCGATGCAAGAATTCAAGGATGGCATCAAGCGGCTCGTCATCGCCGACGTCGCACGCACGACGAAAGAGCCTCCGTTCACTGTGCTGGCTCGGAAGCAGAGCAACGGTGGTGAGCAATGGCTCGTGCGTGGATGGACGAACGGCATGCGCGATTACTTCGCTCACAGTGGCGGAACGCTTCGCGAAGTCATTGATCTCGATCTCGAGGAAGGGTTCGTCGAGCTCCTCCGCTCATTCCGAGGAGCCGCATGATGACGACGAGACCATCGCGCTGGCGCGCACTGTTCGAGACGCAGTGGAAGTGGACGCGCGGCGTTCTGCTCCTCATCGCGGTCACGACGTTCGCTCTCCCGCTGTTGTCGCTGCGATCCTCGGCCGGTGCGCGCGACGATTCCAGCTTCATCTCCTCCATACAGGCGTGGGCGGTCGGGTATGCGTTCGTTGCCGCCGGCCTCGGACTTTTGGTCGGAATTTTCTCGTGGTCATACGATCACCGGCTGCGTCACGTTTACGCGCTGTCTCTGCCGGTCGAACGCTGGCGCTATTCGTTGATGCGGTTCACCGGCGGCCTTGCGCTGATTTCGCTTCCTGTTGCGACATTGTTCGTGAGTGCGGAGATCGTCGCGCACAGCTCCCTCGTTCCGCCGATGCTGCACGCGTATCCTGTCGCGCTCACGTTGCGATTCGCGTTCGCGGCGCTCGTTGCCTACTCCGTGTTCTTCGCAATTTCGTCGGCGACGGCGCGTACCGCTGGCTACATCCTCGCCACGATCGGACTCTTGTTTGTGCTCGACATCGTTCTCCGATCGGCGGGTAGTCGAATCGATGTACTCGGACACGTTACAGATATTCTCTTTGCCGCGCCCGGGCTGCTGGCGGTGTTCGGCGGACGCTGGATGCTGATCGATGTCTAAAGCGAACGTCCGGCGTGTCCTCGCCGCGTGTGCCATTGCCTCGATCGCTTCACGTAGCGTTCGAGCGCAAAGCACGACGGAGTACGCGAAGCGCCTCGATTCGCTGACGGCGACCTGGCGTGCGGCCGTCATCGCCGAGACACGTGCAGACAGCGAACGCGTGAACGGATTGCCCGTGGACACCGTTCGTGTCGGAAACCTCGTGGTCCTCAGCGATACCGAGTACGTGGAGCTTGCGAAGAACACCGCGGCGCTCGTCTCGCCTGCGTTAGACCGCGCATTTGGAAGCTGGGCGAGCCGAATGCGGACGCATGTGCTCCTGCTTCGGCGGAGATCGGGCGCGTCGATGGCCGAAGGTCATCCGCCTGTTGAATCAGGAGTCGTGGGCCCGGGTGGCCGAGTGTTGCTGTCATCGACGAGCATTGCAACAGCGGATGCGCTGAAGTCGATGTGGCTTCGAATTGCCGAGGAGTTTCTGTCGGGCGATCTCGATCCCGAGATCCGGAATTGGCTGATGGTTACGCTCACCAGCGAGCCCGCAACCGCGCGAACGCTAGCACAGGGCCGTGTGGACCTCGTCTTGGCTCGCTCGCGAGCAGCCCACTCCTGTGCGCTCGGTGATCACGAGGCGTGTATGCAAGCCCTCGGCCTGGTCCGAGTAGACGACGTTCCGTTCGCGCTCTTCGATGAAACGCAGCGGCGTGGGATGATCGAGTGGAACGCCTTTGTGCTGCAACGACGGGATCCTGCCGCGTACACGCGGTGTGTTCAAGGAGGGAATCAGGCCACGTGTGACTCACTCATTCGCTCGATTCCAGCGAATGCCGTCCCGCAGGCTGTTCCCGCCGCCGTGCGACAGAACCTGATTCGGTACGCTCTTTTAGTCGGCGGCGATGGCGCCTTGGATCGCCTCGCGAACACCAAAGGTCCAATCGCTGACCGAATCGCCGCGGCGGCGCGCATGCCGATCGATTCTGTCGTGAGTCGATGGCATTCGAACATCATGAGCTCGCAAAACAGCTCCACGGCGATCGACGCCACGACGGCTCTGTCATCGCTGTTTTGGGCGTGTCTCTGCGGCGCGCTCGCTCTCCGGAGCTCACGATGGCGCTGACGCCTTCTCGATGGATCCTCGCAACAGCAGTCGCATGCGCCGCGGTTTGGTTCTTTCTGTTTCGGAGCGAGCGACCTCCGGCGAAGACTCTTGTCGTACCTCCTACGCCGTCGCGCGTCACAGTGGCCGCGAATGCGATGTCACTCGCCGCGGATCGTCTGCGCCTGCTCCGAATTCGCGACTCGGTGATGCACGAAGCAGCCACGCAGCACGCGGGATCCCTGTCCGTTCTGATCTCGCCGTCCTACGGCGATGCGTTGGCACGCCAAATCGACACACTGGTTCGACGCCGGTGGGCGGAAGCTGGCGCGCCGACCGGGATTCCTGTGGTGATCGCCGCTGTGGTCGATTCCTCGACGATCGTCGACGGAGCACCGCGCCGTCGGCCATCATGGACACCGTCGATCTCGGCGTTTCTACCCGATACGAGTCGTAGCGCAGCCTGCGTGTCGATCCTTCGCGTTGCGTCGATCCCGAACGCGACATCTCCGCGAACTTTCCGTCGCAACCTGATAGCGCCGCAGACGATTGGCGGACTTGTAGGACCGTGTCTCTACTATGCTGCATTCGGGTCGCCTGGCCCGCAGGTCGCGCACTGGTTGGGCGACGGCAATTGGCGTGCGGCCCAGGTGACGGATTGGCACACCGCGCCGCCGCCTGCCGCGCCGCGCTTCATTCCGTATACGCCGTCGGTGAACGATCGAGGCTCATCCGCCGCTTACGACGCGCGCGTTGGGACCTCCACCGCCGGTCTGGCGTGTCTCGCTGGGGAACAGATGCGGTGCGCGCAGGCCGTGCTGCCGCCCAGTCGACCGAATACTGACTCGGTCTGGCGACAGCGCGTCGTGTCGACCACTGGTGCGAACGACGCAGTGTTCACTTTGCCGCGCGGGCGAAACATCATCGGACCCGCCGACGGTTGGTTGCTGTCTGAGATGGTGCGGACGCTCGGCAAGGAGCGTTTCACTGCCTTCTGGCGCTCGAGTGAGCCAGTGCCCGACGCGTTTCGCGCAGCATCGAATCAAAGCCTCGATTCGTGGGTGCACGCCTGGGCCGTTCGCATGTATGGGCCGCTCCCGATCGGGCCTGGCCTCGGAGGCCTGGACGTGCTCTATGGCATGCTGTTGCTGCTCGGCGGAATCGGGGTGGCGCTGGCGGTGGCGCGAGCGCGGCGCGTAAGCTGACCGAGGCAGGTGCGGAACGTAGATTGTTCCGTATGGGTCGTTCACACCGCAGCGTTGGGCTGTCAGGGCTTCGCCAGGCATTCGACGAAGCGCGATTCGGGTCGCAGCGCACGCTGAACCTTCGTGACACGCTGCCGACGGCAGCCGCCGCGACGGTGCGGACCGAAGCCTGGCTCAGACAACAGCAGGTCGACCGCGCCGACGAGGTGCTCGTCGTCACGGGACGCGGCAACAAGAGCGTCGCCGGCGTGTCCGTCGTTCGGGAGGCGGTTCTCCGATTGCTGTATACGCTCAGACGTCGCGGCGTCGTCAGCGGCCATGAAGAGCACTCGCCCGGCTCGTTCGTCGTGAAGCTCGCGCCGATCGCGGCGCTGTGGGAGTCGCCGAGGCGCAATAACGGACGCGGCGTCGCCCCGCCGCCGCCAACACCGCCGTCGCTCGACGACCTCGATGAGGAATCTCGAACGCTCTTGCGGAATCTTGCCGAACGTGCGCTCGAGGGCATCGGGATCAAGGACACCGCGACCTTCCTGCAGGGCGAGATGCTGAAGCAGTTTGGTGCCATCGCCGGGACCGTCGGCGATGCGCCTGGCCGCGAGCGACGCCTCAAAGCCGCGTTGCGAGCGGCGCTCGACCAACATGAATGACGCGCTCCTTCATCGTTCTCACCATTCGACACACCAGCCAATCATGCGAACAGCTCTAGCGCTCATCCTCACCGCATCAGCGTCGCTTGGCGCGCAGCAAGTGATGCCCGGGTATACGCCAGCCGACGCGGCACGAGAACGCGCGCTGGAGACGAGCGCGATCGCGCGTCCGTCGCCGACGGCGGCGTCAGTGTACTCGAAAGAACTGTCGAAGGAGACGCACGTTGCCGGCACACCCGCGCAGGCGCGCACGCGCGACTACGTGTTGGCGCAGATGAAGAAGTGGGGCCTCGAAACAGAATCGAGAACCTACGACATCTGGATGCCGCACCCGACGTCGGTGCAGGTTGCGCGGGTGTCGCCGCAACCGAAGGAGCTTTCGCTCGCTGAGCCGCCGATTGCCAGCGATCCGACGTCGAAGCTTGCGCAGTACCCGACCGTGAACGGGTACAGCGGCCAGGGCGACGTGACTGCCGATGTGGTCTACGTCAACTACGGTCTGATCGAGGACTATGCGCTGCTCGATTCGATGGGCATTTCGGTGAAGGGGAAGATCGCGATCGCGCGATACGGTCGATCGTTCCGCGGCATCAAAGCACGAGAAGCGGAAAAAAACGGCGCCGTGGGGTTGTTGATCTACAGCGATCCGCAGGACGACGGCTACGTCGCCGGCGATGTGTACCCTGATGGCCCGATGCGAAACAGCGCGGGTGTGCAGCGCGGCAGCATCCTGAATCCCGATGGTGACCCGTCGACGCCGGGCTATGCAAGCACGGCGGGCGTTTCGCGCCTCACTCCGGCGCAGATGACGATCTCACACATTCCCGTCGTGCCGATCGGCTACGGCAACGCAAGCGAGTTGCTGAAGTACGTTCGCGGCGCGCAAGTGCCGCGCGGTTGGCAAGGGGGCCTCGCGTTCCGCTATCACGTCGGACCAGGACCGGTCAAGGCGCGCGTCGCGGTGAAGGATGACCGCGCGACGAAACCGCTCAAGCCGATCTACGACACGTTCGGCGTGATTCGCGGCAGCGAGTTTCCAAACGAGCTCGTGATCATCGGCGGGCATCGTGACGGTTGGGGGCCGGGTGCGGCCGACAACGTCAGCGGAACCATAAGCGTGATGGAGGCGGCGCGCGCAATTGCCGAAGAGGTGAAGGCGGGCGTGCGTCCGAAGCGCACGATCATCTTCGCAACGTGGGATGCGGAAGAGTGGGGCCTGATCGGATCGACGGAGTTCGTCGAGGACGACTCGCTTCGGCTCAGTCGCGATGCAGTCGCCTACCTCAACCAGGATGTGGCAGCACAGGGCAATCGTTTCAGCGGCGGCGGGTCGCCGTCACTGCGCGCGGCGCTGCGCGACGCGGCACGTGTCGTCCAGGATCCGAATGCCAAAGGCAGCGTCTACGCAGAATGGCGAAAGGCGAGCGCTGTCGCGGACACTGCCGAACCGGCGATGGGCGATCCGGGTGGCGGTTCGGACTTCGCAGGGTTCTACAATCACCTCGGCATCCCGATCGCCGAGTGGGGATTCGGCGGCGCGGGCGGCGTGTATCACTCACAATATGACAGCTACGCATGGATGACGAAGTTCGGCGACCCTGGCTTCCAGTATCACGCTGCCGCCGCGCGCGTTGGAACCGCGATGCTGCTGCGTATCGCGAACGCCGACGTGCTGCCATACGACTACGCTGAATACGCGCGAACGATGCGCCGGTACATCGCGCCGATCGATCGCGCGCTCTCAGATAGGCACTGGGACGTGTCGAGCACGGCGCTGCGAGCGTCGATCGATCGATTGGAGCGCGAGGGCGCAGCATTCAACGCGGCTCGCGACTCCGTGTTGGCGTCGTCCACGCCGCCCACGGCAACGCTGCAGCGAACGAATCGCGCGCTCATGCAGGTCGAGCGCTCGCTGATTCGTCCCGAAGGACTTCGCTCGCGTCCGTGGTTCCGCAACCTGATCTACGTTGCGGACGAGAATAACGGCTACGCGAATATGGCGCTGCCGTCGGTGAACGAAGCGATCCGTGGCAATGACGAGGCGCTCACGCGCAACGAGGTTGCTGATCTGGCGGCCAGATTCGATCGAGCGGCTCAGGCAGTCGCCGACGCACGGAGCGCGCTGCGCAGCCGCTGAACTTCAGCGGTTGATCACGGAGTCGGTGATCGATCGCCCGACGATGATCGCGACGATCGTGCTCACGCTGATCGCGATGACGGCGATCGCGAACAGAATGCCGATGAGCTGCTTCCGGGATAGCGTCCACGTCCCGGAAGCAGCGGGTCTCGAATCGCTCAGTCGTGGGCGACGAGCCGGCGTTTCCATGGACTCGCGCGCGCTGTCCGGTGCCCGCGCCGCGCTCACGGCCGTGGCTTCCGGTCTCGATTGATCCTGACGCGCTCGCGCCGAGTCGATATCGGGTGTGTACGACGGCGTGGGTGTGAGTGACGGCGCGGGTGACGCGCTGGTCGAAGCGACGGATGCCGCGGGCGCGCCATTCGTTGCCTGCGGCGTAGCGGCAACTGGCGCTATCGCTTCAGGTGATACCGCCACTGGCGCACGCACTTCGACTTTGGCTACCGCAGGTGCGACAAGAGGCGCCGGCAGCATTGGCGGCGCATTTTTCACCGGCGGAGCTTCCGACGCAGCTTCTGCGCGATGAGTCGCGTGCGGCGCTTCCGCGGGAACATCCTCCGGCGGGAGTGCGATCGAGATGCCCTTTGGCGTCGACCGACGACGAGCGACGACGTACGCGCGCGGCAGTGACTTTCCCTCCGAGTCTTTCGCGACGGGTACCGCGCCCAACAGCGCTCGCGGCGGAGTCGGTGTGTTCCGAGACGATCGCGGATCCGGAATAGAAGTCGACGATCGACCGGGGCTCTGCGGAATCCCGAGCTGTACTTCGATTCCCGCTGGCGGGGTCACGATGTGCGACGATGCCGGTGTAGTCGGTACAGCGACGATGTCCACTGGAGTGCGCGACGCAGCCGGAACGGGAAGATCGAGATCAATCGGCGCCTGCTCATCGACGACCGGCGTCGTCGACCGCGGCGGCTCGAGTGAGATGACCGAGCCACGTGGATGACGAACGCCATTCAACGCGCCGCTGCACACGCAGCCAAGGCGCGCCGACGTGTCGATGAGTACACTCTTACCGCCGAGCAGCAGCTGCGCGATCTCTGTGATGAAATCATCACCATCGACCTCGACGAGCGAGCGCGAACCGAGCTCTGTCCACAGCGCTTCAGCACTGGGCACGCCGCCGGGTTGCGATCGAAAGCGCCGGCGATCGGGAGGAATCACCGCTTCGAACACGTGCGGCTGCTCCTCGATCACGATGTCTCGCTCGGCGAGCATTGCGAGGAGTGCATCGGGCGTCATGCGAATGTCGATCGAGTCATCGACCGCGCCTGGACACGCGCCGACATAGGTGATGCGCGTGCGACTCGGCTGCGCGAGCATGCGAACGTAGCGCGCGACGGCGACCGGAGGCGGCACCAACGGCAGCAGCACGGGGCGAAGGTCGCCGCCTACCGTGAGTAGTCGATGCGCGACAATCGGACAGCTGCACTGAATCACTGGACCGCTGCCGAAGCGCGGCAGACGTCGAAGGACCGCGGCGGCTACCAGCTCGTCGCCCCAACTCGCCGGCACCACGTTCGCGAATCCCGCTCGGAGGCACGCGTGCGCCAACTGCACCGGCGTCGACGGCGACGCGGCGAGAACGGCGTCCGTGCCGAGAATGACAATCGGCACGGTGGACGACCCGGTGGGCTGAGTAGAGTTCGCGGCTGACACAGCCAGTTTCATGTGCGCGCGGCCAGGTCCAGTCGCGGCGGCGCGGTGGAGGCTGCGCGACGGAAACCGTCGCGAACCGAGCCCTGCAACAAGCGATGTAACCCACAAACTGTCAAGAGGACAGGCCCAGACATTGCACCCCCATCGCCCCGCAGCGTTATGTGAGGTTTGGAGTGGAGGGGATGAGCATGGGAGTGACGCGACTCGCCGATGGTGAGCGAGACGCGATCGCTGCGTACGCGGCTCGGGCCAGTTGGCCGGCAGGGTTCGCGATCTATCAACGTGGTGCTGTAGCGGACGGGGTTTTCCTGGTTACGCGCGGACGAATCGTCCTACGAAGCCGCGTTCGCGCCGGTAGGGGCTTCGTTCCCTGGATCGCGACGCCGGGCGAAACGTTCGGCTCGGAAGGCCTCTCGCAAAACGCGCGCTATGCGACGGACGCTCGCGCTGATGAGGAAAGTGAGACGCTGTTTCTCAGCGCCACTCGCTTCCGAGCGTTCGTTCGGGAGCAACCCCAGCACGCGTTGACGCTCTTGAACCAGCTTATGGCGGAGCGAGCGGTACTTTTGGACAAATTGCGAGAGCTGACGACCCTCAGCGTCGAGCAACGGCTGATCGCCACGCTGGTTCGAATGGCCGCCAATCAGACGTTCACCGGTGACGATGGCCGCGTGGTGTTGTGTACTACGCGCTACAGGCTGTTGTGCGAGCTCGTCGGTGCCACGCGCGAATCCGTGTCGCTCGTGCTGACCCGGCTGACCGCTGAAGGACTCGTCGAGCGGAAGGGAACGACGCTCATCGTGGCGCCGTCCGCGCAGCTCGCGGATCGTTTGGACGGCTCGGCGCTCGATAACGAGATCGCATTCCCAACGGTCGCCGAGGGGCAGGAACAAGCGCTCCAGTAATCCGATCGCACCACCTCGCCGTGGGCCCGTCCGCGCCATGGACGCGGGTGTATATTTTGGCGCCTCGGGTTCACGCGTGAGCACATGAAACTCTCGCTGCACAGCCGTTCGTTCAACGCCGGCGCGCACGCGTCGTCGACTGGATCGCTGAGCGACGACGAGTTGGCGCGATACGCTCGGCAGATTCGTCTGCCGTCGCTTGGCGTGGACGGACAGCTCAAGCTCCGCGACGCCGCCGTGCTGATCGTGGGCGCGGGCGGCCTCGGCTCGCCGGCGGCGATGTATCTCGCCGCCGCAGGTGTCGGGCGAATCGGTATTGCCGATGGAGATCGAGTCGATACTTCGAATCTTCACCGGCAACTGCTCCATCGAACCGACGATGTCGGATCGCCGAAAGCGGTTTCCGCGCGCGCAACCATCGACGAGATCAATCCCAACGTTCGCGTCGATGCGATCGGTGCGCGCGTTTCCGCGGAGAACGCGCTCGATCTGGTGACCGCGTATGACGTCGTGATCGATGGCACGGACAACTTTCCCACTCGCTACCTCCTGAACGACGCGTGCGTCCTCACCGGACGTCCACTCGTCTATGGAAGCGTCGATCGCTTCGAGGGACAGGTGTCCGTCTTCGCGAGCGAGCATGGTCCGTGTTACCGGTGTCTCTTCCCACGGCCGCCCGAACTGGGCACTGTGCAGAACTGCGCCGACGCCGGTGTGCTCGGTGTGCTGCCCGGCTTGATCGGCACGCTGCAGGCGACCGAGGCACTCAAGCTGATTGTCGGACTTGGCGACTCTCTGATCGGTCGGCTGCTAATAGTTGATACACTTTCCATGCGTTTTCGTACGATCGGAGTAGATCGGGACCCAACGTGTCCCGTCTGCGGGACGCATGAGATCCGCGAGTTGATCGATTACGAGGCTTTCTGCGAGGGAGAATCCAGTCCATCCCAGCCAATGACACAGAAGCCGACAGCGCCAGGAGTGATCACGCCCGCCGAGCTCTCGGATGCCCTGAACCGAGGCGATTCGATCGTCGTGATCGATGTTCGCGAGCCGTACGAATGGCAGATCGGAAGAATCCCGACAGCGCGCCTGATTCCGCTGAGTACATTGCGCGCCGCCGCATCCGAGCTCGATCGAAACGCCAGCATCGTCGTCTACTGTCATCACGGATCTCGCAGCGACGCGGCGGCACGTGCCCTCGCCAGCGCCGGGTTCGCGGACGTTCGCAACCTCGTCGGCGGCATCGATCGCTGGAGCCGAGAGGTCGACCCGAACGTTCGACGCTACTGATGCAGACGCTTCGTTTCTCGCGAACCACTGCGCGCGCATGTGGCTTGGCGCTCTAGCGCTCATCGTCGCGGCGGGCGCGTGGTGGAGAGCGCGACACATGCGTGCGATGAACGCGCGAACGATGGTGCACCGTCGGCTCGGACCCGACGGTGTCGTCATCGGCGGCGAGGGCTTCGAGCTCGCGCGGCCTGGTGCTCCCGCCGTGCTTCTTTTGCATGGCGGTGGCGACACGCCGCAGACGCTTCGCTATCTCGCGGACGAGCTCTACTCGCGAGGCTTTCACGTCAGCGCTCCGCTGTTGCCGGGTCACGGGCGAACACTACGTGAATTCGCTCGAGTGACGGCGGACGATCTCACTGCGGCGTCGTCGTCGAGCTATGCCGCGCTTCGCAGCGCCCACGATTGGGTGGCAGTGATTGGCCTTTCGATGGGAGGCGCGCTCGCGGCGCAGATCGCGGCGGATAATGCATCACTTCCCGCACTGGGCATGATTGCGCCGTATCTATCGATGCCAAAGGGCGTCGAATGGGCGGCGCGCTTGGCGCCGGTGTGGCGCTTCGTGGCTCCGGCGGTCAACGCCGGAGACGACAGCTCGATTCGCGACCCACTCGAACGGGAGCGGGGCTTGGCCTACGGCGTCTTCACCGCGGCGGGATTGATCGCGCTGCGGGACACGATGCGCCGCGGTGTCGCTGCGCTCTCGCACATCTCCGCGCCGACGCTGATGATCCAGTCCCGCGAAGACAATCGGATCGACGCCGCTGCCGCCGAGCGCTCATTTGCGCTGGTGACCGCGCGCGAGAAGACGCTCGAGTGGGTGAGCGGCGCGGGTCACGTCATTACCGTGGATTTCGGTCGCAACGTCGTGAACTCGCGGCTCGCGGCGTTCATCGAAGCGCACGCGCGAGCCACGAGCTCGAATACTACTTCTCTCAAGTCGTAACGCGTTCGACGATCGATCCGCCGAGATCTTTCACGGTCTCGACGGCTTCGGAGACGGCGGTGGTCGCCTGCTGAACGACTTCCTGCGCGACCTCCTTCACTCGGACGATCGGTGAGCGGCGGGCGCGCTTGGCCGTGCGCTTCGCGGCTTTCTTCGGCGCCGCTTTCTTCTTCATCTTCATCGGTCCGCGCTTCGCCGATGTCGCTTTCGCGGATTTCTTCGGGGATTTGGCCGACGCGGCACGACCGCCCCGCGACTTGGATCCGCTACGCTTCGCGCTCCGTGATTTCGCACGGGTCTTCTTGGCACGTGTCGCCATGATGCTTCTCCTCGAAAACGATGGAAGACGTTGCGCTTGAGGATAGCAGCCACAGGCGAGCCCGGTAAGTGCAAAGATTCCTCATCACGGCCACTGACGTTTCTTGGAGTATGGCGTTCCGAAGACGGCCTTCAAGGCGCCGGTCGGATCTTCTGTCCGAACCACCGCGCTCAGTTTGTTTGCGATCGGCATCAGCGTCGAATATTCGCGATAGCGCGTATAGCCGTGACAAAAGCACCACGGGCCGTGACGCGTCAGATGGCCGAGCCAGATGTCCGGAAGGCCGATCCACGTGAGCGCATAGAACAGATTGAGCTTCTTCCAGGCCGGGAGGTCGCTCGCGATGGTGTTGTGCGGCAGCGAGCCATGCTTGCCCCATTGGACATCGATCGCTACCTGCCCGCGATCACGCCAATCCGCGTGCAAAACGTCGCCGTGCCAAAACGTCCAAATGTCTGTCGGAGCATGAGTTGCGTCATATCCGACCCAAACGATCTCCTCGTCCGTCGGTACGGTAAACGGAATCCACGATCCGTGAACATCGTCCCGCCAGAGCAGATGGTAGGCGATGACCCGGCGGGTCGGGTGCAGAACGGCTACTATGCGATCCAAAGGGAACCATTCGTCACGCTGGACGTATACGAGTGGAGCCAGTGCGCGGGCCAGTACCGCGCCGCTGTCGGCTGCCTCAACTGCGGCGGGAACGGCGACTGGTACAGGGGGGATGTGCGCGTGAGGTCCGCAGGCCGCCAGGCCTACCAAAGCGAGGCCAACCGCTGGGCGACGAAAAAGTGACAAAGTGCTACCCTGATTAGTCTTAGGGAAATAGAAGGTTAGTTTTTTCTCTGGCGGACCGGCGCCGCTGTCATCCGGGGCTGATTGCTGTTTAGGAGGGGGCATTATGCGCAAGCCACGCCCGGCTACGTATAACCCAGCGCAGGCACTGAATCTGATCGCGAACGATAGAACCGGCTCGCCGCTGAGCTGTCCGTCTTGCTCGGGTCGCATCGAGCGGACACCGGACGACTTCCCGCCGCGACCTCAGTCGCACGTCACGCTCCGCTGTAGCGGATGCGGACGGGTTGCCCGCTACATCGCCGGCGCCGCATAAACCCGCGTAGCCTCTTTTCGCGGACGTCTGCGACATCGGTCCTCAGCGGGCCAACGCACTTCCCAGACTTGCACAAAACTTGCCCCGCTTGCGCCCCAAGCGGCGAAACCGTTCGCTGTGCGGTTCGCTGTGAGGCGATGGTGGATCACGCCGATTGGCTGCGAGGATCGCTGCCTCGAGCGGGGATCATGAATCACAGTTCTATGTAAGAGGTACGATCATGGCTCGTCTAACTGGCACGGTGAAGTGGTTCAACGACGCGAAAGGGTACGGCTTCATCTCACGCGAAGGCGGACCCGACGTCTTCGTCCACTTCAGCGCCATTCAGGGGAACGGATTCAAATCTCTGGCAGAAGGCGATCACGTCGAGTTTGAGATCGTTCAGGGTCAAAAGGGGCCGCAGGCTTCCGACGTGACCAAAGTTTGATCCTTCACGCATCGATCGTGTGAAACGCCTCGGCCATGCCGAGGCGTTTCGCTTTCCTCCGCGACGCATGCTAGTCGCGGCGCATTCCGTGCAGGAAACAACGCGGCGATTGCGCTGTTTCTCGATGCACTATTCTGCCGACTGACCACGGCAGCAGAGCGCGCGAGACGATCCTCAGCGCTCGCTGCGGAGGGACCGTGGACCAGCTTGGCAATATCGAGGAGCCGTCGATCTATCGGCGCGAGCTTCCCGGAGGCGGCTTCGTCTCGATCGTCATCGCGCGTGAACGAGAGATGACGCGAACTCGAGTGTCAGTCGAGCGACGAGCGGTCGACGCGCGACGGCGCGGACACACGCCAGTCGTGATCGCCGAGGCGGACGGCGATGAGCGATCTCCAACATTCATCGATCTGTTTCGAATCGCGGCAGACAATGCGGCGATTGCGCGCGCGTTGTTGCGATTGCAGGGTCGCGCCGACTGAACGAGCGCTCGAGACCCTACAGTAGATCGAAGCGAACTCCTCGGCGCGGGCGACGTCGCCGCGGCGGCGCGTACCTGAAGAGTTGCGCCGGACGACCTCGTCCTTCGGCGCGCCACTCATCCGTTGCCTCGACGAGCGCCGATGCGTGCAGAGATCGACGAAAGCTTGCCTTGTGAAGCCGGCGTCCAAGCAGGAGCTCGTACACTGACTGCAGCTCACTCAGTGTGAAGGTCGTGGGCACCAACCGAAATGCGATGGGCTGCTGATCAACCTGCGCGCGCATGGCAGTAACGGCTGCGTCGACGTCCTGCTTCTGTCTCGCGCTGAGCGATCCGAGCTCGGAGAGTGGCGTCCACTGCGCTGACGCGCGCAGAGTCCCGGCGTCAGGTACCAAGCCGAAGTAGGTGATGCTGACTTGCGGGTGATCCTGCTGTCGAGCGGCCGAACCCTCGGCGCTCGCTTGCAGCAAGAAGGATGGCGCGCTGCCGAGTGCGTCGCGCGCGATTCGCGCGGCGGCCTGATCGAGCGATTCGTCAGTGCGCAGCGAGTCCGACGGCGGAGCACCACGCGTGCGCCCGCGCGCGGCGTTCGGCGTCAGGAGGACGGCGAGTTCGGATCCATGCGGCGTGAACAGCACCACATTGACGGCGAGGGTGACGCCGCGTGGCGCGCGTGCGAACGATGATCGATCAGGCATCGCCCGCGAATTAGTAGCAATGCGACAATAAAGTCAAGGCCGCGCCACCGCCACATTCCGGCGGGCAACGACGGCGATCAGGGTGTGCTCAATCGAGCGATTCCGGCGCCGAAGCGCAACAACGGAGGAATGCTGATCGGCAGCCGTCCTGAAATCGGCGCGCTGCCCACGAGGGCGCGAGCAGCAGCGATCTGGGAAACGGGAAATCCTCCCCATGCGACCAGATAGGTCGACACCGACGGCACTTGCTGAAGCAAATACGGATTGCCGAACGCGACCACGATGGTCTTGGGGTGTCGCTGTGCCAGCTCGCGCATGAACGCGGCGATCGGCTCGGGAGCACTCACGTTCGAGACGTTCGTTCCGGTGGATAGATACGAGCTCACGATCGTAACGTCCGACGAATCGGCCGCGGCGAGCAACCGTGCATAGTTCGGCGCGGGGTCGTCCGGATAGATGAGCTCAGTTCGGAGCGCAGTGGTTCTTGCGAGCTCAGCGTTGAAAGAAGCGCCGGCGGCGAGGTCGGTCCGCGAGGCAATCGTGATCGACAGCGTGCGCGGCCGCGGTGTCGCTCGCGACATCGGAACGAGGGCGAGTGAATCCTTCGCCAGCGTGATCGATCGCTCGGCGATTCGCGATGCGAGGCTCAGGCTGGCGGTGTCGCCCACGATCGCGTGAACGCTGTCCAGGCTGACGACACGTTGGCGGTCGAGCGCCATGCGGTGCTTGATCTCGAGCACACGCCGGACAGATGAGTCGACACGCGCCTGCGTAAATCGGCCTTCTCGAACGCCGGACACTACGGCGTCGATCGCGGCGGGTACATCGCTCGGCATGAGAAGGACGTCAGCGCCCGCGGTCAACGCGAGCTTGCATGCCTCAGCGATGCCAATGCTGTTCTTGAGCGCGGCGCCATAGCTTCCGGTCCCGGATGCGGCCCCTGTCGCCTGCGCCGTGGTAACGCGCGACAGCACGCCGTTCATGTCCATCGCATCGGTGACGATCAATCCTCCGAAACCGAGGCGTTGTCGCAGGAGCCCGGTCATGATCGCCGGGTTCAGCGTCGCCGGAACTGGCGAGCTGTCGAGCGCGGGGAGCAAGCCGTGGAACGTCATCATGCCCTGAAGGCCCGCCGCAATCGCGCGTCGGAAGGGCACCAGTTCCACCGTGTCGATGCGCTCGCGACTCGCGTGCACGGTGGTCACCGTGAGGTGCGAGTTCTCGTCGGTATCTCCGTGCCCTGGAAAATGCTTCCCGGTGGCCATCATGCCGTGATCCTGAAGACCGCGCATGATCGCGGTGCCCATCGTGGCGACGAGGTTCGGATCTTCGCCGAACGAACGAACACCAATGACTGGATTCGCTGGATTGTTGTTGACGTCGAGCACGGGCGCGAACGCGATGTGCACACCGAGCGCGCGTCCTTCAGCGGCGGTGACACGGCCCTGCTGGTATGCGAGCCCTGTGTCACGCGTGGCACCGAGCGCCATCTGCGGCGGGAAGATCGTCGCACCGCCGAGATAGATGTTGTTCGGAAGGAAGTAGCCGCCGCGTTGGCGCATGCCCGCGCCGTACTCGTAATCCGCGCCGATGACGAGCGGCAGCGCGCTGAGTCGCTGCATTTGATTGAGCTTCTCGGCGGTCTCGATCGGAGAGCCGATCGACATGATGAAACCGCCGACATGCTGAGACGCGATCAGATCGTTGATGCGCGTCCAGCCGGCGCTCGACGTCGGAGCGTAGTCGCCGTAGAGCTGCGGCCACACGAGCTGCGCGGCCTTGTCACGAGCGGACAGCGTGGCAAGGACGGAGTCGGACCAATTCGAGGGAAGCGGGAAGCGGGAAGCGGGAAGCGGGGAACTCGACGGACGGGTCTGACACGCCAAAAGCACAGCGAACATCAGCGCGCAGGTGACGCGGAACAGCGGACGCACTACGGTCACCACTGAATCGTCCCCTTCTTCGACGTGTCGACGTCCTCCTCGGCTCCCGACTTGAACAGAAACGCTTCCATGTTCTGCTTGAGAAAACTGCGGGCCTGCGGGTCCATCACGTTCAGGCCGTAGTGGTTGATCAGCATGGTTTGCTGCCGCAGCCACTGTGCCCAGCAATCCTGACAGATGCTCTGGATGATTCGCTGGCCGATGGCGCCGGGAAATGGCGGCCGCTCGAATGCGGGCTTCGTCTGGCCGCAACGAGAACACACGATATCTGACATAATTCTCCTCTGGCTCCTCGAAACTTACTGAACTACACCGCCCGCATAACGACGATCGCGAGGGCGGGACTCAAGTCGTCAGGATCAGTCGTCCGGCGTCAGTCCAAACAGCGATGAAGGGTCGGCGCTCTGCGCCGACCCTTCATGTTTTGTCTGACGAGCGTTCCGAGGTCAGTGCCCTCGCGCGTAGTCCACTTTCGCGAGCCGGAATACCTGGAGAAGCCTGATGTAGACCCAGCCGATGTCGAACTCGAACCAGCGCGCCGCGAAGCGAGCGGACTTGGGATCGGCGTGATGGTTGTTGTGCAGCTCTTCGCCGCCGAGCCAGATCGCGATCGGCGAGATGTTGCGGCTCTCGTCCTTCACTTCGTAGTTGCGGTAGCCGAGCGCGTGGCCGACGCCGTTCACGATGCCGGCAGCCCAGAACGGGATCCACAGCATCTGCACGCCCCACACGAGCGGGCCAACGAAGAACCCAAAGAGATAGATGTCGATCGCCAGCATGAAAATGATGCCGAGCCAATTGAGACGGCTCAGGAGATGGCGTTCGATCCAATCGTTCGGAGTTCCTTTGCCGTACTTCTCGAGCATCCCCGGCTGGCGAACGGCACGGCGATAGTAGAACGCGCCCTTGAAGACGATGTTGCGGAGCCCTTCGATGAGCGGGCTATGCGGGTCGCCTTCGCGATCGGCGAACGCGTGATGCTTTCGGTGGCAGGCGACCCATTCCTTCGTGACGATAGCCGTGGTCAGCCACAGCCACAGGCGCATTGGAAGCGCCGCGAGATAATGCAGCCGAACGCCGCGGTGCGTCTGAGCCCGATGCAGAAACAGGGTGACGCAGACATTGGTCAAGTGTCCCGCGATCACCACGAATAGAATCGGCATCCACCAACGAGACGCCCACACGCCAAATCCCGGCATTGCCTTACCTCTGAAAAACGGATGAAAAAAGAGGCGACCAAGCTAGGAAATCTAAGCGCAACTCGGGGTCGCTGCCATAAGGACGACCTCGTGGGACAAGAGGCTACGGACGAGTCGGGCTCGGCGGAATGGGAGCGGCCAGTCCGCCGGCAGTAGAAACGACGAAGCGGTCGCCGAGCGGAGCGTCACCCCATACGTCGTTACCGGAGTTCCAATCGGGGACGTGCGAATCGGGCCAGAGCCTCACGCCGACCACGGGATGTGTGACGGAGATCAGCGCGGTATATCGATCCGTGCGTGTCCAAATCTCCACGGGCAGCTTCACATCCTGCGTCGATCCGTCATTCAGCTTCAAGCGCATCGTGACTGGAAAGGGCACATTTGTCGCGCGACGCAAGTGCACCTCGGCGACGGTTTGCTGATTGGACTGCCGCATTGATACGCCGTCGATCGCGATGTCGAGCACACCGGTTCCGTAGAAGAACGCGTTCCAGAACCACGACAGATCTTCGCCCGAGACGTTCTCGACGGTGCGGAAAAAATCGCCTGGTGTTGGATGCTTGAACGCCCAACGGTGCACGTACTCGCGCATCGCGCGATCCATTGCTTCGCGTCCAATCACATTGTCTCGCAACGCCAGCAACACCGCGCCCGGTTTGCGGTAGCCAATCGCTGCGAGCGCGTCAGGACCGACGCGATCGGGAGGCGTCATCAGCGGTGTTTGTGAACCATCGTCGACGACCTGGCGCCAGTTCGCCATGTAGGCCGGGAAGGCGTCCGAGCCAGGCATGCGACGCTCGTTCGAGAACGCGTTCTGATACGTGTTGAAGCCTTCGTCCATCCACGCATAGCGCCGCTCGTTCGAGCCCACGATCATCGGGAACCACTCATGTCCCTGTTCGTGATCGAGCGTCGTGAATACCGACCCCGGGTCGTCGTTGCCGTAGCCGACCATCACGAACATCGGGTACTCCATTCCAGACACCGGGCCTGCAACCGACGTCGCCTGTGGATACGGGTAGCGCATCCAGAGCTCGGAGTAGGTATGAATCGCCCACTGCGTTTGCTCGGCGGCGGACTGCCACGCTTTGCCTGACTTCGGAAATTGATAGAACGCTTGTGCGAGCGTGCCGTCCCAACTCGTGGCGTCCCACCGAAAATCTGGTGCGGCCGCCCATGCGACGTCGCGAACACGTTCGGCGCGGAACCGCCACGTCTTCGTACCAGGAACTGCACGACGCTTGGCTGCAGCCGCTTCTGCAGCCGTGATCACCTGCACCGCCGTAGGCGAGTGGCCGGCTTGATCGAGCCGCTCGACCTGTGCGGCGGTGAGCACTTCGCTCGGGTTCTGCAGGATGCCGGTGCCGGCCACGACATAACCCGCAGGCACCGTCACCGCATATTCGATGTCGCCGTACTCGAGATAGAACTCCCCCTGGCCGAGGTAGGGATCGGTGTTCCAGCCGCGTACGTCATCGTACACGGCGAGACGGGGGAACCACTGCCCGATCTCATACAGTGCGCTGTCGCGCCCCATCCTGTCCGATCCGTGGTCCGGAATTGCGAACGCGTACTGCATGCCGATATTGGTCGTGCCTCCGTGGGGGAGGCAGGGCGTGTCGAGGTCGACGCGCATCATCGTGTCGTCGATCTTGCCGACAGTGCCGCGACCGTTCACTTGCAGTCCGGTCAGCTCGTAGCCGCCGCGGAAGGATCGATCTCCCCAGCGGGAATCGGACGCAAATAAAGCCGCGCCTTTGCTGCCAGGCCGATAGAGATTCTGGTCCAGCTGAATCCAGATGAACCGAAGCGTGTCAGGCGAGTTGTTGGTGTAACGGATACTCACCGTACCGCGCAGCGTATGGCTCGTGGTGTCCAACGTGGCGGCAATGGTGTAATCAACCCGTTGCTGCCAGTAGTCCGGACCGGGCGAGCCGGCGGCCGTTCGCATCGAGTTGGGGCCGGGCCACTCCATGCGATCGAGTCGCCGCATCGGATCTTCATCAACGGTCATGAGCGGCCGATTCGGTGTGACGGTCGGCGGATTCATGGCGGGAAGCACGGTGTCGATTCGAACCGGTGTCATTACTTCGGGGTGGTGGAGCGAGCACCCGGCCAGCAGGGCGAATGACAGTGCGGCGACGGATCGTTTCACAGGTGATTCCTCACGGAGTGGCTGTTGGACGAAGTCCGGAATGTGTGCCAAGCTTGAAAGGCTGCGAACCGGCGAATACTCTCGATCAGTCATGCCCAAACGACCGCCGACCATTCCCGGTATCTCTCCCGTCGATGCGCCCTCGTTCCGCGGAACGCCCGAGGGAAGCGCCCGATTCGCCGCGCAGTTCGATGCGGCGGTATCGACCGGGTTCTATCGACCAACGACGTTCGGCCCGACGATTTCATCGCTCGGAATTGGAACGTACCTCGGCGACAGCACCGATGGCGACGACGTCGCATATCAAGCGGCGATCCAGAAAGCAGTGTCGTCGGGAATCAACGTCGTGGACACGGCGATCAACTATCGAAGTCAGCGATCCGAGCGTGCGGTTGGGGCCGCAATCCAACAACTCCTCGCGGCCGGTACAGCGGCGCGCGACCAACTCGTCATCAGCTCGAAGGGCGGCTACATCCCGCTCGACAAGACCCCGCCGGCGACTCGCGAGGAATACCGCAGCTACGTCCAACGCGAGTTCGTGGATCAGCAAATCCTGAGGCCGGAAGAGATTGTCGGCGGCGGTCACAGCCTGGCACCGCGCTTCCTTCGGTACTGCCTGGCGAAGAGTCGTCAGAACCTCGGACTCCGCACTATAGACATCTATTACCTCCACAACCCTGGTCAGTCGGCGGTGTCGGGTAGCCCGGCCGAGCTTCGCGCCAAACTGCGAGCGGCCTTCGCGGTGTTCGAAGAAGCCGCCGACCGGGGAGAGATCCACGTATACGGTTGCGCCACGTGGGACGAGCTCCGCGTGGACCCGGAGGTCCGCGGGCACCTCGAGCTGGAGGAACTCGCAAGAATCGCTCACGAGGTTGCAGGCGAGCGACACCGGTTTCGCGCGGTGCAGCTTCCGATCAATCTGGCGATGCCCGAGGCCGTCCGGCTTCCAACGCAGACCGTTGGCGGCCGAATCATGACAGCCCTCGAGGCGGCATCGGAGCTTGGGCTCACGGTGATCGCGAGCGCGTCCCTGATGCAGGGCAAGCTCACGGCGGGGCTTCCCGCGGCGCTGAGCGACCACTTTCCGGAAGCGCGAACCGACGCCCAACGGGCGCTTCAGTTCGTGCGGGCGATTCCAGGGGTCGCGTCGGCGCTCGTGGGCATGAAAGACCCGGCCCACGTGGACGAAAACATGGAGATTGCGCGAGCAGGTTAGCGCGCCTGCACGAGCGGAAACGCGTCTCCGCACCAAGTCGTCCAACGTAGCGATCCGCGGCGGTCCCGGCGTTCAACGTGACCCCAAGGCCGCTTCGTTTTAGGCACTCATCACGCAGTAACGCCCGAATCTCAGATGGCGACCGCGATGCGCAGAGTCGGCTTCACGCTGATCGAAGTTGCCGTGGCGACTGTTCTGGTCGCGTTGCTCGCGGCAGCGACCATTCCCGCGCTCAATGAGTTCATGCGCGGACGTGAGGCCATTTCCACCGCGAACACGCTGTCGCAGCTCGCCCTCGGGATCAGCAACTTCAAGGCAGCAGTGATGACGGCCGGCGCCGGCACGAACACGTACCCGCGCCTCATCTCATCGTTGAGCAATCCAATCACGACGTCGCAGCACAACAGTTGTTCGGCAGTCTTCAACGCGGGCGCAGTGACCACGTGGGCGAGCAGTGGTCCGTTCGTAACGTTCAACATTCCACCGGGCGGGCTCTCGACTCCGCTCGGCGTCGTTCAGGATTCGATGGTTCGAAACCCGAACTCCGCGACTGTCGGGACGTTGGCGATTCGCATGACGATCGACTCAGTCGATGCCGTGCGTCTCGACCAGGCGGTCGACGGCGGCGATGGGCCGAATGCCGGGACGTTGCGCATGACGTTCTCGGGCGCGGGCGGCGCGGCGCGCACGGCGGACGTTCAGTATCTCGTGCCGGTCGCGGCGAAGTGCTGAGCCAATCGCGCGGAACGCGGCGCGGTTTCACGCTTGCGGAAGTGCTCGTTGCATTCGCGTTGATCGCGGTGCTCGCAGCGGTGATTCTCCCCACGGTGCGCGGCCGATTGCAGGACGGCTATGAGAACGCGCTCGTTCAGGAACTGACGAGTCTCGCGTCGGCGGTCACCGCCTACCGACAGGACGTTGGCAAGTATCCGCGCCAGCTCGATTACCTGACAGCGCTTCCCACCGGCGCCACCGACTTCTGTGGCCGAGCGCTGATGCCCGCGGATTCGGTGAAATGGCGCGGGCCATACGTGTCGCGCATCATCACCAACGCGGCGGCATACGTCGTGGCGCAGAAGGATTCTGTCCAGGATCTCCTTGCCAGGCCTGTCGGCAACAACACGGTCATTCAGATCGTGATCAATGGGGCCGACACGGCGACAGCGCACGACGTCGATCTCAAGATCGACGGCACCGTGAACCAGGCGGCAGGCACGCTTCAGTGGGCGTCGAACGGAACATCGACGACCATGAGCTACTCGATTCCGACCCGGGCGAACGGGTGCTAACGGACGCTCCGCAATGCGTCCAGCAGTAAAGGTTTAGGCACCGTCGGACGATACTCATTCATAGACGTTGGGTCGACGGCAAGTGCGCCGGCGGCGAGTTACCGGGACGCGAACCTCAACGGGAGGCGTCTGACCGTAACGCCGTCGTCGCCGTCTTCGTCCATCAACGGTTGCTGTCGACTCTGCTTCCCGAGGCCTCTTTGACCAGGCGACGACGAAGAACGCGAGCGGCGTTCACGCTGCCGGAGCTGCTGGTCACGATCTCGTTGATCGCGGTGCTCGGAGCCGTTGTGATGCCTGCCGTCGCTGGTCAGTTGAAGAAGGGAGATCCGTCTCGAGTTGGGAGTGATGTCGCCGCCATTCGATCCGCGGCGGAGCAGTTCGTAACCGATGTGCGCCGCTATCCGGCGGCGATTCAACAACTGACGGCTCCGATCACGATGAGCATGTCGCCGCTGTCGTCGACCGCCCAGGCGGCGTACGGCAACGCCGATGTAGCGCGCTGGAAGGGACCGTACCTCACGAAGGATTCGATCGGAGCAGTGGCAACAGGCTTTGGCTGGACATTCAAACCGAACTTCGAGGTCGACAGTCTTGCGCCGACAGGCGTCGCGAGCACCGCGAGCGGTCAGCGATACATGATGATGAAAGTGATCATGCCGGTGAAGGACTCAGTGAGCGCGCTGTCGCTCGACAAGCAATTCGACGACGGCAATCTGCAAACGGGCGCGATTCGCTATCGCACGGCGCCCGCCGCAGACACGCTCAAGTTTCTCCTCCTGCCGATTTCCTAGTGTGACGTCCGCGGGAATGCATCTCGACTCTCAACGCGAAGTCTTTTCGCAACATTCTTTGGAGACATCATGAACACGCGTCGCAGCGGATTCACACTGCCCGAAATTCTGGTCACCGTCACGGTGATCGCGGTGTTGGCTGCCGCGGTGGTTCCGGCGGTGACCCAATACGTCAACAAGGGCAACGCACCGGCTTCGCAGCAGGACGTTCAGCAGCTGCAGAACGCCGTCACGGGTTTCACCGCCGACGTGCGCCACTATCCGGGCGATCTTCAGCAGCTCGTCACGCAGATCGTGTCGACGACGGGCAGCGGTGATTCGCTCGACTTCGACGGCGCAGCGACACCGGTACAGTTCACGCCAGTTGAAGCATCGAGATGGAAGGGTCCGTACACGTCCGCGCCGATCACGACGGGCACCACGGGCGGCGGTCAGTTCACGAGCAACGGTCTGCTGTTCACGATCGGTCGCAAGATCGCGCTCTCCGGTGGCTGGCTCACCATTCCGATCTTGAACCCGACGACGTGCGCGGCGCTGCTCGCGCTCAATAAGTCGATCGACAACACGCCGGCCGGCGCGAACAACGAAGGCACCGACGGCATCGTCATCTGGGCCGGCACCTGCAATGGTGCGACGACGGGCGGCACTGTGTCCAACCCCGCCCTGCGCTTAGCTCCGGCGAACTAGGAACGGCAGGTCTCAGGATAGTAGGTCGCAGGATGATAGACCTATCATCCTGCGACCTTTTGTTTTGTGAGAACTATTACGGTTTTACGCGACCCTGAACCACGGCTTCAGCGACCGCGCGCCCGACGCCGAATCGCTTCATGATCGATTCGACTGAGAGAGAATCGACGTTCGCGGCAACCTGGTAGAACACGACCGCGGGCGTCGGCGGCGGCTCGAGCGACGTCGTTCCCTCGAGCGTGAGACCGGCTTCCGCGAGAACGGCATCGATGGCCGCGGAAATCGGAACGTCCGCAAGCGTCATGCGAACTTTCCGATTGATGTCCGGCGAGAAGACGAAGCGAATGCCGGCGGCGTGTCCCAGGAATCCGAGAATCTCTCGCACGTCGGCATCGCGGCCGTGCGTATCGACGGTCACCGTGTACTCGACCGTCGTGTCCTTCGCTACAGCGGCAGTAGTGCCCGGGGGCAGCGCCGGCGGCGCGGCGAGCTGTTCCTGCGGCAACGCCGGCGGATTGACGACCATCACCGGCGGTGGCGCGTAGCACGCAGCCGCGACTGCGACGAGCATCACCGCCACGACGCGCGATCTCACGGCGCCGCCTTTTTGAGAGCACTAATGTGGCGACGCATCTCGGCAACGAACTCCTGACCGTCCTGCGCGGGATTCAGATCGACGAACGCCTGGAATTCGCGGATCGCACCTGGATAGTCGTGCATCCGTTGCAGGTACGCGCCGAGGGCGTAGTGCGCCGAGGCGTCGCTCGGATTGCCCTTCACGGCATCTTCGAGATAGCGCTTGGCACTCGCGGTGTCGCCGATCGCCTCATACTCGCGCGAGATGCGTGATTTCACGGCCGCACGCGTCGGGTCCAGCTGGTTCGCTCTCGCGTACGCGGACATCGCTTCGGCGTGGTAGCCCATGCCGTTGAACGAATCGCCGAGGTTTACCCATGCTTCGACGTTTTTGTCGTCGCGGTTGAGCGCCTGTCGAAACATCTCCGTCGCGGCGGTCTTGTTCCCGCGTGCGAGCAGCAACACGCCGTAGTCGTTGTACGCCTCGGCGCGTGCGTGCCGCGTCGCGATGGACTTCTCGTACAGTGCCTGCGCGCCGTCGAGATTGTTCTTCATCTGCTCGGCGTATGCGAGGCGGAACAGCGAGTCCGCGGGACCGTTGCCGCTCGCGTCGAGTACCAGGCGAACACCCGACGCGTCGTTGCGAGGTGCTGCCGGTACGTCAGGAAGAGTCGACGGTGAAACCGGCCGGCCACTCGAAACGCTCGTCGACTGCACCATCGAGTCGCCGCCGAGCTTATTCGTTGGCGCGTTTGCGACGGATTCTCTGTTAGGCGCTGGTCGCGGAGCCGGCGTATGTGCGACAGTTGCCGGCTTTGTCGCCGGCCGAGAGAGATTCCGTTGAGCCGGTGGAGCGGGTGGTCCTTTCGGCGCTGACGTGCTGGTCGATGCAACGGTGCCCGACGAAGCGACAGTTGTCGGCGCCGGCTTGGGAGTATTCGGTGCGACTTTCGCGAGCGGCGCCGGCGCCTTTGGCGCCGGAGCTTTCAGGCGGTTGCGTGCGACGATACCAGCCACCAGACCGGCGGCGATGATGATCGCCGCGCCACCGACGAACAGAATCGGCGGCCAGGATTTCTTCCGCGCGTCGGGATACGGAAAAACATTTTCAACGAACGGTCCCTCGCGACGAGCACTCGCGCGACCACTCCGCTCCCGCTGCGCTTCCTTCAGCGCATCGTTGATCAGGCTCATGGATTCGGCGTCGGCGTCACGTCGTGCTTGGGCGTTGGCTTGACGATTGGCCGGCCGAGGCTGTCGCGTCGCACGATCGGTCGCTTCGTGGCAGCGGCGGTATCGGGAGTCACGTTCCCGTTGCTCACATTCGCGCGGCCTGCGCATATCGACGACACGTTCGTCAGTTGATGCGCGATGGTGGTGTCCGACGCGGCGGCGGACGCGAGATCTGGCGTGATGACCTGACACGCCGACGTCGTGTCGCCATTGTCGAGGTGCGCCTGCGACGCCATGACGATGGCGCGTGCGCGATCGAGCTGAATCGGCGCATGCTCGGCGAGCTTCGTGAGATGCCCGATCGCGCCGGAACGATCGCCGCGCGAGATCTCGAGCTGCGCGAGGCGCAGCAGTGCGTCGTCGACGTGGCCGGAGGCACCGTACTCCTGTACGAAGGAGTTCAGTGCGCGCTCCGCTTCGCCGGCGCTCGTCGTCGTGAACGTGCGACGGTACGCTGCTTCGTCCGGTGCCACCGCGCTCTTTGGCCAGAAGGCCAGGCCGGCGCTCGCAGCGGCAACGACCGTCACGGCCGCGATCGCGGCGACACGACGTCCCCACGTCGGCTTCTCTTTCGCCGTATTGGCTCTGACCTCGGCATCCTCGCCGCGCAACGCCGAAACAGCTTTCCTCACGTGCGGCGGCTGAATGTCGCGCGTCTGGGACGCGTAGCCGGCGAGCAGCGCCCGGTCGCAAATGAGATTGATCAATCGCGGTACGCCGTGCGACGCGCGATAGACCTCTTTCACCGCTTTCGGGCTGAACTGCACCTGGCCGCGTGCACCGGCAACATTGAGGCGATGGTGGATGTAGCGATCCGTCTCTTCTTCATCGAGATCCATCAGCGTGCAGCGAATCGACACGCGCTGATCGAGCTGCGACATCTGCGGCGTGCGAATCTTGTCGAGCAGCTCTGGCTGGCCGACGAGCACGATCTGAATCAGCTTTTCCTGATCAGTCTCGAGATTCGACAGCACGCGAATCTGCTCGAGAAACTCCGGCGAGAGATGCTGTGCTTCGTCGAAGATCGCCACACAGCTTTTGCCGAGCGCGAGCTGCGCGAGCAGAAATTGGTTGAGGCGATCGAGCAATTCCTTTCTCGTTCCCCCCGGAGGAACGATGATCCCGAATTCCGTGAGCAACGCCGCGAGCATCTCCATGGCGTTGAGGAACGGGTTGAAGATCAGCGCGGACTGGGACTTTTCGCGATCGAGCTTCTCGATGAGATCACGGCAGAGCGTCGTCTTTCCCGTGCCCGGCTGCCCGGTCACGATCATGAAGCCTTCGCGGTTGTTGATCCCGTAGATCAACTGGCCTTCCGCGTCGTGGTACTGCTTGGAGTAAAAGACGAAACGCGGATTGGGCGTCAGCGAGAACGGCTTGTCGCGAAGGCCGTAAAATTGTTCGTACATGCTATCGCCCCGGGCTCGTCTGCGGTTGGCCGGCGATGATGGTGGGCGTCAGGAAGATCACGAGCTCGGACTTATTGTCCGTCACGTTGATATGCTGAAAGAGGACGCCGAGCAGCGGGATGTCCTTCAGGAAGGGAATGCCGCCCACCGTGTTCTCCTTGCGGTTCTGCACCAGACCACCGATGACCATCGTCTCGCCGGCGCGCAAGCGTGCGACGGTGTCGCCCTCTCGCCGAGCGATCACCGGGGCCGAGGCGCTGGTGCCGTCGGCGAGTGTAATCGAATCGACGCGTGCGATGCTCGTCACAGCGGGGCGGATGTCCATGGTGAGAATGTTATCAGCCGAAATCTGCGGCAGCACGTCGAGAACGACGCCAACCGAAATCTGCTGCGGAATGACCTGGTTCTCGATACTGATGACGCCACCGGTGGGACTGAGGAGCGGCGTCCGCGTGACCGAGAAGAAGACCTCGTCGGTCGTGACGTTGAAAATGGCTCGCTGATTGTTGAGCGCCGACGTCTGCTCATTCGACAATACACTCACGGCCCCCTGTTCGGCCAGCGCGGTGAGAACCGCGTTGATCTGCGTGGACCCGCCCGAGAGCTTGAAGCTGACGTTGCCGACGTTACCCGTGGTCAGGATGTTCGGGTCGCTGCGGAGGGTGAACGCCGACGTCCCCGCCGAGTTCACGAGATTCCAATCGATGCCGAACTGGAAGGTGTTGGTGAGCGAGACCTCCACGATCTTGGCCTCGATCATCACCTGCCGAAGCACGGACGCCTGAAACTCGTTGAGGAACGAGTCGACGGCGCGGATCTTCTCGGGCATCGCGGTCACCGTGATCAGACCGGAGATGGGGCTGATCACGAGCGTGGAGCCGTCCTCGAACGAGACATTCGACGCGCCCGATCCGTACACGCCGTTCGGGTTCTGCACGCCGGGAACGGTGACCTGATCCGGTGCGGGACCGCGGGCGAGACCAGCGCGCATGATGCCGGTGAGCGCGACGCGGATCTCCTGCCAAATGTCGGCGACGGACTGTGAGCTCAAGACATCGGCGCCCGATGCGCCCAGACCGCCAACGCCAGAGGACTGGAGGCTCAATCCGGTCAACGCGCCGGCCTGAAGACCGCCGTTGTTGAGGCTATTGGAAAGACGACGCTGCACGACGGTGCTCATCGTGCCAACGCGGGAGATCGCGACGTAGTCGAGCTTGAAGTTTCGCGTTTCCATGCGAACAGGGACCACACGCAGCACCGTGCCCTGGAGCTGATAGGCGTATCCATTTCGCGTCACGAGCTCGTGGAGCGCGGCGTCAACCGTCACGTTCTTGAGGCTCGCCTGCGTCGTGCCGCGCACAGCTGGATCGACGCTCACCGACAAGCCGAGCTTTGCTCCGAGCTCGTTCACCGCGACCGAGATGGGCGTGCCCGCTGGCACATCGAGAGTGCTGATACGTTGCTCGGGCGCTGACGAGAGCGCGGGCGCGTTCGGGCCAGACGCTCTTGGGAGAGCTGGGGCGGCGCCGGGCTCGCCTGAGTCATTCGTCGCAGGCGGTGCCGACGGATTGCTCCGCGGTTCGACCCGCACCGATGTGCGCACGGGGTGCGTTGCTGTGGTGCCGCCGCTCGCACATGCGAAAAGCGTCGCGGACGCAAGCGTCGTCAACGCCTGTGACATGGCTCGACGTGGGATGGACATCATCGCTCTCCCTCTTTGACAGCAATCGTGTGGGCGGCGCCCTTCTGATCGGTGAGCACTACTCGATCCCGTTCGACAACTGTGAGCTTCACGCCGCCGGTGACGGCTTCGCCGACGCTCACGAGCACGCCGTTGATCAGCGCGGCGCGACGGGCACCGGCGATCAACGTCGCCGTAACATCCCATGCGGGAGCATCGACCTTGGGCACAGGTCGAAGCGGTCGCGCGGCAAGTCTTACGACGGGTTGGCGAACGACTGCGCCAAACGGATCTCGCGATAGGGGCGTGGAAGTGCCGGCCGCCGCGGCGGGCAGCGAGTCCGAAAGCGGCTTTGCGAAGGCCATCAACCGCGTGAGCGGGATGTCGGCGTTTCGCGTGTCCGGTGTGGCCTCGAGAACGGCGAACGACAGATGGTGCCGCGTCGTTCCGTGAGCCCTCACTGCGCCGAGTCGCGTGAGCGCAACCGACGGCGGGAGCCGACGAAGCAGCGAGAGCACGTCGCCGAGGCTTCCGTCAGCATCGAGGGTCAGCGCATAGCTAGCAACCGCAGAAAACGCCGGCGTTTGCGGCGGCATCGCGGAATCAGCTGGTGTGAAACGAACCCGAACGCTCGACAGGCCCAATGCCTCTGCCCGCGCGGCGACCTCCTGTGCGAGCGCGACGCGGTCGTCGCGTGCGACCGCAACGCTGACCGAGTCGGTCTGGACGCGAGCATCGCTTTCAGGTGTGGACGGGATGAATGCCGACCGAAACGCGTCGATCTCCGACACTGTAGCGCCCAGCCGAGACGTCTCGACGCGCAACGGCTCCGCCGAGCGATGCAAGCGAACGCCGACCACGACGAACACGAACACGGCGATGGCAGCCGCGGCGATCAAGGCAGTCTGAACGCGGTAGCGTGCTACCGTGGCTCGCAGCTGGGCAATGATCTCGGCCATCAGCCCTTCCTCTCCGTTCCGCGCGCAAGTGAGAACGAGACGTGGAACTGAGCGACGACCGGTCCGTTCAGCTGAACCGTAGAGTCGCCGGAGGATGGGCCAGAATAGTCGAAGCGATCCAGTGCGATCGCACTCACGCCGGAACGCGCGCGCATGTGCTGATAGAATGCGTCGAGCGCCCGGACGGCCTGCGCCGCCGTTGGTCCCGTCGCATTGCCGCCGATCGTGACAGACCAGCCTTCAGCGGCGCGGGCGACGCGAAGACTGTCGAATCGGATTCCGTCGGGCATCTCTTCCGCGATTGTCGCCAACGTCGTGGCAAGCGCGGCGCGCTCGTCGTTCGTCGCGCTCACGAAGTCGATGCGGCTCGCGAGGTTGGCGCGCGATTCCGCGATCCGCCGCATTGTCTGGACGGCTGGCGCGCCGGAGCGAACCGCGGCGCGCAGCGAATCGCGCTCGGTCTGCAGTGAGTGGAACGACATGAATTGCGCGCCACTCCAAAGCGCGGCGATCACCGCGGCGGCTGCCGCGCCCGCGACTACCGCATTGGGCCCGCGAAGCGCATCACGCGTGCGATCCGCGACCGTTGGCGGATGCGGGTAGAGATCCAGCGGTGTTGAGCCACGCGCTTCGAGCGCAGCACCCATGGCCATCACGACCGCCGGATTGGTCGCGTCGTGAAACAGCGGCTCGACGGGAATGGAGAGGCGCTGTTCGAGCGCTGACGCCAACGCATCGTAGTCGACCGCTGATGCAGCAAGGAGCAGTCGCGCCGCGGTCGCTCCTCGGAACTGCTGGCGAAAATAGACGGCCCCGCGCTCGACCTGGTCGAGAATCATCGGGATCGGTGTGCGCTCGCCTTCGACGGCAATCAACGGATCGATCGCGAACTCCAACCGTCCGTCGATGAAGAAGGCCAGATGTAATCCGCCCTCGAGACACGCCAGCACAGCGGTGGGTTCGGACGGTGCTCCCGCCGCAACGAACAAACTGTGAAGCGCCATCGGCACGACGGTCGCAAGCTCAATCTCGATGTCCCCAGAAACGAGGCGCATTCCAAGCGAGTCGATCGTGTCCCGTGGCGCACCCGCGATGAGCACTTGCTGCGGCGACGCTCGGCCGTCGGTTCGTTCGTCGAAAGATTTGGAGCGCGTGAACCGGAATTCCGGATCCGCTAGATGAAAGACGCGCTGCAGCTCGCGCTCGATGATTGGACGGAGAACCTCGTCTGGCGCCGGTGGAAGTGTCATGACGTGGTGGAACACGCCGAACTGCTCGATCGCGATTGCGACGCGCGCCCGTGAGATGCCTAGCGCCGAAATGATCTGCGTCATTCGCGTGAGCGGCTGGTCGATCGATTCAGATCGTGCGCGGTCCAACCAGTGATCGAGCACGCGCAAACCGCCCGATTCAGCCCGGTATTCGACCAGGCAGATGCCGTCGTGCGAAAGCAGCGCTCCGAACGTTCTCAACGAGCTCAATGTCTCACCCCGATTCGGCTGTAGATGTTGAGAATCGGGAGGATGATCGCTAGCGCGACTGTGAGAATCACACCGCCGATCAGCGCGATCAGCGCTGGTTGCAGTAGTGTGATCATGCGGCGGACCGATGCGGGAATCTCGCGGCTGTAGAACTCCTTCGTTCGCGAGAGCGCCTGATCGAGATTGCCAGTCGCCTCGCCAAGTGCGATCGCCCGCAGCACGACCGTCGGAAAAATGGCCGCCTGCCCGAACGCTTCGGCGATCGAGACGCCTTGAGTGACGCGCTCGCGCGCGCTTCCGACGGCTGTTGCGACTGCCTTGTTCGCGATTATGCGCTCGATGATCGAGAGCGAAAGCACCAGATCCACGCCTGTGCGGTAGAACAGGCTGAGATAGGTCACCACGCGCGCCATGTTCACGTCCTTCACGACGGTGCCGAAAATCGGAAGGCGCAGCAGCCACCCGTCGATGACGAGGCGGCCGCGCGACGTGCGGTAGACGGCGTAGCTCAACGCAACGATCGTGTTGATCGTGAGAATTACTGTGAGCCACTGGGTTCGGACGAGCGTCGAGACGAAGAGAATGACGCGCGTTGGAGCGGGAAGCTCGCCCTGGCCATTGAGCAGTGGCAGGATGCGTGGAAATACGAATCCAATCAGGCCGATGACGAGCAACCCGACAGCCGCGACGACGACGATCGGGTACATCGTCGCCTGCCGTAGCTGCGAGCCGATCGTCTCCTGCCAGTCCATGTAGTCGACGAGCTGGCGCAGCGCGTAGCCAAGATCACCCGTCGCTTCGCCGGCGCGAATCGTTCCGACGCACAACTCGGGAAAGGCTTTTGGATGCTCCGCCATCGCCGCCGAAAGGCTTTTTCCTTCTTCAGCCACAGCAAACCGAACCTCGGCGATGATGGCGCGCAGTCGCTTCGACGATAGTCGATTGACGACGTCGTCGAGCGCCATGAGGATCGGAATGCCGACTTCGAACGAGGCGGCGACGTATTCCAGAAACGCGAGCACCTCACGTCGCTCGACGGCGCCGTCGGTGAGCACGTGCACCTCGGCGCGCTCGCGAATTTCGGTGCGGATGAGAAACGCCCCGTCTTCACGGAGGCGTTCTTCCAGCGCGGTTTCACTTGGCGCGGCGAGATATCCTTCTCGCACCGCACCGCTGTCCGTGAGCGCGCTGTACCAAAAATCCGGCACGAAATGTCCTCGACCGACACCGGTCGGAAAAAGCTCAAGCCATTACGCGAAGCACTTCATCCAACGTGGTCAGACCGGCGCGAACCTTCTGAATGCCGTCGTCGAGGAGAGTGGGACGCGCGGCGATCTTCCGGATTTCGTCGGCAGATCGCCTTTCATATATGGCAGAGACGATTTCATCGGTAATCGGCAAAAACTCGAAGAGGCCGATTCGCCCGCGGAACCCTGTGTTGCGGCAGAGGTTGCACCCGGTCGGTTGATAAAGCAGTGAACCTGTGAGCTTGTAGCGTTTCCGAACGACATCACGGACGTCAGCGACTGCCTTGCATTCGGAGCAAAGCGTCCGCACCAAACGCTGCGACACCACGAGCGACACGGCGGAGGCAACCACGAACGGCTCGGCGCCCATATCCAGCAATCGCGGGATGGCTCCGGCGGCGGTCGTGGTGTGCAGAGTCGTGAGCACCAAGTGACCCGTAAGTGCGGCGCTCAGCGCAATTTGCACGGTCTCCTGGTCGCGCATTTCGCCCACCAGGACGACGTCTGGATCGTGGCGCAATATCGACCGCAAGCCGGAAGCGAACGTGAGGCCGGCGCGCACGTTGATCTGCGATTGCCGGATCTTCTCCACTTCGTACTCGACCGGATCTTCCAACGTGATCAGGCACTTGTCGCCCGCGTTCAGCTCGAGCAGGGCGGAGTACAACGTGGTCGTTTTGCCCGATCCGGTCGGACCAGTGACGGGAAGAAGGCCGAACGGCTTACTGAGTGCGCCGCGAAGGAGCGCGAGATCGGCGGCGTTGATGCCGAGTCCCTCGAGCTTGAGGTTCACCCGGTTGCGATCGAGCACGCGCAGCACCGTGTCCTCGCCGTGGACCGTCGGGAACGTCGACACGCGAAGGTCGACCAGCCGTCCCTCCGACCGAGTGCGAACGCGTCCGTCCTGCGGAAGCCGACCCTCGGCGATGTCCAGGCTTGCAAGGATCTTGATACGACTCAGGAGCGACGGGTGCAGCGCTTTGGGATATGCCGGGCCGTTCTGGAGGATGCCGTCGACGCGATAGCGGATCTGGACGATCTCCTCGAGCGGCTCGATGTGAATGTCGGTTGCACCCAGCACCACACCGCGGCGAATGATGTCATCTGCCAACTCGGCGGCCGTCATTCCGTCGTCGGTCGTCGCCGGCGAAACCTTCATTGGCGCCGAGGGAGTTCCAGCAGTCCAGGTCGAGCGCGCGCGTATGGCTGCGTCGGAGCCCCCTGGCGTTCGAGACCGAGTGGCAGTGCCGTTGCCGTTCGTTGCACCGTTTCCGGCGCCGTACAGCTTCTCAATGAGTTGAGCGATCTCGGTCGGATCGGCGGCGGCGACGCGAATGTGCTTGCCGCTCGAACGCTCGAGCGAGCGAATCACGCCGACGTCGAACGGGTTGCCCATGGCAACAAGCAGGGCTTTCGCCTCGAAGCGAAGCGGAACGACGTGTTGGGATTTTGCGACCAGCGGCGGTACGAGTCCCACGACCATCGGGTCGACGACGAGCTCTCGTGGCTCGAGGAAGGGGATATCCGCGTCGTGGGCGAGGGTCTTGAGTAGATCGCGTTCGCTGATGAATCCGAGTCCGACGAGCGCTTCGCCGATACGTTCACCCGTGGACGCGCCACGTTTGAGCGCTTCCTCGAGCTGCGCCTTCGTAATCAACCCGGCTTCGACGAGCGATTCGCCCAGCCGAACTCTGCGTGACATGGATCTCCAGTCGCAAGACAGCGTCGCCTTCGCTGTTCAGGACGAGTCAGCAGGGTCTTCGGTTCGGTCAGGACAGCGGAGTTAACGACGGAAGTGCAGATCCCTCGCCTGTGGCTCGGGATGACACGGCGCGCGCAGCACGCCGTGTCACTTCCAGTCGGCGATGAAGAGATTCAGGCCGCCCTCCGGCACCTTTCGGCCAGAGGCCCACACGAGCTTCTTGCCATCTGGGCTGAACATCGGGAAACCGTCGAATTCAGGATCATCGGTTATCTGTTCGAGGCCAGAGCCATCCAGGTTGACCAGATAGAGCTCGAAGTTCCGGCTATGCGGGTTCTTGTAGTTCGACGAGAAGATGATCCGCTTGTCATCGGGCGTGTAGAACGGGCCGAAGTTCGCGCCGCCGAGGTTCGTGATCTGATGCTGGTTCGTGCCGTCGGCGTTCATGATCCACAGCTCCATCCGATTCGGCCGAACGAGCCGCTGCTTGAGCAGTGCTTCGTAGCTCGTCAGCGCGGTGTCGGTCGGATGCCAGGCGCGATACACGATGTGCTTGCCGTCATGTGAGAAGAACGGACCGCCATCGTAGCCCTTCTGGTGGGTCAGCTGCTTCATGTTCGTGCCGTCGACATTCATCGTGTAGATGTCGAGGTCACCGCCCTTGAGCGACGTGAACACGATTGTTTTTCCGTCGGGCGACAACGTGCCTTCCGCGGTGTACACGCCGAAGTTCGTCAGGCGCTTGAGGCCAGAGCCGTCTGGATTCGCGGTGTAGATGTCGTACGGATCCAGGCCCCACACGTAGCCCTTGGATGGATCAGGCTTCGGCGGGCACGCTGTGTCCGCCGCGTGGGTCGAGCCGAAGAAGATCTTTCGGTCGCCGTCGTAGAAGTAGCCGCACGTCGTTTTGCCGCCGCCGGTCGACACACGCTTCACGTTCGTGCCGTCGACGTTCATGACGTATTGCTGATCGCATGTGCGGCCGTTGCGCGTCGACTGGAAGATCAGCCGCTTGCCGTCGCTACTGAAATACGCCTCGGCGTTATCGCCGCCGTGCGTGAGCTGCTTGATGTTCGCGAGGTGCGGCTCGTTTGGCGCGGGCCGCACGGACGAAAAGACAACCGCCACCACGACGACGGTCGTGGCGGCGGTGATGTGGGTGGTGTGCATCCCAATAATTTACGGCTTCTTCGCAGCTCCTGGAACCGACTGCGTGGCGAGCGACTCACCGGCTGCCGCGAACAGATCGTGCTGCGACGAGCTCTTGTCCATCAGCTCGATCGCCTTGCGCAGCGGCGCATCGTACGCCAGGTCGCGACGCTTCGCCGTGGAATCCCCGAAGGCGTAGTGCGCCACGTTCTGATCGAGGAAACGCGTGAGATAGCGGTTCGCGCTGTCGTAGAGCTTCCGATCGTTGATGACGCCCTTGGCCTGAAGCCGCGCGTAC
>Ga0070681_10000213_pt1 | contig 45271 bp, 45 predicted proteins | sample KBSC83BmetaG_FD_65650 | JGI IMG/M metagenome (GOLD analysis project Ga0070681, IMG submission 65650) | Corn rhizosphere microbial communities from Kellogg Biological Station, Michigan, USA - KBS C8-3B metaG | ecosystem: Host-associated > Plants > Roots > Rhizosphere | place: USA: Michigan...
CGCCGCCGAGGAGCGGAAATAGCCGATGAGCTTCATGCGTCGCCTCCGCCCGCGACCATAAAGCGTTTCCGGCCCGGAAACCATGCGCCTGCGGAAACGCCTTAAGCAGGCGGGTCGTACTTAACAACCTTCTGGTCGATGGCGCCGAAGATCGACCGGCCTTCGGCATCGAACATCTCGATGCGGACCTCGTCGCCGAACTTCATGAATTGTGTCACGGGCTTGCCGCCGTCGATCGTCTCGCGCACCCGGCGCTCGGCGATGCACGAGCAGCCCACACCGGCGTCGCGGTTGGCCACGGTGCCCGAGCCGACCACGGTGCCCGCCTCCAGATAGCGCGTCCGGGCGGCATGGGCGATGAGCTGGCCGAAGTCGAAGGTGAGGTCGGTGGCGGCGTTGGGATGGCCGAACTCCATGCCGTTCAGGCTCGAGATCAGCGGCCGGTCGAGGCGCGCGCCGTCCCACGCCGTGCCCAGCTCCTCGGGCGTCACGGCGACCGGTGCGAAGGCGGTCGCGGGCTTGCCGTGGAAGAAGCCGAAGCCCTTGGCCAGCTCGCCCACGATCAGGTTGCGCAGCGACACGTCGTTCAGGATCGTGACCAGCTTGATGTGCTTGCGCGCCGCCTGGGCGGAGATGCCCATCGGCACGTCGTCGACGATGACGGCGATCTCGCCCTCGAAGTCGATGCCCCAGGCCTCGTCGGCCATCTCGATCTCGTCGTTGCAGCCGGTGAAGCCGTCGGAGCCGCCCTGGTACATCAAGGGATCGGTCCAGAACGACGGCGGCATCTCGACGCCGCGCGCCTTGCGCACCAGCTCGACATGGACGACGTAGGCCGAGCCGTCGGCCCACTGGTAGGCGCGCGGCAGCGGCGCGGCGAGCGCCGTTGTGTCGAGCTCGAACGAGCCCACGGCCTTGTCGTCGCGCAGTCTCTCGGCGAGTTCGGCCAGTTTTGGCGCCACCGTTGCCCAGTCGTCCATCGCCTTCTGCAGGGTGGGCGCGATGCCGGTGGCGCGCACGCCGCGCTTGAGGTCCTTGTCGACCACGATCAGGGTGCCGTCGCGGCCGCCCTCTTTCAGACTCGCGAGTTTCATTATTCGGCCGCCTGCTTGAGGTCGGCGGGGCGCCACGACTTCACGTAGCCCTCGAACTCGACGCCGGCCGGCATGGCGGCGACATCGACGGCATCGCGCGTGTCGACCATGACGGCGACCTCGTCAGTCTCGGTCTTGCCACCCTTCGTGGCCGCGTTGAACGCCTTGGGATGCGGGCCATGGGTGAAGCCCGACGGATGCACCGTCATCATGCCAGGATGAATGTTGTCGCGGCTGAAGAAGCTGCCCTTGTGATAGAAGATGATCTCGTCGAAATCGTCGTTGTTGTGGAAGAACGGCAGCCGCAGCGCCTCGGGGTCGCTCTCCAGCGGCCGCGGCACGAAGGTGCAGACCACGAAGCGGCCGGCCACGAACGTCGTGTGCGCCGACGGCGGCAGATGGGCGCGGTGGCTCATCAGCGGTCGCAGGTCGCGCCAGTTGAGCCGGACCACGCTGAGGTCGCCGTGCCAGCCCACCGCATCGAGCGGATTGAACGGGAAGGTCACGGTCGAGAGCTGGCCGCGGCGCTTCACCGAGACCTTCCAGGTGCGCTCGTCCTGCTGGGCCCTGAAGGCATCGTCGATGTGCGGCGTGTCGAGGATGGCCGGATCGAAGATCGCGTGCCGGCCGACCAGCCCCTTCTCGGGCAGAGTGAAGTGGTCGTTGGTCGCCTCGATCATCAGGGCCGTGGTGGCCCTGGCCGGCGACAGCCGCCACATCGTGCCGCGCGGGATCACCAGGTAGTCGCCGTCGCGGTAGTCGAGATGGCCGTAGTCGCAGAACAGCGCGCCCTCGCCCTCGTGGATGAACAGGAGCTGGTCGCCGTCGCTGTTGCGGGCGAGCTCGGCCATCGGCTGGTCGAGCTTCCAGATGCGCATCTGCAGGTGCGGGTTGTTCATCACCAGCTCGGCGTTCCACGGGTTCGTCCTGCCGGTCACGAGCTTGTTGAGGTCGAAGGCGCGCGGGCGGATGGCGCCGTCGAAAGCGACCCAGTCGGTCGGCTTGTGGGCGTGGTGGAACTGCGCGGACGGCCCGAAGAAGCCCTCCTTGCTGATCTCGCGCTCGTAGGTGCCGGCGGGCAGCCGGACATGCGCCTGTCGCGACGCCGTACCCTCGATCTGGCGCAGCGGAATCCAGTTCCTGGTCATGGTTCCCTCCTAGGTCTTGTCGTGCAACACGCCGCGACGGATCTGGTCGAGCTCGATGGACTCGAACAGGGCGCGGAAATTGCCCTCGCCGAAGCCCTCGTTGCCGCGGCGCTGGATGATCTCGAAGAAGATGGGGCCGATCACGGTCTGGGTGAAGATCTGCAGCAGCAGGCCGCCGTCCCTGGTCGGCGCACCGTCGATCAGGATGCGGTCGGCGGCCATGCGCTGCAGGTTCTCGCCGTGGCCCGGCAGGCGCGTGTCGACCTTTTCGTAATAAGTATCGGGCACGTCCTGGAACGGCACGCCCTTGAGCTTCAGCGCCTCGACCGAGTCGTAGATGTCGCCGGTGCCCAGCGCGATGTGCTGGATGCCCTCGCCGTGATAGGCCGAGAGATATTCCTGGATCTGCGACTTGTCGTCGGAGCTCTCGTTGATCGGGATGCGGATCTTGCCGCACGGGCTGGTCATCGCCTTCGACTTCAGGCCCGTCAGCTTGCCCTCGATGTCGAAGTAGCGGATCTCGCGGAAATTGAAGAGCCGTTCGTAGAACGACGACCACTCGTCCATGCGGCCGCGATGCACGTTGTGCGTCAGGTGGTCGATGTAGGTGAGGCCGACGCCCCTGGGCGTGTGCTCGACGCCCGGCAGGAACTCGAAATCGACGTCGTAGATGCTGCCTTTGTCGCCGTAGCGGTCGACCAGATAGATCAGCGAATCGCCGATGCCCTTGATCGCCGGAATGTTGAGCTCCATCGGCCCGACCTTGTTCTCGACGCCCCAGGCGCCGAGCGACAGGGCGCGTTTGTAGGCGAAGGCAGCGTTCTTCACGCGCAGCGCGATGGCGCAGATCGATGGGCCGTGCACGCGGGCAAAGCCCTGGGCGAAGCTGTCCGGCTCGGCGTTGACGACGAAGTTCACGTCGCCCTGGCGGAACAGCGAGACGTCCTTGGAGCGGTGCCTGGCCACCTTCACGAAACCCATGCTCTCGAACAGCGCGCCCAGGGCGGCGGGATCGGGCGCGGTGTATTCGACGAACTCGAAGCCGTCGGTGCCCATCGGGTTGATCGTGTCGGCCTCGAAGACTTTCGGGTCAATGACGTTCGCCATGTTTGACCTCCCATTCGAATTAGTTTCAAATGTAACTATTATGCGGAACCCTTCGCAAGCCCCAAAACAAGCGCTCGAGCTGGAAAATTTCCTGCCTTACCGGCTGTCCGTCCTGGCCCAACTGGTAAGCTCAGCGCTGCACGATCTCTATGCCGGTCCCTTCGACCTGACCGTCACCCAGTGGCGGGTGATGGCCGCACTGGGCCGGTTCGCGCCGCTCACCGCCTCCGATGTGGGTAAACGCATCGTCATGGACAAGGTGGCGGTCAGCCGGGCCGTCGCCGGGCTGATGACGCGCGGGCTGGTCGAGCGGGCAACCGACCGCAACGACCGCCGTCGCGCCTCGCTGCGCTTGAGCGCCCGCGGCCGCGGCATGCATGCGCGGATCGTGCCCCTGGCGCGGGAATATGAAGAAAGGCTCTATGCGGCGCTCAGCCCGCAGGAGCGCCAGGCCTTCAACAGCCTGTCCGACCGGCTGTTTGCCCGTGCGGAGGCCCTCAGGCTATAAGGCCCGCGACCTTAAAGACGAGGAGGCAGGCTTGGCCGCAAAGGCCGCCCGGCGCCCATCGGCCCTGAAGCCGGTGCTGGTGCTCAACGGGCCCAATCTCAACATGCTGGGCAAGCGGCAGCCGGAGATCTATGGCCGCGAGACCCTGGCCGACGTCGAGAAGGCGTGCCGGGTCGAGGCCGCACGCCTCGGTCTCACCGTCGAGTTCATCCAGAGCAACTACGAGGGGGCGCTGGTCGACCGCATCCAGGCGGCGCGCGAGCAGAACAGCGGCATCGTCATCAACGCCGGCGCCTACACCCATACGTCCGTGGCCCTGCTCGACGCCCTCAACGCCGCCGAGCTGCCGGCGGTGGAAGTCCACATCTCCAACATCTACAAGCGTGAAACCTTCCGTCACCGGTCCTATATAAGTCCGGCCGCCGTCGGCGTGATCGCCGGCCTCGGGATCCAGGGCTATCTTCTGGCGCTGCAGGCACTGGCAAGCCTGCTCAAGCGCTGATCTTCATTCCGGAGCGTATCTCCCCATGGCAAAATTCGAGATGGATACCGAGTTCATCCGCACGCTGGCGAAACTCCTCGAGGAGACCAACCTCGGCGAGATCGAGATGGCCGACGGCGATCGCAAGATCCGCGTCGCCCGTCCCTCGGTTGCCGCCGCGCCCGCCGCGGCCCCCGTCGTCCTGGCGCCCGCCGCCGTGCCGGCCGCCGCCCTCGCCGCCGCAGCTGCCGGCGACCTCTCCACCCATCCCGGCGCGGTCAAGTCGCCGATGGTCGGCACGGCCTATCTGTCGCCGGAACCCGGCAAGCCGCTGTTCGTGTCGGTCGGCGACAAGGTGGTTGCGGGCCAGACGCTGCTGATCATCGAGGCAATGAAGACCTTCAATCCCATCAAGGCGCCCAAAGCCGGCACAGTGGCGCAGGTCCTGATCGAGAACGGGCAGCCCGTCGAATTCGGCCAGCCGCTGATGATCGTCGAGTAGCGGCGGCCCGCGCGATGTTCGAGAAAGTCCTGATCGCCAACCGCGGCGAGATCGCGCTCCGCATCCATCGCGCCTGCCGCGAGATGGGCATCCAGACGGTCGCGGTGTATTCGACGGCCGACAGCGAGGCCATGCACGTGCGCCTGGCCGACGAATCGGTGTGCATCGGCCCGCCGCCGGCGCGCGACAGCTACCTCAACATCCCCGCCATCCTGTCGGCCGCCACCATCACCGGCGTCGATGCCATCCACCCCGGCTACGGCTTTCTGTCGGAGAACGCCCGCTTCGCCGAGGTCGCGGAAGCCCATGGCTTCACCTTCATCGGCCCGACGGCCGAGCACATCACCATGATGGGCGACAAGATCGTGGCCAAGCAGACCGCCAAGCAACTCGGCCTGCCGCTGGTCCCGGGCTCGCCCGGCCCGGTCACCTCGGTCGAGCAGATCGTCGAGATCGGCAACCAGATCGGCTGGCCCGTGCTCGTGAAGGCTGTGGCGGGCGGCGGCGGCCGCGGCATGAAGGTGATCGAGGCCGCCGACAAGACCGCCGAGCAGTTCTCGATGGCCAGGGTGGAGGCCAAGGCCGCGTTCGGCAACGATGCGATGTATCTCGAGAAGTACCTCGGCAAGCCGCGCCACATCGAAATCCAGGTGCTGGGCGACGGGCTGGGCGCCGGCGTGCACCTCGGCGAACGCGACTGCTCGCTGCAGCGCCGCCACCAGAAGGTGCTGGAGGAAGCGCCCTCGCCCGCCCTCAACGCCGAGCAGCGCAACCGGATCGGCGAGTTGGCGGCGGCCGCCGTGCGCAAGCTCAAGTACCGCGGCGCCGGCACGATGGAGTTCCTGTTCCAGGACGGCGAGTTCTACTTCATCGAAATGAACACCCGCCTGCAGGTCGAGCATCCCATCACCGAGGCGGTGACCGGCATCGATCTGGTGCGCGAGCAGATCCGCATCGCCGCCGGCAACCCTCTGGGCTTCACCCAGAAGGACGTCAGGATCGAGGGCCACGCCATCGAGTGCCGCATCAACGCCGAGCACCCCGAGACGTTCGTGCCCTGCCCCGGCCGGGTCGTCGACTACCATCCTCCGGGCGGCCTCGGCGTGCGCGTCGATTCGGGCCTCTACGCCGGCTACGTCATGCCGCCGTACTACGATTCGATGGTCGCCAAGCTGATCGTCAGCGGCGCCACGCGCAACGAATGCCTGATGCGGCTGCGCCGCTCGCTCGAGGAATTCGTGATCGGCGGCATCGACACCACCATCCCGCTTCACCAGCGCATCATCCGCGAGCAGGCCTTCATCGACGGCGAGTACGACATTCACTGGCTGGAGAAGCTGGTCGGCCTCAAGAAATAGGGGCCTGATGCTGGAGATCACGCCCGACCTCCTGCTGCAGGCCTACCGCATCGGCGTCTTCCCCATGGGTGAGCGCCGCGACGACCCCAAGCTCTACTGGCTCGACCCGCGGCGGCGTGCCGTGCTGCCGCTCGACGGCTTCCACCTGTCCAAGCGCCTGGCCCGCACCGTGCGCAGCGGCGTCTTCGAGGTCAGCGCCGACACCGCCTTCCTCGAGGTCATGCGCGCCTGCGCCGAACCGCGGCCCGGCCACCCCGAGAGCTGGATCAACGAGCCGATCCTCGCGCTCTACAGCGAGCTCCACCGCCGCGGTCATGCCCACAGCGTCGAATGCCGGCGGGACGGCAAGCTGGTCGGCGGCCTCTACGGCGTGTCGGTGGGCGCCGCGTTCTTCGGCGAGAGCATGTTCAGCCGCGCGCGCGACGCCTCGAAGGTCGCCCTCGTCCATCTGGTGGCACGGCTGATCGCCGGCGGCTTCCGCCTGCTCGACTGCCAGTTCATGACCGAGCATCTGCGCAGCTTCGGCGCCATCGAGGTGCCGCGCGAGGCGTTCAAGGTGACCTTGGCGGAGGCGGTCGAGGCGACCGCGGCCTTTCAGGGCGACTTGGGAACGGCCGACGCCTGCGCCCTGGTGCAGGCCAGCACGCGCACGTCGTAGACGCCGTCGTCGAGCGCCGAGATCGACGGCGTCGAGGCGAACATCCAGCCTTCGAACAGCTTCTGCTCGGCCTGGCCGGGCTTGTGATCGACGATGGTGAGATAGGCCACGGAATCGGCCGGCGCGTCGGGGGTGTTGACCAGGCAGTCGCCGACGGTGATCCCGAGCGTGCCGAAGGTCGTCGTCTTGCCGACCGGCGCATAGAAACGCCGCGTGCGCGCCGTCACCTTGTCGAGACCCTGAAGCTCGGCCACCGGCTCGCCGGCACCGTCGGGAATGGCGCGCAAGGTAGCGCTGCCGGAGGAAGCCGCCTGATTCTGGACCGGATTCTGGGCCGGAGCACCCTGGGCCGGCTGAGTGGGCGGCGTCTGGGCGGCCGCCGTGCCGGCAGCCAACACCAGGACCGCGAACGCCGTCAACGCGCGCATGCTCAGCCCTTCTTGGCGCGCGGCGGCGCGAGGCCATCGATCAGCGCGTGCAGGGCTTCCTTGATCTGGTCGGCATCGCATCCCATCAGAACTCCATCCTCCAGGGCATCGCCGCAGAGGGTTTCGATTTCCTGGATGTTCTGGTTCAGGACTTTGATCTTTTCGAGGCACGACACCGGCTTGCCGTCGGACTGTCGCCACACGGGCGGCCCCTTGGGCGCGCGCGCGGCCATCACTTCTGCCCCGTTCCGAACATGAACTTGGCGATCAGCTCGGTGAGCGGGATCGCGTCCTGGGTGTTGGCGATCTCGCCGCCCGCCGCGATCGTCTTCTTGTCGGCGCCCGGCTCGAGCACGACGACCATGCCGCCCAGCAGCGATTCGCTCACGATCTTGGCGTTGGTGTCGGTCGGCAGGGAGACCCGCGACGTGATCGCGAGGTGCACGACGGCCTGGTAGGTCTTCCCGTCGAGATCGAAGCCGGTCACCGTGCCGACCTTGACGCCGCTCAACGTCACGTCGGCGCCGCGCTTCAGCCCGTCGATGCGGCCGAAGCGGGCCACGATCTCATAGCCGTCGGGACCGGTGCGGTCCGACTTGGCGAACGCATAGAAGACGAAGACGCCGGCCACCAGCAGGACCAGAGCACCCACGATCGTCTCGACGATATTACGGCCCACGCCGGTCTCCCCTGCTCTCGCGTGCGCTTGGTTCAGCTCGGACGCCATGCCTCGTAGGCGGGCTTCGGCTTGTCGCCGCCGCTCACGAGCGTGGAGCCCGGCGGGCGATACGCCAGATCGGTGCCGCTCAAGTTGCGCACATGATCTTTCTGCCAGGCCTTGCGCGGCAGGCCGCCCTGCGGCGGCAGCGTGTCGGTCGTGTGGTGCAGCCAGCCGTGCCAGTCGGGCGGCACACGCGTGGCCTCGGCCTCGCCGTTGTACATCACCCAGCGCTTGCGCCGGCGACCGGCGACGATGCGCTTTTCCTGGAAGTAGCGATTGCCTTCGATGTCGGTGCCGACGAGTTCGCCGCGCATCTTGGTGAACAGCCACGTGCCGAGAATCATGAACCAACCACTCGTTCAAAATGGATCGCGCCGCTTGTACGCGTGCGCTCGATGACTGGCAACGCGACGTCGGATTCCACGCGATTCATCTCGTTCGTGTGAAGGCGAATCACGTGCTTTGAGGACCTGTTGCCGCTTTGCATCATCTAGTACCATCAACATGCTGGTCTACAAAATGTAGTTGCGCACACAAGATTTTGTAATTTACTATCGTTCTGTGCCCATATCTGCGCGCTCGGAGTCTACGAGCGCGGCCCGCGACGGGAACCTAACGACGGGAACGGGGCACGGGGGACTAAGGTCAATGCGCTTCGAGCGTCGGTTTACGCAAGCAGGAGAATCGCCATTCGAAAGGATGGCGTTCCGTGCTGCCGACTCCGAAATCCGCAATCCCGACGGCACGATCGTCTTCCGGCAGACCGGCATCGACGTGCCGGCCGAGTGGAGCCAGGTCGCCGCCGACGTTCTGGCCCAGAAGTATTTCCGCCGCGCCGGCGTCGCCCGTCACCTTAATAAGGTAGCCGAGGCCGATGTGCCTGAGTTCCTGTGGCGCTCCGCCCCGGACGAAGCAGCCCTCGCGGCGCTTCCCGAGGATCAGCGCACCGGCGGCGAAAGCAGCGCGCAGCAGGTGTTCCACCGGATGGCCGGCGCCTGGACTTACTGGGGCTGGAAGGGCGGCTACTTCGACAGCGAGGAAGACGCCCGCACCTTCTACGCCGAGCATTGCTGGATGCTGGCCGCGCAGATCTGCGCGCCGAACTCGCCGCAGTGGTTCAACACCGGCCTGCACTGGGCCTACGGCATCGACGGCCCCGGCCAGGGCCATTGGTACGTCGACCATCAGACCGGTGAATCGCACCTCTCCTCTTCTTCCTATGAGCGACCGCAGCCGCACGCCTGCTTCATCCAGAGTGTCTCGGACGACCTGGTGGGCGACGGCGGCATCATGGATCTCTGGGTCCGCGAGGCCCGTCTCTTCAAGTACGGCTCCGGCACCGGCTCGAACTTCTCGGCGCTTCGCGGCGCCAACGAAAAACTGTCGGGCGGCGGCAAGTCGTCGGGCCTGATGTCCTTCCTCAAGATCGGCGACCGCGCGGCGGGCGCCATCAAGTCGGGCGGCACGACCCGGCGCGCCGCCAAGATGGTGACGGTCGACATCGACCATCCGGACATCGAGGAGTTCATCTCCTGGAAGATGATGGAGGAGCAGAAGGTGGCGGCGCTGGTCACCGGCTCGCGCCTGGCCAACCGGCACCTCAACGCCATCATGGAAGCCTGCGCCGACGGCTTCGATCCCAAGGAAAATCCCCGGCTGCGTCGCGAGATCGTGGCCGCCCGCCGCGCCGAGCTGCCGGAGAACTACATCCAGCGCGTCGTCCAGTTCGCGCGCCAGGGCTACCGCCACATCGAATTCCCCGCCTTCGACGTCGACTGGCAGTCCGAGGCCTATGCCACGGTGGCCGGCCAGAACGCCAACAACTCCGTTCGGGTCACCGACGCCTTCCTGCGCGCCGTCGAAGCCGACCGCGAGTGGGCGCTGACCGAGCGCACGACGGGCAAGACCGCCCGGACCGTGAATGCCGCCCAGCTCTGGGACCGCGTCGCGGAGGCGGCCTGGCACTCCGCCGACCCGGGCGTGCAGTTCGACACCACGATCAACGACTGGCACACCTGCCCGACCTCGGGGCGCATCAACGCCTCGAACCCGTGCTCGGAATACATGTTCCTCGATGACACGGCGTGCAACCTGGCGTCGCTGAACCTGATGCGCTTCCGCCGCGAGGACGGCCATATCGACACCGCCGCCCTCGAGCACGCGACCCGGCTGTGGACCGTCGTCCTCGAAATCTCGGTGATGATGGCGCAGTACCCGTCGCGCCGGATCGCCGAACTGTCCTATCGCTACCGCACCCTGGGCCTGGGCTACGCCAACCTGGGCGCCCTGCTGATGGCCTCGGGCCTGGGCTACGACTCGACCCGGGGCCGCGCGATCGCCGGCGCCATCGCCGCGATCATGACTGGCACTGCCTACGCCACCTCGGCCGAGCTGGCCGGCCTGATGGGCGCCTTCCCCGGCTACGCCGACAATCGCGACGGCATGCTCCGCGTGATCCGCAATCACCGGCGCGCCGCCTACGGCTCCGGAGCCGACTACGAAGGCCTGTCGATCCATCCGGTCGCCCTCGACGCCGCCAATTGCCCGGATACCGCCCTGGTCGCCGCGGCGCGCCAGTCCTGGGATCGGGCGCTCGAGCTCGGCCAGCGCCATGGCTATCGCAACGCCCAGGTCACGGTCATCGCCCCCACCGGCACGATCGGCCTGGTGATGGATTGCGACACCACCGGCATCGAACCCGACTTCGCGCTGGTGAAGTACAAGAAGCTGGCCGGCGGCGGGTATTTCAAGATCATCAACCAGACCGTCCCCCTGGCGCTGCGGACACTGGGCTACGACGCAGCATCGGCCGATCGGATCATCGCCTATGCGACCGGCCACGGCACGCTCGCCGGCGCCCCGGCGATCAACCACGAGACCCTGGCGACCCGCGGCTTCGATGCCGCCACGCTCGACCGCATCGAAAAGGCGGTGCCGACCGCCTTCGACATCCGCTTCGCCTTCTCGCGCTACACCCTGGGCGAGGCGTTCTGCCGGAACGTGCTGGCACTCGACGACGCCGCACTCGCCGATCCCGAACTCGACGTGCTCGCGCGCCTCGGATTCTCCCGCAGCGACATCGCCGCGGCGAACGTCTTCGCGTGCGGGACGATGACTCTCGAGGGTGCGCCCGGTCTCAAGAGCGAACATCTCTTTGTGTTCGATTGTGCGAATCCCTGTGGACGAGATGGCACACGCAGCTTGTCTGCGGAGAGTCACATACGCATGATGGCTGCAGCTCAGCCATTCATCTCAGGCGCGATCTCAAAAACGATCAACATGCCCAACGCCGCTTCGGTCGAGGACTGCCGCAAGGCTTACGAGATGTCTTGGAGACTTGGTCTCAAGGCCAACGCTCTCTATCGGGACGGCTCGAAGCTTTCGCAGCCGCTGTCGGCGATGTCGATCGGCGACGATGCCGAGGACCGCGCCGCCAACGACGACCTCGCCAGCATGAACCCGGCTGCCCGCGCGCCGATCATTGCCGAGCGCATCGTCGAACGGATCGTCGAGCGCGAAGTGCGCGCCGGCCGCGAGCGCCTGCCGCAGCGCCGCAAGGGCTACACGCAAAAAGCCGTCGTGGGCGGGCATAAAGTCTACCTGCGCACCGGCGAATACGAGGACGGCAGGGTCGGCGAGATCTTCCTCGACATGCACAAGGAAGGTGCGGCCTTCCGCAGCCTGATGAACAACTTCGCCATCGCGATCTCGATCGGCCTGCAGTACGGCGTGCCGATCGAGGAGTTCGTCGAGGCCTATACCTTCACGCGCTTCGAGCCCTCGGGCGTGGTCGAAGGCAACGACGCGATCAAGATGTCGACGTCGGTCCTCGACTACATCTTCCGCGAGCTCGCCATCTCCTATCTCGGGCGCACCGATCTCGCCCATGTCGAGCAATCCGACCTTCGTCCCGACAGCGTCGGGCGCGGGCTGGTCGCCGACGGGCTGCCGGTCGCCGGCACGGAGGTCGCGCAGCAAACCGCCGACGCCGTGAGCCGCATCGCCAGCGTCGGCTACATGCGCAGCAATCTTTATGTTTTGAACGGCCGGACGGCCGGCAATACCGCGATCGCCGAGGCGATCGTTGCCGGCCCCGAGCCTACTGGACTGACGGACGGCTCAGCCGTCGCTTCGGGCTTTGCCCAGGCGGCCGTCCTCGGCGTCGCGCGCGGAGGCGCGTTCACCGCGAAGCTGAAAGGCTTCGAGGGGGATGCGTGTCCGGAGTGCGGCAACTTCACCATGGTCCGCAACGGGACGTGCCTCAAATGCACGACCTGCGGCGGCACCACCGGTTGTAGTTGAGCATGCGTGACGAAGCGTACCCGCGTAAGTCGGGGAACCCGCGGTTGGGAACCTCACAGCTAACCATAGGAGACAGTTATGGCTGCTAAGAAAAAGGCTGCTAAGAAGAAGGCTGCTAAGAAGAAGAAGTCCTAAATAGGACAGGGCGTTGGCCAAAGTCTTCGGACTTTGGCCCCTCTATCCAAACGCCTTTCGGCTTCCGGTCGGGTGCCCTCACGGGCCCCCACCGGAAGCCACCTTAAAAAAGCATTCTAAGCCAATGCAACACCCTCCTCACGGCGGGTGGAAAGGCGAAACTAGATCAAGCTCCGGCGACTTCGGTCTGCCGGACTTTTTTTGCCCATCGGATTGGCCGTTTTGACGCCATCCTTGCCGGCACAATTCACGCTATGCTGCGGCCATGCCGGATGACAGCCCGACGATCGGTCTCAGGGTCGTCGACAGCCTCGCGGGTGTCGACGCCGTCCAATGGGACGCCTGCGCGCTGGCGCCGGAGTCCGCGGGCAGCCCGTTCCTCAGCCACGGCTTCCTGAAGGCGCTCGAGGATTCGAAGTCGGTCGGCCGGCGCACCGGCTGGCAGCCGCAGTACGTCCTGGCCGAATCGGCCGACGGCACCCTGCAGGGCGCCGCGCCGATGTACGTGAAGAGCCATAGCCAGGGCGAATACATCTTCGACCACGGCTGGGCCCAGGCGCTCGAGCGCGCCGGCGGCCGCTACTATCCCAAGCTCCAGGTCGCGATCCCGTTCACGCCTGTCCCCGGCCCGCGCCTGTTCGCCCGCCCCGGTCCGCTGGCCGGCGCGGTGCGCGACGCCATGATCGACATGCTGGCGGGCATCGCCGGCGACAACAACATCAGCTCAGTCCACGTCACCTTCTGCAGCGAGGCGGACTGGCAGCGCTTCGGCGAGCGCGGCTGGCTGCAGCGGCTCGGCCAGCAGTACCACTGGCACAACGAGGGCTACAAAACCTTCGACGACTTCCTGGGCGCGCTGTCATCGCGCAAGCGCAAGGCCATCCGCAAGGAGCGCGAACAGGTGCGCCGGGAGGGGCTGGTCATCCACCAGCTCAGCGGCGCCGACATCAAGCCCGAGCATTGGGACGCCTTCTTCGCCTTCTACATGGACACCGGCGGCCGCAAGTGGGGCACGCCCTACCTCACCCGCGCCTTCTTCGACATCCTGGGCACCACCATGGCCGACAAGGTCGTGCTGGTGATGGCCGAGGCCGACGGCCGCTGGGTCGGCGGCGCGCTCAATCTCAAGGGAGAGGACACGCTCTACGGCCGCTACTGGGGCTGCCTGGAAAGCCACGCGTTCCTGCACTTCGAGGCCTGCTACTACCAGGCGATCGACCACGCGATCACCCACGGCCTGGCCCGCGTCGAGGCCGGCGCCCAGGGCGATCACAAAATCCAGCGCGGCTACCTGCCGGTGAAGACCTATTCGGCACACTGGATCGTCGATCCGGCCTTCCGCCGCGCCGTCGACGACTACCTCAAGCGCGAGCGCCCCTCCGTCGAGCAGGAGATCGAGGGACTGATGCAGTACTCGCCATTCAAGAAAGAGAACGAGAGCTGATCCATCGCCTCGACGGACGCGTCAGCTCTTCACGGTCAGAACGCCGATGAAGAAGATCACCATGAACACCGCATAGATGGTGAAGTCGATGCCGGCGAACATCAGGCCCTTCAGGCCGGCATGGTCGACGATGGAGAGCACGACGGCGAAGACCGCGGTGGCAAGCACCGCGGCCCGGAACGCCACCCAGAGGGGACGGAACGCCTTCACTCAGCCAGCACGGGCTCTTTGCTCGCCGGCGGAAGCGCGCGCGGCTCGGGCGGCAGGAACGCGAAGACCAGCTTGGCTGCGTCTCCCGTGCCTTCCGTGTCGACCCGCACCGTCCCGCCGTTGGCGAGCTTGCCGAACAGCACTTCCTCGGCCAGCGGCTTCTTGACGTACTCCTGGATGACCCGGTCGAGCGGACGGGCGCCGAACATCCGGTCGTAGCCCTTTTGCGCCAGCCAGCGGCGCGCGCCATCCGAGAGCTCGATGAAGACCTTGCGGTCGGCGAGCTGGACCTCGAGCTCGGCCACGAACTTGTCGACCACGTGGCCCATGCTCTCGGGGCCGAGATTGCCGAACTTGATGATCGCGTCGAGGCGGTTGCGGAACTCGGGCGCGAACATGCGGTTGATCGCCTCGTCGTCCTCGTCGTGCCGCTGCTCGCGGCCGAAGCCCAGCGCCGGCTTGGCAATGTCGGCGGCGCCCGCATTGGTCGTCATGCACAGGATGACGTTGCGGAAGTCGACCGTCCGGCCGTTGTGGTCGGTCAGCTTTCCGTAGTCCATCACCTGCAACAGGATGTTGAACACGTCCGGGTGCGCCTTCTCGATCTCGTCGAACAGGATTACGCAATGCGGATGCTGGTTCACCTTGTCGGTCAGCATGCCGCCCTGGTCGAAGCCGACATAGCCCGGCGGCGCGCCGATCAGGCGGGAGACGCTGTGGCGCTCCATGTATTCCGACATGTCGAAGCGGATCAGCTCGAGGCCGAGCAGGCGTGCGAGCTGGCGCGTCACCTCGGTCTTGCCGACACCGGTCGGGCCGGCCAGCAGGTACGAGCCGATCGGCTTCTCGGGCGAGCGCAGGCCCGCGCGCGCGAGCTTGATCGCCGCGGCGAGCTGGTTGATCGCCTTGTCCTGGCCGAACACGACCCTCTTCAGGTCGCCGTCGATGTTGCGCAGCATCTCGGTGTCGTCCTTCGACACGCTCTTGGGCGGGATGCGCGCGATCTTGGCCACGATCTCCTCGATATCGGTGACCTCGATCGTGGTCTTGCGGTCTTCGGGCTTGCGCAGCATCTGGGCGGCACCGACCTCGTCGATCACGTCGATCGCCTTGTCGGGCAGCTTGCGGTCGTGGATGTAGCGCGAGGAGAGCTCAACCGACGCCTTGATCGCGTCGTCGGTGTAGCTCACGTGGTGATGCTTCTCATAGACCGGCTTCAGGCCCTGCATGATCAGCACGGCGTCGCCGATCGACGGTTCGTTGACGTCGATCTTCTGGAAGCGCCGCACCAGCGCGCGGTCCTTCTCGAAGTAGTTGCGGTATTCCTTGTAGGTCGTCGACCCGATGCAGCGCAGGTCGCCCGACTGGAGCGACGGCTTCAGGAGGTTCGACGCATCCATCGATCCGCCCGAAGTGGCGCCGGCGCCGATGATCGTGTGGATCTCGTCAATGAACAGCACCGAGTTCGGCTTCTTCTTGAGCTCGGTCAGGACGGCCTTCAGCCGCTCCTCGAAGTCGCCGCGATAGCGCGTGCCGGCCAGCAACGCGCCCATGTCGAGCGAGTAGATGACCGACTCCTTCAGGACATCCGGCACCTCGCCATCAACGATCTTGCGCGCCAGGCCCTCGGCGATCGCCGTCTTGCCGACGCCGGGCTCGCCGACATAGAGCGGGTTGTTCTTGGTGCGGCGGCACAGGACCTGGATCGTGCGCTCGACCTCGTATTCGCGGCCGATCAGCGGATCGACCTTGCCCTCGCGCGCCTTCTGGTTGAGGTCGACGCAGTAGGCCGCCAGCGCTTCGTTGCCCTGCTTGGCCGCAGGCTCGCCGCCGTTCTCCTCCTCCGAGCCGGTGGCGCGGCGGGCGCGGGCCCGGCCCGGCACCTTGGCCTTGCCGTGGCTGATGTAGTCGACGGCGTCGAGGCGCGACATGCCCTGGTTGTCGAGGAACGACACGGCGTGGCTGTCGCGTTCGGAGAACAGCGCCACCAGCACGTTGGCGCCGGTCACTTCCTTGCTGCGGCCCGACGACTGGACGTGCACGGCCGCGCGCTGGACCACGCGCTGGAAGCCCGCGGTCGGCAGCGGCTCGCTCGGCGTCTGGGTGACGATGCCCTTCAGCCGGTTGTCGATGAAGGTCTCGAGGTCGTGGCGCAGCCGGTCGATGTCGACGCCGCAGGCCTTGAGCACCGGCACGGCATCGTCATCCTCGGTCATGGCCAGGAGCAGGTGCTCGAGAGTCGCATATTCGTGGCGCCGCTCCCCGGCCAGCGCGAAGGCGCGGTGGAGGGATTTCTCGAGGTTCTTGGACAACATGGACATCGAACCACCTCGACTGAAAACGGAACGTTACTCTTACTCTTTCTCCAGCGTGCACTGCAGCGGATGCTGATTCTTGCGCGCATAGTCGACCGTCTGCGTGACCTTGGTCTCGGCCACCTCGTACGTGTAGACGCCACACACGCCCACGCCCTTCTGATGGACGTGAAGCATGATCTCGGTCGCTTCCTCACGGTTCTTCTGGAAGATGTGCTGCAGGACGTCGACCACGAACTCCATGGGAGTGTAGTCGTCGTTCAGCATCAGCACCTTGTACATCGAGGGCTTCTTGGTCCGCGTCCGGGTGATCGTGAGCGCGCCCGTGCGGCCGTCGTTGTCGCCCTCGCCGTTGCCGGCACCGTTACCGCCCCCGCCGTCCCGGCGCGGCGGCTGCTGCGGCGGGCCGCCCGGCGGCTCGCTCGGGCCGCCCAGCCGGCCGGCCAACCCGTCGGCATCGAGGCGCCAGTCGCTTTGGGAACGCAGGAAGATCATTGCCGGAGAAAAGCCCTCTGTCGTCATCACTCCGCAATTATATAGGTACCCCAGGCGATTCCGCTACCTCGGCCGCAGCCCATCCTTCCCCACCACCAGCATCCAGCGATCCCCCCGGCCGCGCCGGGCGGAGTGGCTGTCGAAACCGCGCCGGAATTCCGCAGGTTCCAGCTTGCGCGGCTTGTTGATCGCCACGGGCACATTGTCGAGCGTGTAAAGCCTTTTGGCGAACCGGGCATTGGCGAAGCCGTCGGTCGGATAGTGATAGGCCTGGAAGCCCCACACGCCGTTGCGGCAGGACGCGACCGTCCACCAGAAGTCGTTGTCGGGCAGGCGCAAGCCGTCGTGGGGCGGTCCGAACGCCGCACTCGCCTGGAGAGACGCCATCAGGTCGGCGGTCTGCCCGGCGTCGAGCAGTCGCTGGCCGCGCCTCATGCGCCACGGGTTGGTGACATCGCTGCCGCTCGAAATCAGCAGACTGCTCAGATCGCCTTGATCGGCGAGCACACCGATGTTGAGCCCGGCCGTGCCGTCGGGCTGGAGGAAGAGTTCGTAGCTGCGCACCTGCTCTTCCCACAGGCCGTTGTAGATCAGGCGGATGCGATTGCGGCTGCCCGGCCGGCACTCGGCGCGGATGTCGTCGCCGCCGACGTAGCCGAACCAGTTGAGACTGCGCACGACCGGCTGGTCGACGTTGCGATCGGAGCGCTGCGCCCATGCGGGGACAGACAGGACGATGGCCAACGTGCCGACGAGGACCGCAAACACTCTCATCTTCAGCCTCCGGGACAGGGACCGCGTCAGTATGCGCGGCAACTGGGGCGCCAGCACGGCGGGATAAGTTGCACAGGGGCCCAAACTTTAGTAAGGTTCAGAGAATGCCCGTAAGCACTTGTCCGGGCACAAGAAAAACGACTTCAGCGTAGTGGCGTTTTTGAGATGACCCTCCTCCTCAAGCGCTGTGCGGCAAGCTTCTCGTGGATTGCCGCCTGCACTCTCCTTTTGGCGTTCGTTCTGCCGGCTCCGGCCGAGGCGCAGACGCGCGCCGCGCGCACCACCAAGGTTCACCACGCCGCCAAGTCCGTGCAGCGCGCGTCGTCGGCTTGGGTGCCCAACCCGGCGGTGACCGGCAAGGACGCGTACCTGATCATCGACGCCACGAGCGGGCGCGAACTGGCCTCCGATCGCGCCGATGAGCTGCGCCACCCCGCGTCACTCACCAAGCTGATGACACTCTACCTCACCTTCTCCGCCCTCGACTCGGGCAGACTGTCGTTGGGCGATTCGCTGCCGGTGTCGGCCTCGGCGCTGAACGCGCAGCCGACGAAGATGGGCATGGTGGGCGGCCAGGTATCGGTGCGCGACGCCATCATGGGCCTGGTCACGCGCTCAGCCAACGACGCCGCCATCGTGCTGGCCGAGGCGCTGGGCGGCGACGAGGCGAACTTCGGGCGCCTGATGACCCAGAAGGCACGCCAGCTCGGCATGGTGTCGACCGTCTATCGCAACGCCTCGGGCCTGCCCAACCGCGAACAGGTTACGACGGCGCGCGACATGGCCAAGCTCGCGCACGCGCTGATGCGCGACTTCCCGCACTACTATCCGGTGTTCTCGGTGCAGAGCTATCCCTACCGCGGCCGCCCGCTCGAGAACCACAATCACATGCTGCAGTCCTACGCCGGCGCCGACGGACTGAAGACCGGCTACACCGCGGCCTCGGGCTTCAACCTCGTGATGTCCGCCGTGCGCGACAATCGTCGCCTCATCGGCGTGGTCATGGGCGGCGACTCCGCCTCGGCGCGCGACCGGCTGATGGCCGAGCTGATGGATCGCGGCTTCGAGACCGCCCGGGCCATGGCGATATCCCCGTGGACCTCGCCGCGCATCCCGCCGTCGGCGCGCTATGCCGCCGCCAACTTCGTCCCCGGATCGGCGATCCCCAACGCCGCCCGCGTGGGCCAGGTCGTGAAGGCCGAGCCCGCCCCCGTTCCGACGGCGGTGCCGCCGACCGGTCCGATCCGCGTCGCCACGGCCTCGGCCACCAGTCCGATACCCGCGGCGCAGGGCGCGCCGGACGCCACGCCGCCTCTCGGCAGCTGGGTCATCCAGGTCGGCTCGTTCAGCGACGCCCACGGCGCCGAACTCGCCCTCGAGCGCGCCACCTCGGCGCTGCCCGAGACGATCCGCTCGCACGGCGCCGTCAGCGTCGACGAGGTGCAGATGGCGCAGAAGACCTTCCATCGCGCCCGTCTCACCAACCTGTCGCAGGAAGAGGCGATCGCGGGCTGCAAGAAGCTGTCGCAGAAGAAGATCTACTGCTCGGCGCTCCAGGTCACGGCCTGGAATACCCCCGGCGCCCATTAAGCGCCTTCACCAGACGGCCGACGAAGAGCTTCTTGTCCTGGCGCTGCCACAGCGCCAGGTCCCACGGTCGCGTCGTCGGCTTGAGCTTGCTCACGATCGGCTCGAACACCGAGACCATCGTCAACGAACCGGCGATCCTCACCTTGAGCGGCGACACGCGATAGCCGGCGCCCTCGTAGGCCGCCAGCCGCGCCACGTCGCGCGCGCTGAGACCCGAGACGACGGCCCCGGCGACGCTGCCCTTGCGGTCGGGAAGCGAGATCGGATAGCTGCCGCCCTGCACCCGCCAGCGCGACCAGCCCGGCAACTCGGCCGGCACGAAGGCCTGCGCCGGCAAGCGGCGGCCCAGGACCAGGGCCGTCACATCGCGATCGAGCAGCGTGCCGTAGAAAAAGAACCGCATCAGTGATGTCCGGCAGACGCCTCGTCCGGAAGCTCGAGGCCGCTGGCGGCGAGCGCCTTCTTGAGATCGTCCATCAGCCGTTCCAGCCCCGCCTCGTTGGCGCTCTCGCAGCGCGCCACCAGCACCGGCTGGGTATTGGACGCCCGCAGCAGCCACCAGCCGTCGGGCGTGTTCACCCGCACGCCGTCGATGTCGTTGACCTTGGCGCCGGCCTTCTGCAGACGACCCTTCACTTCCTCCACGACTTTGAACTTGCGGTCGTCGGCGCAGTCGAAGCGCAGCTCCGGCGTGTTCACGAGTTGCGGGAGCTTGTCGCGCATCGCCGCCAGGCTCTCTGTCGAGTTGGCCACGATGTTGAGCAGCCGCAGACCGCAATAGAGCGCGTCGTCGAAACCATAGAACGTGTCGGCGAAGAAGACGTGGCCGCTCATCTCGCCGGCGAGCGGCGACTTCAGCTCGGCCATCTTGGTCTTGATCAGCGAATGGCCGGTCTTCCACATCAGCGGCGTGCCGCCGGCGCGCAGGATCTCGTCGAACAGCGCCTGGCTCGCCTTCACGTCGGCGATGATCGTGGCGCCCGGCCGATCCTTCAGCACGTCGCGCGACCACAGAATCAGGAGCTGGTCGCCCCACAGGATGCGGCCCTTGCCGTCGACTGCGCCGATGCGGTCGCCGTCGCCGTCGAAGGCGATGCCGAGGTCGCAGTTGTGGCGCTTCACCTCGGCCACCAGCTGCTCGAGGTTCTTCGGCACCGTCGGGTCGGGATGGTGCGCGGGGAACGTGCCGTCGACCTTCTCGTTCAGCACGTAGTGCGTGCCCGGCAGCTTGTCGACGACGGCACGGATCGACACGCCGACCGCGCCGTTACCGGTGTCCCAGGCGACCTTGAGCTTCCTGCCGGGCTTCACGTCCTTCAGCAGGCGCGCGGCGTAGTCGGCCAGGATGTTCTTCTTCTCGGCGGTGCCCTTGCCGCTCTCGACATCGCCCTTGCCCGCCATCACGCCCAGCTTGGTGATGTCGGCGCCGAAGAACGACTTCTTGCCCATCATCATCTTGAAGCCGTTGTAGTCCGGCGGGTTGTGCGAACCCGTGATCATGATCCCGCCGTCGGCTTCCAGATGGTAGACCGAGTAGTAGAGCATCGGCGTCGCGGCCACGCCGATCTGGACGACGTCGCAGCCGGCGGCGACCAGCCCCTCGGTGCAGGCGGCGGCGAGGTCCGGAGAGCTGAGGCGGCCATCATAGCCCAGCGCCACCTTCTTGCCGCCCTTGCGGAGCACCAGCGTGCCGAACGTACGGCCGATGGCCCTGGCATCGGCCGTGTGCAGCGTCGTGCCGACGACGCCGCGGATATCGTACTCGCGCAGGATCGAAGGGTCGAACTTGTGCGATGCATCGCTCATGACGGACTCCGGATTGTTGTTCTTGACGGGTCAGGTGCGTGGCTGGGGGCGGCCGATGCCCTCGTAGGTGAATCCCAGGCCGCGCATCTCCCCGGGATCGAAGATATTGCGCAGGTCGACGATGCGCGGCTGGCGCATCGCTTCCTTGATACGCCGCGGATCGAGGCCGCGGAACTCGTGCCACTCGGTTATCACAACCAGCACGTCGGCGCCCGACGCCGCCTCGTAGGCGGTCTTGGCGAAGACCACACCCGGCAGCAGCTTGCCGGCTTCGACCATGCCCTCGGGATCGAAGGCCACCACCTTGCCGCCCGCCTTCTGCAGCGCCGGCACGATGTCGAGCGACGGCGCGTCACGCATGTCGTCGGTGTTGGGCTTGAAGGTGAGGCCGAGCACGCCGATCGTCAGACCGGCCACCGAGCCGCCGCAAAAATCGACGACCTTCTGGGCCATCTTCTTCTTGCGCGCGTTGTTCACCTCGATCACCTGCTCGACGATCGTCTGCCGCGCATTGGCCTCGCGCGCGGTATAGGCGAAGGCCAGCGTGTCCTTGGGGAAGCACGAACCGCCGAAACCCGGTCCGGGATGGAGGAACTTGCGGCCGATGCGGCCGTCCAGCCCGATGCCGCGCGCCACGTCGTGCACGTCGGCGCCGACCTTCTCGCAGAGATCGGCGATCTCGTTGATGAAGGTGATCTTGGTCGCGAGGAAGGCGTTGCCGGCGTACTTGGTGACTTCCGCCGTCTCGATGTTGGTGAACACCATCGGCGTCTGGATCAGGTTCAGAGGACGGTAGACGCCGGCCATGACGTCGCGCGCGCGCTGGCTCTCGACGCCGATCACGACGCGGTCAGGCTTCATGAAATCCTCGATCGCCGCACCCTCGCGCAGGAACTCCGGATTGGAGGCGACGTCGAACTCCGCCGTGGGCTGGGTCTTTCTGATGATGCGCTCGACCTCGCGGCCGGTGCCGACGGGCACCGTCGACTTGGTGACCACCACTGTATAGCCGCGCAGCGCGCCCGCGATCTCGGCGGCGGCGGCATAGACATAGCTCAGGTCGGCATGGCCATCGCCGCGCCGCGTAGGCGTGCCGACCGCGATGAACACCGCATCGGCGTTGCCGACGGCGGTGGCCAGCGTGGCGTCGAAGCTGAGGCGACCGGCCTTGGCGTTGTCGGTCACCATGCGGTCGAGGCCGGGCTCGTAGATCGGGATCTTGCCCTCGCGCAACGCGGCGATCTTGGCCGGGTCCTTGTCGACGCAGATGACGTCGTGGCCGAACTGCGCCAGGCACGCACCCGACACCAGCCCGACATAGCCCGAGCCCACCATGACGATGCGCATTGGATCAGCCTTTCAGCAGGCGGGTCAGCAGAGCCCGCGTTTCGCCAGCCGTGTCGGCGCGATGCAGCGCCACCGCGACGTTGGCCTCGAGGAATCCGATGCGGCTGCCGCAGTCGTAGCGCTGGCCCTTGTAGGTCAGCGCATGGAAGGGCTGGGCGCCGATCATTTTGGCCATCGCGTCGGTGAGCTGGATCTCGCCGCCGGCGCCGGTCTCGTGCCGGTCGAGATGGTCGAACACCTCCGGCGTCAGCACGTAGCGGCCGATCAGCGCCAGGGTCGAGGGCGCGTCCTGCGGCTTGGGCTTCTCGACCATGCCGGTGATCTCCTGCAGACCGTCCTTCTCCGGTTTCACAGCGGCGATGCCGTAGCTTCCAGTCTGCTCGCGCGGCACGTTCATGACGGCGACCACGCTGCCGCCGGTCTTCTCGTACGCCGCCGCGAGCTGGCCGATGCAGGTCGGCTTGTCGATCGTGAGCTCGTCGGGCAGCAGCACCGCGAAGGGCTCGCGGCCGATCCAGTGGCGCGCGCACCACACGGCATGGCCGAGGCCGAGCGGCTTCTGCTGGCGCGTGAAGACCGCGTTGCCGGCCTTGATCGTGGAGCCCTCGGTCAGCTCCAGTTCGGCGGTCTTCTTGCGGCGCACCAGGGTGTCTTCCAGTTCGTAGGCTGAATCGAAGTGATCCTCGATCGCCATCTTGTTGCGTCCGGTGACGAAGACGAATTCCTCAATTCCCGCGCCTAGGCACTCCTCGATCGCGTACTGGATGAGCGGCCTGTCGACGACGGTCAGCATCTCCTTCGCCATGGCCTTGGTCGCCGGCAGAAACCGTGTGCCGAGGCCCGCCACGGGAAGAACGGCTTTACGGACGCGCTGCGCCATACTCGTGAACCTCGTTCAGGGAATGCAGATTGTAGTGCAAAATCAGCGGCTTGGCCGAGGCCTTCCTGCCTGCGGGAGCGGTCGCGGTAGATGCCACAGGCGCGCGGGCTCTGGCAAGGTCGCTGGCAAGGTCATCGGCCAAGGAGAATATCCTTTGCCCGGTTGATGCGGGCCGCCAGATCGGCGCTGCCGCCGACGTCCGGATGCACTCTTTGGACGAGGCGACGATGGGCTGTGCGGATGTCCTCGTCGGTCGCACCCACGGCCAGGCCCAGGACGGCGAGCGCTTCGCTTCGGCTCATCTCACCCGTCGATGCCGTCCCGCCCCCGGCTTTCCTGTCGCTCTGCCGCCAGCCCGATCCGAGCCGGTGGTCGAGATAGGCTTCGAAGATGCGCAGCGACTCCGGGTCGCTCGCACAGGCCTCGCGCAGCGCGTGCGCCTCGACGTCAGTCAGGTCGTCGAACCCCCGTCCGGCAAACCGGCCCTGCAACACGCGGCCGCCGACGTCGCCCGTGGCGTGATCGATCCAGGCTTCGAAGAAGGCGGTGCGTGCCTCGGTGCGCTGACCGGTGCCCGGCGTGCTGAAACCACCTGCCGGCCGATGGCGCAGGGCGCGAGCAATCAAGCCGGTGACGACGAAGCCGGCAAGGCCGAAGAGTTCGGGAAGGAAGCTCGGCAGGAAGCGCACGCCGAAGATCAGCAGGCCGCCGATGCCGACCGCCGCCAGCAGCACGAGGACGAGTCTCAGCCGGCGCGCGACCGTCGACGGATTGGCGCGCAGGAACCAGGCGATGCCGAGACCGACGGCCACGAGGCATACCAGGGCCAGGAGGATCGCGGGCATCGGCTCACGGCTTGGCGGCGGCGGGCGCGGGCGCCGGCGGCGCGCCCTGCTCCTGCTTCTGCTTCTGCGATTCCTTCCAGCGCGCCACGTTGCGGTTGTGCTCGTAGACGTTGTTGGCGAACGTGTGGCCGCCCTGCCCGTCGGCCACGAAGTAGAGCGCTCGGTCGCGCGGCGCGGGGTTGGTCGCCGCCATCAGCGACGCGCGGCCCGGATTGCAGATCGGTCCCTGGGGCAGCGCGGGCACGACGTAGGTGTTGTAGCCCGAGGCCGACTGCAGGTCGGCGCGCGTCAGGTCGTGCCCCAGCGTGCCCTTGCCGCCGGTGAGGCCATAGATCGTCGTCGGGTCGCTCTCGAGCCTCATCTTGATGCGCAGCCGGTTCACGAACACCGCGGCGATGCGCGGCCGCTCGGCCGGGATGGCGGTCTCCTTCTCGATCATCGAGGCCAGGATCACGACATCGCGCCGGTTGAGCAGCGGCAGGCCAGCCACGCGCTTGCGCCAGGCCTCGTCGACGGCCTTGTCCATCGCCTCCTTCATGCGCAGCAGCAGCCCATCGCGTGTGTCGTTGCGCGAATAGAAGTACGTCTCCGGCAGGAGATCGCCTTCCTTGACGTCCATCGTGATCTCGCCCGTCAGCGTATCGGTCTTGCGCACCAGATCGAGGACCTCGGCCGTCGTCATGCCTTCGGGCACCGTGAGGCGGCGCTGCACGACCTTGCCGGACTGCAGCAACTCGACGACCGCCTGCATCGAGGCGTGGGCCGGGACCTCGTACTCGCCCGCCTTGATCGGCTTGGGCGACGGGTCGACCATCAGGGCGACGCGGAACAGGCCGGAATAGTTGAGGACGCCCTCTTCCTTCAGCACCCTGGCCATGGTCGCGGGGCCGGCGCCGCGCGGGATGACGACGCGCTTGGGCGCGTCGAGCGGCCCGTCGGACACCAGGATGGCATGGCCGACGAACACGCCACCGCCCATCAGCGTCACGAACAGGACGATGAAGAACAGGGTCCAGCGAAAAAAGCTGAGCATGACTCAGCGTCCGGCGATCAGACCGGGCCGACGATCAACGCGGCGTTGGTGCCACCGAACCCGAAGGAGTTGCTGAGCGCATAGCGGACCTTGCGCTGCTTGGCCTGCTTCGGGACAAGGTCGATGTCGCAGCCTTCGTCGGGATCGTCGAGATTGAGCGTCGGCGGCACGACCTGGTCGATCAGCGACTTGATGGCGTAGATCGCCTCGATGGCGCCGGCGGCGCCCAGCAGATGGCCGGTCGCCGACTTGGTCGACGACATCGACAATTTGTAGGCATCCTGGCCGAAGGTGCGCTTGACCGCGCCGAGTTCGATCACGTCGGCCATCGTCGAGGTGCCGTGCGCGTTCACGTAGTCGATCTGGTCGGTGCCGAGCCCGGCCCGCTTCAGCGCCGCCTTCATGGCGCGCTGCGCGCCGTCGCCGCTCTCGGACGGCGCGGTGATGTGATAGGCGTCGCCTGACAGGCCGTAGCCCAGGATCTCGGCGTAGATCTTGGCGCCGCGCTTCCTGGCGTGCTCGTACTCCTCGAGGATCACGCAGCCCGCACCCTCGCCCATGACGAAGCCGTCGCGCCGCTTGTCCCACGGCCGCGAGGCCTGGGTCGGCGTGTCGTTGAAATCGGTCGACAGGGCCTTGCAGGCGTTGAAGCCGGCGATGCCGATGCGGCAGATCGCGGCCTCGGCGCCGCCCGCCACCATGACGTCGGCGTCCTCGAGCTGGATCAGGCGTGCGGCATCGCCAATCGCGTGCGCGCCGGTAGCGCAGGCGGTGACGACGGAATGGTTGGGGCCCTTGAAGCCGTATTCGATCGAGACCTGGCCCGACGCGAGGTTGATCAGCGCCGACGGAATGAAGAACGGGCTGACGCGGCGCGGCCCGCGCTCCTTCAGCACCAGCGAGGTCTCGTAGATCGTCTGCAGGCCGCCGATGCCAGCGCCGATCATGACGCCGGTGCGCTCGCGGCCCTCGTCGTCCTGGGGCTTCCAGCCAGAATCCTCGACCGCCTGCTTGGCCGCGGCCATGCCGAACAGGATGAATCTGTCGACCTTCCGCTGGTCCTTCGGAAGCATGTAGAGGTCGGCATTGAAGTGGCCGTTGGCCTTGTCGCCCAACGGCACCTCGCCCGCGATCTTGGTCGCGAGATCGGACGTGTCGAACGCCTGGATGGCACGGATGCCCGATTCGGCGGCGAGCAGCCGCCGCCAGTTGGTGTCGACGCCGTCACCCAACGGCGTCACCATGCCCATGCCGGTTACGACAACTCGCCTCATCTGCCGCCTTCCTTACTTCACTTCAGGAGTTGGCGCGGATCAGGACTTGGCGTTGCTCTTGATGAAGTTCACCGCATCGCCGACGGTCTGGATCTTCTCGGCGGCATCGTCGGGAATCTCGATGCTGAACTCTTCCTCGAAGGCCATGACGAGTTCGACGGTGTCGAGCGAGTCGGCGCCGAGGTCGTCGATGAACTTGGCGTCTTCCTTCACCTGGGCGGCCTCCACGCCGAGGTGCTCGACGACGATCTTCTTAACGCGCTCGGCAACATCGCTCATTTTCTTGTCCTTCCCGTATCTTCAAATTTCCGGTCCGCCGAGGGGACGGCGATTCCGGTTCTCCTAACATAGCTCCCCGGCGATTGGCTAGCGCTGGAAAGCCCACAGAATCAGGCACTTGCGCCTAAATCATGGCCATACCGCCGTTGATGTGGAGTGTCTGGCCCGTCACATAGGCCGCTTCGTCGCTGGCCAGGTAGACGACGCCCGCGGCGATCTCCTCCGGCGTGCCGAGGCGATCGGCCGGAACGCGGCCCAGAATGCCCTTCTTCTGGTCGTCGGTCAGCCCGTCGGTCATCGGCGTGGCGATGAAGCCCGGCGCCAGGCAGTTCACGGTGATGCTGCGCGAGGCCAGTTCCTGGGCCAGCGACTTCGACATGCCGATCAGGCCCGCCTTGGCCGCGGCGTAGTTGGCCTGGCCCGGATTGCCGGTGACGCCCACGACCGAGGTGATGTTGATGACCCGGCCGAAACGCCGCTTCATCATCCCGCGCATGGTCGCGCGGATCAGGCGGAAGGTGCCGGTAAGGTTCACCTGCAGCACCTTCTCCCACTCTTCGTCCTTCATGCGCATCGAGATGTTGTCGCGCGTGATGCCGGCATTGTTGACCAGGATGTCGAGCTTGCCGCCCATCGCGGCTTCCGCCTCCTTGGCGAGGCGATCGATGTCGGCGGCGTCGTCCATCCTGGCGGCGACGACATGGGCGCGCTCGCCCAACTCGCCCTTCAGCCTGTCCAGCGCCTCGGCGCGGGTGCCAGACAGCGTGACGATGGCGCCCTGCCCGTGCAGCGCGCGGGCGATCGCGCCGCCGATGCCGCCCGAGGCGCCGGTGACGAGAGCGGCCTTGCCGGTGAGATCGAACATGTGCGTGTCCCCTAGGCCGTCTTCAGGAAAGCTTCGATATCGGCCGGCGTGTTGAGCGCTGTGCCGGTCATCTCCTTGTCGATGCGCTTCACCAGACCCGACAGGACCTTGCCGGAGCCGCATTCGACCAGCATCTCGACCCGCGCGGTCTTCATGTACTGAACAGTCTCGCGCCAACGCACGAGGCCGGTCACCTGTTCCACGAGGCGCTGCTTGATGGCGCCGGGCTCGGTGATCTCCGACGCCAGCACGTTGGCGATCAGCGGCACGCGCGGCGTGCCGAGCGACACATGCGCGAGCGCCTCCTTCATGGCGTCGGCCGCCGGCTGCATGAGCGGGCAGTGGAAGGGCGCGCTGACCGGCAGCAGCATGCCGCGCTTGCAGCCATGCGCCTTGGCCGCCTCGATCGTGCGTTCGACGGCGCCCTTGTGGCCGCTGACCACGACCTGGCCGCCGCCGTTGTCGTTGGCGACCGCGACGATCTCGCCCTGGGCCGCTTCCTTGCACGCCGCCTGGGCCGGCTCGAGCTCGATGCCGAGCAGTGCCGCCATCGCGCCGACGCCGACCGGCACGGCCTTCTGCATCGACTGGCCGCGCAGCTTCAGCAGGCGGGCAGCGTCGGACAGTTGCAGGGCGCCGGCCGCGGCCAGCGCCGAGTACTCGCCCAGCGAATGACCCGCGACATGGCTGGCCAGCCGGTCGAGCGGCTTGCCGCCGTCCTTCTCGAGGATGCGGATCACGGCCATGCTGACGGCCATCAGGGCGGGCTGGGCGTTCTCGGTCAGGACCAGCTCGGATTCCGGTCCCTCGCGCATCATTTTCGACAGGTTCTGCTTCAGGGCCTCGTCGACCTCGTGGAATACGTCCCGGGCGGTCGCGAAGGCCGCCGCCAAGTCGGTCCCCATGCCGACGGCCTGGGAACCCTGTCCCGGAAACACAAAAGCGCGACTCATGGACCCATTTCCCCTGTTATTGACCTGATTATTGGCCTGAAGCGGCCCCCTCAATACCCCACTCGCCGGGTGCCCGGAATGCCTTGATTTCGGGGGGTGAGCCTGTATAACCGCCGCTCTTCGGGGCCTAAATCGGCCTCGTCTCCTTGCCGGTGTACCCGTCGTTCCGACGGGAGATCGGCTAGATCCGGGCGGTTCGCGAGAACTCCGGGTCACCAACAGCCATAAGGAGCCTGAAACTACATGGCACTCTACGAGAACGTCTTTATTGCGCGCCAGGATGTCCCGGCGACGCAAGTGGAGACCCTGACCACCCAGTTCGAAGAACTGGTGAAGGGCCTCGGCGGCACCGTCTCCAAGAAGGAATATTGGGGCCTGCGCTCGCTCAACTTCCGCATCAAGAAGAACCGCAAGGGTCACTACACCCTGCTCAACATCGATGCGCCGTCGGCTGCCGTTAAGGAGCTGGAGCGCACGATGTCGATCAACGAAGACATCATCCGCTACCTCACCGTGCGCGTCGACGCGCTCGAGGAAGGCCCGTCGGCCGTGATGCTGCGCAGCAGCGAGAAGTCGGATCGTCCCGGTGGCGATCGTGGCGACCGCGGCGGTTGGAGCGATCGTCCGCCGCGCCGCGAGCGTCCGCGCTTCGGCGATGACGCAGCACCTGTCGAAGTTGTGGGAGAAGCCGAATGAGCGCCCAACGCCGTCCCTTCACGCGCCGCCGCAAGAGCTGCCCGTTCTCCGGCGCCAACGCGCCCAAGATCGATTACAAGGACGTGCGCCTGCTTCAGCGCTTCGTCTCCGAGCGCGGCAAGATCGTGCCGAGCCGCATCTCCGCGGTGTCGTCCAAGAAGCAGCGCGAGCTCGCCCAGGCGATCAAGCGTGCGCGCTTCCTGGCCCTCCTGCCCTACCTCATCGCCTAGCAGGAGCATCACACCATGCCGATGAACCTCATCCTGCTGGAACGCGTGCCGAAGCTCGGTCAGATGGGCGACGTTGTGAAGGTGAAGCCCGGCTTCGCCCGCAACTACCTGCTGCCGCAGAAGAAGGCGTTGCGCGCCACCAAGGACAACATCGCCTACTTCGAATCGCAGCGTAAGGTGCTGGAGGCCCAGAACCTCGAGCGCCGTCAGGAAGCCGAAGCGGTCGGCGGCAAGATGGGTGACCTCAAGGTCATCCTCATCCGCCAGGCCTCGGAAGCGCTCCAGCTCTACGGTTCGGTCACCTCGCGCGACATCGCCGACGGCGCCGCCGCAGCGGGCGTCAAGATCGAGCGCGGCCAGGTCGAGCTCGACAAGCCGATCAAGGCGCTGGGCGCCCACAAGATCAAGATCCACCTCCATCCCGAGGTGCTGGTCGAGATCACCGTGGTCGTCGCGCGCTCGCCCGACGAAGCCGACTTCCTCGCCAAGGGCGGCACCCTGGTCGCCGAGACCGAGCGCGCCGCGATGGAGGCCGCCGAGGCCGCCCAGCGCGCCGCCGAGCAGGCCGCTGCCCTGTTCGAGGCCAAGACCAAGATCGCCGAAGCGGCCGAGGGTGCGGAAGCCCCCGCGGCCGAAGAAGCCCCGGCCGAAGAGAAATAGGCCGTTCGGGCCGTTTTCGGCCCGGATAGCATCGAAAAGCGCCTGCCGCCGGGAAACCGGCGGCAGGCGTTTTCATTTGGCGGCTTGAAAGGTCTGGAGGGGGTTCACACTTAAGGCAAAATTATGGAACTATTCGGCAGGGTTGGCGTTTCCCGAATTAAAGGGGGTCAACGATGTTGCTCGCGAAGGTCCTTGCCAGTGTCGTCGGCGAAGGACAGTTGAACATCATAGACGCGGCCGGAAGGTCGCACCGCATCAAGGGTGCCCGACCTGGCCCCGATGTCACCATGAAGGTGCACACGTGGTGGACCGGCCTCCGCCTCGCGCTGCGGCCGCGCCTGGCGATCGGCGAGGCGTACATGAACGGCACCCTGACCGTCGAACAGGGCGACATCTACGATCTGCTCGACCTCATCGGCCGCAATGTGGCGGCAATCGACAATACGCTGGCGCTGCGTCTGTCCTACGGCTTCCAGCGTCTCGTGCGCTTCTTCGAGCAATACAATCCCGTCGGCAAGGCGGAGAGCAACGTTGCCCACCACTACGACCTCGACGACCATCTCTACGACGCCTTCCTCGACCGTGATCGGCAGTATTCCTGCGCCTACTTCAAGACCGGCGAGGAGTCGCTCGAGCAGGCGCAGGATGACAAGAAGCGCCACATCGCCGCCAAGCTCCGCCTGCAGCCGGGCCAGAAGGTGCTCGACATCGGCTCGGGCTGGGGTGGCATGGCCCTCTTCCTGGCGCGCGAGTACGGCGTCGACGTCACCGGCGTCACCTTGTCGAAGGAGCAACTCGCGGTCTCGAGCCGGCGCGCCCTCGAGGAAGGGCTGGCCGACCGGGTTCGCTTCAAGCTGCTCGACTACCGGCTGGAGCCCGAGCAGTACGACCGCATCGTCTCGGTCGGCATGTTCGAGCACGTGGGTGTCGACCACTATCTCGAGTACTTCGCCAAGGTGAAGCAGCTCCTCGCCGAGGACGGCGCCATGTTGCTGCACGCGATCGGCCGCATGGAGCGCCCCGGCGGCACCAACACGTGGCTGCGCAAGTACATCTTCCCCGGCGGCTATGCGCCGGCCCTGTCGGAAGTCCTCGGCGCCATCGAGAAGAACGGCCTGTGGGCGACCGACATCGAGGTCCTGCGCCTGCACTACGCCAGGACCCTGCGGCACTGGCGCAAGCGTTTCCAGGCCAACCGCGAGAAGATTCGGCAGACGGCGGGTTACGACGAGCGTTTCTGCCGCATGTGGGAGTTCTATCTGGCTGGCTGCGAGATCTCGTTCCGGTACTTCAGCCAGATGGTGTTCCAGGTGCAGATCGCCCGCAAACAGGACGCCGTGCCGCTGACGCGCGACTATATGCTCGAGGCCGAGCGCGCCCCGGCCCCTTCCCAGTCGATGGCGGCCGAATAGCCCCCATAGTTCTTCCTATTCAATGTGGGCAGCCAATGGAGTACGCTGTTCGTTCTCACCGAGAGTAAGAGTCTCGAACCCCTCACTCAGTTAAAAGGCTCTCCATGGAGCCCCAAAAAGACGAACTGACGACCGAAGGCCGGGTGATCCAGCTCGCGGCCGTTCGCGAACCGCCCCACAACTTCGAGGCGGAGCAGGCCCTGCTCGGCTCGATCCTGGTCAACAACGCCGCCTATCACCGGGTGGCGGAGTTCCTGAAGGGCGAGCATTTCGCCGATCCGCTGCACGGCAAGCTGTTCGACGCGCTCGCTCGCCTGATCGAGCGCGGCCAGCTCGTGAGCGCGGTGACGCTCAAGACCTACATCGAGAACGACGACGACATGAAGGCTGCGGGCGGCTCGGTCTATCTCGCGGGCCTGGCAGCGGCGTCGGTGCACGTGATCGACGCCGGCGACTTCGGCCGGCTGGTCCACGATCTCTTCCTGTTGCGCCAGCTCATCACGCTGGGCCAGGACGTGGTCAACGGCGCCTTCAAGCCGACGCTCGAGGAGACCGCGATCGAGCAGATCGAGATCGCCGAGAAGAAGCTCTACGACCTGGCCAGCGTCGGCCAGACCGACGGCGGCTTCAAGCCGTTCCGCCAGGCCCTCACCGACGCCATGGTCGCGGCCGAGGCGGCGTACAATCGCGCCGGCCAGCTCACCGGTGTCGCCACTGGCCTCAGCCAGCTCGACCAGCTGCTGGGCGGCCTGCACAAGTCCGATCTCCTGATCCTGGCCGGCCGGCCGTCGATGGGAAAGACGGCGCTGGCCACCAACATCGCCTTCAACGCGGTGAAGGCCTATCGCGAGGAGCACGGCGAGGACGGCAAGACCAAGGTCACCGACGGCGCCGTGGTCGGCTTCTTCTCGCTCGAAATGTCGGCCGAGCAGCTCGCCAACCGCATCCTGTCGGAGCAGGCCGGCATCTCGTCGGAGAAGATCCGCAAGGGCGAGCTGATCAGCAGCGACTTCGATAAGGTCATCCAGGTCAGCCAGGACCTCGAGCATCTCAACCTGTTCATCGACGACACGCCGGCGCTGTCGATCGCCGCACTGCGCACGCGCGCCCGCCGCCTCAAGCGCACGCGCGGGCTGGGCCTGCTGATCGTCGACTATCTCCAACTCCTCAGCCCCTCCGGCCGGTCGCGCCAGGAGAACCGCGTGCAGGAGGTCTCGGAGATCACCCGCGGCCTCAAGACCCTGGCCAAGGAGCTCGACGTTCCGGTGATGGCGCTGTCGCAGCTCAGCCGCGCCGTCGAGCAGCGCGAGGACAAGCGCCCGCAGCTCGCCGACCTGCGCGAGTCGGGCTCGATCGAGCAGGACGCCGACGTCGTCATGTTCGTCTATCGCGAGGAGTACTATCTCACGCGCACCGAGCCAACGCGCCGCGCCGAGGAGAGCGACCAGAAGTTCAACGAGCGCCACGAGGCGTGGAAGGAACGCTGCGAGCAAACCTACGGCAAGGCCGAGGTGATCGTGGCCAAGCAGCGCCATGGCCCGACCGGCATCGTGCGGCTGGCGTTCGAAGGCTCGATCACCAAGTTCGACAACCTCCCGGCCGACGCGGACGGGCCCGGCCCCGTCTTCGAATAGGCGGCGCATGACCGTTCCCGCCGACAACGACGCACTGCGCCGGGCCGGTGCCGTGCTCACCGTCGACCTCGGCGCCATCGCCGCCAACTGGCGCGGCCTGCGCGACGCCGGCCGAGCGGGCGGCCGTCCGATTGACTGCGCCGCCGTGCTCAAGGCCGACGCCTACGGCACCGGCGCCGCGATCGTCGGGCCGCGGCTGGCGGCCGAGGGCTGCAAGCACTTCTTCGTCGCCCACATCGACGAGGGCATCGCGTTGCGCGCCGTTCTGCCCGACCTGCCGATCTACGTGCTGAACGGCCTGCTGGCCGGCGCCGAGGGCGACCTCGTCGAGCACGAGCTCACACCCGTCCTCAATCACCTGGGCCAGCTCAACGCCTGGCGCGCGGCGGCCCAGCGCTACAGCCGCCCGCTCGACGCGGTGCTGCACGTCGACACCGGCCTCAACCGGCTGGGCTTCAGCCCCGACGAAGCCCAGGTGCTGATCAACGAGCGCGGACGGCTGCGCGGGCTACGGCTCGCCCTGATCATGAGCCATCTCGTGGCCTCCGAAGAGCAGGCCAATCCGGTGAACGGCGAGCAGCTCTCGCGCTTCCGCAGCTTCGTGCGCGCCATGCCGGGCGCGCCGGCCTCGCTCGCCAACTCGTCCGGCATCTTCCTCGGCCCCGACTACCATTTCGACCTGCTGCGGCCGGGCGCGGCGCTCTACGGCATCAATCCCCTGCCCGACCGCCAGAACCCGATGCTGCCCGTGGTGACCCTGAATGCGCGGGTCCTGCAGGTTCGCCGGATCGACGCCTTCCAGACGGTGGGCTACGGCGGTGCATGGCGCGCGGCGCGCGCGGGCCGCGTGGCCACGATTGCGCTGGGATATGCCGACGGGTACTTTCGAACGCTCATCAATCGCACGCATGTGCAACTCGCCGGGCACACGGTGCCCGTGATCGGCCGTATCTCAATGGACCTCTCGACGATCGACGTGACCGACGTGCCGGAAGCCGAGTGCCAGCCGGGCGACACCGTCGAGGTCCTGGGCCCGCACATGACGCCCGACGACCTGGCCGAGCATGCCCGCACCAACGCCTACGAGATCATGACCGCGCTCGGCCGGCGCTATGCCCGCGTCTACATCGACCTCCCGCACATCGAGGAGAACGCCTCCGAGCCCGCGCCCGACGCGCCGGCCGAGCCGCCGGCTCCGGAGGGGAGCGCGTGAGCATTCCCGTGGTCACCGTCCTCGGCCGCATGACGCTTGCCTTCCTGGCGGCCACCGGCGCCATCACGACCTTCGCCGTGCACGCCATCCGCCAGGCCGCGCGGCCGCCCTACTACCGCCAGCAGATCCTCCGCCAGATGCTGGAGATCGGCTACTACTCGCTCCCCGTGGTCGGCCTGACCGCCATCTTCACCGGCATGGTGCTGGCGTTGCAGAGCTACACCGGCTTCGCCCGCTTCTCGGCCGAGAGCGCGATCCCCAACGTCGTCGTCGTTTCCCTGACCCGCGAGCTGGGGCCCGTCCTCGCCGGCCTGATGGTCGCCGGCCGCGTCGGGGCCGCCATGGCCGCCGAGATCGGCACCATGCGCGTCACCGAGCAGATCGATGCGCTGACCACGCTCTCGACCAACCCGTTCAAGTACCTGATCGGCCCGCGCCTGATCGCCGGCATCGTCACCCTGCCGATCCTCGTGCTGGTCGCCGACATCATCGGCGTGCTGGGCGGCTACCTGGTCGGCGTCTACAAGCTCGACTTCAACGACACGGCCTACCTCCGCAACACCGTCGACTTCCTGCAGTTCGAGGACGTGTTCTCCGGCCTGGTGAAGGCCGCGGTGTTCGGCTTCCTGATCACCCTGATGGGCTGCTACCACGGCTACAATTCGAAGGGCGGCGCCCAGGGCGTCGGCATGGCGACCACCAACGCCGTCGTCTCGGCCTCGATCCTGATCCTGACCTTCAACTACTTCATCACCGAAGCCTTCTTCGCCCGCTGATGTCCCCTCCGAAGATCTCGCTGCGTGGCGTCACCAAGGCCTTCGGCGCCAAGAAGGTCCTGCAGGGCATCGACCTCGACGTCGCCGCCGGCGAATCGGTCGTCGTGATCGGCGGCTCGGGCAGCGGCAAGTCGGTGCTGCTGAAATGCATCCTGGGCCTCATTCGGCCCGACGCCGGTTCGATCAAGATCGACGGCGAGGAAAGCGTCGACCTGGGCGACGACGGCCGCGCCCGGACGATGAAGAAGTTCGGCATGCTGTTCCAGGGCGGCGCGCTGTTCGACTCGCTCACCGTCTGGGAGAACGTGGCCTTCGGGCCGATGCAAAGCGACGGCGTGGTCCCGGCCAAGGCGCGCAAGGCCGCGATCGAAAAGCTGGGCGCCGTCGGCCTCGGGCCCGAGATCTGCGACCTGCGGCCGTCGGAGCTGTCGGGCGGCATGCAGAAGCGCGTGGCGCTGGCCCGCGCCATCGCCCGCGAGCCCGAGATCATCTTCTTCGACGAGCCGACCACCGGCCTCGACCCGATCATGGCCGACGTGATCAACGAGCTGATCGTGAAGTGCGTCAGCGATCTCGGCGCCACCGCCGTGTCGATCACCCACGACATGGCCAGCGCCCGCAAGATCGGCCACCGCATCGGCATGCTCTACGACGGCAAGCTGATCTGGCAGGGACCGGTCGCCGACATCGACCGCTCGGGCAACGCCCATGTCGACCAGTTCATCCACGGCCGCGCCGAGGGGCCGATCCAGATGCAGGTCCGGAAGCTCTGACCATGGCCGGCGCCCCATCCGGCCTCGAAGCGGCACGGCGCTGGTTCGCCGAGGATCTCCGCATGATCGGCCACCTGAGCGACCAGCGCGTCGTCGACGCTTTCGCCGCCGTGCCGCGCGAGCGGTTCGTCGGCCCCGGCCCGTGGCGCATCTTCAATATCGCCGAGGGTTACTGGACGACGCCCGACGCCGACCCGCAGCGGCTCTACCACAACGTGCTGGTCGCCCTCGACGAGCGCCGCGGCATAAACATCGGGGAGCCCCTGCTGTGGGCGACCCATTTCGACCGGATCGGGGTGAAAGCCGGCGATCGCGTGCTGCAGCTCGGCGCGGGATCGGGCTACTACACCGCAATCCTGGCCGAACTCGTCGGCCCGGCGGGACAGGTCGATGCGATCGAGATCGAGGCGCCTCTCGCCGAGGTCGCCAGGCGCAATCTCGCGCCCTGGCCGCAGGCCCACCCTCGTCTCGGCGACGCGAGCGTGCCCCTGGAGGGCCGGTGGGATGTGATCCTGGCCTTTGCGGGCGCGACTGCGCCGCTCGGCTGGTGGCTCGACGCGCTGGCCGACGGCGGGCGCCTCCTGCTGCCGATCACGGCGGACGGGCGGCGGGGCGGCTTCATGCTGCGCCTCGATCGCCGCGGCAACGCCTTCGCCGCGCGCTCCGCCGGCTGGGTCGCCTTCTACCCCTGCGCCGGCGCGCGCAGCCCCGAAGACGAGGCGGCGCTCGCTCAGGCGCTCGCCGATCCCGCGGGGCAACAAGCCGTTCGCAGACTTCGCCGCGACCCCCACGAGCGGGATGGCTCGTGCTGGCTCCATCGCGACGGGTGGTGCCTCAGCAAGCACGAGCTGCACTGATGGCCCGCCCGCTCAAGCGCTTCGTCTGCCAGTCGTGCGGCGCCGTCACCAGCAAGTGGAACGGCCGCTGCGAGTCGTGCGGCGAGTGGAACACCATCACCGAGGAAGCCGCCCCCGCACCGGGCCCGGCCGGCTCGATCCGCGGCGCCGGCCTGTCACGCGGCGGCCGCGGCCGGCCGCTCGAATTCACCGGCCTCACCGGATCGACGCCGCAGCCGCCGCGCCTGAAGAGCGGCATCAACGAATTCGACCGTGTCTGCGGCGGCGGGCTCGTCGTCGGCTCGGCGCTGCTGATCGGCGGCGATCCCGGCATCGGCAAGTCGACGCTGATGCTGCAGATGGCGGCGGCGCTGGCCACGCACAACACCGCCTGCGCCTACATCTCGGGCGAGGAGGCGGTCGACCAGGTCCGCCTGCGCGCCGAGCGCCTGGGCCTCTCGGACGCGCCGGTGCAGCTCGTCGCCGCGACCTCGGTGCGCGACATCGTGGCCGCGCTCGAGCGGCCCGACGCGCCCAAGGTCGCCGTCATCGATTCGATCCAGACCATGTGGCTCGACACCGTCGATTCGACGCCCGGCACCGTCACGCAGGTGCGCGCCTCGGCGCAGGCGCTGGTCGAGCTGGCCAAGCGCCGCGGCATCGCCGTGCTGCTGGTCGGCCACGTCACCAAGGACGGCGCCATCGCCGGCCCGCGCGTGCTCGAGCACATGGTCGACACGGTGCTCTATTTCGAAGGCGAGCGCGGCCACCAGTTCCGCATCCTGCGCACGGTCAAGAACCGCTTCGGCCCGACCGACGAGATCGGCGTCTTCGAGATGTCCGACCGCGGCCTCAGCGACGTCGCCAATCCGTCGGCGCTGTTCCTCGCCGAGCGGCGCGGCCATGTCTCCGGCGCCTGCGTCTTTGCCGGCATCGAGGGCACGCGGCCCGTGCTGGTCGAGATCCAGGCCCTGGTCAGCCCGTCGGCGCTCGGCACCCCGCGCCGCGCCGTCGTCGGCTGGGATTCGAATCGACTGGCCATGGTGCTGGCGGTGCTCGAGGCGCGCTGCGGCGTCAGCATCGGCGCCAACGACGTCTATCTGAACGTCGCCGGCGGCCTGCGCATCAGCGAGCCCGCGGCCGACCTCGCCGTGGCCGCGGCGGTCGTGTCGTCGCTCGCCAACGAGCAGGTTCCGCCCGACATGGCCGTGTTCGGCGAAATCGGTCTCGGCGGCGAGGTTCGTCCCGTCGGCCAGCGCGAGGCGCGACTGCGTGAAGCAGCGAAGCTCGGCTTCCGCAGCGCGTTGGTTCCCAAGGCGCGCGGCGGAAAAGCCCCGCAACGCACCCCGGAGGGCATCGCCATTGACGAAATCGAGCATCTATCCGACCTTGTCGCGCGGTTTCAGCCGGCGGATGGCTCCCAGAAGCGCCCCCGGCGCGAGGGCAATTCCGACCGGCGACGTGACGACTGAGCACGAGGCAGCCTAGAGGACCTATGGAGCAGCTTGGGATCACCGTTTTCGACGTCGCCGTCATCGCCTGCGCCGTCTTCGGCGCCGCCATCGGGATGTCGAGCGGCTTCGCGCATGCCGTGCTGTTCATCGGTTCGTGGATCGGCGCGGGCTATGTCGCGCTCAACTACTCCAAGGTGATCCAGCCCGAGGTCGAGAAGCTGGTGAACGGCAACACCGAGCTGGCCACCTTCGCCTCGATGCTGGTGGTGTTCGTGGCCGCGCTGATCGTGCTGGTGATGCTGACGAACACGTTGTCGCGCTCGATCAAGGCGAGCCCGCTGCGCCGTCCCGACGCCATCCTGGGCGCGGGATTCGGCGTGCTGTGCACCTGGGTGGCGCTGGGCACGATCTTCCTGTTCTACAGCTACCTCGGCCCCAAGCAGCTGCCACCGGCGGTCGAGGCCGGGGCGAGCTTCCCGGCGATCAAGGACATGGCGAACTTCGTCGAGCCGTACCTGCCGCCGGGCTTCCGGACCCGCCTGCAGCGCTCCGGCGGGGTCGATGCGTTACCGGCGATTCCCGGCCCGACCCTGCCATCGGGCACCCTGGAGCCCGTTTTGCCTGCAAATCCGGCCGATCCGGCGACCAAACCGCCGCAGTGAGATATCCTTGATGACTAGGCGGCGGGTCCCACATATAACCCCGCCGTGCTGACCCCAAAGCGCCCGCTTGAAACCCCCGTCGACGAGCTCGACAAGTTTCATGACGAGTGTGCGCTTTTCGGGATTTTCGGCACCTCCGACGCCGCCGCCCACACCGCTCTCGGCCTGCATGCGCTCCAGCATCGCGGCCAGGAAGCCTCCGGCATCGTCACTTATGATGGCAGCCATTTCTACAATCACCGGGCCGCGGGCCTGGTCGGCGACATCTTCGGCGAGCAGGCCGTCATCGCCACGCTGAAGGGCTATTCGGCGATCGGCCATAACCGCTACGCCACCACCGGCGGCTCGTCGGACCGCAACATCCAGCCGATCTTCGCCGACTTCGACTTCGGCGGCCTCGCGCTGGCGCACAACGGCAACCTGACCAACGCCTACATCCTGCGCAAGGAACTGGTGCGCATGGGGTGCCTGTTCCAGTCGACGACCGACACCGAGGTGATCAACCACCTGATCGCCCGCTCCGAATATTCGCCGGTGGTCGACCGCATCGTCGACGCGCTGACCAAGGTCAAGGGTGCCTACTCGCTGCTCATGCTGACCAACGAGGCGCTGTACGGCGTGCGCGACCCGCTCGGCGTGCGACCACTCTGCATCGGCCGCCTCGACGACGCCTGGATCCTGACCTCCGAGAGCTGCGCGCTCGACATCATCGGCGCTCGCTTCGTGCGTGACGTCGAGCCCGGCGAGATCGTGATCGTCGACGGTCAGGGCCTGCGTTCGCTCAAGCCCTTCCCCAAGCACCAGCGCCGCTTCTGCGTGTTCGAGCACATCTACTTCGCCCGGCCCGACAGCAAGATCGAGGGCGTCGGCGTCTACGACGCGCGCAAGCGCATCGGCGTCGAGCTGGCCAAGGAAAGCCCGATCCCGGCCGACGTCATCGTGCCCGTCCCCGATTCGGGCGTGCCGGCGGCGATCGGCTATGCCGCCCAGTCGGGCATTCCGTTCGAACTGGGCATCATCCGCAACCACTACGTCGGCCGCACCTTCATCGAGCCAGCCGACCACATCCGCCATCTCGGCGTGCGCCTGAAGCACAATGCCAACCGCGCCCACATCGAGGGCAAGCGCGTGATCCTGGTCGACGATTCGATCGTGCGCGGCACCACGTCGATGAAGATCGTCGAGATGGTGCGCAATGCCGGCGCCAAGGAGGTGCACATGCGCATCGCCGCCCCGCCGACGACCGATCCCTGCTTCTACGGCATCGACACGCCGGAGCGCGAAAAGCTCCTGGCCTCGCGCTACGACGTGGCCGGCATGGCGAAGTTCATCGGCGTCGATTCGCTGGCCTTCGTCTCGATCGACGGCCTCTACCGCGCCATGGGCCTGCCCCAGGGCCGCAATCCGGCGGCGCCCGCGTTCTGCGACGCCTGCTTCACCGGCGACTATCCGATCGCCCTCGACGACCTGCACGACGCCGAGGATCGCCAGCTCTCCTTCCTCGCCCAACCGGCCTGACCATGGTTCAGGGTCTTCGCCGGGGGCGCGCGACTCCAGTCGCGTGTCGGGCACGTCAACGACCGCATGACCGCGCCACTGAAGTGGCGCGCCCCCAGCCATGAGACTCGCGGGACGCATCGCGCTGGTCACTGGCGCCTCGCGCGGCCTGGGCGCGGCGGCGGCGCTGGCCTTCGCCCGGGAAGGCGCGCACGTGATCGCCGTTGCCCGTACGGTGGGTGGCCTCGAGGCGCTCGACGACCGCATCCGGCAGGCCGGCGGCGCCGCTACCCTGGTGCCGCTCGACGTCACCGACGGCCCCGGCATCGACCGTCTGGGCGCCGCGCTTTACGAGCGCTTCGGCAAGCTCGACGTCCTGCTGGGCAATGCCGCCCTGCTCGGCACCCTGTCGCCGATCGGCCACATCGACCCCGCGATCTTCGAGCAGGTGATGGCGGTGAACGTCACCGCCAACTGGCGCCTGATCCGCTCGCTCGACCCGCTGCTGCAGCGGTCGGACGCCGGCCGGGCGATCTTCGTGACCTCGGGTATCGCGCGCCGCACCGTGCCCTACTGGAGCGCCTACGCCGCCAGCAAGGCCGCCCTCGACACCCTGGTCGGCACCTATGCCGCCGAGGTCGCGCACACCGCCGTGCGGGTCAATCTCTACAATCCCGGCCCGATGCGCACCGGCATGCGCAAGGACGCCTTTCCCGGGGAGAATCCCGAGAGCCTCCCCTTGCCCGACGTGCATGGCGAGGCGCTGATCAAGCTGGCCCTTCCGTCGTGCCGGATGAACGGCGAATGGGTGGCCGGCGACGTCGAGAGCGCGAGCACCCCTCTCAACTAGGGCGGGGCGGATGTCCGATCCTCGGCCCGTTCTCTATCTCCTGTGCGGCAAGATCGCCGCCGGGAAATCGACGCTCGCCAGAAGTCTGGCAACGCGGCCGGCGACGATCCTGATCAGCGAGGATCACTGGAATTCCAGTCTCTTCGCCGATGAACTGAAATCCATCGAAGACTACAGCCGGCTGTCGCGCCGCCTGCGCAATGCCATGGGGCCGCACATCGTAGCGCTGCTGAAGGCCGGCCTCTCGGTGGTGCTCGACTTCCCGGCGAACACCCTGCTCACACGCGGCTGGATGCGCGGCATCGTCGATGCCGCCAATGTCGCCCACGAGCTGCACGTCCTCGACCTGCCGGACGAGACGTGCAAACGCCGGCTGCGCGCACGCAACGCGGGCGGCGACCACCCCTTCCAGTCGAGCGACGCCGAATACGACCTGTTCACGAGCTACTTCGTGCCGCCAACGCCGGACGAAGGCTTCAACATGATCGTTCATCGGGAATAGGCCGCAGATCGTCCGTTCGATCGGCTTGGCCGACAGGCGGTCGTCAGATCACCGGGTTCATGCCGGCGTTCTTCATGCGGATCTCCCAATCCTTCTGATGAGACACCAGAAGCGCCGCCAGCTCGGCCGGCGAGGAGGTGGCGGGCTCCAGGCCGATCGGGCCGACGACGTCGCCGAACGCGGCGTCCTTGACCGCCAGGCCGACGACCCGGTTCCATTCGGCCACGAGCGCCGGCGACATCGACGGCGGCGCGAAGACGCCGAACCATTCCTGCATGTCGAGCTTGGGAAAACCGAGCTCGGTCGCGGTCGGGATGTCGCGCCCCACCGCGAGGCGCCTGGCGCCGGTGTGCATCAGGATACGCAGCCGGCCACCGCGATGGGCCGGCAACAGCGACGTCACGGTGTTCACGCTGGCCGGAATGCGGCCCTGCTCGAGGTCGGCGATCACTGGCACCGGGCCACGGTAATTCACGCCGTCGAGCGGCTCGCCGATCGACGGGACCAGCACCGTATTGAGCACCTTCAGGAACGTGACGTTGGACGACACGGCAATGCGCCGCCGCTTGGCGTCGCCCGCCTTCACCCACTTCAGATATTCCGCGAAGGTCGACACGCCGATCGTCCGCGACACCGCGAAGGCGATCGAGAAATTGCCGACGAGGGACACCGGCGCCACGTCCTTCGACGGGTCGAACGGAAAGTCCTTCATCGCCAGCTTGGCCACCAGCGAGGTCGACGACAGCAGCGAGATCTGCGATCCGTCGCCCGTGGCCTTCTTCATCAACTCGCCGGGCACGCCGCCGGAGAAACCCGGCCGGTTCTCGACGTTGACGTGACGGCCGCTGCGTCGCTGGATCTGGTTGGCCAGCACGCGCGCGGTGATGTCGGCGCCGCCGTCGCGCTCGAAGCCCACGTAGATCCGGATCGACTTGTCGGGCAACCCACCTTGCGCACTCGCGCGGCCGACAAATATCGCGGGAGCGCCCAGAGCCCCGAGGGCCATCAAGGAGCGGCGGTTCATGCCGCAGTGTTTCCTCTTTTCCCTTTGAGCGACAGGGAAATTATCGCGGACCGGCCGTTGACTTGTTTCCCTAACGCTGCGGCTTTGCCCGCACGGCGTAGGGGTTCTTCGCCTTGCGCATGGTGAGCCGGATCGGCACGCCGGGCATGCCGAAGTCGTCGCGCAGGCGATTCACCAGATAGCGGACATAGTCCTTGCCCAGTTCGTCGGCCTGGCTCGCAGACAGGATGAATGTGGGCGGACGGGTCTTGATCTGGCTCATGAAGCGCAGTCGGATGCGCCGGCCCTTGGCCAGCGGCGGCGGATGGAGGACCTCCATCTCGCGCAGCCAGCGATTGAGCTGGGGCGTCTTGATGCGCTTGTTCCAGATGTCGTAGGTCTCCATGACCTTGGGCATCAGCCGCTCGACGCCGCGTCCGTTGAGCGCCGAGAAGCCCACGATCGGCACGTCCTTGACCTGGGCGAACGACGCCTCGAGCCGGTCGTTGAGCTTGCGCCAGGCCTTGCTGGCGCCCGAGCGGTCGTCGGTCAGCAGATCGGTCTTGTTGACGGCGATCACCAGCGCGCGGCCCTCGTCGATCACCCGGCCGGCGAGCGTGAGATCCTGCTTCTCCAGCATGTCGCCGGCGTCGAGCACGACGACGACGACGTCGGCCAGGCGGATGGCGTCCAGCGTGTCGGCGACCGACATCGATTCCAGGCGGTGGTCGATGCGGCTGCGGCGGCGCATGCCGGCGGTGTCGATCAGCCGGATCTTGCGGCCACGCCACTGCCACTCGACGCGGATCGAATCGCGGGTGATGCCGGCCTCGGGACCGGTGAGCACCCGCTCCTCGCCGACCAGCCGGTTGAGCAGCGTCGACTTGCCGACGTTGGGGCGGCCGACGATCGCCAGCATCAGGGGGCGCCTGGCCGCGGCGGCAGCGGCGGCCTCGGCGCGCTTCTCCTTGGCCTCGCTGGGAGCCGCTTCGTCGTCCTCTTCCTCCTCCTCGATCACCGGAATGAGGCGCGCCATGGCTTCGTGCAGGTCGCTCAGACCCTCACCGTGCTCGGCCGAGACCGGGATCGGCTGGCCGAACCCCAGTGCATGGGCCTCGGCCAGGCCGTTCTGGCCGGCGCGGCCTTCGCACTTGTTGGCCACGACGATCACCTTCTCGTGGCGCTTGCGCAGCCAGCCGGCGAAGGCCTCGTCGAGCGGCAACACGCCCGCGCGCGCGTCGATCAGGAACAGGACGGCGTCGACCGTGTCGATGGCGCGCTCGGTGAAGCGGCGCATCCGCCCCTCGAGGCGGGCGACGTCGGCGGTCTCCCAGCCGGCGGTGTCGAGCAGCGTGAACCTGAGGTCGCCCAGTTGCGCGGGACTCTCGCGCACGTCGCGGGTCACGCCCGGCGTGTCGTCGACGATGGCGTGGCGGCTGCCGACCAGCCGGTTGAACAGCGTCGACTTGCCGACGTTCGGCCGCCCGACGATGGCGACGCGCGGGAGGACGACATCGAGTGCCGCGTCAGCGGAGGACAACGAGCTGGCCTGTGTCGGTGAGGACGTAGACCGTGCGGTTGGCCACGACAGGCGCCAGCCGGATCGGCGCGTGCATGTCGAGCTTGCCCAGGACCTCGCCGTTGTAGGGCGAGATCGACAGCATCTCGCCGGTCGTGCTGCCGACCAGCAGGCGGTCGCCCGCCAGCACCGGACCGCTCCACAGGATCGGCTTGGTGCGCTTGTCGTCGCGGTACTGGGTGAGCGGCGTCGCCCACTTCACCTTGCCGGTGTTGCGGTCGAGGGCGGCCACGTCGGCGCTGCCGGTGACGACGAAGACGAAGTTGCCCGCCGTCCACGGCGTCTGGTTGCCGCCGATCGCGCGGTCCCAGCGGCGCTGGCCGGTGAGCAGGTCGAAGGCGCTGATCTGGCCGGCCGAGCCCATGGCGAAGACGAGGCCGCGGTCGATCACCGGGCGCCCGCGGATGTCGGCCAGGTTGCCGAAGGCGCGCAGTTCGCCGCGATTGGCGCCGACCAGCGACTCGTTCCACACGACGCGTCCGTTATCGAGACGCAGTGCCACCAGCTCGCCCGAGGTGAACGGCGCCACGACATAGTCCTGCGAGCCGGCCGGGCTGTTGCCGCCGACATAGCCCGCCACTTCCGAGAGGCCGGAGAAGGACCACAGGTCCGATCCGTCGACCGCGGCCATCGCGTGCAGCTTGTTGTCGATCGAGGTCGAGAACACGCGGTCGCCGAACACCAGCGGCGCGCCGCGGACCGGGGCGCTGACGCTCGAGTGCCAGAATTCCTCGCCGGTGTTGGGATTGAGCGAGAAGACCTCGGCGAAGCCCGTCGTCACGAACAGGCGGCCGCCGTACCACGCCAGCCCGCCGCCGAACTCGTCGCCGTCTCGCGCCTTCTCGGGCTTCAACGTCACGCTCCACAGCACCTTGCCGGTCTCGGCGTCGAAGGCCGACACGGTGCTCTCGGCGTCCTTGGTGAAGACCTTGCCGTCGGCGA
>Ga0070681_10000214_pt1 | contig 45234 bp, 37 predicted proteins | sample KBSC83BmetaG_FD_65650 | JGI IMG/M metagenome (GOLD analysis project Ga0070681, IMG submission 65650) | Corn rhizosphere microbial communities from Kellogg Biological Station, Michigan, USA - KBS C8-3B metaG | ecosystem: Host-associated > Plants > Roots > Rhizosphere | place: USA: Michigan...
GCTGGTTTGGTGTGTGGCGAGTCCTGCGTCGATCACCCGCTTGTGGTACTCGCTTGCGGCTCCGAGCGGGCTGTCGTCGAACGGCTGCGGGTTCGCGCGCCGCGCGCGCGCTTCCGCGCTCAGTCGGAACAGGTTGCTCGCCGCGCGATTGAAATACAGCGTGCGCCCGTCGATCTCGCGGTGCCCGATGTAGCCGCGCGCACCCCAGCGCGCGAATTCCTCGTCTTTCAGATCGGGTATCTGCTTCCGGATCTGGGTCTTGACCTGCTCGGCGTCTTGGTCAAAGTCCAGCAGGATGCGACGCATGCGTTCGCGCTGGAATTGCAGGGCGGTCTTCTGCGCGGGATCGCTCGTCTGCGCCAGTGCGCCGTCGATCGCCGCGTTTGCGGCCCTGAACTGCCCTGCATCGATCATCCGGAGCACGCTGGCAAGCGGCTCGGGCGCGACCACTTGCGCGAGCGAAAGACCGCAGCCGAGCACCCACAAAGCGGCCGCATACATCGCGGCGCCGTGGCGTACCCTGCTTGCAGCCGCTGCGATACGGGAGCGCATCGATACAGGCTCCTGGACCCTCTCCGTCAGTGCGCTGTGTAACACGCTTGCAAACGGCAGTCAATAATTTATGCTTTACAGCAATTATTCTGGAATCACCTATTCTTTCGCGTCCGGTCGGGGTGCATTTTTGGGGCCGGCCTCGCCCGGCTGCAGGCGGAGACCGCCGCTGTCCATACTGGCGATCCAACGAGGTGACGATCATGCGCTTGCGCTTTTCCCTGGTGCTGGCAGCCCTGCTCTGCTTCGCCGCGCCATTGCGCGCGGACGACAACACCCCCGCGATCCCGCCCAGCGGCGTGATCGGCGTGACCGACGCGCAGTTGTCTCCGGATTTCTGGATCGAACGCGCGTCTTCGCCGGACGCGGTGTTGATGAGCATGTCGGCGATCGAGGCGCAGAACGCCAAAGTGCTGCACCGCGATCCCTCGATGCATGACATCGCGAAGTTGCCGTCGAAGCTGGGCGCCGACCAGGTGAAGGGCTGGATCAGCAAACTGTCGAAACGTCCCGACGCCACGCTCTACGACGTCCACGGAAACGAAGTACCCGCCTCCGATCTGGACGCGTGGGACCGCAATCTCGCGCTGGACGCTGTGCCATCCTCGCAGTCCACGCGCTACGGATTGATCGTGCGCCGCGCCGACCTGCGAACCTTTCCGACCACGACGCGCGTGTTCGACGAACAGGGCGACACCGACATCGACCGCTTCCAGGAAAGCGGGATTTTCCCCGGCACGCCGGTGGTGGTCGCGCACGAAAGCCGCGACGGCCAATGGCTGTTCGTGGTCAGTCCGCGCTACGCGGCGTGGGTGCGGCGCGATGCAGTGGCGATCGGCAGCAGGAAGGACGTTTTCGACTACGTGGATGCAACGCCCTATCGCGTGATCACCGGTGCGCACGTGCATACCGTGTTCACCCCCGAGCAACCGCGGGTTTCGCAACTGGAACTCAACATGGGCGAGCGCGTGCTGCTGGCCAGGGGACTGCCGCCCGACCAGCCGGTCAACGGACAGACCGCGTACACCTCGTACACGATCGAGCTACCGGTGCGCAGCGATGATGGATCATTGAAAATCGTTCCCGCGCTGCTGCAACGCGCCGCCGACAGCGCCGGCGACGACCTGCCGCTGACGCGCGCGAACATCCTCCGGCAGGCGTTCAAGTTCCTGGGCGAGCGCTACGGTTGGGGCCACGCTTACGACGGCCGTGACTGCTCGGGTTTCGTTTCGGATGTCTACCGCAGCATGGGCGTGCTGATGCCGCGCAACACTCGCGACCAGAGCGTCAGCCCCGGCCTCGAGCACACTACGTTCGACGATAACAGCAGCCACGAAGACCGCATGCGCGCCGTCGCCGCGCTGGACGTGGGAGATCTGGTCTACATCCCCGGTCACGTGATGATGGTGATCGGCAAACTCGGCGGGCATCCCTACGTGATCCACGACACCACCGGCATGAGCTACTACGCGGCCGACGGCTCGCGCCATCGCGTCAAGCTCAATGCCGTCTCTGTGACGCCGCTGGAGCCGCTGATGTTCAACGACAAGCAGAGCTACATCGATCGCATGACCAGCATCGTGCGCGTGCATCCGGGGGCAGCGAAGCCATGAAAATCATGGATATTCAGTTCGGCAGGCTCAAGGTTCCGCTGAAGACGCCGTTCAAGACCGCGCTGCGCACGGTCGACCACGTCGAGGACATCGTGGTGATCGTCAACACCGACAGCGGCCACGTCGGCTACGGCGAGGCGCCCGCCACCGCCGTGATCACCGGTGACACACACGGTTCCATCGTGGAAGCGATCCGCGGCTACATCTCGCCGCGCCTGATCGGCCAGGAGATCGCCAACCTCAACCACATCACGCACCTGATCCAGACCGCGATGGAGAAGAACTCCAGCGCCAAAGCCGCGGTGGAGATCGCGATCTACGACCTGTGGGGCCAGCTCTACAACGCACCGCTGTACAAGCTGCTGGGCGGGGGCGACCCGGTGATCAACACGGACATCACCATCAGCGTCGATTACATCGACAAGATGGTCGCCGATTCGCTGAGCGCGGTGGAACGCGGTTTCGAATCGCTGAAGATCAAGGTCGGCAAGGACATCGGCGTGGACATCGAGCGCGCCAAGGCCATCCACGCGGCAGTCGAGGGCCGCGCCCTGTTGCGGCTGGACGCCAACCAGGGCTGGACCGCCAAGCAGGCGGTATACGCATTGCACGCGCTCGAAGACGCAGGCGTGAAACTGGAACTGGTCGAGCAGCCGGTGAAGGCGCAGGACATGGAAGGCATGCGCTACGTCACAGAACGCGTGCAGACGCCGGTGATGGCGGACGAGAGCGTGTTCGGGCCCACCGAAGTGATCGAGCTGATCCGCATGCGCGCGGCCGACATCGTCAACATCAAGCTGATGAAGACCGGCGGCATTTCCAACGCCATCCGGATCGCCGATATCTGCGCGGTGCACGGCATAGACTGCATGATCGGCTGCATGGTGGAAACCAGCATCAGCGTGTCGGCGGCCGTGCACGTCGCGGTGGCCAAGGCCCACGTGATCAGCAAGGTCGACCTGGACGGACCTTCGCTGTGCCAGTACAACCCGGTGGACGGCGGCGTGATCTTCAATGAATCGGAGATCTCGATCACCGACGCGCCGGGCCTGGGCATCCGCGAAATCCGCGGACTGGAAAAGGAGAGTCCGGCGCTGGCGTGGAGCGCTTGAAAAACCTGTCTCAAAACTACTGCGCTCGGCATCTCGCGCGCCGGCGGTGCTCGGAATCCTCATGTATTGACATATACACTCCGGTTCCTGTGCTCCGCCGACACGCAACCTGCCTTCGCTCGCGACGTTTTGAGACAGGTTTTTGGTGAGAGGATTTTAGGAAGCTCCACATGTCGGCAATCGTGAAAATCCGCTCCGAGCGCGACCGCATGTCGGCGGTGGAGCGGCGCATCGCCGATTTCATGCTGGAGAACGCGCACCTGCTGCGCGACTACTCCTCGCAGCAGCTCGCCAACGCGCTCGGCATCAGCCAGTCCAGCGTGGTGAAGTTCTCGCAGAAGCTGGGCTTCAAGGGTTATCCCGACCTGAAATACGCGTTCGGCGAGGCCAATGCGCGTGCAGACAATGGCGACGACGACGATGCGAATTCCGCGCAGGGCAACGGTGCGGAAGCACCGGCCGACCAGTTGTGGCGGCGCAAGAGCGAAGCCGAGGAAGCCACGCGCCTGATCAATCCGCCGGAAAATCTCGCCGCCATCGCGAAGGCCGTCGGCAAGGCCGGGAAAGTATTCCTGATCGGCTTCGGCGACGACGACATCCACGCGCGCGCGTTCGCGATGAAACTTGCGCTGCTCGGCGTGCCGACCGTGCACAATTTCGATGCCGCGCGCATGGCCGCCAACGTGTCCGCCGCGCGCGCAAACGACGTGCTGTTCGCGTTTTCCGAGCACGGTCGCCAGCCGGTGCTGTGCAAGATCGGGCGCTGGTTTCGCGAACGCGGCGGAAAGCTGGTCACGGTGACGCGGCATACGCCCAATCCGCTGCGCGCGCTGGCCGACATCCCGCTGCTGGTCTCCGCGCACGACGAACAGCCGCACCTGGAACCGCTGCTCTACCAGTCCGCGCTGCAACACCTGCTGGACCAGGTTTTCATGCTGCTGTGCCAGCGGAACGAACGCCACGCGCAACTGCTTTCCAACCTCGAACGCATACAGACGATGCTGGAGCCGTGATGCGAATTTTCAATTCGATCCTTCGCTCGTGTGTACTCGTCGCGATGCTGACATTCACGGTCGTCGCGGGCGCGCGCAGCACTTCCGATGATCCTTCCGCGAACTGGCGCGACGCGCGGCAGATGATCCTGGTGGTCGTGCCGGATTGGAACTCGACGACCGCGACTTTGCGGACCTTCGAGCGTGCGCGGGGTGGGTGGCGGGAAATCGATCACGCGGCACCGGTGGTGATCGGCCACGCCGGCTCTGCGTGGGGCCTGGGTTTGAACCCGCCGCAAGGCGGCGGCCCGATCAAGCGCGAAGGCGACGGCCGCAGCCCGGCCGGCGTGTTCGCGATCGGCGAGGCTTTCGGTTACGCGCCCACCCTCGCGACGGCGTTGACATACAAGCCGATGCAGTCCACCAACTGGTGCGTGGACGTTTCAGGTTCGCCGTACTACAACCGCATCGTCGATGCACGCACCGTCGGCGGGGCCGCCGTCAAAGGCGCCACCGAACACATGCGGCTGGACATCTTCAACCACGGCGACCAGCGCTACCGCGAAGGCTTCGTGATCGAGAACAACGCGCAACAGAAGCCGATGGGCGGCAGTTGCGTCTTCGCGCACCTGTGGAAATCGCCCGATTCCACCACTACCGCTTGCACCGCGATGGCAGACGCCACGATGGACCGCCTGCTGCGATGGCTGAAACCGGCCGAGCACCCGGTGTTCGCGCTGCTGCCGCAGAAGGAATACATGCGCCTGCGCGAATCCTGGCGACTGCCGAAACTGTAGCCGGATGCACCGAAGCGGAATTCTGGAACGCTGTTGATCAACCCGGATTGCGGCGCTGCGCGCCTTCATCCGGGCCACTGATTCACTTCTTCTTCGGCAAATACAGATCCGTAATCGTCCCTTCGAAGATCTCCGCCGCCATGCCGACGGATTCGGAGAGTGTCGGGTGCGGGTGGACGGTCAGTCCGATGTCGGCGGCTTCGGCGCCCATTTCGATCGCGAGCGCGATTTCGGAAATCAGGTCCCCCGCGCGCACGCCGACGATGCCGCCGCCGATCACGCGCTGCGTCGCATTGTCGAAGATCAGCTTGGTGAAACCTTCGGCGCGGTCCATGCCCAGCGCGCGGCCTGACGCCGCCCACGGGAATTTGGCGACGCCGACATCCAGCTTCTTTTCCTTCGCCTCGCGTTCGGTCACGCCGACCCAGGCCACTTCCGGATCGGTGTAGGCGACGCTCGGGATCACGCGCGCGTCGAAGGCGCTCTTGTGTCCGGCGCAGACTTCCGCAGCGACTTTCGCCTCGTGCGTGGCCTTGTGCGCCAGCATCGGTTGCCCGACGATGTCGCCGATCGCGAAGATGTGCGGAACGTTGGTGCGCAATTGTTTGTCCGCGGGAATGAAGCCGCGCTCGGTGACGTCCACGCCTGCCTTGTCCGCGCCGATCCTGTTGCCGTTCGGTACACGCCCGACCGCGCACAGCACGCGGTCGAACAATTGCGGTTTCGGCGCAGCATCTTGTTTTGAATCGGCGCCTTCGAACGTGACCTCGATGCCGTTCTTCTGCGCTTTCGCCGAAGACACTTTGGTCTTGAGGTGGATGCCGGCATAGCGCTTGGCAATGCGCTGCTGCAGCGGCCGTACCAGGTCGGGGTCGCTGCCGGGCATCAGCTGATCGAACAATTCCACCACCGTGACTTCCGCGCCGAGCGCGTCGTACACGCAAGCCATTTCCAGGCCGATGATGCCGCCGCCGATCACCAGCATTTTTTTCGGAACTTCACCGAGCATCAGCGCGTCGGTGGAATCCATCACGCGCGGGTCGCCCCACGGCAGGCCGGGCAGTTTCACCGCTTGCGAACCGGCTGCGATGATGCACTGCTCGAAGCGCACCAGTTTCTTGCCTTCGTTCGTTTCCACTTCGATCTCGTGCGGCGACACGAACGTGCCGGTGCCGCGCACGCCGCGCACCTTGCGCTGCTTCGCCATCGCGGCGAGGCCGCCGGTGAGTTTCGCGACCACGCCGTCCTTGAACGCGCGCAGTTTGTCGAGCTCGATCCTGGGTTGGCCGAACACGATGCCATGCTCGGCCATCAGTTCGGCGTCGTTGATCAGGTCGGCCGCGTGCAGCAACGCCTTCGACGGAATGCAGCCGACGTTCAAGCACACGCCGCCGAGGCGGTCGTAGCGTTCGATCAGCAACGTGTCGAGTCCGAGGTCGGCCGCGCGGAACGCGGCCGTGTAACCGCCGGGACCGGAACCGAGCACGCAGGCCTGGCATTCGAAGTCCGGTTTGCGGCCGCTGTCCTTCGCGCTGGTCGGCGCAGCCTGCCTCTGCGCCGATGCGGCCGGCTTTTTCTCAGGCTCGTCTCTTTTGGTCGCGGCTCGCGCAGTTTCCGGTTTCGTCTCGCTAGAAGCGCCCGCTTCGACCACCGCGATCACGCTGCCTTGCGAAACGTTGTCGCCTTCCTTGACGCGCAGTTCCTTGATGACGCCGGCGGCCGACGCCGGAACTTCCATCGTGGCTTTTGCCGACTCCAGCGTGACCAGGCTCTGGTCCTTTTCGACTTTGTCGCCGACCTTGACCAGCACTTCGATCACCGGCACGCCGGTGAAATCGCCGATGTCGGGCACCTTCAGTTCGATCGTTGCCATCGCGCGGGCCTCAGAGCAGCAACAGGCGCAGGTCGCCCATACACTGGGCGAGATAGGTGGCGAAGCGCGCCGCATCCGCGCCGTCTATCACGCGATGGTCGTAGGACAGCGACAGCGGCAGCAGCAATCGCGGCTTGAATTCGCTGCCGGTCCACACCGGACGCATCGAGGAACGCGACACACCCAGGATCGCCACCTCGGGCGCGTTGATGATCGGCGTGAAGTATGTGCCGCCGATGCCGCCCAGCGAGGAGATCGAAAAGCACCCGCCGGACATGTCGGCAGGCGAGAGCTTCCTGTCGCGCGCCTTCTTCGAAATTGCGCCGAGCTCGATCGCCAGTTCCAGCACGCCCTTGCGGTCGCAATCGCGGATCACCGGGACCACCAGGCCTTCGGCCGTATCCACCGCGATGCCGATATGGAAATATTTCTTGAGGACCAGCTTTTCGCCGCTCGCTTCCAGCGATGCGTTGAATTGCGGGTACTGCTTCAGGGCCGCGACGACGGCCTTGATCATGAACACCAGCGGCGTGACCTTCACCTCACGGTTTTCGGCGCCGAGCTGTTTGCGGAACGCCTCCATGTCCGTGATGTCGGCGAGCTCATGTTGCGTGACGTGCGGGATCATCGCCCAGTTGCGCGCGAGGTTGGCGCCGGAGAGCTTCTTGATACGCGAAAGCGGCTTCTCCTCGATCTCCCCGTACTTCGAGAAATCCACCTGCGGCCACGGCAGGAGGTTCAATCCGCCGCCGGCTGCCGCGCCGGGTTGCGGCATTCCTCCGGCAAGCGCCGACTTCACGAATGCCTGCACGTCTTCCTTCGTGATGCGGCCGTTGCGCGCGCTGCCATGCACCCGCGCAAGATCCACACCAAGTTCGCGCGCGAAAGCGCGTATCGCGGGACTGGCATAGGGCACCTTGCCCGGAGCGACCGCATCGGCGTCGAAAGGAACCGGCGGCGAGCGTGGGCCGGATTCGTCGCGTTGCTCCGGCGGCGCGCTCTTCGGAGCGAGCGTCGTTTCCGCTTTCGCAGCAGACGCCTTCGGTCCTGCCCGGCCCTCTTCGCTCACGGGAGAAACGGACTTCTTCGGCGCGCTTTCCGCGGCGGCGGCGGCGGGTTTGGCCGCAGGCGCGGCAGGTTTCGGCGCGGCCTTTTCATCGCTCGCTTCGATCAGCGCGATCACGGTGCCCTGCGACACGGTGTCGTTTTCCTTGACCTTGACCTCGCGAACGGTGCCGGCGAACGGCGCCGGCACTTCCATGGTGGCCTTGGCAGATTCCAGCGTGACCAGGCCCTGGTCCTTCTCGACGCGGTCGCCGGGCTTGACCAGCACCTCGATCACCGGCACGTCGGTGAAATCCCCGATGTCCGGAACGGTGGCTTCGCGCATGTCGGCCATGCTTTTTCCTGCTTCGATTGTCCGCAACGGCCAAGTGTCGCGCATCCGCGCCGCCACGTCATGTCCTGGCCAATCAATGACCAATGGCCAATGGACAGCCGCGCCGGGGGACCGGCAGACTGCCCGCCGCTCGTGGCAGACAGACAAGGGGAACCGCCATGCTGACCATCCGCGATCTTTCCAAGACGTATCCGAACGGCGTGCGCGCGCTGCAGTCGGTGTCGCTGGACATTCCCAACGGGATGTTCGGGCTGCTCGGCCCCAACGGCGCGGGCAAGTCCACGCTGATGCGCACGATCGCGACGCTGCAGGATCCCGATTCCGGCAGCATCAAGCTCGGGGACCTGGACGTGCTGGCGGACAAGCCGGGTACGCGTCGCGTGCTCGGCTATCTCCCTCAGGAGTTCGGTGTGTACCCGAAGGTCACCGCCGAGGCCATGCTCGACCATTTCGCGGTGCTCAAGGGCGTGACCGCGCGCGGCGAGCGCCGCGACCTGGTGGATGCGCTGCTGAAACAGGTGAATCTGTTCGAGGTGCGCAAACGCAAGCTGGGCGGTTTTTCCGGCGGCATGCGCCAGCGCTTCGGCATCGCGCAGGCGCTGATCGGCAATCCGAAACTGGTGATCGTCGACGAGCCGACCGCGGGCCTCGATCCCGAGGAGCGCCAGCGTTTCCTCAACCTCCTCGCCGAGATCGGCGAACGCGTGGTGGTGATCCTCTCGACCCACATCGTGGAGGACGTGACCGAGCTGTGCCCCCGCATGGCGATCATCGCCGAGGGCCGGGTGCGGCTCGCGGGCGAGCCGCGCGAAACGATCCGCTCGATGGAAGGACGGGTCTGGCGCCGGGTGGTCGACAAGTCGGCGCTGGCGGATTACCGCGCGCGCATGAACGTGCTGTCCACTCGTCTCGCCGCCGGCAATACCGTCATCCACGTGCTGGCCGACGCGAAACCCGAGGAAGGTTTCGAGAGCGTATCGCCGGACCTGGAGGACGTCTATTTCGGCCAGCTGCATCACGCCGCCACCGCAAAGGCGGCGTGACATGTTCGGCGAAATCTTCCGGTTCGAATTGCGCCAGCAGTTGCGCAGCCCGCTGTTCTGGCTCGTCGCCATAGGCCTGGCGGCGCTGGCATTCGCCGCCGCGGCCTCGGATTCGATCACCATCGGCGGCGGCATCGGCAACATCCATCGCAATGCGCCGATCGTCGTGATCAAACTGCTGGGGGCGTTCTCCCTGTTCGGGGGCCTGTTCCTGAACACCATTTTCGTCGCGGGCGCTGCGCTGCGGGATTTCAACGCCGGTACCGCGGAAATGGTGTTCGCCACGCCGATGTCGCGGCGCGCGTATCTGGGCGGGCGTTTCGCCGCCGGATGGCTGGTCAGCACGGCGGTGCTGGCAGTCGTGGCGGTCGGCATGTGGCTCGGTTCGCTGATGCCGTGGCTGGATGCCGCGCGCCTCGGGCCCACGCCGTGGGATGCCTATGGCTGGGCGTTCGGCGTGGTCGTGCTGCCGGATCTGTTCTTCGTCGGCGCATTGCTGTTCTTGCTCGCGACCTTGACGCGCTCGATGCTCGGCACGTATATCGGCGTGATTGCGTTCTTCGTCCTCTGGCAGATCGCGCAGGGAACGCTGGGTGGAGGCAATATCGACCACCAGACCGCGGGCGCGCTGCTCGATCCTTTCGGTCTCGGCGCCCTCGACCTGGCGACACGCTACTGGACGCCCGCCGACGGCAACGTGCGGCTGCCCGAACTCACGGGCGTGCTGCTGGGCAATCGCGCAATCTGGCTGGCGATCGGCCTCGCGCTCCTCGTCGCGACTTTTGCACTGTTCAAGACCGACCGCGAGGGATTGCGGATGTTCCGCCGTCGCAAACGCGGCGAAGCGGCGACGCCCGCTCCGGCCGTGGTTGCGGCATCGGTCGCGTTGCCCGATGCGGTGTTGCGCACGGGCCTGGCCGCGCGCTGCGTGCAGTTCCTGAAACTGGCATGGTTCGACACGCGCGCGGTACTGCGCGGCGTGCCCTTCCTGGTGATGCTCGCGTTCGGCCTGATGAATCTCGGCGCGAGTCTCGCGTTCAGCGGCGAAATCTACGGCACCAGCGTGTGGCCGGTGACCCACCTGATGGCGCAGTCGATGGCGGGCAGCTACACGTGGCTGCTGTTGCTGGTGGTGGGGTTCTACGCGGGTGAACTGGTCTGGCGCGAACGCAACGGGCGCATCAGCGAAGTGGTGGATGCGTTCCCGACACCGGACTGGATCCCGTTGCTGTCGAAAGTGACGGCGCTCGCGGTCGTGATCGTGCTGTTCCTCGCCGCCGGTTCCGTGTTCTCCATGGGCTACCAGTTGCTGCGCGGTTACCACCATCTGCAGCCATTGCTATATCTGCAGTACATCGCGCTGGAGTCGCCGCCATTCCTGCTGATCGGGATCCTCGCGGTGGTGCTGCAGGTCTGGTCGAACAACAAGTTCGCGGGCTACGGGCTGCTGCTGGCCTTCATCGTCTCCAACATCGTGTTGTCGCAAAAACACCTCGACGACAATCTTTACCGCTACGGCAGCGCGCCCGATGCGCCGTATTCGGACATGAACGGCTTCGGCTCGTTCTGGATCGGCAATCTCTGGTTCCGCGTCTATTGGGCCTGCTTCGCCGTGGCGCTGCTGGTGCTCGGCGCGTTGTACTGGCTGCGCGGCAACGTCACGGGCTGGCGCGAGCGCACGCGTGTGGCGCTGCAACGCTTCGGGGTGCCGGCGCGCGCGATCCTCGTGCTCTCGCTCGCCGCGTTCGCTGCGATCGGCATGTTCCTGTTCCACGACACGCACCGACTGTATCGCTACCAGACCTACGACGAAGGCCAGCGCCTCGCGGCCAACTACGAGAAGCAGTACCGCAAGTACGTGGGGCTCGCGCAACCCCGCATCAGCGACGTGAAAGTGGACGTCGCCATGTATCCGGGCGAGCGGCGCGTGGACGTCGACGGCCACTACACGCTCGTCAATCGCCACGCCAAGCCGATCGACCAGTTGTTGGTCCAGTTGCCGACGCCGCAGACGCGCGACTACAGGATCGACCTGGATTTTCCGTCGCACGCAGTCGCGCTCGCGGACAAGAAGCAGGGTTTTTATCTCTACAAACTGGCGACGCCGCTGGCGCCGGGCGCGTCGATGGATTTCGGTTTCAGGATGCACGTGGCCTATGGCGGCTTCGCCAACGGGCCGGTCGGCGAACAGTTCGTTCAAAACGGCACTTTCGTCAACAATCAGTTCTTCCCCCACTTCTGCTACGACGAAGGCCAGCAGCTCGAGGACAACAACGATCGCCGCAAGTACGGGCTCGGTCCCGCGCAGCGCCTGCCCAAGCGCGACGACGCCGCGGCGCACGCGGACAACCTGATTTCCTGCGACGCCGACTGGGTTCATTTCGAGGCCACGCTTTCGACCAGCCCCGACCAGATCGCGCTGGCGCCGGGTTACCTGCAGCGGGAATGGACGGAGGGCGGCCGCCACTATTTCCACTACGTGCAGGACACGCCGATCCTGGGTTTCTTCTCCTTCCAGTCAGCGCGCTACAAGGTCGCGCGCGATCGCTGGCACGACGTGGCCATCGAGATCTACTACGACGCGCAGCATCCTTACAACGTGCAGCGCATGATCGCGGCGGCGAAGCGGTCGCTCGACTACTACACGCAGCATTTCGGGCCTTACCAGTTCCGCCAGGTCCGGATCCTGGAGTTTCCCGACTACTCGGCTTTCGCGCAGTCGTTCGCGAACACCATTCCGTTCTCCGAATCGATCGGCTTCATCGCCGATTTGCGCAAACCATCCGACATCGACTACGTCACCTATGTGACCGCGCACGAGATCGGCCACCAGTGGTGGGCGCACCAGGCGATCGGTGCGCACGTGCAGGGCGTGACGATGCTGGACGAATCGCTGGCGCAGTACTCGGCGCTGATGGTGATGAAACACCTGTACGGCCCGACCAGGATGCGGAAGTTCCTGAAGTACGAACTCGACAACTATCTTTCCGGCCGGGCCGGCGAGCGCGTGGAAGAGGAGCCGCTCGCGCTGGTGGAGAACCAGGCCTACATCCACTATCGCAAGGGCTCGGTGATCTTCTACGCGCTGCAGGATTACCTCGGCGAAGACAAGGTCAATGCCGCGCTGCGGAAATGGCTTGGCGCCGTCAAATTCCAGAAGCCGCCCTATACGGACACGCGCGACCTGATCGCGGAGCTGCGCAACCAGGCGGGGCCGCAGTACCAGGGCCTCATCACCGATTTCCTCGACAGGATCACCCTGTTCGACGACCGCATGGTCAAGGCCACGTCGAAAAAACTTCCGGACGGCAGGTATCAGGTCACGATGCATGTGCACGCGGCGAAGTTCCACGCCGACGGCAAGGGCAAGGAGACACGCGCGAAGGTGGACATTCCGATCGAGATCGGCGTGTTCGCCAAAGCCGCCAGCGGCCAGGAGGAAGACGAGAAGCCGCTGTATCTTGCGAAAATGCCGGTCGCCGACGGCGACAGCACCATCAGCGTGACGGTGGACGCACAACCCTACGAGGCGGGGATCGATCCGTTCAACGAACTGGTGGACCGCGTCAGCGACGACAATCGCGCGCAGGTGGCGCAGGAGTAAGCCCGGTGGAGATCACGGCCTGGCCGCGCCTTGCGCGGCATCCAGGATCTGCTTCACCGTGACCTCGTGCTGCGGGAACGGCATGCTGATGCCTTCGGCGTCGAAGCGCTCCTTGACCGTGCGCGTGAGCGTGGTTTGCGCTTCCCACAGATCGCTGACGTGGGCCCAGCCGCGGATCACCAGGTCGACCGTGCTTGCGCCCAGCGCATTCACCCACACGCCGGGCTCCGGCTGCTCGAGGATGCGCTGGTCGGCGGTGAAAGCCTCGCGCACGATCTGCATCGCCCGACCGATGTCGTCCTGGTAGCCGATGCCCACGGTGATTTCGAACCGGCGTTTGCCCAGCCGGTTGAAGTTGATGATCGCGTCCGAACCTACCTTGGAGTTGGGCACGATCGCTTCGCGGTTGTCCGGCATCACCAGGTAGGTCTGCATCAGGTCGATGCGTTCCACGGTGCCCATGATCGTGCCGAACTGGACGAAGTCGCCGACCCGGAACGGGCGGAACACGATCAGCAGCACGCCCCAGGCGAGATTGGACAGAGAGCCCTGCAACGCCAGCCCGATCGCCAGTCCCGCGGCGCCGACCGCGGCCACCAGGGAGGCGGTCGGAAAACCGGCCTTCTGCACCACGCCGACCACCAGCAGCACGGCCATGCCGCCATAGGCCGCGTTGCGCAGGAAACCGACCAGGGTCGGATCGGTGTGTCCACGCCGCAACGCACGTGCGAACAGGTTGGCGATGCGGGCGATCAGCCAGAAGCCGGCCACCAGCAGCAGCACCGCGATCGCCAGTTGCAGGGCGTAGTGCGCGCTGGTTTCGGGCAAGTCCGAAAGATGGATGTTCTTCAGCCAGTCCTGCATTTCCGTGAAGCTCCCGTGATCGAACGGCCCGACAGCCGCCACGATGGACCACAAACCTACATCAACGCGGGCGCTTCGTCTTCGCGATCGCTTTCGCGCCGGCCGGATCGGCTTAGAATGTCGGACGTGCCATTGCGAGGCACGCCGCGTTCTTGCGCCTTCTTCATCATCGCACCGGCACACTTCGCACTGCCGCGCCCACGGACGGGATCTCCATGATCGACACCGAGTTCGATTCACACGTCGCCCCATCGCCCGCACTCACGCGCAGCGTGGCAACCTCGCTGCCGCCTTTCGAAACTTTCGAGCAGGCAGCGCGCGCCGTACTCGGGCGCTTGCGCGCCGATACCGGATTCGCGCTGTGGGCGCTCACGCGCCTGCACGGCAACGACTGCGTGCTGCTCGCCGTGGACGACGACAACTACGGATTGCGCGCGGGCACGCATTTGCCGTGGACCGACAGCCTCTGCGCGCGCATGACCCGCGGCACGGGTCCACAGGCCACGCCGGATGTATTGGCCGAACCGGACTTCCGCGACGCGCCGATGTTGCGGCGCACCCCGATCCGCGCCTACATCGGCGTACCGGTGCAGCATTCGGATGGACGGCTGTTCGGCACCTTGTGCGGTTTCGATCCCGCCCCGCGCGGCCCGGAGCTCGCACGATTCCTGCCGCAGGTGCGCCTGCACGCGCGCATGCTCGGCACGCTGCTCGAACACGACGTCGAGCTGGCCGAAACCACGCGCCGCGCCGAGCGCGCGGAGATGGAATCGCTGTCCGATCCGCTCACAGGCACATACAACCGCCGCGGCTGGATGCACCTTCTGACGGTAGAGGAGGCGCGTTGCAAGCGTTATGGACAGAGCGCGGGCGTACTGATGGCCGACCTCGATGATCTGAAGGTGATCAACGACAGCCTGGGCCACGACGATGGCGATGCCTTGCTGGTGCGCACGGCGCGCGCGCTGTCACACGCGGTGCGCGACGGCGATGCGGTGGCGCGGATCGGCGGCGACGAGTTCGCGGTGCTGGTGATCGGCGTCGGGCCGGAGGGAATGGAGCACCTGCGCGCGCGCGCGGAAGAGTCCCTGAAGGCGGTGAACGTGCAAGCGACCCTCGGCACGGCGCTGCGTGGCGACGGGCAATCGCTCGAACAGGCGTTTCGCGCCGCCGACCTGGCGATGCTGGAAGCCAAGCAGCGCAAGCACGGTCGCCCGCGCAACGGTCGGATTTCCCCTCAGGCACCGGACGCCCGATAAAAAAACCGCGGCGTTGGCGCCGCGGTGAAAACGATCAAAAAGTGATCGCGTTCAGTGGTGCATCGCTTCTCCGCGCGTGATCGTGAACTTCGCGCCGGACAACCCCAGGTCGATGCCCTGGCCGACCCCGGCCAGCGCCAGCGACACCGTGCCCTTGGTCAACACCTGAGCGCTCGCGGCTTTGCCCGCCGCGGCACTCGCTTCGCCCTGCGCGTACGAGCCCAGCACTTCGCGGATGTGGTGCACGTCGCTGAAGGTGCCGGTGCCGTCGTCGATCTGCCATTTGCCCGCGGTCAGTCCCCCGCCGACCACTTCGATGTGCACCGGCATGGATTCGCCGTTGCCGCATGTAACGATCCCGTTGCCCCTGGCTTTCTTCACGATCGCCGACCAGCCTTTCATCGAGAACTTCATCTTGCACTCGAGATCGGCCGCGGCCGACGCGTTGGGGGCAAACGCGAGCGACCCGGCGCACGATAGTGCGGCGATGGTCGCAGCGGCGAGCGCGTGCGTCTTGAAGCGCGTGATGGTTCCTTTCATCTGGTGACCCTCCTCCTGGTTGGACTGATAATGCCTTGCACGGCTAGTGTCGCGGCAGGAAGCTGAACCTCGCGCTAGATGAGTTGCGCCGATGCCGACTCCCGGCTGAACCGACCGCATACGCGATTTGACAGCGGTTCCCGCGCGTAGCATGGTCGGACAGGATCGGCGCCCGGAGCAGAATCATGCGTATCCATCGCTATCTCGGCGCGGTGCTGGTGCTCGCCGCCGCCACAGGTTTCAAGCCGGCGCCTGCCACCGCGCGCGTGGTGTGCCGCGACGTGCAGGTGGTGCACAAGGTGCCGCACAAGGACAAGCACCGCATCGCCGGTACCGCGATCGGCGCGGTCGCGGGCGGCCTGCTCGGCCACCAGGTCGGCAAGGGCAAGGGCAAGACGTTGGCGACCGCGGGAGGCGCGGTGGCCGGCGGCGTGATCGGCAACAAGGTGCAGAAGGCGCACCAGGAAAGCGAAACGTACACGACGACCGAGCGCCGCTGCGACGAAGTGCAGGATTAGTGCGGTCGTCCCCGATCGCTCGACGTCGCGCCCTCACAGCAAATCGTGGCGCCCCGACCCGGTGCAGGACCAAAAGCGGCCATCGATGGCAGCGGTTCCATTTTGCGATCATGCTTGATCGCAAGGATCAAAAAGGCGGACGTCCGTATCCGCACTTTCAACAAGAGCCGCTTCGAAATACGCTACTTCGACAGTTTGTCGATCAGCTTCACCACGATCGTGCCGCCGGGCAGCACCAGCCCTGCGAAATCCGCGCCGAGGTCGAACAACGCGTCGCGCGAGCCGAGCTTGCGCACCGCGTTGCCGAGCATGTTGCCTTCCTTGTTGACGCGTCCGGACAAGCCATCGATCTCGATCACTCCCTGCTTGTCCTTCCAGGTGAACTGGAAGGCGTAGACGGGACGGAACATCAGGTTCAGCGACTGGATGTCGATTTCGTCGCTCTCGATCTGGTCGGCCTCGACGGGCGTACTCAACTTCGATTTCACCTGCTGCAGCACCGAAGCCGCGGTAACTGTCGGCGCGATGAAGTTCGGTTCGCTGGTGTCGGTGAGGTCGCGGAACGTGTAGTTACCGGCGAAGTCCGCCAGCATCTTTTCCGGCGACTGCCGGTGCAGGCCGTCGAAATATTCCGACAAGGCCACGATGCGTTCGCAATCCTCGAGTCCCTGAAGGCTCAGCTCGCGCGAGGGGCCGACGTTCAATTTCTGGCCCAGGAGTTCCACGGCGTTCGCATGCGCGTGCTCGATGCGCACCTTGTAAACGGTCTTGCGCTTGTATGCGGTGCGGCGCGTGGCCTTCGCCAACCAGAAAGGTTCGTAACGCTTTTCGGTCGAAGACAGCGCGATGTCGGCTTCCTTGGGCCGGTCCCACAATTTCATGCGCGCCAGCATGCCGAAGGCGGCGATCTTTTCGTGTTCGGCCTGCGCGCGCGCGGAAGTCTCGTTGTAGACGTCGTCGAAAACGCAGATCTTCTCTTCCATAACGCAACCCCCGAACGCCATGGATGCGAACGCGCAGCATGCGCGCGCGGGCACGCCGTATCAATGGTGCGGCTTGGCCCTGACCAGTTCCGGGAACTTGTCCGGATCGTAAGCGCCGACCTCGAAGCCCAGCGTCTCCCTGCCGTGGCCGGCGGTGACCACGTCCATTTCGATCGCCTTGGCCCTGGTCATCGCCTCGATGAAACGCACATCGTCCTCGATGAACAGCGCGGGCTCGCCGGTCCTGGGCAGGTACGCCTTCCACTTCTGCGGTTTGCCGTCGAAGCGCATCGGCACGTCGCACTGGCCCTTGCAGACGAAGCCGCGGCCGCTGCCGAACAGATACACGCTCTGGCCCCACTTCGAATGCCGGCGCAATATCAACTGGACCGCCGCTTCGCCCGTGGGCTTGCTGCTGGTGATGCTGGCCGAATACTGCTTGCCGCCGGACTGCATGCCGGTCTGGTAACTCCACAACGCGGCGAGGCGATCATGCTCGGCCTGCGTCTTGGCCCTGGCCTGGATCTGCGGCAGGGTCCTGCGCACTTCCGCCGCGGCGGGCGTGTCGCCGAAATCGGCGACGATTTCCTGGCCGATCGGCGCGGCAAGGTCATCGCGGTGGCTGTCGAGCATCTGCCGGTACAGCTTGAGCTTGTCGGCCGCCTGTTGGGCGTGCTCGCCCTGCTGGCTGGCAGCGGTTTGCGCGGGTGCGGGCGCCTGCGAGCAACCGGACGCCAGCGCGAATAGCAAGGCGGCGGCAATGATCCGTCGGAGGTCCGGGTTCATGCATTGCAGTGTACCCGTCGGGCCCAATGGTTGCCCATCCGGCCGGGACCACTTGCCCGGGTTCGATGGATTAGCCGTCGGCTCCGTCCAGGAACACGGTCGCCGCTCCCTGCCTTTCGTAAGTCAGGTTGACGGTGCGTCCGATCGCGCGGGTCCGGTGCGCCACGCCCTTGGGCACCACGAAGTATTGCCACTCGGTCAGTTCGACGGTGTCGTGGCCGGCGAGATCGATTTGCAACTTGCCGGCCACGACCAGGAACAATTCGTCCGAATCCGGATGCCGGTGCCATCGGTACTCGCCCTCGAAAACCGCCAGTCGCAGGCAATCCTCGTTGACGTTCGACAGCACTTCGTTGCGATAGAGGTCGACGACATCCTGTTGCCGAGAGCGGATGTCGACCAGGGCCAGGGCGGGATAACGAGCCCGCCCGGCCGAGTATTCCTGCGCGGATGGGAAATGCGGATCCATTTGCATGCCCTTAGATACCCGATCGTCAGCCGCAATCCACGCACGGCTCGCGCGTGGCGTGCACCGGCACCAGGCGCGGCGTCCGCGGCCGGACCTCGCGCTGTCCGAAGATCATGCCGCCCAGGATCAATGCGCCGCCCGCGGCCATGCTGGGAGTCAGCGCTTCACCCAGAAACAGCCAGCCCCATGTCACGCCGAACGCCGGCACGAGATAGGTGACCATCGCCGCGCGCGTCGCACCGATCTTGCCGATCAACCGATAGAACAGTGCGTACGCGAACCCGGTGCAGAGCACGCCCAGCGCCACCACGCTCGCCCAAGAGTGCGCGGGAATCGCATTCTTCGGCCATTCGAACGCCGTGAACGGCGCCAGTTCCAATGCGCCGCACAAGAGCGCGGCTGCGGCCAGCGCAGCCGGCGGCAGGTCGGATAGATGACGTTTCACCAGGTTGGTCGAGACGCCGTACATCAGTGCCGCCAGCGTGCCCGCCCCCACCGCCGCCGCAATGTGCGAACCGGCGACGTCGCCGCTGGCCAGCACCGCCACGCCAGCCAGCCCGGAAAACAGCGCAACCGCACGGCGCATGCCGATGCGTTCGCCGAACAACGCGAAGGCGACCAGCGCGGCGAACGGCACCGCCATGCTGTTGGAGATCGCGCCGATGCCGGCCGGCGCGCGCTCCGCGCCCCAGGCGAACAGCAGGAACGGCAGCGTGGTGGAAATGGAACCGATCGCGACGATCGCCGGCCAGCGCGAACGCACGAAATGCGCGCGCTCGCGCCACAGGAACGGCAACAGCACCAGCGCGCCGAGCGCCAGCCGCACTTCGACCAGCGGCAGCGGCCCGAAATCGCGGGCCGCGACGCGCTGGAACAGGAACGAGCCGCCCCAGATCGCGGCGAGCGCGAGCAGAACGGCGTACGTGCGGATTTCACCGTTGCGCGAAACCCGCGCGCGGTGTCCACCGCGCGGCTTGGACGCTGCCGGCCGGTCGGCCCGCGCCAGCAGGCGCGCGGTTTCGGGGTTCATGATGTGGCCGTGCAGGAACATCATCCCGCCGGCGATTCTTGCAAATTCGTTCAACATGGCTTCCTTCTCCGATGTTGCCTATTCGACCCTGGGAGCGCATCATATGGGCTTCGCACGATTCTCGGTAGCGATGATTTTTCCAAACTGACTTGAGAAATTTCGAAATGGCAAGAGCTCCCTTCAACGCCCTGCAGGATTTCGTCGCGGTCGCGCGCGTGCAGAACCTCACACGCGCCGCCGAGCGCCTGCACCTGACGGTAAGCGCGCTCAGCCACCAGATCCGGTTGCTGGAAGAGCGCGTCGATTGCAAGCTGTTCGTGCGCGGATCGCGGGGCTTGAGGCTCACGGCGGAAGGGCAACGCCTGCTCGACAACGTCGCCCCCCACCTCGAATCGATCGAGGAGGCCCTGAAACCGTTGTGTGCGCGTTGCGAGAACACGCTGTCTCTGTCCGCAATGCCATCGATGACCTCGAGCTGGCTGCTGCCGCGCCTGCCGCGGTTCGTCGCGCAGCATCCCGAAATCGAATTGAACCTCGACTCGTCGATCGAGTTGGTGGATTTTTCCGACGGCCGCCACGACGCCGCGCTGCGTTATGGTGTCGGCAACTGGCCCGGCCTGGTCGTCGAATCATTGCTGGAGGAGTGGTTGACGCCTGTTGCGAGCCCGTCGCTGCTCAAAGGCCGCAAGCCGCCGAAGCTGGAACAACTCGGCGAATGGCCGTTGCTGTGTCCGGAAGATCCATGGCCGGAGTGGTTCGCCATGTACGGAGGCAAGCCGCCGAAACGGTACGCCGCCTCGTTCAGCGATTCCGAGTCGCGCCAGCGCGCGGCGGTCGAAGGGATCGGCGTGGCGCTCGGACGCACGACCATGGTGCGTCCGCTGATCGAAACCGGACAGCTGGTCGCGCTGTTCCCCGAACTGATGAAGGCCAGGCGATGGCACTACCTCGTGTACCCGGAACGTTCGCGCAAGCACGCGGGATTTCGCGCATTCCGCGAATGGCTACTGGAAGAAGCCGTGCGTTTTCGTGCGGTGCCACCGACCGACTTCGCGAAACCCGCGACGCATGGGCAGGTCGTGCACTTGCCGAAACCGCGCCGGCGAGCGTGATGCCTGCACGGGCCCGATGACGGATCAGTAGCCGCTGCAGGGGTCGCGACCGAGATCGTGCTCGTACACAGAGACCTGCTCGTCGCGCGCGTGGCCGTCGCGGCCATCCGCGCCCGCGGCGTTGATCCGGCGGCAAGCCTCGTCGCGCGGGATTTCGCGCGAGGTGACCGACACCGAACCCCAGGCGCCGGCGCGCGAACCGTGCCCGCCATGCCGCGAACCGGTGCGTGATTGGTCTGACCCGAAACGCGCGATGCCGTCGCCGGACACGGAGTGCGGACAGCGCGCGTGCCGATAGAACACTTCGCCGTCCGTCGCGCGGCATTCATAGGAAACCCGTTCCTTGTCCTCGTGCGGGCGATGCAAAGACGCGCGCGCGCGGCCATCGGCGTGCTTTCTGTCGTGCGTGCCTCCGCGGACGGATTCGTGTGAAACATCCGCCAAGTAGGGAGGCGCGGTCGGATCGATCAGCGGTTGACCGCGCACATCCACTCCGTTCTGCGTCGCCTGCTTCGCGCAAGCGGTATCCTGGAAAGCGACTGTTCCGCTCGCATCGACGCACTTGAATATCGAAGCGCCATGCGCGCCCTGCATTGCGAGCAACAGTACAAGCGCGCCCAGCCAACGCAGGTACGTTGCTGCAGCCGATTCATTGCCGTTGCGAGCGACCATCGCAGTACCCTCCGCCACGGCGAAAGGATCGCGCGCACCGCATCGACCGGCTATCGGTTCTTCGCGCGGCCGCCCGTAAGGCATTTCCGACTTCTCAGGCCCGTTCGATCAGCGCCGCGTAGCAGCCGGGCTTGGCGAAGTGCGCATGTTGATATGCGACGCACGGGTTCGCGAACAGCCGTTCGATCAACGTCTCCAGCTCGCGGCCTTCGACGATGTCGGCGTCGACCAGCATGCCCTCGCCGTCGAATGCACGAAGCGAAATCAGGCGCGAACGAAGCGCTGGCGGCACGCGATCGATTTCGTCGTACTGCCGTTCACCTTCACGCACGTAGATCGCGTACGAAGACCGAAACGGCGACGCCACCGCGTGGTGTTCATGATGGACGAGGATCACCTCATCGCCAACTTCGGCATCGGTGAGGCCGATGCGGCACGGAAAGCCGGGCTTGGCGGCGGCGGTGACCCGGCGCGCACCGCGCGCGGCCAATGCTTCGTCCGAGAGGGGAAACAGTTCGACGAACGGCTCGGGCTTCAGGCCTTGGATGCGAAAACCCATGATGCGGCTCCGATTGAAGGTGCGCGCAGATTCGTCCATCGCGCGGGGAGTCCGCCATCCGCTTCTTGCGCATCCACGAGGATCGACGCGGCCGCGAACGGGCAGGGAACAACCCCGACGTCAACGTGCGGATCCGCATCCGTTCCACAAAGGAAAAGCGGCCATCCCTGGCCGCTGTTCGCATCGTCCCTGATGCGGCCTTCCCTGGCCGCGTTCCAAACTCGCGTTCCCTGTGGTCAGTCCTGCGATTTCGCCACCACGCTGCCGTCGTCGGGATCGACCAGCAGGTCCACGTCGTGGCCGTTGCTGTCCTGCGCGCTCGCTTTCCAGAGGCCGTCGTCGAAATCCACGTCGTCGATGTTCTGGAAGCCCTGCGCGCTCAGCTTGGCCTTGACCTCGTCCTCGTTGAGTTTGGAAGGCGCATCGGCCTGGTAGACCTTGCCGGTCACCGGCGCGACCTTGATGCGCACCCAGTTGTCGTTGCCGCCACGGGCCTTCGCCACCCAGACGCCGTTCTTGAACTCCAGTCCCTTCACTTCCTTGTAGCCCGCTTGCGCGACATCGCCCTTGATGGCGTCCTCGCCCAACGCGCCGCTGGGTTTCTGGAAAGACCTCGTGATGGTCGTGGTGGTGGTTTGCCGCGTGGTGGTGCCCGTGTCCTGCGCCCATGCCGCGCCGCCCGCGCCGAACAGGGCGCCCGAAAGCGCGACAACGAGTGCAATCATTGGCATCCGTCCTTGCATGGCCGTTCCTCCGTTGAAGACCTCGGCCAGCTTGCGCAGGCCCGATTCAACGTGCGGTGAATCGCACGGATCGCCTCAGGTGCCGTTCATCGAGCCACGATTCGCGAGGGCGATGCTAGGCTTGGCGTCCTACCGCGGGACGCGCATGAAATCCGACGGCATCGCTTTCCACCATCCGCTGGCCTTCTGGCTCGGCTGCATCGCCGTGGCCATGGGCGTGTGCCTGCACATGCCGATGTACATCATGGCCGCGCCGATGCACTACCACCTCGCCGGCATGGCGATGGACACGCCGATGTCGATCGGAATGGGCCTGATCCCGTGCGGCGTGCTGCTCGCCGCCTATGGCCTGATGCCGCACCTCGCGCAACTGCGCCAGAACCTACAAGGACACGGCAACAATCTTTACTTCCACGTCGCCGACGGCGTGCCGCTCAACCGCGAACACTGGAAGCTGGTGATCGTGCTGGCGGTGGCGCTGACGGTCGACGTGATGAAACCGGCGTCGATCGCGTTCGTGATGCCCGGCATGACGCACGAATATTCGATCAAGGCCTCCACCGCGGGTTATCTCGCGCTGTCGGCGCTGACCGGCACCGTGGTCGGTTCGATCGTGTGGGGACGCATCGCGGACCTGTTCGGTCGGCGTGCGGCGATCCTGCTCTCGGCGATCATGTTCATGGGCACGGCGATCTGCGGCACGATGCCCTCGTTCGGCTGGAATCTGGTGATGTGTTTCCTGATGGGCGCGGCGGCGGGCGGCATGCTGCCGATCGCGTTCACGCTGATGGCCGAAACCATCCCGACCGCGCACCGCGGCTGGCTGCTGGTGGCGCTGGGCGGCATCGGCACGTCGGCGGGTTATCTCGCCGCCTCGGGCGCGGCGACGTTGCTGGAACCGACCTTTTCCTGGCGCGCGCTGTGGCTGCTGAACCTGCCGACCGGCGCGTTGATCGTGTTCCTCAACCGCTACATTCCGGAATCGCCGAGATTCTTGTCCAACAACGGTTTGCATCGCGAAGCGCGCGCGGTGCTGATGCGTTTCGCGGATTCGAAAAACGAGCTGGTGGCGGACTCAGGCGAACCGGCGGAAGACACGCACATCCTGGAAATCGTGCACCCCGTGGCAGAGGTGCGCGAACTGCTGCGCGGGCGCTACGCGCGCATCAGCGCGGGCCTGGCGATGTGCGGCCTGGCCTGGGGACTGGCGAATTTCGGTTTTCTTTTGTGGTTGCCCGGAAATCTGGAAAGGCTGGGTCTCGACGCGCACGCGGCCAGCACGCTGATGGCGAAATCGGCGATCCTCGCGATTCCCGGCATCGCCGTCGTGGTGTGGCTGTATCAGCGCTGGAGCAGCGTGCGCACGCTGGTACTGTTCATCGCGCTGACGACGCTGGCGCTGCTCTCATTCCTGGCGATCGAGGTGGGCCATGTGCGTGACACCACCGCGACCGTGGTGGCCACGGTGATGCTGCTGGTCGGAATCAGCGGCGTGATCGCGACGATGATTCCCTATTCCGCGGAGATCTATCCGGTGCACCTGCGCGGCACGGGATCGGGCGTGATCGCCGCTAGTTCGAAGGCCGGCGGCATCCTCGGCGCGGGCCTCGGCGTGCTCGGCCTGTTCGGGAACTTCACCCTTTCCGCGATCGTGATCGCCGTGCCGATGGCGATCTCCGCCCTGATGCTGATGCGCAGCGGCATCGAAACCCGCGGGCACGGGTTGGAAGCGATCCAGCGCGCGATGGTGGAATAGTTTTCTAAATCGTCACGGGATTGGGCTTGTCCGGATCCAGCTTCCACAGCTTGATCGCACGAGCGACTTCCTTGCGCTCGATCGCACCGTCGTCGGCCAGTGCGGTAAGCGCGGCGTGGGCGATCCAATGGCGATCCACTTCGAAGAAGGCGCGCAGGTGTTCGCGCGTGTCGCTGCGGCCGTAGCCGTCGGTGCCGAGCACGACGTAGCGCTTGCCCTGCGGCACGAAGGCACGGATCTGGTCGGCGTACTCGCGCACGTAGTCGGTGGCCGCGATCGCCGGGCCTTCGCGTTTTTCCAGGCACCGGGTGACGTGGGGCACGCGCGGGTCCTTCGACTCGGGGTGCAGCCGGTTCCAGCGCTCGCAATCGAAACCGTCGCGGCGCAGCTCACTGAAACTGGGACACGACCAGATGTCCGCCGCCACGCCGAACTCGCGCTCCAGCAAATCCGCCGCCGCGATCGCCTCACGCAGGATCGTGCCTGAGCCCAGCAACTGCACGCGAAGCTTCTTGCTTTTCGCTTTCGTCGAGTCCCGGCTCTTCTTGCCCACCACAGCCTTCGCGCTCGCCTTGGTCTCGCACGGAGGCGGACCGTCGGTTTCCGGCACGCGCGATTCGCCGTGCTTGTCGGACTTCGCTTCCGCCGTCGGCGCGCCCGCCGGCATCGGGCGGTCGGCGTCGCGGAACAGGTACATGCCGCGCACGACGCCGTCCTCGCAGCCCTGCGGCATGTCCGGATGCGCGTAGTTCTCGTTCATCACGGTGACGTAGTAATAGACGTCCTCCTGCTCGTGCAGCATGCGGCGCACGCCATCCTGCAGGACCACCGCGACTTCGTAGGAGAAGGTCGGGTCGTAGGCGCGGCAATTCGGGATCGCCCCCGCCATCAGGTGCGACTGGCCGTCCTCGTGCTGCAGCCCTTCGCCGTTCAACGTGGTGCGGCCCGACGTGCCGCCGATCAGGAAACCCCGCGCGCGCGAATCGCCCGCGGCCCAGGCGAGATCGCCGACGCGCTGGAAACCGAACATCGAGTAGTAGATGAAGAACGGCAGCATCGGCAGGTCGGATACCGAATAGCTGGTCGCACCCGCGATCCACGCCGACATGCCGCCGGCCTCGCTGATGCCTTCCTGCAACACCTGGCCCTTCGTGTCTTCGCGGTAGTACAGCAACTGGTCGGAATCCTGCGGCTTGTACTTCTGGCCGAAGGGCGCGTAGATGCCGATCTGCCGGAACATGCCTTCCATGCCGAAGGTGCGCGCTTCGTCGGCGACGATCGGCACCACATGCGGGCCGACCTGCTTGTCCCGCAGCAACAGGTTCATCCCGCGCACCAGCGCCATCGTCGTCGAGATCTCGCGATCGCCGGTGCCCTTGGTGATCTGCTCGAACGCTTTCAGCCCGGGCGCGGGCAGAGGTTGCGAGGTCTTGCGGCGGCGATGCGGCAGGTAACCGCCGAGCGCCTTGCGACGTTCGTGGATGTACTCGACCTCCGGCGAATCCTTGCCGGGATGGAAGTACGGCACCGATTCGATTTCCTCGCCCTTCAACTTGTCGTCCGCGACCGGGATGTTGAAGCGGTCGCGGAAGGCGACGATCGCCTCCTCGTGCATCTTCTTCTGCTGGTGCGTGATGTTCTGCGACTCGCCCGCCGAACCCATGCCGTAACCCTTGACGGTCTTCGCCAGGATCACGGTCGGCATGCCTTCGGTGTTCACCGCCGCGTGATAGGCCGCGTAGACCTTGTGCGGATCGTGGCCGCCGCGGTTGAGCCGCCAGACGTCGTCGTCGGAAAGGCTCGCGACCATCGCCGCGGTTTCCGGATACTTGCCGAAGAAATGTTCGCGCGTGTAAGCGCCGCCGAAAGCCTTGCAGGCCTGGTACTCGCCATCCAGCGTTTCCATCATCAGCTTGCGCAACACGCCCTTGGCGTCGCGCGCCAGCAGCGGATCCCAATAACTGCCCCAGATCAGCTTGATCACGTTCCACTCGGCGCCGCGGAACACGCCTTCGAGTTCCTGGATGATCTTGCCGTTGCCGCGTACGGGTCCGTCGAGGCGCTGCAGGTTGCAATTGATCACGAAGATCAGGTTGTCGAGCTTCTCGCGCCCGGCCAGCGAGATCGCGCCCAGCGTTTCGGGCTCGTCGGTTTCGCCGTCGCCGATGAAACACCAGACCTTGCGGTCGCTCTTGGGCATCAGGCCGCGGCTTTCCAGATATTTCAGGAACTGCGCCTGATAGATCGCCTGGATGGGCCCGAGGCCCATGGATACCGTCGGCGTCTGCCAGTAGTCGGGCATCAGCCACGGATGCGGATAGGAAGAAAGGCCTTTGCCGCCTACTTCCATGCGGAAATGGTCGAGCCGGTCTTCGGTGAGCCTTCCTTCCAGATACGAGCGCGCGTAGATGCCGGGCGAGGAATGGCCCTGGTAGAAAATCAGGTCGCCGGGATGTTCATCGTTCGGCGCGCGCCAGAAGTGATTGAAGCCGACGTCGTAGAGCGTCGCGCTGGACGCGAAGCTCGCGATGTGGCCGCCCAGTTCGCCAGGCCTGCGGTTGGCGCGCACCACCATCGCCATCGCGTTCCAGCGGATCAGCGAACGGATGCGCCATTCCATCGCCGCATCACCGGGACTCTTCGCTTCCAGGTGCGGCGGAATGGTGTTGATGTATTCGGTGGTCGGATCGAACGGCAGGTGCCCGCCGGCGCGGCGGGTTTCGTCCACCATCCTTTCCAGCAACTGGTGCGCGCGTTCCGCCCCTTCGGCCTGGATCACGGCTTCGATGGATTCGATCCATTCGCGGGTTTCGGTCGGATCGGGATCGACGTCGAGCAGTTCGCGGGTCAGGTCGTTCATGGCTGTTTTCCTCGCGCGATATTTGCGCGCAATATCTTGGGTTCGATTCATTCCAGGTGCGCGCGTTCCGCTCCTGCGCCCGTTTCTTTCTGCGCGGCGGCGCGATCATTCTCGTCCTTGAACTCGCGCTGCGCGCGAACATTCCCTTCTTTAAATTCGCGCTCTGCGCGAATTTGCGCTTCCACGCAAGCGATCGCGGTCATGTTGACGACGCGCCGCACGGTCGCCTGCGGCGTCAACACGTGCGCAGGCTTGGCCGCACCCATCAGGATCGGCCCGATCACCACTCCGTCGCACAGGACGCGGCTCATGTTGAACGCGGAGTTGGCGGCGGCGAGATTGGGAAACACGAATACGTTGGCGCGCCCCTGCAGGCGCGAATCGGGGAACACGCGCTCGCGCAATTCCGGATTGAGCGCGAGATCGGCCTGCATCTCGCCTTCCACTTCGAGTTTCGGCACGCGCTTGCGGATGATCTCCAGCGCGGCCTGCAGCTTGCGGGTGACCGCGTTGTCGCGACTTCCGAAATTCGAGGCAGCGATCAACGCCACCTTGGGTTCAATGCCGAACAGTTTCAGGCGCAGCGAGGCCTGCAGGGTGGACGTCGCGATCTGTTCGGCATCCGGATCGTCCTGCACGTGCGTGTCGACGAAGAAATACACCCCCGATTCGTTGGCGATCGCGGTCATCGAAGCCGGTGCGGCGATGCCGCGATCCAGTCCGATCACGTCGAGGATGTAGGCGAGCTTTTTCTGGTAGCGGCCGACCGTGCCGCAGATCATCGCGTCGGCGTCGCCGCGCGCGACCATCAGCGCGGCGATCGCGGTGGGACGCGAACGCACCACCGATTTCGCCAGCGCCGGCGTGAAGCCGCGCCGCTTCATCAATCCGTAGTAGTGCTGCCAGTAATCGTCGAAGCGCGGATCGGAGTGGATATTGCACAATTCGAAATCGCGGCCGGCCTCGAGCCGCAGGCCGACGCGCTCGATGCGCCGCGCGATCACTTCCGGCCGGCCGATCAGGATCGGTTTCGCCAGGCCCTCGTCGACCACCGTCTGCACCGCGCGCAGCACGGTTTCCTCTTCGCCCTCGGCGTACACCACGCGCTTGGGATCGTTCTTCGCGCGCTCGAACACCGGCTTCATCACCAGGCCGGTGCGGAACACGAACTGCACCAGCTTCTCGGTGTATGCGCACAGGTCCTCGATCGGGCGCGTGGCCACGCCCGATTCCATCGCGGCCTTCGCCACCGCCGGCGCGAGCTGCACCAGAAGGCGCGGATCGAACGGCTGAGGGATCAGGTATTCCGCGCCGAAATGCGGCGGCTTGCCGCCGTAGGCGCGCGCGGCGATGTCCGAACCTTCGCGCCGCGCCAGTTCCGCGATCGCGTGCACGCAGGCGACCTTCATCGCTTCGTTGATCGTGGTCGCGCCCACGTCCAGCGCGCCACGGAAGATGTAAGGGAAGCAGAGCGCGTTGTTGACCTGGTTGGGATAATCCGAACGCCCGGTGGCGATCACGCAATCGGGGCGCACGCGCCGTGCATCGTCCGGCATGATTTCCGGCGTCGGATTGGCGAGCGCCAGGATCACCGGCCGTTTCGCCATCGACGCCAGCATTTCCGGCTTCAGCACGCCGCCCGCGGACAGGCCGAGGAACACGTCGGCGCCGTGCACGATCTCCGCGAGGGTGCGGGCGCTCGTGTCGCGCGCATAGCGCGCGCGATCCGCGTCCATGGTCCCGGCGCGCCCCTTGTACAACACGCCCTCGCGATCGATCGCCAGGATGTTCTCCGGCTTCAGGCCGAGCGCCACCAGCATGTCCAGGCAGGCGATGCCCGCCGCGCCCGCGCCCGCGTGCGCCAGCTTCACGTCCCCGATCTTCTTGCCGACCACGCGCAGCGCGTTGATCAGCGCCGCACCGACGATGATCGCGGTGCCGTGCTGGTCGTCGTGGAAAACCGGGATGCGCATGCGCTCGCGCAACTTGCGCTCGACGATGAAACACTCCGGCGCCTTGATGTCTTCGAGATTGATGCCGCCGAACGTGGGTTCGAGCGAGGCGATGATCTCGACCAGCTTGTCCGGGTCCTTCTCCGAAATCTCGATGTCGAACACGTCGATGCCGGCGAACTTGCGGAACAGCACGCCCTTGCCTTCCATCACCGGCTTGCCCGCCAGCGGGCCGATGTCGCCCAGGCCCAGAACCGCGGTGCCGTTGGTGATCACGCCGACCAGGTTGCCGCGCGCGGTGAGTTCCAAAGCCTCGCGCGGATCCTCGACGATCGCTTCGCACGCGTAGGCCACGCCCGGCGAGTACGCCAGCGACAATTCGCGCGCGTTCAAGAGCGACTTGGTCGGCGTCACGCGGATCTTGCCCGCCGGCGCGTGCCGGTGGTAATCGAGGGCCGCTTGTCGAAGTTCCTCTGGCAGGCTCATCGGGCACTCGCGTTGCGCGTGACCGGGCAATATATCACGCGGCCCGGAAACCCTTGTGCCGCAAGGATTGCGGCTAGTCCCAATCGCCGATCCTTCCCATGCGGATGCGGTTGGCGAACAGCGAGAACGCCATCTTGCCGGCCAGCCCCTGCGACTGCTGCAGCCACGGCGGCACGTATTTCGGCGCGATCAGCGAACCGTCCGCGAAGCACGGCTTCAACGCGATCACGTCCTCCAGGGCGAACTTTCCGGCGAACAGGTTGCGCAGCAGGTCCAGCCGGCGCCGCTTGAACGCCCAGCGGAAGAACGTGTGGACGGTGAGCAATCCGGCCAGGTACACGTTGTCCTTGGTGAATGCCGCACCGCCCCGCGGCGGCACGCCGCGGAAGACCCGCTGCGTGGATCCGAAGCTGTCCGCCCCGCCATGGCCGTGATCGCGAAAGTATCGAAAGACTTCTATGAAGTCCGCGCCCTGCAGCGCCATCTCGATCGCGAGGATGCGCAGGGAAATGCGTTTCAACCGCGCGATGTCGATCGAGCCCGACATCAGTTCGGCGAACACGGCCAAGCCTTCCTGCGTGGCGGTGACGCGCGGGCTGGCGCGGGCGAGCGATTGCAGCACGGGTTGCGCGCGCCCGTTCAACGCGGTCAGCGTGTGCACGAAGGCTTCGTGCGCCAACAACTGGCTGCGGTCGTATTCGCTGAAATCCGTGTCCGCGCGCAGGCGGATGCGCGTGGCGCCGGCCGCGGCCTTCGCCGTCAAGTTCTCGTCCAGCTCCACCTTCACCACGCCTGCGCCGAAAAAGGCATCGACTCCCCGCTGGACTTCCTCGCGCAGCACTGCCGCAGGAATCATCCGCGCATCCGCATCCGTGCCCAGGCCATCGCCGATCTTTTCCGCGATCGAGAGAAAATATTTCGCAGCGTCCAGATTGGCCTGCGAACCGCCGGGCAGCGGATCACCGGGTCTGCCGTACAACTCGATCGAACACGCGGTGAACGCAGGCGTGCCGATCGCTTCCAGCATGGCCGCCGCCACGCCCCACGAACGCGCGCTGCGCTGAAGATAGGCGCCAAGCGGATGCGCGACATCCGCCGATCCGACGATCGCGTCCAGCTCCGCGCGCTGCGCGGAAAAATCCGGCCGTTCGTATTTGATCTTCGGCAACGCCTCGCGACCGCGCGCGACATCCGCCAGGAACCTGCGTTCGGCCGCGGCGGGCCACGCCACCGTGGCGAGCACGTGGATACCGCGCACCGCCTCCACCAGCCGTTTGTCCAGCGCGGCGTAGTGCGAGAGGTCGGGCGGCAAGTGCTCGGTGTCGTTCATGCCGCGAAGTGTAACGATGGCGAGCTGGCATTTCTCTCGGACAGTCCGCTATATTCGACGCGGGGCGTTCAACCAGGGGAAATCACATGACTCGCACCATCCGCGCGCTCTGCGCGCTTGGAGTCTTGATGTTGCTCGGCGGCTGCGCGACGACACGCAGCTATACGACTCTCACCGTGCCCTCGCCTGCTTCGGCGGTCTCTTCGAGCCCTGGCAAGATCGTGCTGATCAATCAAGTGCAGGATCGGCGCGAGTTCCAGGTCGATCCGCGCGACCCCAGTATTCCTTCGCTGAAAGAGGGCGCGGGGTACCAACTAAGCGCAGAGCAGCGCAAAGCGGCGATCGGGCGTAAACGGAACACTTACGGCATGGCGATGGGCGACTACCAATTGAGCGGCGGCCAGACCGTTGAAACGCTCACGCATGACCTGATTGCAACGACTTTGCGCAGTATGGGCTACCAGGTGTCGGACGAAGCAACCACCGCTCAGGATGCGGAACGATTGAATGTGACCATCCGTCAATTCTGGGCGTGGATGACTCCCGGCTTCTGGACCGCCACGATCGAGGCCAAGCTCGACACCAGCTTGACGTTTTCCGGACCTTCGGGGTCAAAGTCCATTGAAGTTACCGGTTATGGCCGAAACCAGATACAGACCGGACGCGAGGCCAATTGGCAGCTCACGTACGATCGTGCGTTTCGCGACTACCAAAAGAATTTGCAGCAGGCGATGAGCAATTCGGGTTTGTAACCCGCAGCCAGCGCGGCTCACTTGCGCTCGCGATCGCGATAGAACTGCCGCAACGCCCGCGTCGCCGTCTTCGGGTCGGTCTTGGTCCGCAAGCGGGCCTCGGCCGCGTCGGCCTGGTCGTCGCGTTCGCCGTGCAGCTTCTCGTAGTTGCGGAAACGCTGCTCGTCGAGCTGGCCGGCTTCGACCGCGGCGCGCACCGCGCAACCCGGCTCGTTGCCGTGGTTGCAATCGGCGAAGCGACACTGCGCGGCCAGCGCGTCGATGTCGGCGAACACGTCCAGATCCTCTTCGCCCGTGAGTTTCAGCTCGCGCATGCCGGGCGTGTCGATCATGCAAGCGCCGCCGGGCAGCATCAGCAAGGCGCGGTGGGAGGTGGTGTGGCGGCCGCGATCATCGCCCGCGCGCGTCGCGGCGGTCGCCATGCGCGACTCGCCGAGCAGCGTGTTGGTGAGCGTGGATTTGCCCGCACCGGAAGAACCGACCAGCACCGCGGTGACGCCCGGCTGCAGGTACCGGTCGAGCTCGCGAACGCTGCCGGCATCCTTGCCGTTGATCGCGTGCAGCGGCACCTGCGGCAGGCGCGAAGACAATTCCGACAGCGCCTCCGCGGCGCGCGCGCGATCGACCTTGTCGATCTTGGTCAGCAGGATCACGGGTTGCGCGTTCGAGCCGTCGATCAACGCGATATAGCGTTCGGCGCGCGCGGCGTTGAAGTCGCGGTCCAGCCCCATCAGCACCAAAACGATGTCGACGTTGGCGGCGATGACCTGCCGCGCGTAGCGCTCGCCCGCCGCCGCGCGCGTCAGGGCACCCCGGCGCGGCAGCACTTCCACGATGTGCGGCGGCGATCCTGACGCGACGATCACGAAGTCGCCGACGGCCGGTCGGTCGACGGGATCGATGCCGCGCTTCAGGAAGCGCGGCGCGGGCTGCGCGTTGAACACGTGCGCGCCGTCGTGCACTTCGTAACCGGCGCGATGTTGCGCGCTGACCCGCATGAGCGCGTGCCCATCGCGCAAGTCCGGCAGCGGGCCGCGCCAGCCGAATCGCGATGCATCGGCCATCGATGCCGGACTCATCCGCCGACCGCCTTCTGCGCACCGGGACCACTGATAGGATGAATGGACTTCATGGGTGCAATCGAATGCAAGACGCGGATCGCCGGTTCCTGGCGCTGGGAGATTCTTACACCATCGGGGAGGGCGTGGCCGAACATCAGGGCTGGCCGTCGCAACTGGTCGCGCGGCTGCGCGCCCGCGGCGTCGGAATCGCCGATCCCCAGATCATCGCGCGCACCGGCTGGACCACGGACGAACTGGCGTCCGCGATGGATGCCGGGCAATTCCGGCCGCCGTACGCGCTGGTGACATTGCTGATCGGCGTCAACAACCAGTACCGGGGGCGGCGGCCGGACGAATACCGCGAGCAGTTCGGGGACCTGCTGCAACGCGCGATCGCGCTGGCGGGCAGCGATCCTCGCCGCGCGCTCGCGATTTCCATTCCGGATTGGGGCGCGACGCCGTTCGCGCGCGGACCCGGCCGCGATCCACAGTCGATCGCGGCGCAGATCGACGGTTTCAATGCCGTCGCCCGGGAACTCGCCGACGCATGCGGTACCGCTTTCGTCGATGTCACCGGCATCTCGCGCGACCCGCGCTGCCGCAACCTGCTGGTTGCCGACGACCTGCATCCTTCCGCCGCGCAGTACACGCGCTGGCTCGAAGCGATAGCGCCGGTCGCCGCGGAAATCGTCGCGCGCTGATCAACCCGCAAATCCGCCGCCGTCCAGGAACGCCTGCTCTTCCGGTGTCGTCGTCCGGCCCAAGGCGGCGTTCCGATGCGGAAAGCGGCCAAAGCGCCGGATGATGTCGTGGTGGATCAGCGCCCAGCGGTCGGCGTTCGGGTCCGGCAGCGCACGGTACAAGGCCAGTGCGCGTTCCTGGTCGGCCAGGTTTTCGGAATGTTCGAACGGCAGGTAGAAGAACGTGCGCAATTGCATCTCGACCTGCGCGTCGAACCCCGCCTCGATCGCGCGGCGCGCGTAGTGCCGCGCCAGCGGGTCGGTGGCATACGCGTGCGCGCTGCCGCGGAACACGTTGCGCGGGATCTGGTCCAGCAGGATCAGCAGCGCCAGCGCGCCGCGCGCGTCGTCCATCCAGCTCTCGAATTCGCGGCGTGCGGCGGCATGGTGGGCATCCAGGAAGCGCGTCCGGCATTCGACATCGAACGCCGCATCGCGGGTGAACCAGCGCTGCTCACCGGCCGCGCGCCAGAAATCCAGCACCTTTTCAGCCTGCATTCGCCCGGCCCGGATAGAGGGTTTTCAGGGTGACGCCGCACCGTCCCGTTTTCAAGCGGACGGCGCCGCCAATGCCTGCGCGACATCCTCGTGGCGATACATCACCGCGCGATTGCGTCCCAGCGCCTTGGCGCGGTACTGCGCGGTATCGGCACATTCGACCATCGTTTCCACCGAAGGCGTATCGCCCTGCATCGCCGCCACGCCCAGGCTCACCGTCAACTCCACCGGTTGATCGCCGACGGGCACGCGCAGGCCGGCCGCGCGCGCGACGATGCGCTCGGCCACGTGTTGCGCGATGCGTGCGCTGGCGCCGCGCAACACCACCAGGAATTCCTCGCCGCCGTAGCGGCCGAGCCGGTCGGACGCGCCGAGCTGTTCCTGGATCGCCCCGACCACCGCGCGCAGGCAGGCGTCGCCCGCGGCATGCCCGCGGGTGTCGTTGATGCGCTTGAAGTGGTCGATGTCGAGGAACAGCACCGCCAGCGGCTGGCCCTGCGCGCGCGCAGTATCCCAGGCATCGCGCAGGCGGCGCAGGATCGCGCCGCGGTTGAGCACGCCGGTGAGCGCATCGAATTCGGCCATGCGGTGCGCCTGGTCGCGTTCGTGTCGCACCTGCAGCGTGCGGTCGGCCAGGCCCACCGTGATCACCACCGCGGCATACGCCATGCTCGCCGGGAATCCGTATTCGAGCCATGCCGGCAGCGGCCATCCGCCGATCAACTGCGCGACGCGCAGCAACGTCAGCCCGAGCAGCGGCGCCCAGGAAATCAGGAAGAAACCGGCCTGCCGGTTGCCGGAACGCCAAGCACGCCAAGCCGCGAACAGCGCGACCAGCGTGCTCGCCACCAGCAGCAGGTTGACCGTGTTCGGCAGCCACGCGTCCGGTTGCAGCGCCGGAATCCACAGCGCCACCGCGAACGCGAAGTACGGCCAGCGCATCCACGAGAGCGTGCGCGCCAGTCGTGGCACGTAGCCGGGCAGATCGGCGAATTCCAGGATGAAGCTGATCGACAGCGCCGCCGACACGATCGCGGCGAACTGGCCGGGGTGGTAACGCAATGGCGCCAACGCGGCCGCACCGGGCAGCGAGTACAACTCCCCCGACGACGCGAGCTGGTACACCAGTTGCGCGCCCATGTAGGCGAGGAAGTAGAGGAACATCCGGTCTCGCAACACCAGCCAGAAACACAGGATCACCATCAGCATCGCCGCCTGCACGCTGGCGAACAGCGTACTGAGGCGCACGTGGCGCAGGTCGCTGCCTTGATAGCTCGCGTAGTCGACGATGCCCGCGTGCAGCGGCTGGCTTTGTCCCGGCGCGCCCACGGCGAGATAGACCGGCTGGTCGGCGCGCAATTCGGCCGGCAGTTCCAGCACCATCGCATGCCGCGAAAAACGCGGATCGAGATCGGGGTCGTAGGGACTGACCTGGCGCGGCGCGTACAGCGGCGGCAGGTACACGGTCACGCGCGCGCGCGTGTCGCCGCCGATCACCAGCAAAGGCGACGCCGCACCGCTCCAGTCGTGCTGCAGCTGCAGGCGGTACCAGGCGCTGTGGTCGTTCGGCGCGCGCAGCAGGTTCTGCCGCATCGGGACGAATTGCGCGTCGAGCGCGCCTCGCACCAAGGCTTGGGGCGGCGCAGCGTTCGGGCGTTGCAGTTGCGCGATGCGCAATGGCACCGCCGCGGCGTTCGAGCCCGTCGCAACCATCAACAGCAGGAACAGCAACCCGCCGCAGTACGCGATCATCCGATGGCGCATGGATTCCCTCCCGGGCCGGCGATTCTAGTGGCTATTTCGGTCCGCCGGTGCGGGGCGGGGCGTTCACCTCGCCGCCCTGCGACGCGCGTAGGATGCCGACCATGATTCATCTCACACATGCGCTGGTCGCCCTGCTGTTGCTGGCGCCCGCCGCGCACGCGGTGCAGGTGTATCGCTGCATCGCGCGCGACGGCGCGGTGAGCTATCAGGACAAACCGTGCCCGGCGCGCCAGAAGCAAAGCACGGTGTCCTTGCAGGATGCGCCGATCGTGTCTTCGGTTCCGCAGCCGGCCACTTCCATCATGTCGCCGGCGCCGCCCGCGAGTGCAGCGCCGGCGTACGAACCGCCGCCGTCACCGTTGCCTGTGATGTACGCCTGCACGCGCTACGACGGGCAGCGCAAATACCTGAGCGACATCCCCACCGCGCCCTACGCGGTGCCGCTGGGCGCGGAAGGTTATCCCGGCCAGAGTCTCGATCGCGCCTACGGACATGCCGACCGCCTCGGCATGTCCGCGCCGGAAGAAGCGCGCAAACCGCCGGTGCGCGGCGGGCCCTTGATCGCGAACGCCTACGTGGAGGTACAGGACCATTGCGTGCCGGCGCCGCCATCGCAGGTGTGCGAGGAGCTGCAGCGCCGCTTCGATGCCAACCACGAGAAACTGCGCATGGCATTCCCGAGCGACAAGCCACCATTGCAGTCGCGCGAGGACGAATTGAACGCGCAGTTGAAAGGCTGCTGACTACGGCTCCAGCACCAGCGCCGTTCGCGGCGCGTGCCTGCGCTCGTGCACCAGCAGCCAGCGCTTGGCGGGCAGGCCGCCACCGTAGCCGGTGAGATCGCCGTCCGAGCCGATCACGCGATGGCATGGCACGATGATCGACAACGGATTCGCGCCGTTGGCCGCGCCGACCGCGCGCACGGCGTTGGGACGGCGGATGCGTTGCGCGACCTGCGCATAGCTCGCCGTCTCGCCATAGGGAATCGTCAACAGCGCACCCCAGACCTCGAGCTGGAACGGCGTGCCGTGCGGGTGCAGAGGCAATTCGAACACATGTCGCGTGCCGGTGAAATATTCCTCGAACTGCTTCTGCGCGTTCCGCAGCTTCGCCGGCTTGTGCTGCGCTTCCTCGGGCGGCTTCTGCGCGAGGCCACCCCGCGGCAGACCGATGTACGTCAACCCATGTTCCTCCGCGACAAGCAGCAGCGGACCGATCGGCGATTCGATGTGATCGAAGAAAGTGGTCATTGCCATCCTCGGCACGGGATCCCGGCCATTCCCTGGCCGGGATGACGACGGGGGTCAGAAGCCATAGTGGAGAAATCCGCCATCCACCGCCAGCACGCTGCCGGTGACGTAGCTGGACGCGGGCAAGCACAGGAAGGCGACCGCGCCCGCGACTTCCTCGGGTTCGCCGATGCGGCCCATTGGCGTGCGTTGCAGCACCTCGTCCAGATAATCCGGATCGCTCAACGCCGGTCCGGTGCGCTGCGTGCGGATGTACCAGGGCGCTACCGCGTTCACGCGGATGCCGTCCTCGGCCCAGTCGCAGGCGAGGTTCATGGTCATCTGGTGCAGCGCGGCCTTGCTGATGCCGTAGGGCGCGCCGGTGCGCACGTGCGTCGCGCCGGAAACCGAGCCGATGTTGACGATCGCGGCGTTGGCGTGTTGCGCCAGTTGCGGATGCGCCAGCCGGCACAGGTCGAAGGCCGCGACCACGTTCAACTCGAACAGCGCGTGCAGGTCTTCGCCGCTGTATTCGAGCGTGGGCTTCTTGATGTTGCCACCGGCATTGTTCACCAGCAGAGACAGCGGCGCGTTGAGGTCCGCGATCCAGTCGAACACTGCCAGTCGTTCTTCGGGTTCGGAGAGATCGGCGGCGAAGAAACGCGGCTCGCTGTCCGGGAAATCCTCGGCGATTTCCTCGCAAGCGGTGTTCAATTGCGCTTCGTCGCGCGCCACCAGCAGCGGGCTCGCGCCGAGCGCGGCCAGTTCGCGTGCGCAGGCCAGTCCGATCCCCCGGCTTGCGCCGGTGATCAGCGCGCACTGGCCGTCCAGCCGCCAACGGGAAAGGTGCGCGTTGCTCATGCGGCACGGGCCCTACGCGCGTGGTGAAGCTTCTCGTTCCGCATGAACATGGACATGCTCCCGCAACTTCCATCAAACGCCTGCAAGCAGGTGTTCGATCGCCCCATTGACTCAAGGGGCTGGATCAAGAGCCGCTGTGGTGGGAGCGGCGCGGGAAGCTTAACGCAGCTTGCATGCGCGTGTGCCGCGCGCGAGACTGGTGGCGAGGTCGCCGGCCATGTTTTCCAGAACCACCATCGCGTTGATCGCCGCCACGGCACTGTGCGCCTGCTCGCCGCGCACTCCGCAGGCGCCGCAACCTGGCAATTCGCCGCAGCCGCAATCGGAATCGAGCGTCGTCCTCAAATCCCCGCTGGGCACGCTGGTGAAGGACCGCGACCGCGCCAAGGCCGTGCAGAAGATCGTCGACGATCAGGCTGCCAAGCAGAGTTCGACCATCGACGCCGAGTCGCACTGAAAACGCGGCCGCAGGGGTTTGCCTTTCCCGGCGCCGGGCGCGCCATCCTCTCCCGCAAGCGGGAGAGGAAACATCAATGCAGCGCGCAGAAGCAATATGAATATACCTGCGGCTTGCCCGCCTGCGCGTGCTGCAGCAGTTTCAGTTCCGGCGCGAGCCCGGGAAGTTGCGCGACGAAATCCGGCACGCGGATACCGAGCGCCGACAGGACGCGCGCGCCGCCGCTGTCGCCGAAGTTCAGCAGGAACCGCTGCAACGGCGTGAGCGGTTTCTCGATGTAGCGCACGCCGTAGTTTTCACCCAGCTTGGCTTGCGTCGCGGCCAGCCTGATCGCGTCGTGCAGGCCGCCGAGCTGGTCGACCAGCCCGCGCTGCAGCGCTTGCGCTCCCGACCAGACGCGGCCCTGCGCGATGGCATCGACGTCGGCGAAAGTCTTGCCGCGTGCACGTGCCACGTTGCCGACGAAATCGCGATAACCCTTTTCGATCACGCTCTGGATCATCGCGCCGACGTTGGGGTCGAGCGGACGACGGATGTCGAACGCGCCGGCGATGGGCGTGGTGCCCACGCCGTCGGTATGGATGCCGAGCTTGTCCAGCCCGTCCGAGGCGGTGAAGAACAAGCCGAAGATGCCGATCGAGCCGGTGATGGTGTCGGGCTCGGCCAGGATGCGATCGGCGTTCATCGAGATCCAGTAGCCGCCGCTGGCCGCTACGTCGCCCATCGACACGATCACCGGCTTGCCCGCTTCGCGCGCGAGCTGCACCTCGCGTCGGATTTCCTCGGCGGCATAGACTTCGCCGCCGGGTGAATTCACGCGCAGCACGATTGCGCGCACATTGCGGTCATTGCGTGCCGCGCGGATCAGCGCGGAGGTCGACTCGCCGCCGATGGTACCGGGCTGCTGCTTGCCGGAAACTATGTCGCCTTCGGCGACGATCACCGCGACCTGCGGCTTGCCGAAGTCCAGCTTCTGCGCGCGCGGCAGGTAGCCGTCCATGTCGATGCCTCGGAAGCTCTTGCCGTCTTCGGAGGGCGCGCCCAGCTTCTGCATCAGCTTGACCACGTCCTCGCGCGTGGCCAGGCCATCGACCAGGTGCATTTTCAACGCGAGCTGCGAGGTGTCGCCGTTGGCGGCCTGGATCTCCTGCGGAAACTGGTCGATGCCGGCGCGCAGCGTGTTCGCATCGATGCCGCGCAGCTTGCCGACTTCGGCCAGCCACGTGTCCCACAACCCGCCCATCCAGTATTTGTCCGCTTCGATCGAGGCGGGCGACGGCGCGTCCTGGATGAAGGGTTCGGCGGCCGACTTGAACTGGCCGACGCGGAACAGGTGCGCCTGCACGCCGAGCTTGTCCAGCAGCGTCTTGTAGTAGCTGCGGTAGTTGGCGAGGCCCGTGATCAGCAGAGCACCCTGCGGGTCGAGCAGGATCTTGTCGGCGTGCGCGGCCAGCAGGTACTGGCCCTGATCCATTCCGGCGCTCCACACGTACACCTGCTTGCCGGTGGCCCGGAACCGGTCCAGCGCCGCGCCGACTTCCTCCAGCGCCCCGAACGCCTGCGGTTGCAACTGGTCCGGTTCCAAGAGGATCCGCTTGATGTTGCCATCGCGCGCGGCAGCGTCGATCACCGCGACCAGGTCGCGCACCTGTACCTGGCCGGTGTCCTGTCCGGACATGTGCGCCAGCGCGCGGCTCGCGGGGTCGATGCTGTATTGCTCGACCAGTTGCCCGTCGGGCTTCAGCACCAGCGCGCTGTTGGCTCCGACTTCCGGCACGCCGTGTCCGATCGCGACCAGGATGATCGCGAGGATGACGAAAAAAATCAGGTTGATGATCACCAGCCGCGCGATGTTGATGCCGCGGCCGACGGCGCGCAGGCCGTTCCAGAAACCGCCGGATTGTTGCGTTGACATGGTGCCTGCCTGTTGCGCGGTGTGAACGAACCGCCAGCGTAGCCGAGCGCGGACGCGGCGTCACGGTGGCGACGACGTCAACGGTGCGCGTTTCCAGCTTTCCTTGCGGGCGAGCCGCGCAAAACGTGCGGACAGCAGGATCGCCGCCGCGTACAGGCCCGCGCTCAAGCCGATCCACATGCCCGGCGCGCGCCAGCCGGCGTGGAACGCCAGCACATAGCCGATCGGCATGCCGACGCCCCAATACGCCACCACCGTGATGAACATCGGCACGCGCGTGTCCTTCAGGCCGCGCAATGCGCCGTTGGATGCGACCTGGATTCCGTCCGCGAACTGGAACGCACCGGCCAACATCAGCAGTTGCGCGGCCAGCGCCAGCACCGCCGACGCATCGGTGTAGAGGCGCGCGATCAGGTGCGGGATGCCGAGCATCAACGCAGAAGCCACGCACTGGGTCGCGAGCGTCAGCGAGATCCCGCCGAAGCCTGCGTAGCGCACGCCGTGCGGATCATTGCGTCCGACCGCATTGCCGACCCGGATGGTGATCGCCAGAGCCAAGCCCAGCGGCACCATGAAAGTGATCGAGGCGACGTTGATCGCGATCTGGTGCGCGGCCACGGCGACGGTGCCGAGGCGGCTGATCAGCAATGCCGCGATCGAGAACATCCCCGCTTCCATCAGCAGGGTCACGCCCATGGGCACGCCGATGCGGAGCAACCCGAAGATCGCGCGCGGATCGGGCTTTTCGAAACGCGCGAACAGATGCAACGGGCGATACCGCGGCGACAGCCGCACGTAGGTCGCGAATGCGGCGACCTGTAGCCACAACACGATCGCGTTGGCGATGCCGCTGCCCTGCGCCCCCAGGGCAGGCAACCCGAGCTTTCCATAAATCAACACGTAGCCCAGCGGCACCAGCGCGCACAGGCCGGTGAAGCCGAAGAACATCGTCGGCCGCGTCCAGCTCATGCCCTCCGACAAGCCGCGCAGGCTGAAATAAAAACACACCGCCGGCGCGCCCCAGCTCAGGGCGCGCAGGAATTTCTGCACGTCCGGCAGCAGTTCGCCTTCCACGCCCAGCACGTACAGCAGCGGTCCCGCGTGGCGCACGCCGAACCAGAGCAGCACGCCGAGCGTTCCGGCCAGCATCAGCGCCTGGCGAAACAACGGGCCGACTTGGCCGCGCGCACCGGCGCCATCCAGGTGCGCCACCGACGGCGGCAACGCCATCATCACGCCGATTGCGCACACCAACGCCAACAGCCAGACGTTGGCGCCGACCGCCACTGCCGCGAGCGTGTGCGCGTTGTAATGGCCGGCCAGCACCACGTCCACCGAGTTCATGCCGATCGAGGACAACTGGCCGGCGATGAGCGGCAGCGCCAGTTTCACGGTTGCACGGGTTTCGCGCGCATAGCGCACGCGATCGAAAGCTGGAATCATGTTCGCTGCGAGTGTTCTTGTCGGGGAATGGTAATGGAACCTCAAACCGCAACGCCCCCGCCCGGCGCAAAGTGCGCCAATTGCGGCGCGCCGCTGTATGGCGAGTACTGCTATCAGTGCGGCCAGCCGGTCAAAGGCCTGATCCGGCATCTCTCCGGCGTGCTGGGCGACGTGTTCGACACGCTGCTGAACATCGATTCGCGCGTGATACGCACGCTGCCCGCGTTGTATTTCAAGCCGGGATTCCTGTCGCGCGAATACTTCGCCGGCCGGCGCGTGCGCTACGTGACCCCATTCCGGCTGATGTTCTTCCTCTGCCTGATCGCGTTCTTCGTGATGCAGGTTTCCTTCGCCAGCCTCGACTTCGCGCCCAAGGTGCAAACCTCGTCCGGCGCGTTCGCGGATGCGCATACGGTCGCCGAGGTCAACGCGCAGGAGCAACGCATGCTGCGCAAGCTCGATGCGGACGAGGCCAATCCGGCATTGCCGCAGGTCGCGCGCGCCGGCCTGGAAGTCGCGCGCAAGGGGGTGCGGCGGTCGGCCACGGCGCGATTGAAGGAACTCGAACGCAAGGAGCGAGGCAAGCCTCGAGGCGACGATCCTTCCCCCGTCGCGGCCAAGGCCTCGTCGGGCCCGGCCTCGGCCGCCTCCTCCGGCAAGGGAAAAACCCCCGATGAAGAAAAGTCCAACGACATCTACATCAACGATTCGATCTGGGATCCCGCGCACCATCCGGTGCACCTCGCGTGGTTGCCTGGTTTCGCCAACGCATGGCTCGCCGCCGCCGAAATCCGCATGCACGACAACGTGCTGGCTTTGAAGAACGGCACCCCTCAACAACGGCGTGAGCTGGGCCAGCGCATGTTCGCGGGCGTGTTCTCGCTGCTGCCGCAGACGATGTTCGTGCTGCTGCCGCTCTTCGCGGTGATCCTGAAGGTGTTCTACGTCTTCAAGCGCAGGCTCTACATGGAGCACCTGATCGTGGCGCTGCACAGCCACGCCTTCATCTTCCTGTCGCTGCTGGTGCTGTTCGCACTGGCGGCGCTGAAGGGCCTGTCGTCATCCGCCTGGCTCGACGTACCCGTCGATCTCCTGACAGCCGCGGCATGGATCTGGCTGTTCGTTTACCTCTATCTGATGCAGAAGCGCGTCTACATGCAGGGCTGGATACTCACCACACTGAAGTACTGGTGCGTTGGCATCTGCTATACGGTGTTGCTGAGCGTCGCCGTCGGCTGTGCCTTCGTGTTGAGCATGGCACGCACATGAACGCGATCGTCTACGTGGTCGACCTGGACGTGGAGCCGACGCTCGCGAACGAGTATCTGGCGTGGTTGCGCGAACACGTCCGTGAAATGCTGGCATTGCCGGGCTTTGCGGGCGCGCAGATATACGAACGGCTGGACGCGTCCTCGCCCGGCCGGGTCGCCTACAGCGTGCACTACCGTCTGCGCGACCGGGCGTCATACGACGCCTATCTGCGCGAACACGCGCCGCGGATGCGGGCCGCCGGTGCCCGTTTCGCCGACCGTGTACATGCCTCGCGCAGCCTGTTGCGGACGCTGGAATGAAGGCGGGGCGCGGGTTGCCGCGATACGGTTGTGCACAGCGTCAAACCCCGGCCACATCGGGCGGTTCGAAGCCCTCGGTACCGGCGGATCTGCTCCCTACTGAAACACTATCTGATTGATCGCGAAGCGCAATTTGCAGCTGGTGAAAATTTCGCCAAGGCGTCGCGGGGCTCGCGCGGGCGCCCATTCCGCAACCTTGTGCCCACACGCTTCCACAGCGTTATCCACACGGATTGTGGATAAGCGTGAAAATTTCGCGCGGGCGGCAACTTGCACTGCCTTTCTGCCATTCGTGCAAACAAGTGCGCGCAAGTCGCGCGCGACGGACGACACGTGAACGGCGTGCAGGCGATCCTGCGCGTGGCGTTGCCGGTTCCACTGCCGCGCACGTTCGACTATTTATTGCCCGGAGGCCAATCGGTGCCGCAGCCGGGCGCACGTGTCGAAGTGCCGTTGGGACGTTCGCATCGCGTGGGAATCGCAATCGCGACCACCGCGCAATCGGACTTGGCGCGCGAACGATTGAAACCCGTGCGGCGCGTGCTGGACGCGGAGCCACTCTTCACGCGCGAACTTTTCGACAGCCTGTTGCGCGCGGCGGACTACTGGTGCGGTGCGATCGGCGAAGTACTATTCGGTGCGCTGCCGGGACGCTTGCGCGACGACAAGCCGTTTCCGCGCGACGACGACGAAGCTTGGTCGCTGACCGTCGCCGGCCGGAGCGCGCTGGATGCCCGCAGCCGGCGCGGTGCGTCGCTGGCGCTGCTCGCCGCGCTCATCGAAACATCCTTGCGCGCTGGCGAACTGGATGCGTTGCTGCCGAACTGGCGCGCGACGGCGCGGCGTTTGCGCGAGGCCGGCTTGATCGAAACAGCCGACCCGCCCGCACGATCGGCCTGGCGCGGCAAGCCGCGCGCGGCCGCGTTGACGCAAGAACAGCGCGGCGCGCTGGAGCAAATCCTCAAGGCGGGTGATGGTTTCCGGCCCTGGTTGCTGGAAGGCGTCACCGGCAGCGGCAAGACCGAAGTCTATCTGGAGCTGATCGATAGCGCGCTGCGCAATGGCAGGCAAAGCCTGGTATTGGTGCCGGAGATCGGCTTGATCCCGCAGATGTTGCGCCGCCTGCGTGCGCGCTTCGATGCACCGATCGCCGTGTTGCATTCCAATCTCGCCGAGGGCGATCGTGCCCGCGCATGGATCGCCGCCTTGCGCGGCGAAGCGGCGATCGTGCTGGGGACGCGCTCGGCGGCGTTCGCGCCGCTGCCGAAAGCTGGCTTGATCGTGATCGACGAAGAACACGACAGCTCGTACAAGCAACAGGACGGCGGCTTCCGTTACCACGCGCGCGACTTCGCGCTGATGCGCGCGCAGGCTTTGGAGATCCCGATCATCACCGGCTCGGCTACGCCATCGCTGGAAACACTCGCCAACGTGCAAGCCGGTCGCTATGCGCGCGTGCGGCTGCGTTCGCGACTGCACGCGCGGCCGGCTTCTCCGGTGCACGTACTGGATCTGCGCGGTCTGAAATTGCAGCACGGCATGTCGCCCGCGTTGCTGCAGGCGCTGGACCATTGCATCGCGCGCGGCGAACAGGCGCTGGTGTTCAGGAATCGCCGCGGTTACGCACCTGCTCTCCTGTGCCACGCCTGCGGTTGGCACGCGGCCTGTCCGCGCTGCGAACGGCCGCTCACCGTGCACCGTCTCCATGCGCGACTGATGTGCCACCACTGCGGCTACACGCAAGCGTGGCCGCAGCACTGCCCGAATTGCGGCACGCAAGCATTGGCTCCGCAGGGACACGGCACCGAACGCCTGGAGGAAGCGCTGCAGGCACGCTATCCGCGGATTCCGGTGCTGCGCATCGATCGCGAAAGCACGCGCCGACGCGATTCGTTCGAAAAGTTGCTCGACAAACTTTCCGATGGCCGGCCAGCGATCCTGGTCGGCACGCAGATGCTCGCCAAGGGCCACGACCTGCCCAACCTCACCACCGTGGCGATCGTCGGCGTGGACGAAGGCCTGCACAGCGTCGATTTCCA